>WNFA01018250.1_pt1 | contig 10458 bp, 11 predicted proteins | sample 5400481 | NCBI WGS metagenome assembly WNFA01 (sample SAMN13153340, study PRJNA577476) | soil metagenome | isolation source: 120 cm saprolite under Douglas fir tree site 2 hole 1 replicate 2 | place: USA:California | collected 2015-04-18 | reverse complement strand
GCAGAAGTAGATCTGGAGTCCAACGCGGTTTCTTCCCTTGAAACTCTGCCGCTGCACCTCTACAACACTGTGATCCAGCAGCTCAAGCAGCAGAAGCACGAACTCCAGCTACAGACCCAGGTCGAGCAACGGCGCGCCCGCACTACGGAAAACTTCAGCCAGGCCGTCCTCTCAAATCTGTCTTCGGGAGTGCTCGTCTTCGGGCTCAACGGACTGGTGAAGCAGGCCAATCCCGCAGCTCGGGAGATTCTTGGTTTCGCCTCTCCGGCCGGCATGAACGCAGAGGATATTTTTCGCGACGCGGCGTTATGCGGCTCCAGCGTCTCCCCCAACGGCGACCATGCCGATGACACGCCAAGTCCGCCGGTGCGCCTCGCCGAGGAAGTGCAAGTCGTCTTGCGCGAAGAAAGCAAACGGCGGCAGTTGGAAGCCGATTACCTGACTCCGAGCGGTAAGAGTCGCCGCATCGCCGTTACTGTCTCCGCCGTTCCAGCGGTGGATGGCGCGCTGCTCGGAGCCGCTTGTCTCATCAGCGATCTTAGCGAATCCGAGCGCATTCGCCGCCAACAGGAACTGCAGGGTGAGATCTCGGCTGAGATGGCGCTGGAGCTGCGGACTTCACTGGCCACGATCTTGGGATATGCCCAGCAACTGGCACGCAATCGCGATCCCGAGTTTGCTCAGCAATTGGCCGCTGACATCGCCGGGGAGGCTGCGCTTCTTGATCGCAACATCGGTGGATTTCTCAGTGAAGCAGGCACCGGCACCAACGTCAGAGTCCGGTCAGGTTCGGCCGGAGGTATTTAGGAAAATTCGGTGCTGGATTCACGCTGTTCGACAAGCTGACGCCAGGCAAACAACTTAGGAACCGGGGAAAAAGGATGAAAGCTATGAAGCATATCGCATACGTGGGATTCGGATTCGTGTTGTTCGCCGCTTCGGTCGTGGTGCCGGCGAGCGCGCAACAGTCACAGGCGTCCTCAACCCAGTCTCAGAATCAGGCCCAACCTTCGCTTGCCGATTACGCCCGGCAGATAAAGAAAGACAGCCCTCAGCCGAAAGCAAAGCCCAAGGTTTTCGATAACGATAACCTGCCGAAGGATGACAAGTTGTCCATTGTGGGCGAGCAACCACCCGTGGCTACTGACAAATCAAGCGAAGCAAAGCCCGCGGATTCCACGGGGAACGTTCCCGCTGCGACCGACAAGAAATCAGCCACTGAAACCAAAGCTGCGGCCACGGAGGACGACCAGGCGAAGCGGCAGGCTGCATTGAAAGAATGGCAGCAGAAACTCACCGCCCAGAAGGATCAGATCGATTTAGCCGACCGTGAATTGGACGTGCTCAAGCGCGAGTACCAGTTACGCGCCGCTGCGTTCTATGCCGACGCCGGCGACCGTCTGAGGAACTCGGCCGCATGGGACAGGCAAGATTCGCAATATAAACAGCAAATCGCCGACAAGCAAAAAGCCCTCGACGACGCCAAGCAGAAGCTTGAAGGGATGCAGGAAGAGGCCCGCAAGGCAGGAATACCTGCGGCGATGCGCGAACAGTAGAGCACAGCGGGAGAGCAGAGCTGGAAGCATAGTTAAGACAGATCGGTTTCGAGTCGTGTCGCTCGTCCCTGTTCCCGCGTTTGGCGCAAGCGCCGGAGCTGCTTCACATGGTGCAGGCTATGCACCAAGTGTAATTTTCTCCACTGCGGCGCTGTCAGCGGGCCTAGAATGGGGTGATCCAACAGCTTCGTGTGCCCGCCGAAACTCTGTTCGCAACGCGCGATGATTTCGTCCATGGCCTCAATTTTTGCGCTAATCTCAGCCCGAACTTTTTCCGCTGGCACTCCTCGCGGCTGTGCAACTCGCGGCGATTTCCGTCCCTCCGGCATGTAACCAAGTCCAACCACCACTAGGGTTCGGCACCTCTGACGCAAGGTCGCCGTAAGTGAGGTACAAATGCTCGAGCACTTCTGCGGCGCACCACTTCCCCGGGGGATGCCAGCTCAAGTCCTCGTCCGACAGCCCTTCCATCGCATCCTCGACAGCTTGTTGCAGTTTTTCCAGAGCGCTATCCATAACTAAACAGGCTCGTTTCAGTCCGCCTTTCCGCCCGCTTCGGGTAGAATGTTGCGCGACTAGTGAACCCGTCCAAGTTATATCAGGTAGGTGACATGCAGAACATAGGCTCCGCTCAATTACAGTTCGCCAACGTCGAAAGTCAAGGAACAGGCGCGACTTCGAACATCAGCCGGACATCGCCCATTCCCCGAGTTGGCCCACAGCCCTCGCGTACCAGCCGTTCATCCACGACCCTGGCACGAATATCGGCAGGCATCTTGCTTTTGAGCATGGGACTATTGCCGGGATGCTCAGATCAGTCAGCCAAACCTACGGAGAGCGTAAAAGAAGAACCCAAGGGGCCGGAACTGGTCACTGGCCGTTCCGGCTTCCAGAAGCTTTATATTGCAGCCCGGGGTTGGGCCCCTGACCCGCAACCCTTCCGCATCGAATCCACTCCCACCCGCGACGGCAACGGCCACGACGGCAAGTGGGCGGTGTGGCGGACTGGCTTCGCCTCGCCTTCGCGTCGGTCCGTGAAAACTTACGTTTGGTCAGGGAGCGCTGCTCCCGACGCCCCTTCGCGCGGCGTAAGCGCGGGCGCAGAAGATACCTACAACCCGAACAATTCATCAACTACAACCTTCGACGTTGCTTTCCTTAAAGTGGATTCCGACCAAGCCTTCGCGGCCGCTCAGAAACATGGCGGCGACAAAGTCCTGGAGAAGAGTCCGGACACTCCTGTCAACTATGTCTGCGATTGGAACCGCAATACTAACGAATTGGTTTGGCACGTGATTTATGGCGCCAACCGCGAGGCTGTGAAGCTCACCGTGGCGGTGAATGCCTCGAGCGGCGAGTTCATCCGCGTGGAGAAGTAAATCTGTCTACAATGTCACGGTGGAATATTCGTAATGGAAAACCACTGGCGGGTTTTCGTCCTCAATCTTCCGCGTTGTGCAGCTGCTCTACCACTTTGAGCTCGGCTTCGACTGAAGCAAAAAATCGGCAGATGGCATCAGCCGAGGCGATCGCCCCTTTCAGAGTCTGGCGTTCCCCGAACACCACAATATCCTGGACGGAATATTGGAAACGTAACCGTTCGGCGGCGGATTGTGCGCTCAGCAATTCCAGCTTGGCACTGCGAAGGTCGGACATTAAGCGCGCGATCTGAGCCTGTTTTTTTGGTTCCTCGGTTGACAATCCACGTCTCCTTAATGTTATGTATTTGTGCCCGCGAGCCCCGCGCGGAGCCATTCTCGTGGGGAAAGGCTGCTAGCCAACTATGGCGGCTCCGGCCGGGACGCGGTGTGCGAGGTCGCACTCGATGCATGGCATTATACTTCGTTAGTTATACACAGTCAAAGTTAACCTGATTTTGCTGACGCGGAGGCTGACCGGTGCCCAGGCAACCTGATCCAGATTTGGAACAGCACATTCTCGAAGCCGCCTCACGCTTATGGGCCCGAGGCGGCGAGAAATCTCTCACCATGCGCGCGGTGGCCAAAGCCGCCCGCACGACCACCCCCACCGTATATGAGCGCTTCCGCGACCGCGAAGACATTCTCCGCGCCCTGCGCTTGAAGACCCGCCAAGAACTCTTTAATCAGCTCAGCCGCACCCGCACCTTGGCGCAAGCCTGCCAGGCTTACCTGGAGTTCGCCCTTCAGCACCGTGAAGCTTACGGAGTGCTGTTCGACGCAATCGCCCAGCCGCCTTCCTTGCATGAACCATGGCCTTCGTTCAACCTCTTTCGCCAGCGTCTCGCTTGGCGCCTGGGGGGAACGCCTCGTACCCATACCCGACTCATGCTTTCTCTGTGGGCACTGATGCACGGCACGGCCATGCTTGTAAATCGGGGGGGCGCGGAGGGCGCGCTGCGCACGCAAATGTTTCACGCCTGTATCGACGGCTTCGAAGCCGTTATTGCGGCTGCGGCGCGATCCAAGAGCGGAATGCACTCGGGCCCAAAGTGGCCAGCAAATTTGATTCTTGGCGAAGCTGATCGCAGCCAGGTGCTCAACCCCCGAGGGAAGCATGGCAGAAGACGTGGGAGGACAAAACCCAAAACAAGAAATCAGTCCCACCGTTGAATGTCGCGGGCAGCAGGGGCCGGGTGCCTCTGTATTTACTGTGCAGGAATCAGCGGGTTATCGATTCTACGTTCCTCTCGTCGAATTACTTCGTCGGCTTCTGACTTGAGTCCAGCTTCTTCAATCGCTCCACCGACTTCCGCGCTTCTTCGGCAAATGGTCCGTGGGGAAGAATCTTCAGGTAGCTTTCGTAATGGTCGCGAGCCGCACCCGGCTGGCCAAGTTTTTCCAGACACTCGCCTAAACGAAAAGTCGCCAGCGCATCGTTATCCTTGTATAGCAGTGCTTCGCGGTAGCGGTCTTCCGCAGCCCGATAGTTCTTACGCTTGAAATAAAAGTCACCAACCTCTACATCTTTGGCGGCCTTGTGAGGGTCCCAGGGATGGAACTCCGCAACCCCCGAAGCTTCGGCTTCCGCGGCCGCGATTGCCGAAGAACTATGGGGATGCTGTTTGGCATCGTCCGCTGGCGGACTCAAATCCACCTGAGTGTCCTTGCTTGAACTCTCACCAATGTCGTCGCCCAGATCATCGCGCTGCACTCGGTCTGATCGTGGCGGCGTAAGATCGGAGGGCTTCTTCGACGTTGCAGGGCTCTCCGTTTCCGTGCCAGAGCTGGTTTGGCTTCGCCGCGGCGAACTTGCGTCCGACGACCCATTCGCAGGGGGCGACTGAGGGCTGGGATTCTCGGGTAGCGAACTCTGCTGCGCCCATAATCCCAGGCTCAGCCCGAGCATCCCACCCAGCGCGAACCGTGAAAACAACCTGAGCAACATGCCTCCATTTTACCCTGCAAAATGGTGCATTGCTGATGGTTGATTTTCGAAGGTCCAGCGATCGGTTTTCATTCCACAGGCAAACCATGAATGCACATCCGTTGCTCCCCGTCTTCGCACAAAAAAACAGGCCGCTCAGGGGGAGGCATCGAGCGGCCTGGTTGGCGAAGTCCTCCGGGGAGGAGGGGAAACTCTTTTACATCGACGACGGATTAGCCTGTCCGGTGGTGGTCGGGGTGCTCTGATCGCTGCCCTGCGTGTTGCTCATCAGGTGCACATCGACACGGCGATTCTCACGCCGGCCCTGAGCGGTCTTGTTCGACTCGACCGGCTTGTCCTTGCCCAATCCGATTATGTAAATCTTGTGGGCAGGGACGCTGTACTTCGAGGCCAGATACTGAATCACAGCATTGGCACGGCGCTGGCTTAGATCGTAGTTGTAATCTGCCGGGCCGGTGGAATCCGTGCCGCCTTCCACAGTGATCAGATAGCCCTTGGTGCTGGCAATGCCGGCGGCCAGCTTGTCGAGGTCTTCCTTGGCTTGCGGCGTCAGCGCATCCTTGTCGAAACCAAACTTCACAGAGGCTTGAGAGACAGAATGATAGTTGTCGAGATTAGCCACCGTGTTGGTCAGAACCCCGACGCGAGTATTGGCGGTGTCGGCTGTCTGTTGCGCTGAGGCTGCGGTCTGACCGGCGGCCTGAGCTTTTTGGTCCACGTCGGCAGCCTTAGCTTGAACCGCCTGGATACCGGCCTGTGCCCGGGCATCAACATCCTTGATGTCCTTGGTGTTTTTGGCCGTCATGTCGTCCAGTTCGTTGGTTTTGTTGATCAGCGGGGTGGTCTGTTGCTTTACATAGTTCTTGCTGGCGCAGCCGACGGTAGCCATCATGCTCGCCGCCAGGAAAATCGCTAACGAAGTGCGGGTCATAGAGAGCAGCTCCTTAAATTGAATCTCATGTCTCGGCGCGTTTCACAGATTTCGCGCTCAAATGTCCGTACTGAAGGCCTGGGGAAATAAAACTACGTGCACGCTTCCCAAGCTGTGCTTTTGCACGGGACGTGCCAGTTTCCCGTACCCACTCGGGCGTTGGTAAGTATATAACTTTTCAATGGTTTGCGGTATCCATGCAAATGTGTCTGGCAATTTCCTCCGCCCCGGGCAACGCAAACCGCACACGCGCAATGGAAATTTTATACACTCCGGCTCAGTCAGGCAGGTCACAGCTTTAGACCCAGGCCCTTGTCTGGATTTACTTCCAGATGTCGGTGATCAGCGCCGCTTCCCTGTCATTTTCAGTTAGCGGCTCAAGCCCAAAATTCTCCTCGATCGTTCGCAGCAGGTTGTAGTGGTTGTAGTGCCGCCCTAGCACTTTTGGATCTTGCTCGCGGGCCTCCTTCACCATGTCGCCAAAGAAAAGCGTAAAGATCCGGTTGTCGCTATTTCCGCCGGATTCATCGAAGGTCACAATCACCAGCGTCCCCTGACGCACCTTCTCAGGGAAGTTCTTATCGAGAAAATCCTTCAACCATTCCCCCGCAATCCGGACGCTGCTATCGTGGCCATCATCGTCCATGTTTGGACTAAAGAACGAATACGCGACAAGTCCCTTCTTCGCATCCCGGGCGAACCAGTTGTCGCTCTTCCCGGAATCGACCGGCACTACGTGGTCACACCACTTCTGCTGGACTTGCTGGAAACTTAAAAAAGGCACGTGCTTCCGGGCATAGTCGCCTTTCTTGCTGTTGGCTACGTGCTGAGAGTAGATGCGGAAGGGGCAAGGCACATCGGGCAATTCCTCCGCATAATTTTTCCAATCGAGGCCGGCCTCAATCAAGCGATCGGCAATCGTCTTGTGCGCCGCGTCCGCCGGAAAGTTGACTTGCTTGTCCCCAAAGATCCCAGCCCTGCGATGGGTACCGAAGTCGGTACCCGCCACCATAGCGAGATAGTTTGGATACGAGGGGTGAAACAGCGCGTGGAAATTGGAAAAGCTTGCGCCCTGCGTGGCTAGCTCCGCAAGGTTTTTGTCGCGAACCGCAACTTTGTAGTCTGCATTTTCCAACACGATAATAACAACGCGGTCAAAGTGATGTGCGTTTGGCTTGGCCGCCTGCTGAGCTTCCGGACTCTTTTCTGGAGCAGGTTTGGATTCGGCCGGTCGAGGAGAGGACTGGTTGGCCGGTGACGATTGTGCAGAGGTGACAATTACGAAAACGCCGAAAGCGGCAGCCGGCAAGAGATATCCAATTGCCAGCAGCCTGGGCACCGATCGCCTCCAGAACATCGGTGCCGTATTCATTCCCCAGAGGGTCCCGTCTGAGCGATGCACTGTTAGCCATTGTGCCACAAGCGGTCATTTGATCATCGAATAGAATAAATTTAGCCCATTGCCAATGGATCTCCAGCAGAAAATCCGCAGCTTGCCCACCGAGCCTGGCGTGTACCTGTACAAGAACGCCGAAGGCGATGTCATCTACGTGGGTAAGGCGAAGAACCTGCGCAGCCGGGTGGCGAGCTACTTTCGTGAAGCCCGCTGGGAGGACGCAAAAACGGACACGCTAGTCCGCGAGGCGGTCGACCTCGACTACATCGTCGTCGCCAACAACAAGGAAGCGCTGGCGCTCGAAAACAACTTCATCAAACAACGTAAGCCGCGCTTCAATATTCTGCTGCGCGATGACAAAACTTATCCTTACGTGAAATTGACGCTGGGCGAGCGCTTTCCGCGGGTGTACGTCACGCGCCGATCCCCGGCCCTGCTTGCAGTACTACATCAAGCGCTGCTTGGGCCCGTGCGTCGAAGCATTGACTACGCCTGGGGCTTATCAGGAAGCGGTGCGAGATGTGAAGTTGTTTCTGGAAGGCCGTCCCACCGATCTGACACGATCGTTAGAGGCGCGCATGGAGCAGGCCGCCCAGGCGCAAGAGTACGAGCGCGCCGCCAGGTATCGCGATTTGATCTCCACCGTCGAGCAGCTGCAGGAGCGACAGCGCATCGCCGCCGTGGAAGGCGATGACGCCGATGTATTCGGTTACCACTGCGAGAAAGGGATGCTCGCCGTGAACCTGTTTCACATGCGCGGTGGGCGCGTGCTTGATCGGCGCGAGTTCTTCTGGGAGAAGCTGCCCGAGTTCGCATTGCCCGAAATGCCGCCGTCCGATGCGGACATGCAGCGAAGAGACCTTGCCAGCAACGGCTCTACCGACGGCTGCGGTAATGGTTCATTCGTGCCCGGTGAATTTTTCTCCAGTCTGCTGAAGCAGCTCTATATCGGACAGCCATATGTCCCGCGCAATATCTACGTGCCGGTGGATTTTGAAGACCGCGAGGCTCTCGACGATTTACTCTCTGACCAACTTGCGAGTGGTAATCCACGCGCGGCTCGAGTTCACATTCTTGTGCCGTTGCGTGGGGACAAGCGCTCTCTCATCGATCTCGCAGGCACCAACGCCAGGCAGTCCTACGATCAACGCTTCCGCATTCTGAAGCCGAACACGAAGGCGATTCAGGAAGAGTTACAAGACTCGCTCAGCCTGCCCGATCTGCCCAAGCGCATCGAATGCTTCGACATCTCACACATTCAGGGCGCAGAGACGGTGGCCTCGATGGTGGTGTGGGAAGACGGAAAGATGAAGAAGTCGGACTACCGGAAGTTCATCATTCGAACCGTGGAAGGGGTCGATGATTTCGCTTCTATGCGCGAGGTGGTCACGCGCCACTACAAGCGACTGCAGCAGGAAGAAAAAGCAATGCCCAGCCTGGTGCTGATCGATGGCGGCCTCGGGCAATTGCACGCGGCAGCTCAAGCGCTGGAGTCACTCGAGATCATCAATCAGCCTTTGGCTGCAATTGCCAAACGCGAAGAGATCATCTACGTCTATGGACAAGAGAACGATCCCATCGCTCTTGATCATCACTCCCCTGTTTTACATCTCGTGCAACTCATCCGCGACGAAGCCCACCGTTTTGCCGTGACCTTCCACCGCAAACGCCGTCAGATGCGCGATCGCTCCAGCGAATTGCTGGAGATCCCGGGGGTCGGCGCCAGCACCACCCGGAGATTACTGGAACATTTTGGAAGCTTACAAGCGGTCAAGCATGCGGACGCTTCAGCTCTAGCGGCGGTGGTGACCCGCGGCCAGGCGGAGGCGATCAGAAACCACTTTCGTAAGTAGCTGATTTCAAAATAGAAAGTTTATCGAGACCGTGATTCCATTGTGGTTATCTATGAGATAATTTTGCCAGATCATTCGCAAACTATCCGAGGCGTCCGTTGCTAGCGATAAGGATCCACAATCGTCATTGGAGTTACGGCAGACACCGTTGATCCTCAAGGTGTCATCGGGTCTCCGTTACGATCGACGACGATCCCGAGAAATTGGACTATCTCATCGAGAACTCGAAAACGTTCACCGCCAAAACGGCAGATCATTCTGCAACAGACCGGTCTGATGTCGCCAGCGGACCTCTCAGACTTGAGACTTACGTTGAACGACAAGCCTTACATCCCCCACTGGACGAAGGATGTCCTCGGGGAAGGAACCCACTATGAGTTGTTCGTTCCGCGGCTGCGATGATAACGCTGCCTTGATGATGCAGGCCCCACCGATTCGAAACAGCAATGATGTGAATAACCTTTCATTTAGATCGCCCTCGGCTCGAACCTAGTGGAAATCTGGATTGACGAAGCATTGACGCCTGTCAGAACCTTAGAACCTCCTACGGTCAATGAGATTCAGACTGTTTCGCAAGGGGACATCAATCAGGACAACCTAGATTTGGTTGTAGCGTTGTAGCTGATTGCGTGGGCACAGCAAACATTTTGGTCGGCAAGGGTAACAGCACCTTCGCGCCCCTCTCAACTTTTCTGCCGGGCCAGTCCTGTCAGCATAGCAGTTGCAGATGTTAACGCTGACGGCCGCTCCGGACATTGTGTCGGCTAATTCCAATGGCGGGGAGGTCAATGTTCTGCTCAATAGCGCAGGGACGGCAATCAAGTTGAGCAGTTCCCAAAATCCTGCTATTCACGGCAGCACTGTTACATTCACGGCAAAGATCGCTGCCAGCGTGAACGCTTTGGGTGTGCCAGTACCTCTGTGTAGCACAGCAGTCAATGCTGAGTCCATTGGCACTGCTGCTCTAAGTCGAACTGGAAGGATGTTGGCGACGCGCCGCCGATAGCTCATCGAACTGGGCAGAAGGTGATGATTGGAAGTGTGAAGTACTCCGGGAAAGCTGGTCGGCACAATGTTTAGCCTGTATAATCTGTTCGGCGGTTAGATGCGAAGCAAGCTGAAGTCGCACCTCGCGGTTCACTCCTGCGCCGCCTTTGTTCTTCTGTTCGGCTACTAGCAGCCACGCATAGGCGGAAAGCTTGTCCTGGTCTGTGCCACGACCATCACGGTACATCTGAGCTAACGTGAACTGAGCCGCTACGCATCCTCGGCCCGCCATTTCCAGGTACCAGTGGAATACGGCCTTGTCCTCTCCGGCGGACACAACCGGCACAGTGGACGCTGTTGCTGCCCACG
>WNFA01013003.1_pt1 | contig 10458 bp, 12 predicted proteins | sample 5400481 | NCBI WGS metagenome assembly WNFA01 (sample SAMN13153340, study PRJNA577476) | soil metagenome | isolation source: 120 cm saprolite under Douglas fir tree site 2 hole 1 replicate 2 | place: USA:California | collected 2015-04-18 | reverse complement strand
TTAGGCACGGAGATAGACGCCGCAACGATGGCTGGGAGGGATACAGATGCGCTGGTGTCTGAATTCAACGAGATTAGCACTCGGATGCTGGACCGAGCGCAATCTGCGCATTAGGTCTAGCTTGGGATTCTTTTCGCCTTGGTGATGCGCTAAAGTACGCGTGTTTTGGATGAACATCTCGCGGAAATCCGAGGGCTTCATTGTCTCGGTCTGGTCTTCACGCGAGACCACCGGCGTCCTGTTGACCATCCTCGGATTGCAGCCTGTCAGGACAGGTTAGAAGTCAAGCCGCAATGAAAGCTGGCCAGTTCGGTTTCTGCTGTTCTCTGCCGTCTGAACGCTTTGCACCTGGCCAAACGATGACGCCGTGACGTTGGTGGGAGGGGGAGCGAAGTTTGGATGGTTCAGCAGATTTGTGAAGGTGCCTTCAAAACGAAGGCGGAGCCGCTCGGTGATATGAAAGTTCTTGGAGAGTCCGGCGGCGATCGTAGTGGTGCCCGGGCCTTCGAGTATGCCGACGCCGCAATTTCCAACCGGGCCCGAAGGAATCGGATTGAAAGCACTGATGGTGAACACGCTGCCCGATGTGGAATTCGCGATGTTGCCGTTGCCGAGGCAATCGGGACGCTGGAAGGAGCCACGATAGGAAAGGTTGAGGTTGCCCGAATCATAGCTGGGACTGGTCGTCGGCGTAAGATACGGACCCGTTTCCCACAAGCTGACGGTGCTGACAGACCACCCGCCTAAAATCGCCTCAGGCACAGCCTTCATGTGGCTGAAGAACTTGCGGTTGTATCCGACTGGAAGGTCATAAAGAGCAGAAACCAGGAGGCGGTTGCGCCACGTCGCAGCGCCATTTCCCCGATTGGCGGCACGGCATGTAGGTTCTTGAGCAATTCGCGGAGGGTCACAAACTACCTCCTTTCAGAAAAACAAGAGGCTCCGATAACGTGCCAGCGGATACCGAGGCCCCCTAAAGAAACTACTTACCGACTCCCGCAGCCAGCATCCCAACTTTCTTCGTCGGAACCTGACACTTGCGGCCTGCCGGATTCAGGTTGTTCTTGGCAATTGGATTCAAGAGCATGAGGAAAACGTCGTACGCCATCCGGCCCGTGCTCCTCGCATCGCCCGGATTCACTTGGGCGTGATAACGAAAGACGTTGCCAACCTGGTCTGTCCTTCGATCTTCTTTGTATTTCAGGCTGATGGAGTTCACGCCGAGTGATGGCAGCGTGTGTAACTCCTCTGGTTGCGAAATGCCGTCGCGGTTTGAATCGATCCACAAACGCAAGGAAGCGAACACGGCATCCCTTGCGTCAATGATGCCGTCACCATTCCCACCGTTCTTCGGATCGTCGTAAACAGCAAGTGCCGCAAATCCGTTCGGTGTGGCCGACGCAGGTTGCGGAGTGAAGTTGCCGAACAGTTGCTTGCCATTGTGGACCAAGCCATCAGGTCCCGGCAAAGCGAGGAAGGCATTGTCGGCTCCAGCAGCGGTCCAGCCCATTTGAAGCGGATGCCCTGTGCCAGATATATCAAACTTAACCCCGTCCTCCGCGTCCGTCAGCGCGAAACCTTGCCCGCTGATGTCGATGATGATTGGGGTTGAGTCAATAGGTTCGCACGCGCAGTCAGGGTAGCCGTTCCAATAGTCCCCCGCAAGGCAAGTTTCAATACGAGTGCATGTGCCGCTCGTGGTGGAGCATGCAACTACGATGCACGAACTGATAGCAAACGGTTGGGGATTTTGCGGAACGCAACTCCCATCGGTAGTACTGACACTGGTGTAGCCTGTGCCTTGATCCTTAAAACTGGCGGCGGTTCCCGATGTAGGAGCTTGATTGCGAAGTGGTTGCCATGAAGGTAGGGTTGCAAGGAACAAAGTTGCCATTATAATTCGCGCCCGCTCCGGTCGCCGTGACCACGTTATTGGGCACGCTTGTCGAATTGCAAGGTTTGCTCGTCTGTGAATTGATGCATGACACGGGATAAGTCTCTGTTTGAGTTGCGATGTAGACACCACCGGGGCCTTGCGTGGGTCCGGGGTTGCCGTTCGCCGGGACCGATCCTTCGCCCCCGCTTATCTGTTGCCCGCCTAATTGGATTATGCAGCAATCACTTTGCGCTTGAGCGACTGAAGCAAAGATGCTCAACAAAACGAGAATGATGGATATACGGAATTTCACGGCTGCACCCCCTTTGTGAGTTGCGTGTGGGGCAACATTAGAGCGATATGCTCTTGGTGCCTTTTGATGAGTGCCTGTAAGTAGGCATCCTCTTTATCGCTTCGACCCGTGGGAGACTTTGGGGCGTTTGAAATATTCGTGGCCGCATCAAGCAGGCCCAATCCCGCATCCTCATACCCCTTGGGTGGATTCGTCTCGTATTGCTTGGCGAGTGCTTTCAGCTTGGCCGCGACCGTGATGCTTGGGTGTGCATCGTTGGGGTCCGCAAGCGCGTTTTGCAAAAGTTCGTTGGCCTTCTGTAAGCCGAGTACGCGGCCTTTTCTGGCCGAGGTGATGGATGCAAACACTTGTTCGTTGCGCACGTCTGCGGTGTCGTCAGTGTAGACAACTACATCTATGGTTGCTGATGCCGTTTGGACTTGCTGCTGCCCAAGGGAACATCTATGGCGAAGGTGGCCCCCGGTTTAAGAGCACCATTGCCCGTGGCAACCATAAAGGGCAAAAAATCGCCGCCGTACTCCCATGTGCTTGCGGTTCCATCAGGGTGGTTTACTCGCACCAGCATGCTGTAAGCACTGATGTCTTTGTGCGAGGTGTTGAGGAGATCGAACGTCACGATTTGTTTTGCGGGGTCGTAATGGGAGCCTTGAACTACCGCTCCAATGGGTGGGGAAGCTCGCAACAGAGAATTTTGCGCCCAAGCTCCAAGCGCAAACACGGATAGAAGCATCATAACGGTGATTATTTTTCGCTGGAACATTTGCTGGATTCCTTTTGCTGAACGTGGAAATGCCGGGGCCTACGCCGGGGACTGACTGCTTGTGGTACGGGATAAATCAGCTCGTGTCAATAAAATTTATCTGTATTACCTCACATGTTTATATACCATTTGTGTACAACCGTCCAAACGCGAGTCTATTTTCATCTTCATCTGACACTTCATCTTGCACATTAACCGCAGCAACATTCGGAACAGGAATCTTCATCGGTTCCCTCTACGCTCCAAACTCTTCCGCAAATGTTCCCGCAAACTTCTCCGCGTCAATTCCTGCACCATCACACGCGAAGAAAAATACCCTCTCGCTCTCAGGCAAAAACCACAACGCGCCAATGGCCCGCCGAGAATCCGGCGCTTGCAATGTGGCGTCTTGAATGAATTCCGTCAGCACGTCCACGCAAATGCCATCCGTAAAATGGCCGTCAACGGCGAATTTCTCCAAGGGTGGGGTCCGGCGTTCATGGGCTTCCTCTTCGCTTCGCAATCCAACGCCGCCCGAGTTGCACAACCGAGATTCGATGGTTCAAAGTCGTGCGTACGACGGCCACGTCAATATTGGTCGTATTGAAAGACAATTGGCCCAGATTAGTCATGGTGAAGATGCCCAAACCGCCGCGCACAACGGTCTTGTTGTTGGCGAAAGGACGATAGGCAAAACCCAGCCGGGGCTGAAAGTTTTTCATGTAGAACTGCCGGAGGCCGGGACCCAGGGCGAGTCTGCTGGCCTGTTCGACGGGTGCGCAGGGAATTGCCGCATTTATCGGAACGCAGCCCAGCGCCCCATCCACTGCTGCGGGCACGCCGCAAGTAATGCCGCTCCCTGCAACGCAAGTGTTGATCGTTTCCAGGAACCCCGCACGAGGCCGGTTTCCGGACGGAACGATAATGCCGCCGTTTGATGCTGGGCCGAGCACAATCTGCGCATTAGGTCTAGCTTGGGATTCTTTTCGCCTTGGTGATGCGCTGGACTGCGCGTGTTAAGGATGATCTCGCGGAAATTCGAGGGCTTCATTTGTCTCGGCGTGCACCGGAGATCTGGTCTTCACGCGAGACCACGGCGTCCTGTTGACCATCCTCGTATAACCTCAAGCAGCCTGTCAGGACAGGTTAGAAGTCAAGCCGCAATGAAAGCTGGCCAGTTCGGTTTCCGCTGTTCTCCGCCGTCTGAACGCTCTGGACTTGGCCAAACGACGTCGCCGTGACATTCGTCGGAGGCGGAGCAAAGTTTGGATGGTTCATCAGATTAGTGAAAGTGCCTTCAAAGCGAAGGCGCATCCGCTCGGTGAGGTGGAATGTCTTAGATAGTCCGGCTGCGACAGTTGAGGTGCCCGGACCTTCGAGTGTGCCGACGCCACAATTTCCAATTGGTCCTGAAGGAATGGGATTGAAAGCATTGATGTTGAACATGCTGCCGGTTGCGGTGTTCGCGATGCTGCCGTTGCCAAGGCAGTCTGGGCGCTGGAACGCGCCGCGATAAGAAAGACTCAGGTTTCCCGGATCGAAACTCGAACTGGTCGTCGGCGTCAGATACGGACCCGTTTCCCAAAGGGTGACCGTGCTGACCGACCAGCCTCCGAAAAGAGCCTCGGAAAAGTAGTTCATATGACCGAGAAATTTGCGATTGCTTCCTACGGGAAGATCGTACACGGCAGAAATGAGAAGGCGGTGACGACGGGTCTGCGCGACATTCCCGCGGTTCGCTGCAAGATTGAAACGATTGGCAACCGGGGTTCCGTAGATTACTTCGGGATTGAAGCTGGTCGGTGCATCGCCGCCGACATTGCCGAGATTTTTGGCCCAGACGTGGCTGGCTTGCATCGTAAGTCCGGATCGTGACCTGATATTCAGCTCGGATTGCAAACCCTGGTAGTTCACATGCCCGGCGTTATTGGTGGAGAGAATTCGGCCCCAATTTGGATAGGGTCTGGGGTTCGGATTGGGCGAAGTCGTGCTGGGCTGGACTTGATTTAGGTCAACGGTCTGACTCATGCGGAAAGAGTTCATACCCACATAACTCTCGCGCAAGGTGATCTCGCGGAAGAGTTCGCGTTCCACGGTTAAATTCCATTGTGCGGACTGCGGGTCGCGGTAATCGGTAAGGGTGTTTTGATAGAAGTCGCCGGTACCGGCAATAAGCAAAGGGTTATCCGGAGTTCGCACACTGGGAAACTGATAGGTTGGATTTCCGCTCGTGTCCGGATTCAGAGTTGTGCGCACGACGGCCACGTCAATATTTGTTGTATTGAACGAGAGTTGACCGAGATTGGTCATCGTGAAAAGTCCGATCCCTCCACGTATGACCGTCTTGCTGTTTCCGAATGGGCGATAGGCAAAACCCACGCGGGGCTGAAAGTCTTTTTTGTAGAATTGCCGAAGACCAGCGCCAAGGCCAACGCTGCTGGCCTGTTCGACGGGTGCACAGGGGAGTGCGGCATTCACTGGGACGCAACCCATGGCGGAGTCCGCTTGTGTGGCGGTGCCGCATGGGACGCCCGCACCTGCAACACACGTGTTGATAGTTTCAAGGAAACCTGCGCGGGGTTGGTTTCCGGCCGGAATGATGACGCCGCCATTGCGCACATCAAAGGCGGTTAGATTCGCCAGGTCACTGACGAACGGCGGCAAAGCCTGCCAGCGCAGTCCGAAGGTCAAGGTGAGCCGGTTGTTGAAGCGCCATTCGTCCTGCGCATAGACGCCGGTTTGAATCGTATGGGCGTGAACGTCAGGGCCGGACTGCGCGATATAGGTTTTTGTTGGCAGGCCTAGAAGCAGATTGGCAAATGCATTGCCGGTGAAAATGCCTTGGTCGAAGGTGAAAGCACCGAAATCATTGGAGCCACCGAAGCTCTCCAGGTCCACATACGCGACGCGACGCACGTCGCCGCCGAATTTAATCGTATGCCGGCCCTTGATCCAGGTCAGATTGTCGGCAAATTGGATGGTCTGGGATTTGGTTGTTCCCGCCTTGTCCCGGCCAATCGGTGAATAGTTGCCGATATCGTCGCTGAAATTGAAAGTGGGGAAGGCGGAAGTGGTTGGATGGTCGCTGATATCCAAGCCTTGCAATCCCAGGGTGGAAATAGCGGTAGCTCCCTGAATGGGGAAACTCACTTGTAGCTGATAGTAAGAAAGACCGAAGCGAGCTTCGTTGACCAGATGATCGGATATGGCGTAGTTGTGGGAGACGATGAGATTTTTGTTGTTCTCCAGGTCGGTATCTGGCGGCAAGAAATTATTCACCGTGTTAAGAAAGCTGTCGGTGAGCGACTGCGAATTTAAGCGCTTCCAACTCCAGCGTACGAAGAGGGATTGTTTGGCGGTAAGAGTGCGGTCGACACGAACGTCATAGCCGTTGGTATTGCTGGGAGTAGCTGTTTGCTGCAAGTAGTTGGCAGTTACACCGAAGTTTGCGGTCCCGTTTTGGATATTCGGCGATGGAAGATAATTGTTCAGCAGATTGGCTGCGACAGGGTTAATGCAATCCTGAGAGCTCATACACTGGCCTCCGCTCGGAATCTTGTTCCCTGGATAGGCCTTGCCGGTGAACGGGTCAATCAATGGCGTGGAAAGCGCCGAGAAGTCACCCGTGCGCATGGCGGCTGTGGGCACGAAAAGGAACAGCGGCGTGGAGTATCGCTTGCGATTACCTTCATAATCGGCGAAGAAAAATGTCTTGAGCCTTCCGTGCGTTAGCTTGGGGATTTCCAGCGGCCCGCCGAGGCTCCCGCCAAATGTATGGAACACTTTGTGCGGCTTGAGGGTCCGACCATTTATATTCGAGCCCCAGACGGCCGCATCAAAGGCGCTGTTCTGCGTGTACTCGAATAGACTGCCATGAAACTGCGCGGTTCCACTCTTTGTGCTTATCGTAACGTCTCCGAGTTGGGCGAACTCGGCGTTGTTATTGAACTGCGTGACTTTGAATTCGCCTATCAGTTCGGAGGACGGATTCATGTTGCCGAGAGCGCCATTCTGGCGGATGTTAACCGTCGAAGAGCCATCGACGGAATATTGGACCTGCGACGGTAGGCCGCCGCCCACCGAGACGTTGCCGTTAGCATCTTGCTGCGCCCCCGGGACAGTGGCGAGCATGGCTAGCGGGCTCGTAGTCGTTCCGCGATAGTTGACCGGCAGACTCGTGATTTGCTGGAAGTTTTTCGAGTCTCCAATCGTGGCGTTCTCAGTATTGATCACTGGACCGGAGTCACCCCCGACCTCGATCGTTTGCGCCGCGGAAGCCAATTGCAGGGCTACGTCGAAGCGCATCGTTTGACGAGCATCCAACTGAGCAGAAGATATCTTGAATTCCGCAAAACCCGGGGCGCTGATCAGAAGATCGTAGTGGCCTGGCCTGAGATTGACAAAATGAAAGGCACCGTCGGTGTCCGTCGTAGCCGAATGCTCAGACTTGTCTTCGACTCGTGTGAGGATGACCTGCGCTCCGAGCACGGTCCCCTGACTGGGATCCTTAACAACCCCGAGGATGTCTCCGAAAATCGATTGCCCGATGGCCCACGGCGCTGATAACAAGATGGCCAAAAAGAGTGTCGATAGTTTGCCCAACATCGCGAGGTCCCCCGATTCTCGTGCGCGCAAATTCGTTCGCGCACAGCAGTAGGTTGACAGTAGAAGAACACGCATAAGGAAGTCGTGAGCGTTTTCACTAAAGAACTAATCGCTCGGATGGGTTTATTGAATGGCGCATTAAGTTTGTATGGAAAAGAGGTCCCGCTAAGTACCCGTTCTTGTCATACTATGCATGGCCGACCTTATAGATTCTTTACAAAGCTCTCAGGACTTTCTCAGGCGTGATTCGCTAAGTTGCGCTTGTGGGGGCGATTCCGTTCGTCAAATCGGTTGAATGAAGAAGAGCGAACCGAATCGCATGCCTTGTCCCGCGAGCCGATGACTCTGATTGTCTTAGCAACGACTTGTTTGCTGGCATGCGCTTTCTACATTTACGTCCTATGTCAATGGATGCGAGACACGAATGGCAAGAGGGCACCCCGTCCCCCAATTGATGGACAAAGCGATGGGACACGGGAGAACAAACGCCCCTACATCGTAGGTTCCCGCAAGATTGATTGGAATGAGCCCGAACGGATTGCGTACCGGAAAATCGCGAACTCCCTGAGTTCGCGGAACAGAAGTTAGGAGAGAAGAATGCGCATTTTTGGGAAGAAGAGAGTTGTTTCACTCGTATTGGTCACAGTTTTCTACGGAAGTACGATTCCCGTTTTTGCATCTGCGGACGAAAACGGCAAGAGCGAACCTCCGGCCAAGCGAGTGGTGGCGAAGGTCGATGCGCCCGCTCCATTGACGGAGCGCGAGCGCTGGCTGCTGGACCGTGTTGAGGAACTGGAAAAACGTGTTGCCGACCTGGAGTCCAAGGGCAACCCCACGACATCTCCTGCTGCGGATGCGTCTGCCGCACAGCCAGCTTCAATGAACGCAGCCACATCTGCTTTCGCAGCGGCCACTCCGAGTGTCAGCGCCGGAGCAACGTCGGCAAACTCGGACTCCCTTTCCAATGATCGTGTCGCAGCGGTTGGGCCGCAAGCTACCGAAAAGGGTAAATCGGGCGCGGCTACGCCTGGGAAGGCGGAGCCCTTTGGGTTTGCCGATTTCACCTGGCTTAATGGCAACTCACGCACCAAAGATACGCCGTACGCCACCAGCTTCTTTACCCCGGAGATCCGGGCAGACGTGGATTACAACTACAGTTTCAATCATCCCAAGGACGACACCATTGGTGGGTCCAGCGAGGTCTTTCGGCACGGTGAAGTCCATGTAACGCAGCTCGGTGTAGGCGGCGACTTTCACTACGACAATGTGCGCGCTCGGCTGATGACCCAGTTTGGCCTGTATTCGCAGACGACGCCGCGCAACGACGCCAGTCCGGCGCGCGGGCAATGGAATCTCGACAACGCCTACCGGTACATTTCTGAGGCTTATGGCGGCTACCACTTCAACGCACTGCATGGGATCAACGTGGATGCCGGGATCTTCATGTCCTACATCGGGCTGTTCAGTTACTACCAATTCGACAACTGGGCGTATCAGCCGTCTTATGTTTCTTCGAATACGCCGTGGTTCTTCAACGGCGTGCGCGTGCAAATTTTCCCCACAGAGCACCTGAAGATCGAGCCATGGTTTATTAATGGCTGGCAGTCGTATGGCCGATTTAACGGCCGGCCGGGATTTGGGATGCAGATCCTATGGCGGCCGACCGGCTGGCTGTCCGTGCTCGGAAATCAATACGCTCTAGGTGAAGAGGCGCTGGGAGTCTCGGGCCGTATCCGTTACCACAGCGACGACAGCGTCGAGATCAAATACTTGGACCATCAGGAAAATTTTCTCAGCAAGGCGGCTTTCTCTCTGACCGGCGACATCGGCTGCGAACACGGCGGAGGAGTGAGTTGCCACGGCAATAGCGCCAAGGGCCCAAAACAGAGTTTCCTGGGTTTCATGTTCTATAACCGCTTCTGGTTTAACCATGACCACTACGGTCTGACGTTAGGTGGCGGCAAAATCAACAATCCGGGACGCTACCTCGTGTTGCTTCCGCCGATCAATGGCGCAACGGCAGCGTCAGGCACGCCGTACTTCACGGAAAATCCGGGAGACCAGTTCAAGGCTTGGGATGCGTCCGGGACATTTGATTGGATGCCGAGCCAATACATTACATTTCGCGGGGAGTTCGATCACCGCGCGGCGAATATGCCGTACTTCTCTGGACCGGGAGGAGTTACACCGACGTCCTGTCCCACTGCTCCTCTCGTGGAAAATATATGCGGATCGCCAGGCGCATTCGTGCCCGGTTTTGCGCCGGATTTGAAGAAAATCGAAAACCGGATCAACCTGGCGATCCTTGTAAAATTTTGACGACTCGCGAGACGCGAAATTCCTGCTGAACGCCGGCCGATGTGGAATCAAGAGAGGGCAGCCGGCATTTGCGCCATGATTTTTTGACTTGAGGAGACAAAGAAGCATGTTGGACATCATTTTTATCGCAGCGACTGTCTCTTTTTTCGCATTGGGAATTTTCTACGTTCGCGGATGCGAACGGTTGAAATAGGAGTGAGCGTATGCATGCAGGCGATGCGGCACTGTTGGTGATTTGCGCGCTTCTTTTGGGGTATTTGCTATATGCCCTCTTGAAGGCGGAGGAGTTCTAAGCATGACCGCGAATGGCTGGTTTCAAATTGGATTGTATTTGTTGGTGATCGCCCTGGTGACGAAACCCATGGGCGTGTTCATGACGCGCGTATTCAACCGCGAAAAGACGTTTCTCGATCCGATCCTCCGCCCCATCGAACGAGTGGTGTATCGGCTAACCGGCATCGACGAAAAGCGCGAGATGCGTTGGACAGAATACGCTATCGCCATGCTTCTGTTCAGCGGTGTTTCTATGGCGCTTCTCTACGTCATCGAGCGAATGCAGAAGTGGCTGCCGTTCAATCCACAGAAATTCGCCAATGTTGATCCAGC
>WNFA01005644.1_pt1 | contig 10460 bp, 9 predicted proteins | sample 5400481 | NCBI WGS metagenome assembly WNFA01 (sample SAMN13153340, study PRJNA577476) | soil metagenome | isolation source: 120 cm saprolite under Douglas fir tree site 2 hole 1 replicate 2 | place: USA:California | collected 2015-04-18 | reverse complement strand
CGCGCTCTTCCTCGGCATTCTCCTGTCGGCGGCTGTGGTCTACGCCGACGACGGTTGGCGTACGCTGCATGTGACCCACGCCTTCGCGGCGTGCTTTCTGGCTTTGGCCTTTGCGGCGCCCGGCGTGGTGTCGGTTCCCCGTTCGCTTCGACGGCGGCGGCAGTGGAAAGCCGGGGCGGCGACCATGGCGCGATGGCCGTGCTTTTGCTGCTGGTGCCGGCGCTGTCGCGCGCGCAGCTCGGACGAGAAATTGCCGCCCATCCGCCGTTCGGTCGCGTTCCCGCAAACGAGGATATCGTGCTCGGTGGAAGGGCGGTGACGGGATTTCTGGTGGTGCCGGACGGCGGCGCCCGCCCGGCTGCGATTCCGGCGCTCTCCGTCGCCGAATTCGCTCGCCTCGTCGAGTCGACCGGCATCGAGCGGGAGATGGGCCCCTTCATGGCAGGCATGTCCGACAGGGCGCCATTCGCGTTCGTGCTTGCGCCGCGGCTCGACCAACGGGATCAATTCGACCTTTATCTTGCTCCGCCGCGCGTATTGGAGGACACCGACGTTTGGGCGTGGCGTCTCACGACGCGGGCGGGGCAACCCTCCGAAGCGTCACGGGTGACGTTGAAGGATGCAGTCGGCGCGCAGCCCTTGCCGTGAGGCGGGCTTGCGGGCTCGCGCCACTTTCAAATGGCAGGCAAGGCTGATGTTCTCGTACGCGCATCTCGATGAGCTCAGGCGTGCCGAAATCGACGAGATTGTTTCGCTGTTTCCGTCGCGGGCGCGCGTCCTGGAGGTGGGAGCGGGCAGCGGCCGGCAGGCGCGCGAGCTCGAGCGGCGCGGCTTTCAGGTGACGGCGGTCGAGCTTCCCGACTCGAATTACGCCGCGCACCGCGTGTTCCCGATCGTCGATTACGACGGTGCCACCATCCCGCTGCCCGACGCCAGCGTCGACGTCGTGTTCTCGTCGAACGTGCTGGAGCACGTGCCCGATCTTGCACGCCTGCATGCCGAGATCCGCCGCGTGCTGGCGCCCGGCGGCTGCTGCGTCCACGTGCTGCCGACGCACACCTGGCGGCTTTGGACGACGCTGACCTCCTATCTCGAGGCGATCTCTTTTTTCGTCTCCTCGCTGCCGCAGCTCGTGCCGCGCGCGCGGCCGAGTGGCGCGGAGCTGCGACGGCTGCGCCAGGCCTGGTACCGGACCATTCGACACACGGTCGGTCTCTGCCTTCCCCGGCGGCACGGCGAGCGCGGCAACGTCATCACCGAGCTCTGGTTGTTTCATCCGGGATGGTGGCGCCAAAGCTTCCGCGCGCACGGCTTCGCCGTCGTGAACGAGGCGCCCGTGGGGCTCTTTTATACCGGTGAGATGCTGCTGGGCTCCCGCCTTGGGCTTGCCGGGCGCAAGCGCCTGGCACGCGTGCTCGGCAGCTCGTGCCACGTCTTCAAGCTCGTTCCCGTGCCGGATGGAGCGGACGGCACCGTCGGTCAGCCGAACTCGCGCGCGATGTCGGCCGGCGGCCGCCCCGCCACGAGCTGAGCGAGGATTTTTTCGGTTCGCGCCACCATGGCGTCGAGGCCGTAGGTTGCGACGACCGCGCCGCGCGCGGCCGCGCGCAGTCCGGAATCCTGCACGAGGCGCTGCCGCAGCCGTGCCCATCCCGCGGCGAGCCGCTCGGGGTCTCCCGGCGGCGCTATTTCGCCGTAAGCGCCGATGATCGCCCGCGCGTCGCCCACGTCGGTCGCGGTCACCGGAGTGCCGCAGGCCATGGCTTCGCCAATGACGTTGGGAAATCCTTCCCCGAAGGCCGACGCCAGCGTCGCGATGTCGAAGGCATTGTAGGCTGCCTTCACGTCGCCGACCTCGCCCGCCCACGTCACTCGCTCCGTGAGGCCGAGCGAATGCGCGAGCGCCTGGAGCTCACGGCGATAGGCGGACGGGCCGTCCCCGACGCACACGAATCGTGCCTCCGCGTTAGGGAAGCGCGCCGCGGCTTCGAGCAAGTTGGCGTGGTCCTTCATCGGATCGAGCCGCGCCACGCAGCCGACGACGAAGGCATCGTCGGAGATCTGCCACGCCCGGCGCAGCGCGCGGCCGGCGGCCCGATCGGGTCGCATCGCCTCGGTGTCGATGCCGTTCGGGGCCACCGCGACGCGGTCGTGCGGCATGCCGCGGACGACCGCGTCGGCACGCACCGCGAACGCATTGACGATGATGAGGTCGGCGCGCCGCGCGAGCCATGCTTCCGACCGGTAGCTCAGCGCATGCAAGCTGTCGTACCGGTCGAGCTGCATGCCGCCGGCGCGCAGTCCGAACACGAGCTTGGTCTTGCCCCGCGACGGCAGCAAAAGCGCGGCGAGCGTGGTCTGGGTGGGGAGGAACGCGTAAAGGAGGTCGGGCTGCTCGCTGACGAACAGTCGCCGCAACCTTGCGAGCGGCGCGATGGTATGCCAGCGGCCGGACTTGCCGATCGCGATGAGGCGCACGCCGCTCCCCTCGAGCAGCGCTTCGAGCGCGCCGCCGCCGTAGAGGACGGCGATCGCGACGTCATGCCCGCGCCGCGCGAGCCCGGCGGCGAGCACGGCGAGCTGGCGCTGGCTGCCGCCGACGCCGAGGTCGCGGATGAAGAACAGCACCTTCATGCCCGCCAATAAGCGTGCATCGCGCGCCCACCGCAAGAGCCCGTCGAGCGCGAGCCTCGACGCTCGACCGATCAGGCGCTACAAGACCGCACGCCCCGCGGGGCTCGGGATCCTTTCGATGTGCGGCATTGCCGGGATGGTGGATTGGCGGGCGGCGACGCCGGCGGACGCGCTGCGCTCGATCGGCGAGGCGATGACCGAGACGCTGCGCCACCTCGGTCCCGATGACGGCAAGGTGTGGGTCGAGGCCGAGGGCGGCGTCGCCTTCGGCCAGCGCCGCCTCGTCATCATCGATCTCACCCCCGGCGGCGCGCAGCCGATGCATTCGGCCGACCGCCGCTACGTCATCACCTTCAACGGCGAAATCTACAATTACGCCGACATCCGCGCCGAGCTCGCGGCGGCGGGCCGCCGCATGCGCAGCGAGTCCGACACCGAGGTGCTGCTCGAAGCCTGCGCCCTGTGGGGCGTCGAAGCCGCCATCGAGCGCGCCATCGGCATGTTCGCCTTCGCGCTCTGGGACCGTGAGACGCGAAGCCTGGTGCTGGCGCGCGACCGCCTCGGCATCAAGCCGCTCTACTACGCGGCGGGGCCCGATCGCGTGCTGTTCGCCTCGCAGCTCAAGGCGTTCCGGGCGGCGCCGGGGTGGACGCCGACGATCGACGACGACGCGGTCGCCGGTTATCTGCGCCATGCCTATATCCCGCAGCCGCACACCATCTATCGCGAAGCGCGCAAGCTTGCTCCCGGGCATGTCCTCACGCTGCGGCGAGGCTCGGCGGCGGAGCCGAAATGCTACTGGGACCTGCGCGGCATCGCGGTCGCGGGCCAGCGCCGCAACGATCCCGCTCCCGACCCGAATGAGGCGGTCGAGCGGCTCGACGAGCTGCTGCGCGATTCCGTCAGGCTGCGGATGATCGCCGATGTCCCGCTCGGCGCGTTCCTCTCCGGCGGGATCGATTCCTCGGCCGTCGTCGCGCTGATGCAGGCGCAGAGCGCGCGTCCCGTGAAGACCTTCTCCATCGGCTTCCACGAGAGCGGCTACGACGAGGCCCAGCATGCCAGGAAGGTCGCCGCCCACCTCGGCACCGACCACACCGAGTTCTACGTCGAGCCGCGCCACGCGCTCGAGGTCATTCCGCATCTGCCGGATTGGTTCGACGAGCCGTTCGCCGATCCCTCGCAAATCCCGACCTATCTCGTTTCGGAGCTGACCCGCAAGCACGTGACCGTGGCGCTCTCGGGCGACGGCGGCGACGAGCTGTTCGCCGGCTACAACCGCTATCTCTGGGCCGACCGGCTCGCGCGCGCGGTGCGGCGCGTGCCGCGCCCGCTGCGGGGACCCTCGGCCAGGGCGCTCCGCGCGCTCGCCCCCGACACCTGGAACCGGCTGTTCGCGTTCGTGCCCCCGTCATGGCGGCCGGGGCTGCCGGGCGACAAGCTGCACAAGATCGCAAACCTCCTCGACAATCCCGAGCCCGACGCGATCTACCGCCGCCTGGTGAGCCAATGGGAGGCGCCCGAAGCGATCGCCGCCGCCGGCCGCGAGCCGGACGGGCCGCTGTGGGACCCGACCATCGCCCGCGATCTGCCGGCTTTCATCCCGCGCATGCAGTTTCTCGACATGGTCAGCTATCTGCCCGACGACATTCTGACCAAGGTCGATCGCGCGACCATGGCGGTCGGGCTCGAGGGCAGGGTGCCGCTGCTCGATCATCGCGTGGTGGCCTATGCCTGGAGCCTGCCGCTCGCGCTCAAGCTCAACGGCGGCCGGACCAAGTGGCTGCTGCGCCGGGTGCTCGACCGCTACGTGCCGAAGCAGCTGATCGAGCGGCCGAAGATGGGCTTCGGCGTGCCGATCGACGCCTGGCTGCGCGGCCCGCTGCGGGAGTGGGCGGAGCAACTGCTCTCGCCGGCGCGCCTTTCGTCCTACGGCTTCGTGCGGGTCGAGCCGGTGCGCCGGGCCTGGGCCGAGCATCTCGACGGCAGCCGCAACTGGCAATATCCGCTGTGGACCGTGCTGATGCTGCAGGCCTGGCGCGAGCGGTGGGCGTGACGTTGCGGCCGCGGAAGATCATCTACGTCACGACCGATCTCTTGTTCGGCGGCGGTGCGGAGGCGATGCTGACGCGGCTCCTCACGGCCGCGCCGCGGCTTGCCGACGCGATCACCGTGGTCAGCCTGCTGCCGGACGGATTGCACGCGGCACGGTTGCGCGCGGCGGGCATCGCGGTCGTCGAGCTCGATTTCAGCGGGGCCGGCGGGATCGCCTCGGGCTGCCGCCGGCTCGCCGGGCTGATCGCGGCCGAGCGCCCCGACATCGTGCAGGGCTGGATGTATCACGGCGACCTGGCGGCGACGATCGCGCTCGCCCTGTCGGGACGGCGCCGGCGCACGCGCCTCGTCTGGAGCATCCGCTGCTCGGAGGTCGATCTGCGCAGCTACGGCGCCAGGCTGCGCTGGGCGATCAAGGCCTGCACGCTGCTGTCGCGCTGGCCCGATCTGGTGACCGCCAACTCGGCGGCCGGCCTCGCCTCCCATTTGCGCCTGGGTTACCGGCCGCGCCGGACGGAAGTGGTCGCCAACGGCATCGATATCGACGAGTTCAAGCCGGACGCGGCGGCGCGCGCGGCGGTCCGTCGCGAGCTCGGCATCCCGGACGACGCCGTCGTGCTCGCGCATGTGGCGCGCCTCGACCCGATGAAGGACCACGGCACCTTCCTGGCCGCGATGGCGGAGTTGCCGGACGTCCGCGCGCTCCTGGTCGGCGCCGGGACGGAGGCGCTGCCCGCGGCACAAAACGTGCTTCGGCTCGGCCGCCGCCAAGACGTGGCGGCGCTGCTCGCGGCCGCCGACGTGGTGGTGTCGAGCTCGCGCTTCGGCGAAGGCTTTTCGAACGCGCTCGCCGAGGGAATGGCCTGCGGCCTGCCGGCCGTGGCGACCGACGTCGGCGATGCGAAGCTCATCGTCGGCGACGCCGGCCTGATCGTGCCGCCGGGAGACCCTTGTGCGCTGGCCGCCGCGATCCGGACGCTCGAGCCCCCCGCGGCGCGGGCCGCCCGCGCCGCCCGCGCCCGCGCCCGCATCGTTGAGAACTTTGCGATGAGCCGCGCGCTTGCGCGCTATGCGGAACTTTACGCATCGCTTTAGCTACATCATCGGCGGCCGAAATTGCGCATGGCGGGGCGGCTTCCAATGCCATGGCGGATGTGGCAAGAACCTGCGGCAATTTTTAAGAACGCGGAAGCTGGTGCATGAATCACGCGGAATCCTTCTTCGCCGCGGCGGCGCAGATTTGCCGCGACATTTCGTTTGCCAAGATCGAGGCGTTGGCCGCCGAGCTCAAGGCGCTGCGCGAGCGCAAGGGGCGGCTGTTCCTCATCGGCGTCGGCGGCAGCGCCGGCAATTGCAGCCACGCCGTCAACGACTTTCGCAAGCTCTGCGCCATCGAGGCCTATAGTCCGGTCGACAACGTCTCCGAGCTCACCGCCCGCACCAACGACGAGGGCTGGGACACGGTGTTCGCGGCCTGGCTCGAGATCAGCCGGCTCGACGCCAAGGACGCCATCCTCGTCTACTCGGTCGGCGGCGGCGACGCCGAGCGCAACATCAGTGCCAATCTCGTCAAGGCGATTGAGCTCGCGAAGGCGCGGTCCGCGAAGGTGTTCGGCATCGTCGGCCGCGACAGCGGACATACCGCCAGGCACGGCGACGTGGTGGTGGTGGTCCCGCAGGTCGACCCGAACTGGGTCACCCCGCTGTCCGAGGCCTTCCAGGCGGTGGTATGGCATTGCCTCGTCAGCCATCCCGCCTTGCAGGTGAGGCAGACGAAATGGTAAGCCCTGGCCACGGGTTGAGACCGGCGGTGTTTCTCGATCGGGACGGGGTGGTCGTCATTCCGGAGTTCCGCGACCGGCGCAGCTTCGCTCCCCGGCGGGTGGCGGACTTCCGGCTCTATCCCGAGGCGGCGGCGAGCCTGCAAAGGCTCAAGCAGGCGGGGTTCCTCTTGGCGGTCGTCACCAACCAGCCGGACGTGGGGCACGGCTTGATTCCCCGCTCGGATGTGGACGCGATGCACGCGATCATGACGCGCGAATTGCCGCTCGACGCGGTCAAGGCCTGCTCCCACCGGCAGGCGGACCCTTGCGACTGCCGCAAGCCGAAGCCGGGCATGATCCTGGCGGCCGCCGGCGAGCTTGGCATCGACCTTGCGAAGAGCTTCATGGTCGGCGATCGCGGCAGCGACGTCGCGGCCGGCCGCGCCGCCGGCTGTACCACCGTGTTCATCGATCTCGGCTATGCCGAGCCCCCGCCGGATGCCCCTGATCACGTCGTGCATTCGATCGCGGAGGCCGCCGACCTCATCATCGAAACCAGCCTAACCGTGCAGGAGGCGCCATGAGTTCCCTCGCCGCTCTCAAGGTCAAGATTTTCGCCGACGGCGCCGACTATGACGGGATCGTCAAGATGTCGCGCAACCCGCTGATCAAGGGGTTCACCACCAATCCGACGCTCATGCGCAAGGCCGGAGTGGGCGACTACGAGGCGTTCGCGCGCAGGGTGCTGGGCGCGATCACCGACCGGCCGGTCTCGTTCGAGGTCTTCGCCGACGACTTCGCCAGCATGGCCGAGCAGGCGCGCACGATCGCCTCCTGGGGGACGAACGTGAACGTGAAGATCCCCGTCACCAACACCAAGGGGCAGCCCTCGACCGAGCTCATCCGCGCGCTGTCGTCGGAAGGCATCACGCTCAACATCACCGCCGTCTTCACGCTCGATCAGGTCCGCGCCGTCGCCGACGCGCTCGACGCCGCAACGCCGGCGATCGTCTCGGTGTTCGCCGGGCGCATCGCCGATACCGGCGTCGATCCGATCCCGCACATGTTGGCGTGCAAGCAGATCCTCGGCGCGCGGCCGCAGGCGCAGTTGCTGTGGGCGAGCACCCGCGAGCTCTTGAACATCTTCCATGCCGAGGAGAGCGGCTGCGACATCGTCACCGTGCCGAACGAGTTCTTGGGCAAGCTCGATCTCGTCGGCAAGGACCTCGCGGAGTATTCGCGCGAGACCGTGCAGTTGTTCTACCGCGATGCCACGGCGGCGGCCTATCAGATCAAGACCGCCCGCTTCGCCGCGGAGTGACTACCGGCAAAGGTGATCGGGGGGCGCCTCGGTCGGAACGACCGGCGGATTGAGACAATTGAGCCGCCGCGGCGCGAAATAGGGCACGAAGCCTTCCTCCAGGATGCGCTTCCCCGCCGCGGCGATCTTCTCCGGGTCCTTGAGATACTCGACCACCAGCACCCTGCGTCCCGCGCGCTGCGCCGCCTGCAGGAGCTCCACCGACCAGGTGACGTCGTCGGGCTTGTTGGCCTCCTCCGCGCGGCGGACGCCGTAGAGCAGGTCCTCCTTGGCGATGCCGTCGATCGCGTCGAGCACCCGCGCGTCCTCCAAGAGCTCCTCGGCGTTCTGCATGACGATCAGGAACTGCGGATTGCGCTCCCTCGCATAGTCGGAAAGCCGCGCCACGAACGCCGCCATCTCCGCGCGCGCCGAGGGATGCAGCCTCTGCCAGTCGAGGAAGGCGTCGGCACGGTCGAGATAAACGCCGTCGAAGCCTTGCGCCATGATGCGGTCGAGATAGCTGTCGGGCGCGCCGAAAATGAGCCGCTGCCATTCCGGGCGCCAATACTCGACCGCGAAGTTGCCGACCCATCGGTGGTTCTCGCGGCCGAGCCAATCCGGCTTCTTGGTGGCGTCGTACCACTCCTGCTGCCAGTAGCGCCGGTAGCGCTCGGCCTCGCTGATCGAGAGATAGGCGAGGAGGACGCGCGAGCTGCCGTCGGGCCGGCGCTTCATGCGCGCCACCTCCGCCGGCGTGAACTCGCGCTCGAAGCTGCGATCGGCGGAGATCTCGTTGTCGATCACCATCAGCTCGTGCGGCGCGGCGGCGACGCCCGAAACTTCGAACGAGCTCAGCCAATAGCCCCAGTTGCGCACCGCGCTCATCTGTTGCCGCCGCTTCGCCGCGGCGCCGTCGTCCGGCGATGGCGCCTGCGCCAGGACGGGCGGCTCCGCTGGTGCGGCGATGGCAGGCGACACCGCCGTCACGGTGAATGCCAGAACGACCGAAAGCACCGAGAAAACTGGTAGTGAAGCGCTGGGAAGCATTACACGAACCGTGGAGAGAGCTGGGGCCGTCATGCCCGGGCTTGACCCGGGCATCCATCTTCTTCGCAACAAGACTCTTCGTGAAGGGGATGGATTGCCGGGTCAAGCCCGGCAATGACGACGGAGGAAGCCGGTATCAATTTAACCGAGCCACAGTCCGGGTGCCGCCACCGATGTCAAATGAAATTTGAGCAACCGAAGCGCGCCGGCCCTTGACAAGCCCGACGGCCCGCCCGCCAAATCGCTTCAAGCATGGCCGCACCGAAACCGCCCGCCTTCGAGACGCTGAGCCTGCATGCCGGCCAGCATCCGGACCCCGTCACCGGCGCGCGCGCGGTTCCGATCTACCAGACCACGTCGTACGTCTTCCAGGACACCGACCACGCGGCCGCCTTGTTCAATCTCGAGCGCGCCGGGCACATCTACACGCGCATCTCCAATCCGACCACCGCTGTCCTCGAGGAACGGCTGGCGGCGCTCGAGGGCGGCGTCGGTGCCGTCTGCACCGCGAGCGGCATGGCGGCCATGCATCTCGCCATCGCCACCCTGCTGGGCGCCGGCGACCACATCGTCGCCTCCGCGTCGCTCTACGGCGGCACGGTCAATCTCCTCACCCACACCTTGCCGCGCTTCGGCATCGCCACGACCTTCGTCAAGCCGCGCGATCTCGACGGCTTCAAGGCCGCCATGCGGCCGAGCACGCGGCTCGTGATCGCCGAGACCATCGGCAATCCCGGCCTCGAGGTGCTCGACATCCCGAAGGTCGCCGACATCGCCCATGCCGCCGGCGTTCCGCTCGTCATCGACAACACCTTCGCGACGCCCTATCTCAGCCGGCCTTTCGAGCTCGGCGCCGACATCGTGATGCATTCCATCACCAAGTGGATCGGCGGCCACGGCGTCGCCATCGGCGGCGCCATCATCGACGGCGGCCGCTTCGACTATCAGGCCTCCGGCAAGTTTCCGACCATCACCGAGCCCTATGCCGGTTACCACGGCATCGTCTTCGGCGAGGAATTCGGCCCGGCGGCCTTCATCATGCGCGCCCGGGCCGAGGGCCTGCGCGATTTCGGCGCGTGTCTTGCTCCGGCGAACGCGTTCCACCTGCTGCAGGGCGTCGAGACGCTGGCGCTGCGCATGCAGCGGCACATGGAGAACACCGCGGCGGTGCTCGACTTCTTGTCGGGGAACAAGGCGGTGGACTGGGTGCTTCATCCTTCGCTCCCGTCGCATCCCGATCACGAGCTGGCGAAGCGGCTTCTCCCGAAGGGGGCGGGCGCCATCATCAGCTGCGGCATCAAGGGCGGGCGCGCAGCCGGGAAAAAATTCATCGAGGCGCTGCGGCTCGCGAGCCACCTCGCCAATGTCGGCGACGCCAAGACCCTGGTGATCCATCCCGCGAGCACGACCCATCAGCAGATGGACGCGGCGCAACTCGAGGCCGCCGGCTTGGGCGAGGAGCTCGTCCGGCTCGCGATCGGCATCGAGGCGGCCGCCGACATCATCGACGATCTCGCCCAGGCGCTGCGCGCCTCGCAGCGGGTGTGAGCGGTGCGGCTCCTCGTCGATGGCGAGAAAATTTTCGTCGGCACCGGCGGCCGCGCATTCGACCCGGCAGTGCCGCTCGTCGTGTTCCTGCACGGCTCCGGGCTCGATCA
>WNFA01020716.1_pt1 | contig 10462 bp, 9 predicted proteins | sample 5400481 | NCBI WGS metagenome assembly WNFA01 (sample SAMN13153340, study PRJNA577476) | soil metagenome | isolation source: 120 cm saprolite under Douglas fir tree site 2 hole 1 replicate 2 | place: USA:California | collected 2015-04-18 | reverse complement strand
GGCGCAAAAGGCCAGGCCTATCGTTTGACTCTGGATGTGGACGCAGGTGTGGCGGGGTTCCGGTTCCGCTACCCGGATCAGGCGGGAGTCTGGCAGTGGCGCAAAGTGGACACCATCATTCCTTTGCCAGCGTGTGTCACAGAACGCCTCAAGCAGGGGGAACTCATGGCTCCCACCCTGCGTGAAGAACGGCGGGCCGACGGGGAACGGTTCGCCGTGCTGGACTTCATCATCGAGGTAGAGAAAGGGGAGCTACCGGCCTGGGAGAGTGTCGAACGTGTGCTTGGGGCAGACTGGGGGGCCCATTCCTTACTGACGGCAACTGCTGTGGATGAACACAGCCAACAAGTTGGCAGGCCCTTTTTCCTCAACACGGGCAAGTTTGATGGTAGGCAAGCCCGCACCCGCCGACAAATTGATGAACTCAAGAAGAAGGTCGCCACATACGAACAGGAACAGGATGTGTTGCCAGAAGATCACCCCAAACGAACATGATACATCCAGAGACTGGCGCTTTATCGCCGTGAAATCGATCGGTGTTGGCGCAAATATGAGCAGCGCAATCGGGCCCTGGCTCACCTGGCCAGTAATGTCTTGCTGCTGTTGTGCCAGATCCATGGGTGCTCGCTGCTGTCGATGGAGTCCTTGAAAACACTCAAATCCACGGGACGGGGCAAAGGCGTGCGTGGGCGCTGGCGCAACTATCGCAACAACTCGACCATCCGCGGGGAAATTTGGAAGCTCCTTCGGTACAAGTGTCATCTGCTTGGCCTGCGCTTCCATACGGAATATCCCCGTGGGACCAGCCATGCCTGCCCACGATGTGCGTCCCCCGCCAAAACGTACGTCGATCCCTCTGATCGCACCAAGGCAGTCCAATGGGGGCGATGGATGATCTGTGAGAACTGTCATTACAATGGCGACCGGGATTATTGCGCATCAGTAAACATTGCACGATTGGGAGTCGCTTATCTTGTACACATGAAACACACAGGCAAGGCGCGATCTTGCTCGATCACTGACCCACGAGTCAAACCTGTGTCCTACACGGGCACAGGTGCGGTGTTGCCGTTGCCACCGCCAGGGAAACACCCTGCCCGGAAGGTCCGGGGAAAGATTTGTTACATTCCTGGTTGGCTTGATTCTGTTTATCTCCAATCATCCCAGAAAAAGCCCGTTTTTCTGAGACTACGTAGATAGCTCTATCTTGCTTAGGATAGGATCAGATTTTAGCAACGGTTGACAAACCTCACCAAATGGTGTATCCTCAATAGCAATGAAGGAATAGAACATCCTGGCAAAGCCGCCATTGTAACCTCCATGTAGCTCACCTGCAAGAGCACCGCTTATTCCACATGATTACCTTGTAAAAAACCGTATTTTTGGAGAAGCACATGTCGGCCACGTATCGCGCATCAATGCAGCCAGCAACGTTCGCTGGCCAGGACCGCGCGCAGCGTATGCCTTCTTCCATGCATTCCATGTGTATGAGTGCTGCTCCCCGTGTGATTATCGTTGAAACCGGCGTGTTGGCGTCGGTTTCTTTATTTATGCTGCTGCACAGCGTCATTGCCCTGCTACTTGTAAGCCTTGTGCTCATTAGCCTCACCCTTAGCAGCCTTACCGGGCTTCGTGGCCTGGTAGGGCTTATCGTAAGGGTAGAGACAAACGCGGCACGGGGAGATTAAAGGGGGCAACGAAGCAACCCAATCCAGAGCAGGTAACTTGACGAGGACCTCCCAGGCCGGTGGTCCTCTTTTTTATTATCTTTTTTATCGCCATCATCATTCTGGTCATCTAGCGAAAGGAGAAATTATGCAGGTAGTTGCAACAACTACTCAACAGCCGGGAGGAGCAGCAATCACTCTGCCTCAACACTATGCAGAGCCATCCTGGCAAGATGAAGACGCAGCCGAACTCCCGGGTAGTCATATTCTCTGCGCGGCCTTGGTGCGCGAAGGCGTCGAACTCATGTATGGCTATCCCGGCGGCGCGATCATGCCCTTTTATGACGCGCTCACTTCTTACCCGGCCTTGCGCCATATCCTGGTGCGACACGAGCAGGCAGCTGCTCACGCCGCCGATGGCTATGCCCGCGCCACGGGTAAGGTTGGTGTATGCGTCGCCACCAGTGGCCCTGGCGCCACCAACCTCGTCACCGGCCTTGCCACGGCCTACATGGACTCGACGCCCATCGTGGCCATCACCGGGCAGGTGGCGCGGCACTTCATTGGCCGTGACGCCTTCCAGGAAACCGATGTGCTGGGCGTGACGCAGCCGATCACGAAACACAACTTTCTCGTGCAGCGCGTTGAAGACATCGCTGACATCGTGCATGAGGCCTTCCGCATAGCGCGCGGCGGGCGCCCCGGCCCTGTACTGATCGACGTCCCCAAGGACGTGCAGTTGGGCAAGGCCCTGTACCGCCCGTCGGCCTCGGTCACTTCCATCGAATACTTCCGGGCCACGAGCGTGCCGCAGCCTTCAGCCGCCGCTATTGCCCGGGCCGCGCAGTTGATTGCTGAAGCTGAACGTCCACTCATTATGTCTGGTCATGGGATCATCCTATCAGAGGCTTATGACGAACTGCGCGCGTTTGCTGAAAAGGCGCATATCCCGGTCATCACCACCCTGCTGGGCCTGAGCGCATTTCCAGAAACACACCCGTTGGCGCTTGGCATGCCGGGCATGCATGGCCCCGCGCACGTCAATCGCGCTATCGGCACGGCTGACCTGATCGTTGGCGTTGGACTGCGTTTCGACGACCGCGTATCCGGCAAGGCCAGCGAGTTTGCTGCGCGTGCTCGCCTCATCCATATCGATATCGATGCGTCAGAGATGCACAAGGTCAAACCCGCCACCGTGCCCATTGTATCCGACGCGAAGGCTGCCCTGGCCGCGCTCACTGAAGCCGTAGAGCAGGGCGACCATAGCGCCTGGTTGGGCGAGCTGCGCTCCTGGGAGGCCCAGGATAACGAACGCATTGCAAACATCAAGCGCGACCAGGAGTATCCCGACCCCACCAGCATCCTGGACGCCATCCGCGCAGAAACCGGTGGCGAGGCCATCATCGTCACCGACGTCGGACAGCACCAGATGTGGACGGCCCGCCACTATCTCTGGACGCGCCGCAATAGCCACATCACCTCCGGCGGCCTGGGCACGATGGGTTTCTCCCTGCCGGCCGCGATGGGTGTCAAGATGGGCCTGCCTGGGGCTACCGTCTGGGTCGTTGCCGGTGATGGCGGCATCCAGATGAACATCCAGGAACTGGCTACCCTGCGACAATATGGCGTCACCGTCAAAGTGGCCATAATGAACAACGGCTACCTGGGCATGGTACGCCAGTGGCAGCAGTTCTTCCATTCCCGCAACTACTCGGAGACGCCCATCACCGGCCCCGACTATACAATGTTGGCTGCTGCTTACGGGTTGACCGGCATGCGTATCACAAAGCGCGCAGACGTGGCCGCCGCAGTGCACCAGGCCATGGAGACGGAGGGAACCGTCATCATCGATTTTGTCATCGAGCCGGAATCGAACGTCTACCCCATGGTCGCTCCCGGCTCAGCCATCACCAGTATGATCGAAGAGACAGCGGAGGAGAACGCGGGTCATGACTAGTCAAGGATCGGACGCGAAAGATCTGGCGCGGACCCCACAAGCTCCACAGGAGGCTCCCGCGCGATCGGGCCAGTCCAGTGTCCTTCAGGGGAAGGAGCGTTCATACACCCTGGTTGTGCTCGTCAACGATCGACCCGGCGCGGTCGACCGCGTTGTCGGCCTGCTGCGCCGCCGCCGCGCCAGCATGCAGACGCTGGTCATCGGACCCGCTGAACTGCCCGGCGTTGTACGCATTACCGTCAACCTGAACGACTCCGAAGTGGAGTTCGACCACCTGCTGGAGCAACTGCGCAAGATCGTCGATGTCCAGCATATCGTCAACCTTTTATCCGAACAGGCTGTAGCCCGTGAACTGGCGCTGGTGAAGGTCAATAGCAAAGCGGAGAACTACGCTGAAATCATCGAGCTTGGTCACCTCTTCGGAGCCCATACAGTCGATGTGACCAGCGGAACAATCACCCTGGAGGTGACGGGAAGTGAGGAGAAGGTAGAGAAACTCGTCAGCGAGTTGCAAAAGTATGGTATTCGTGAAGTCGCTCGTACCGGACCCGTAGCCATCACGCGCGGAGCCGGGGACTCGTAATAAATCTCATTCCCCCTTCCCGTAGGGGCGAGGGTGGTGAGGAGCGGCAGGGTGGGCCTTTATGGTCGCCCGTTCGTCTCCCCTAATGGAAGTAGACCCTAATAAAGACAAGGAGCAATGCATGGCAACTATCTACTATGACGCAGATGCCAACCTGGAACTTATCCAGTCAAAGAAGGTGGCAGTGATCGGCTACGGCAGCCAGGGCCATGCCCACGCGCTCAACATGCGCGATAATGGCTGCACTGTAGTGGTCGGCCTGCCCACCGGCAGCAAGAGCCGCGCCAAGGCGGAGGCCGAAGGCCTGCAAGTCATGACCCCCGCGGGTGCCGCTGAACAGGCAGACGTAATCATGATCCTGATCCCGGACCAGCATCATCGCGAGGTATTTGAGCGCGATATCAAGCCGGGCCTGGCCGCGGGCAAAATGTTGATGACCGCGCACGGCTTTAGCCTGCACTACTCGCAGGTGGTCCCGCCGCCCGATATCGACGTGGCGATGGTCGCACCCAAAAGCCCGGGCCACATGATGCGCCGCCTCTTCGTCGAAGGCGTGGGCGTCCCCGCCCTCTGGGCCGTCCACCAGGACGCGACAGGTTCCGCGGAGGCACTGACGCTGGCCTATGCTCGCGCCGTCGGCTCCACGCGCGCCGGGGTGCTGCGCACCACCATCGCCGAGGAGACCGAGACCGACCTCTTCGGAGAGCAGGCCGTGCTCTGCGGCGGCGTTACCTCGTTGATCCGCACGGCCTTCGATGCGCTACTCCATCAGCGATACCGCCGAGTTCGGCGATTACGTCTCCGGCCCGCGCATCATCGATGAGCGTGTACGCGAAGAAATGAGGAAGGTGCTGCAGGAGATCCAGAACGGCACCTTTGCCACGCGCTGGATTCTCGAGAACCAGGCCGGTCGCCCCAGCTTCCAGGCCATGCGCAAGGCCAATGCCCAGCACCAGATCGAACACGTCGGCCGCGAACTGCGCGCAATGATGCCGTGGTTGAACGCGCCAAACAAGAAACCTGAAATTGCAGAAACAACGAAGTAAAAATGGAGGTAATGAAACCATGGGAGATCCTGCTGTAATTCGGATTTTTGACACAACGTTGCGTGATGGCGAACAGTCACCAGGAGCCACGATGACCACCGAGGAGAAGCTGCAAGTTGCCGAGCAGCTTGTGCGCCTCAATGTCGACATCATCGAGGCGGGTTTTCCCGCCGCTTCCCCCGGTGACCTTGAAGCGGTCAAGGAGATCGCCCGCAGGAACCGGGGCGCCGCTATCGCCGGGCTAGCGCGCGCCCATAAGGGCGATATCGATGCTGCCTGGGAGGGCGTGCGAGGAGCTGAGCAGCCAGTCATCCACGTCGTTCTTGCAACCTCTGATATTCACCTTAAGTATAAGTTGAAGTTAAGTCCCGAGGAGGCGCTCCAGCAGGTCAAGACCATGGTTGCCTACGCTCGCAATCTCTGCCCGACCATCGAGTTTTCGGCAGAAGATGCCACTCGCAGCGATTGGGACTACCTGTGCCGCGTCTTCGAGGCTGCCATCAAATCTGGCGCCACCACCATCAACGTGCCTGATACCGTTGGCTACACCATGCCCCATGAATATGAAATGCTCTTCCGTTACCTGCACGAGCGCGTTCCCGGCATGGAAGATGTGGCCATGAGCGCCCACTGTCACAACGACCTCGGTATGGCGACGGCCAACACGCTGGCGGCCATCAAGGCCGGGGCGCGGCAGGTCGAGGTAACCGTCAATGGCATTGGTGAGCGCGCGGGCAATACCGCCATGGAAGAAGTCGTCATGGCCCTGCGCACGCGGCCGGAAACCTTTGGACGAGTCGATACGCGCATCAAGGCCGACGAGCTCCTGGCGACAAGCCAGCTCGTCAGCCGGCTCACCAGCATCCCTGTGCAGCCCAATAAGGCCGTTGTAGGAGCCAACGCCTTCGCTCACGAGGCTGGTATTCACCAGGATGGCATGCTGAAAAACCGCCTGACCTACGAGATTATGACGCCACAATCGGTGGGCTGGGAGGATACAAAACTGGTGCTCGGCAAGCACTCCGGACGCCATGGCCTGGATGCGCGCCTGCGGCAGCTGGGGCACAGGCTCACCGCCGAACAACTGCAGGTGGCCTATCGCCGTTTCGTCGCCCTGGCCGACCACAAGAAACATATCACCGATGCAGACCTTATCTACATCGTAGAGACCGGTGTGGAGACCCCGGCAGGGATCTAAGGATGGCAAGCATGGCAGGGGCAAGCCCCTCTCTCCCCGACACATTTTCGTAGGGGCGTAGTTGCGCGATTATGAACTTTAACGAAATAATCCGGCAACAGACCGTAGGGCGCGATTGATCGCCGCCAGCGCCGATTTATCGGCCCTCGGTGCCTGTTCCGATACCTGGATTAATTTCTTAAAACTCATTATCGCGCCGGGGTGGGGACCGGACTCGCGCCATAAATGTCGCCTCTACGCCAGAACGGAGTTTATTCGTGACTCAAACCGAACCCTCAAAATCCCAGCAAAACGGCCAGCCTGCGAAAGCCGAGGCGCCGAAAATACCTGTGCTGGGCCTCGAAGAAGGATATGCCTACTTCGAGGGACGTATCGTACACATGAGCGAAGCCAAAGTGAGCATCGCCACCCATGCCTTGCACTATGGTACGGCCTGCTTCGAAGGTATCCGCGGCTACTGGAATACGCAGCAGCAGCAATTGTACCTGCTGAAACTGCGCGAACACTACCAGCGCATGGCCCATTCCTGCAATGTCCTGCGCATACAGCCCAAAGAATCAATCGACGATTTGTGCCGCATCACCGTTGAACTGGTGCGCAAGCATGGCTATCGGCAGGATGTCTACGTGCGCCCGCTGGCCTACAAGGCGACGCGCACCATTAAACTGGCACTGACCTCGTTGGAAGATGCGACAGCTATCTACACCTTTCCCATGGGCAACTATGTCGATATCAGCGCGGGCCTCAACGTCTGCACCTCGAGCTGGCGGCGTGCGAATAGCAACGCCATGCCTGTGCGCGCCAAGGTCACCGGAGCCTACATCAACAGCTCACTGGCCGTGGATGATGCCACCGCGGCCGGTTTTGACGAAGCCATCATGCTCACTCATGATGGCACGGTTTCAGAGGGCAGCTCGTGCAACCTCTTTATCCTGCGCAACGGCAAACTCGCCACGCCCGCGCTCTCCGAAGATATCCTGGAAGGTGTAACGCGCAATGCGCTGATCGACATGCTGCGCAGCGACTTTGCTATGGTCGTCGAGGAGCGGCGCATCGACCGCACGGAACTCTACGCCTCGGATGAAATCTTCCTGTGTGGCACCGGTGTGCAGGTTTCACCCGTCGCCAGTGTCGACCATCGCCTTGTAGGAACAGGCAGACCCGGCCCATTGAGTATGAAGTTACAGGCGGCCTATCTCGCGGCTTGCCGTGGCGAGAATGAACAGTACCGCAGTTGGATCACGCCAGTGTATTAGTACTACTTCGTCAGTTTCACACGGGGTGCAGGGGCAGAGCCCCTGCCGGAGCGCGAGGTGTCCTCGCACCATCCTTGCTCGCTGGTTTCACACGGGGTGCAGGGGCAGAGCCCCTGCCGGAGCGCGAGGTGTCCTCGCACCATCCTTTTTCTTTCATTATGTGCCGCCGCAGGCGGCACATAATGAAAACCAACAAAGTAGAAGTAGATAGAGGAGAAGTAATGCGTTCAGATCAAATCAAACTCGGCTTTGAGCGAGCGCCCCATCGTGGGCTGCTGCGCGCCACCGGCGTAGTCGGAGAGGGCGATTTCAACAAACCCTTTATCGCCGTCTGCAACTCCTACGTGGACGTGGTGCCCGGCCACGTCCACCTGCAGGCCTTCGGCAAATTCGTAAAGGAAGCCATTCGCGCGGCAGGCGGCGTTCCCTTTGAATTCAACACCATCGGCGTTGACGACGGCATTGCCATGGGGCATATCGGCATGAAATACTCGCTGCCCAGCCGCGAACTTATCGCCGATTGTGTCGAAACCATGGTCGAGGCACACCGCTTCGATGGCATGGTATGTATACCCAACTGTGATAAAATCGTTCCCGGCATGCTCATGGCCGCCATGCGCATCGATATTCCCACCATCTTCGTCAGCGGTGGACCAATGGCGGCCGGGAAACTGGCCGATGGGCGCTCCATTGACCTCATCAGTGTTTTCGAGGGTGTCGGAGCGTACCAGGCGGGCAAGATCAGCGATAGCGAATTGCTGGAACTGGAACAGCAGGCCTGCCCCACCTGCGGGTCCTGCTCGGGCATGTTTACCGCCAACTCGATGAACTGCCTGATGGAGGCCCTCGGCATGGCGCTTCCCGGCAATGGCTCGCGCCTGGCGACGAGCGAAGCGCGCAAAGAGCTTGCTCGCGAGGCAGGCCGTATGATTATGCGCCTGATCGACGCGAATCTCACGCCGCGCCAGATCGTCAATGCGGACACGGTCGACAACGCCTTTGCCCTGGATATGGCAATGGGCGGCTCGACCAACACTGTCCTGCATACGCTCGCCCTGGCACGCGAGGCAGGCGTGGAGTATTCCCTTGAGCGTATCAACCAGGTCGCAGCGCGTACGCCGCACCTCTGCAAGGTCAGCCCTTCCGGCAAGTGGCACATGGAAGACGTTGACCGCGCGGGTGGTATCAGCGCGATCCTGAAAGAGCTCGCGAAGAAGCCCGGCGTGCTGAACCTCGACCGTCCTACCGTGACGCTGCACACGCTTGGTGAGAATATCGCCAGCGCGGAGATCCGCGACCCTGAGGTTATTCTCCCCATCGACCGGCCGCACAGTGAACGCGGCGGGCTTGCTATTCTCTTCGGTAATCTCGCCCCCGACGGGGCCGTGGTGAAAGTAGGAGCGGTGGCTCCCGCCATGATGCGCCACTGCGGGCCAGCGCGCATCTACAATTCACAGGAAGAGGCCTGCGCGGGTATTTTGAACGGCCAGGTACGGCCCGGCGATGTCGTGGTCATTCGCTACGAGGGGCCGCGTGGAGGTCCGGGCATGCAGGAGATGCTGGCGCCAACCGCCAATATCATGGGCATGGGCCTTGGCGAGCAGGTAGCTCTCGTCACCGACGGGCGTTTCTCCGGCGGCACCCGTGGAGCCTGCATCGGCCATGTTTCCCCCGAGGCAGCAGCGGGCGGCCCCATTGCCGCGCTCGTCGATGGCGACATGATTTCGATCGACCTGCTGGAGCGCCGCCTCGATGTTCAATTGAGCCCCGAGCAGCTGGAGCAGCGCCTGAGCGAGGTCAAGCCTCCCACGGGTCGTGTCAAAAGCGCCTGGCTGCGCCGCTATGCCGCTACGGTAACTTCAGCGAATACAGGGGCAGTGCTGGCCGACGCCTAACCTTATAATTACATTTGGAGCCACTATGCTAAAAACTATGTTTGAGAAAATCTGGGACCAGCACATCGTACGTGCCGTACCAGGAGAATCTACACTACTTTACATCGACCTGCATCTCGTACACGAAGTCACCTCACCGCAGGCCTTCGCGGGCTTGCGAACTGCGGGCCGTAAAGTGCATCGCCCTGACGCCACTATCGCCGTCATGGAACACAATGTGCCGACAATGCCCGGGCGCCGCCTGCTCGATATCGTGGACCAGGAGAGCGCGCTGAGCATCAAAACGCTGGAACAGAACGCACACGACTTCGGTCTCACCCTCATCGATATGAGCGATGCGCGCCAGGGCATCGTGCATATCATCGGACCGGAACAGGGCCTTACCCTGCCCGGAATGACCATCGTGTGCGGCGATTCACATACCTCGACCCACGGGGCCATGGGAGCGCTGGCCTTTGGCATCGGTACCAGCGAAGTCGAGCAAGTACTGGCCACGCAGTGTCTCTTGCAGCAGCGCCCTAAGACGATGCATATCCGCGTCGCAGGCGAACTGCCTCCCGGCGTCACTGCCAAAGACCTGGCGCTGGCCATCATTGGCCAGCTGGGGACAGACGCTGGTACAGGCCACGTCATTGAGTTCAGCGGCCCTGCTATACGCCATCTCTCCATGGAGGGGCGCATGACCCTTTGCAACATGGCCATCGAAGCCGGGGCGCGCGCTGGCATGGTTGCTCCCGACGAGACCACCTTCGCGTACATCAAGGGACGCCCCTATGCTCCGGAGGGTGAACGCTTTGAGCAAGCAGTGGCTGCATGGCGACAACTGGCGAGCGACCCTGGCGCGACCTTCGATGCCGTCC
>WNFA01005642.1_pt1 | contig 10462 bp, 7 predicted proteins | sample 5400481 | NCBI WGS metagenome assembly WNFA01 (sample SAMN13153340, study PRJNA577476) | soil metagenome | isolation source: 120 cm saprolite under Douglas fir tree site 2 hole 1 replicate 2 | place: USA:California | collected 2015-04-18 | reverse complement strand
CCAGTCTTGAAGGTCGCGCCTCCCCAGGTCAGCAAACGGGCCAAGCCGACGTTGACGGAAATGAGCTTCATAAACGAATGAGAGTATCGCGAGGGCTGAAACGATGCAGCTTTCTGAATTCGGGAAACAGTGTGACCGCTATTAGTGCAGGTTCGGCTCGGTAGTGGGTCAATTTGCGAAGCCGTTCACCACCAAGGCCACGAAGGTGCACGAAGGAGACGCCTGAGGCCACAAGCCTTCGTGATACTTCGTGTCCTTGGTGGTTCAGGGTTTTGTGGGCCCTTCGTTAGACTGACCCACTACCTTGGGCTGGCTTCCATCCACCGGTATCAATTGACAGCGACTTGCCCCTTTGCTAAAGTTCGACGCTAAGTTACGGGAGGCGCGCGCGACTTGCGGGCGTCGAACCCCTCCCCTGGTTGTTCGCAATAATCTGCGCTCTTAAAGCAGTGTCAAGAATGCAACCCTCCGGACACGTCGAAGTGTCAACCCGGTTACTGAGCGCGATGCTCAGGGAGCGCGAGTCTGTTCCGCGTGCCGCGCTTTTGGCGCAACAGGCCTCCGAATTTGTCTCCGGAGGCGCCGCTATCGTGTACGTGCTGGACTCGGGCGATCCCCCAACCCATCCCGCAACATGGACTGCTAAAGCTACCGCCGGGGAGGTTCATCTGGAGGAGGCGACCGTGGCCGCCGACTCTGGGACGCTGGGAACTCTGGCGCAGGAGCAGCGGCCGCTTCTGTTTTCCGGCAACGAACTGACGCGCGAGGACTACGCCCATCTGCATGCGCGGCGAACCCTGCTATCGCTGGCCTGTGTTCCCATCCTCGTGAATGACGTTCTCATCGGCGCGCTGGAAGTCGCCTCTTTCGAAGGCATGATCGACTCATCGGACCTTCAGATCCTGGTGGATCTGGTGGAGCATGCGGGACCGGGACTGGTCAGCGCGATGCTCTATGAAGACGAACGCAACTCCCTGCTGGAATCGGTTTCGCGGCTCACTCAACTCTACGACCTTGAAAAAGTATTCAGTTCCACGCTTGAAATGGACGAGCTTCAGGCCCTCATCACCTCCAAAATTCGCGAGGTGCTGGGCGTTCAGGCGGTAAACCTGTGGCTCGTCAAGGATCAGAACGAACTGCTGCTTATGCAACAGTCCGGAAACGACCCCACGGCATCAGTCGGTTCGTCGCAGCGAACCGGCGAAGGCTACGTTGCCGAGGTCTCCGATTCAAACGAGCCCCTGCTCATCGTTGGCGACAAAGATAACGGAAAAGACGAACGTCTCGCCAGGCGCAATCCCGCCGGGGTCGAAGGTGGACCATTCTCGGCGATCGTTTGCCCGCTCGTCGCTCACGAAAAACAGGTTGGGATCATCGAAGCCATCAACAAAATGGATGGCAGTCCGTTCGACGAAGACGACCTGTTCCTGCTGAACGCGATTTCCGAAACCGCCGCCATTGCCCTGAATAATGCCGGGCTTCTGCAGGCGGAACGCAAGGTAGAAATTCTGCAAACGCTGGTGCATGTGAGCGGCGAGATCACCTCCACACTCAACCTTGACCGCGTTCTGCAGGCAGTGGTCAACACGCCCAGCGCCGTGATTCCGTATGAAAGGGCGTCGGTGGCGCTCGACGAGCGCGGCAAGTTGCGCTTGAAGGCCATCTCGGGCATGGAACAAATCAATCCCGGAGCGCGCGAGATCGCGCAACTCGAGGACGTGATTCCCGCAGTGTCTGGCGGCAGCGGAGCCGTCTTCATCGCCCAGCGCGGAGAGCAGATCGAGGCTCCCGAAGAAGCGATGAAAGCGCCGTTCCGCAAGTATTTTTCCGAGACAGGGATGCGCGCCTTCTATGCGCTCCCCCTCGCCGACGATGAAGGCCGGCTCGGAGTCCTGTTATTCGAAAGCAGCGACCCGGGCTTTCTCAGCGAAGCTCATCTGGAGATGATCCGGGTTCTTGCCGGACAGGCGACCGTCGCCGTGCGCAACGCTTCGCTCTACAAAGAAGTCCCGTTCATCGGGCTGCTCGGGCCGATTCTGCAAAGGAAGACGAAATTTCTCGCCCTCGAAAAACGCCGCCGGGCGCTGTTGGTGGCAGGGGTGGCGGCGCTCGCATTGTTTCTGGCGATTTTTCCCGTTCCCATGCGCGTTGATGGAACTTCCACCGTGGCTTCCGCACGCTCGGCCCAGGTGCAGCCGGAAGTCGACGGCGTGGTTCGCCAGGTCTACGTTCGCGAAGGCGACCACGTGCAGCGCGGCCAGGTGCTCGCCGACCTGGAAGATTGGGATTACCGCGCCGCTCTCGCCGGAGCACAAGCCAAGTTTCAGACCGCAACCATGGAAATGAACCGCGCGCTGGCCGCGAACGATGGAGCCCAGGCCGGCATCCAGGGCGTGCAAGCCAGGTATTGGGCGTCGGAGGTGGACCGCGCCCGCGAGCGTCTGGAGCGCACGCACCTGCGCGCGCTTTTCGATGGCTGGGTCACCACTCCTCACGTTGAAGACTTAACCGGCCGCCGCCTCGCCGCTGGAGACACGTTTGCCGAAGTGGCGGATAGTTCGCAGGCTCGGGTCGATGTGGCCATCGATGAGTCCGAGATTTCCTTGCTTCGCCCCGGCGCCGCGGCTGCCGTCAAAGTGGAGGGATTCCCGACGCAGACCTTTCGCGGCAACGTCGCCGTCGTCAGCCCCAAGAGCCAACCCGACGGCGATATGCGGTTTTTCTACGCGCGAGTGGATGTCCCGAATCCCGACAGCCGCCTGCGTCCGGGAATGCAGGGACGTGGAAAAGTTTCTGTCGGATGGCGTCCCATTGGCTACGTGCTTTTCCGGAGCCCGTTTATGTGGCTTTATTCCAAGCTGTGGTCATGGTTTGGGTGGTGAGGGTTGGATGTGGAGCGAGGGGCGCCTCGCCCGTCCAGAGGCAACGAGGCCGGGCGGGGACGCCCGGCTCTCCACCAGCAAAGCAAGAAGTCAGGAACACGCGATGATGAACTCGAAAACGATGGCGAAAATTTTACCAACACTGGCGCTCACACTCGCCCTGCTACAGTTCGGCTGCAGCGACTCGAGGCCCGCCGCAGTCAAAGCCGCGCCTCGGCCCGTCGCCAACGCTCCCGCCGCTCCTCCTCTTCCTTCCGATCGTGAGCCTTTCTTTGTCGCTTCCGGTCCGCTCATCGTTGAGCACCAGGTGGACGTTGCCACCCAGCGCGACGGAGTCGTCGCCGAAGTTCACGCGGAACCTGGTTTCATGGTTCGGGAGGGCCAGCTTCTCGCCCAACTCGACGATCGCCAGGCGACTGCCGACCTCGATGCGGCGCGCGCCCGCACCCGCAGCACCGCAGCCGACCTTAAGAACTGGGAAGCGGAAGCTAAGGTGCTCGACGCCGACGCCGAACGCTCGCGAAGAATGTGGGAAGCACAGCTCATCACCAAAGAGCAGTTCGACCACGCCCACTACAAAGCCGAATCGGACCAGTGGGACGTCAAGCGCGTGCAGGAGATGCTGGTCAACGCGCAACAAACCGAACGCTCGCTAGAACTGGAGTTGGAAAAGACTCGCATCCGCGCCCCGTTTTCCGGAATTGTAGCGCGCCGCTATATTCGCGCCGGGCAACAGGTCAACCGCGGCGACCGCATGTTCTGGGTGACGGAGACTTCGCCCCTGCGCGTGAAATTTACTCTCCCCGAGCGCTTCGCCGGCAAAATCCAGCGCGGGCAAATCCTCGAAGTCACCTCGGCCGACCGCGGAGGCGCCAGGTACAGCGCCAAAGTGATGGAGATCAGTCCGGTCATCGATCCTGCCAGCGGCACGATTGAAGTTCTCGCCCAACTCGCCGGACCCACAAAAGATCTGCGGCCCGGCATGACCACCAGCATCCGCGTTCCCAACCTGCCATGAACCTTGCAGAAGCGCTTGATGTTCTTCCCGAGATAACCGCGCCCGCAAAGAGGAAGCGGGTTTTCAAATTCGATCCGCGCCTGGTAGGCCGCGAGCACATCGAGGAAGAGGGACCGGTATTCCTCGCGCATGTGCCGGGATCGGTGGATCTCTTCCGTTTGAGCCCTGAACAATGGAAGCTCGCGCATCTCTTCGATGGTGAAAGGTCGAACTCGGAAGTTGCCGAGCTGTTCCTGGCCGAGACCGCCATCCAGGTGAGCGAAGAAGATGTCCGGAGTTTCGCCGAGACGATGGAGGACTCCAACTTCTGGTACCAGTCTCCGCAGGAAAAAAATGCCGCGCTCATGCAGAAGTTGCGCGACCGCCGCAAGAAACAAAAGAAGGCCAAGGCCGGAGACATGGCGCACATCGTGGTCGCGCATTGGGACGCCGATGCTTTGGTTGAGATTGGGCACCGTCAGCTACGTTTCGTTTACACGCCATGGTTCACGGCCCTCTCGGTCTTAGCCATTGGCTTCATGACCTACATTTTTCTCACCCACTGGTCTCAGATCGGCGCGGACACGCTCGAATACTACACATTCACCGACAAGTCGGCCGGCGATCTCGCCGAATTCTGGATCCTGTTCTTCATCATGGCCTTCTTCCACGAGTCGGCGCACGCCATCACCTGCAAACACTACGGAGGCGGCGTCCACGCCACCGGATTTCATCTCATCTATTTGACACCCGCCTTTTTCGTCGACGTCACGGAAGTCTGGGTCTATGCCAACCGCTTCCAGCGTGTGATCACCGCGCTGGCCGGCATCTGGACGGAACTAATCATCTGCTCCTTCGCCACCCTGGTCTGGTGGGGGACGCCGCCGGGCGGCGCAGTTCACGATCTCGCCTACAAGGTCGTCTTGATCGCCGGAATCGCCGTCGTCCTCATGAATCTCAACCCCCTGATCAAGCTCGATGGCTATTACGTCTTGTCTGAAACTCTAGGCATCGACGAGATCAAGGAGCGGTCGACTGCGCTGGTATTAGGCTGGGTGCAGAAATACATTTTCCGGCTTCCCGTGGAGCTCCGCTATGTACGGCCGCGCCTGCGCTGGCTTTTCGTGCCCTACGCCATCCTTTCCGGCCTCTACAGCTACCTGCTTCTTTACGCTGTCGCCAGATTTGTGGGGAACGTATTCCGCCATTACAGCCCGGAATGGGCTTTCCTCCCCACGGCTTTGGTGGCGTTCCTGATCTTCAAGTCCAGACTTATAAAGCTGGGGAAATTTATGCAAACCGTATACCTCGATAAGCGCGACCGGCTGGTCCGATCCATGACACCCTTGCGCATCGCGATCTTTGCTGTCGTTCTGGTTGCGCTTCTCGGTATTCCCTACCTGCGAGAAACAGTGCACGCGAGATTCATTCTTGAACCGGTACAGCGTGCCGTGGTGCGTGCCGAAGTCCCCGGAACCGTGGTCGAAGTGCTCGTGCACGAGGGGCAGAAAGTGGAGCCCGGCAGTCAACTCCTGCGCCTGCGCAACCTTGATCTGGAATCGCAACAGGCCCTGACAGAGGCCGATCTGCAACTGGCGCGCTCCCGCAACACCGAGGCGCAGATGCACTACACAGGTGCGGCAGGGATGGAACAGGAACTTCAGCGAAGCCGTCAGAAAAGTCAACTGCTGGCTCAGGAGGCGAGCCAGTTGCAACTACGCAGTCCCATCGCCGGCAGCGTGGTAAGCCCGCGCCCCGCGGATCTGGTGGGCTCGCATCTCAATGCCGGCGTTACTGCGGTCGAGATCGCGGATATTTCTTCGCTGCGGGCACGCTTGTACGTTCCGGAATCCGAAATGCGCGAGGTGAGGCTCGGACAGGCAGTCAGCCTCCGTCCGGATTCTTCTTTCCGGTCAATCTCAGGTGTGGTCGGCGAGATGGCTTTGGCGTCTTCGGAGCTCGAGCCGGGCCTGGCGCAGAAATCCGAATATAAGGGACTGGCGGCGCCACGCTACTACGCGGTCACGGTTCAGGAACCGAACTCTCAAAGCAAACTGATGTATGGAATGACCGGCACGGCCAAGATCTACACCGTGCGCCGCAGCTTCGCCGGCCTGGCTTGGCAAACCGCCAGCGATTTCGTCAGGCGGAAACTCTGGTAAACAATCAAAAAAAAGCTAAAGGGCCGCGCAGTCCCCGCCGCACGGCCCTGAGCCAGCTGAAACTCTCGAATTAGATGTTCTTGCTGAATTTCTTGCTGAATGCAGCGTGGCCTGCTTTGCTGAATTTCTTGCTGAATGCAGCATGGCCTGCTTTGCTGAATTTCTTGCTGAATTCAACCTTCTTGCTGAATTCAACCTTCTTGCTGAGCCCAACGGGGCTCGGATTGCCGGAGACGGCCGGGCTGCCAGGGGTGGTGGCGATGAGGGCCTTCTTGGTGGCCGTCATGTTGTTGATCAACGACTTTTTTTCGATACTCATAATTTTCATTTCCTCCGAGGAATTTTTCAGTCTGGATATTTTGACCGCGGGAGCCTGTCTTCGTCCCGCCTGTCTGCCACTCACTAATGCACGAGCCATGCCAAACGCTTCGGCGCCCAAGACGCGGCACTCCCGCCGTCGATTCCCCATCATTTCAGCAAGATACAAAAATCCGTACCCTCATTCGGGAACAGCATCGCGGCGCGCCTCACCTCGCCGAGTTAATAATTAACCACCGATAGGTTGATTTTTAACCGTTATTCCCTAGCTGGGGAGCCCGTACTTGCGGCAGAGATACTTCATCTTTTGCCCATCCATCCGCAGCAAGGCCGCCGCCGCGGTCTTCTTCCCCCCGGTCCGCCGCAGCGCCGCTTGCAGGTACGCAACTTCGATCCGCGCCATTTCCTCGTCAAACGAAAGCCCTTCTTCCGGGATCAGCAGAGACTCCTGTTTCACCGAGCTGGTGTAAAGGATCCCCTGGGGCAGATGCTTTACCGCGATGTTCGAGCCCGGGACCATCAGCACCAGCCGCTGCATCAGGTTTTCCAGTTCGCGCACGTTGCCCGGCCAGTGATAATCTTCCAGCACCTCCAGCGCTTCGGTGTCTATGGTCTTCGCCGGCAGACTGTTCGCCGCGCAGTAGAAACGAAGAAAGTGATCCACCAGCAGCGCGATGTCGCCTTCCCGCTCGCGCAGCGGAGGCAGAACAATCGGAATCACGTTGATCCGGTAATAAAGGTCTTCGCGGAATTTTCCCGCATGCACCGCCTGCTCGAGATCCTCATTGGTCGCCGTGATCAGGCGAAAGTCGATCTTCCTCGGCACTTTCCCTCCGAGGCGCTGCACCGCGTGCTGTTCCAGAACACGCAGCAGTTTGCTCTGCAGCGCCAGCCCCACCGTGCCGATCTCGTCGAGAAACAGCGTGCCCCCATGGGCCATCTCGATGTGACCCGCGCGGGATTGGTGCGCTCCCGTGAACGCCCCCTTTTCGTGCCCAAACAACTCCGATTCAATCAGCGTCTCCGGCAACGCCGCGCAGTTCACGCTGATAAACGGCTGCTCGCTCCTCGGGCTGTTGGCGACGATGGCCCGCGCCACCAGTTCTTTTCCCGTGCCGCTTTCACCCCGAATCATCACCGTCGTGTTGCCGTTCGCCACCCGGCTGAGCGCGTCATACACCCGATGCATGGCTTCGCTGCCGCCGATCAGCTCGCCGAAGGAATACCGGCTCATCGCCTCTTCGCGGACTTTTCGCCCGTCGATCTCGCGGCGGCGCTGCTCGAGCGCGCTCTGCAGGAATCCCTGCACCTCGGCGAACTCCACCGGCGCCGTGAAACACTGTGCGATTCCCGCTGCCAGAAACTTGCGCCGCCACACTTTGGTCAGCGACTGGATCAGGCCAATCAGCACCAGGTCCTCATCCCTCGCACGCAGCTGGCCGACCAGTTCCACCATCGGCTCGGCAGACCCGTCTGGCGTGTCCAGATCCAGGATGACGGCTTCCAGCGGAACTTCGTTCTGCAGCGCCAGCACGCCCTCGGCCGCGTCCAGCAGGGTGATATGAAAATCCGAGGCCAGGCTTTCTTGAGCGGCCAGCATGACCGACTCGTCCGTGGTCATCACGGCAACACGCGCGGCGGCGCTGCCGAATGAGACGTCGATTGACACGCGAGTGGGCTCCCAAAACGCTGCCTACCGTGGGATGGAGGCGAGCGCAAATTGACCGCAGATTATTATAGGTTAATTTTTAACCTACCGGCAGGGAAAAAACACCCCAAACAAAAGGCATCGAGCCGGGGACCGCACTACTTTTTCTTCACGTGTTTCGCGGGAGGTCCTCCCAGGATCGCCAGCAGCGGCCGCGCCGATGCCGGTGGCGCCACTTTTCCCTCCCGCACGATTTCCTTGGCGCTCAGCTCTTTCCCGTACAGGGCCTTGTTGGCACCATCGTCGGATCGCAACGTCGAACCCTCCAGCGACACTCCCGCAAACAGTCCCTGCGATCTGGAATACGACAGAATCTCCGCCTTCATGACGATATCGGTTTCTGCGGAAGCGGCGCGTCCCACCGGCCCGGCCGCGACCGATGCGTCCGCTCCCAGCTTCACCTTGCTCGACATCACCGAATTTGCGCCCGACTCATTCATCACCAGCAGCACGAAGTCGGTTGCCTGCGCTCCAATTTGGAAGCCGAAACTCCCGCCCTCCAGCGCAAACATCGCCGGTGCGCCCCACGGGCCCTTAAAATCCTGCCCCTTGTGGCACGTGATCAGTCCCCGCCCGTAGCTCCCGCCTACAATAAACGCCGCCTTCTTTACCGACGGATAAATCACGATGCATTCCGCCTTATCCAGCACATCCTTCGGAATCCCGTCCGGCATGCCGAGGATTTCCTTGATCACGGTCGCGGCTTGGTTGATGCGCTCGTTTTCCTTCTTCTGTCCCACAACCGGCAGCACGCAGACCAGCATGAGGACCACCAGCAACACTCTGTTCTTCATAGACGCTCCTTTTGATCGATGTCTCGACCGGCCTATTTCTTTTCCGCCTGTGGGGGAGCCATATCCTGCGGGAAGCTTTTCAGCGCAACCTCGCGCGAGTGGGACGAAGTCTTCTTCGCTTCGTCGCTTGTGTTCTCGACGAGAGTTCCCCTGAGCACGTAATACGCTTCGTCGCTCCGATTCTTGCCCTCGCCCCGCTCGATCGTCCCTCGAAATTCGAACGATACACCATGCACAATCTCCGTGGTAAACGCGAGTTGATTACCATCGAGCTTACCCCGTTTGAAAAAGTGATCCAGAAAAGCGCCGCGATCGCTCTCCGAGTCGCCGTAGCGCGAAACAAAGCCCGTTACGCGTCCCTGGTCTTCGACGGTGATCTGCACAAACTCGCCGTCGCGCAAAAAACTGTACATGCCCGAGTAATCCGCCCCAGACGTTGCCGGACTCGGGGCCCGGTTCTGCCCCTCCAGTTTCGCCTGCGCGCCCGCAAGCATCAAAGCAAAAAAAACGAAACACGCAAGTCGCAGCGCGCGGAAATGGGTTGTGTGGCTCGCCATGCTCACATCGGAACTCTCAGTATAGCGGTCATTAGAAACCGATCCCATTGTTTTTGGAAGGACGCGGCTTTAACCTCTGAAAACACGATTGGTGCCGGAGGCCGGTCTGTTGTTAAGCTTGGTGCGACATGAAACTCACGATCTTGCTCCGTAGGACAAAACTCCTCTTTGTGCTGGTCGCGGCGGGAATCTTCGCGATGCAGCTCGCCGCGGCACAAAAGAAAGAAGTGGTGTGGAGCGCGGACGAGAAGCCGCTCGCGGACCAAATTCACGGGCTGCGCGGTCTGGCGGATGACGTCCGTGCGGGGACTACGAAAGACCTGGCGCTGAAGATCCGGAAGCTGCCGGCAACCGGGAACAAGCTGCGCCTGGCGGTGAATTTGGCGGGACTTTCCACCGAAGGAGATTTCGGACACGACACGCTGCAGGAAGTAGCGACGACCCTGGACGAGGCTTTGCGCGAGCGGCCGGTGCCTTGGGCAACGGCGAAGGGTTCGGACACGGGCGGGGGCACCCGCGCCACACGTGCGCCGGCGTATCCATATATTGAGCTCGCCACGCTGGTGCGTTACGAGCACGTCGAGGCCTCGCTGAACAATAATGATGAGCAGTTTCGCGCGGCGATGGCTCGGCTCGAGGCGGATGATCGCAAGCGGGAACATCCGGAGTTTACGCTGAAAGATCTTTCCGGAAAGGCCTGGACGTTTTCGGAACTGCGGGGCAAAGTTGTGCTGGTGAATTTCTGGGCGACATGGTGTCCGCCATGCCGCAAGGAGATGCCGGATCTGCAGACGCTTTACGGGCGCTTTAGTTCGAAGGGGCTGGTGGTGCTGGGCATTTCCGATGAAGAGGCGGCGAAAGTAGAGCCGTTTATCCGCGAGCGGAAGGTTTCGTTTCCCGTGTTGCTCGATCCCGGGCGGAAGGTAAATGAAATGTTTGTGGTGGAGGGGATTCCGAAGAGTTTTGTCTATGACCGCGAAGGCAAGCTGGTGGCGCAGTCGATCGATATGCGGACGCAGAAGCAGTTCCTGGAGATGCTGGGGA
>WNFA01012939.1_pt1 | contig 10464 bp, 9 predicted proteins | sample 5400481 | NCBI WGS metagenome assembly WNFA01 (sample SAMN13153340, study PRJNA577476) | soil metagenome | isolation source: 120 cm saprolite under Douglas fir tree site 2 hole 1 replicate 2 | place: USA:California | collected 2015-04-18 | reverse complement strand
GCCTGCTGCTTTAGAGAATCAGTTGACAGCGAAGAACGCTCCGCGGGTGAAGGCTCGTTTGATTGTTGAAGCTGCCAATGGTCCCACTACGCCCGATGCCGATCATATCCTGAATGATCGTGGCATTATGGTTGTGCCAGATATCCTGGCAAATGCCGGTGGGGTAACGGTCAGCTACTTTGAGTGGGTGCAAGACCTGCAGCGCTTCTTCTGGGCGGAACTCGAGATCAACAACCGCCTTGAACAAATCATGATGCGCGCTTATCGAGCAACATGTGCGAAGGCTGAGGAGCAGGAGACGAATCTGCGCATAGGTGCGTATCTTTTGGCCGTGACACGTGTGGCCGAAGCGACTGAGATAAGGGGTGTATATCCATAAGCATAAAAAATGTGTCGAGATGGCTGCACAACACCGCGCAGCCATCTCGACACAATCGATATTAGTCGGAGCTTTATATAGGCGCGGTGAGAAAACCACGAGGTCTTCAGCCTCGTGGATGAACGCCGCGCTTCACCCTTGACTTTCGATATACTGGCGGATGGTTTCTTGGCTTGCATTTCCAATGGTGCAGCAGAAATAGCCATCACTCCAAAATGTCCTTTCCTTCCAGAAGTGCTTTTTAACTCTTTTTCATGCCTTTGCCAAAGCTGAATGGTCGATTCCTGTTTCAATTTGCGCACAATGGCCAATGGTGAAATACGAGGTTCGCTCTTCACCAAGCAATGAATATGGTCTTGATCTACTTCGAACGTCTCGAAAGAAAAATCTGAGCGAGCAGCGATTTCCTCAAACAACTGTTTCACCTCATTCCCATAGGAGATAAGCAGCTTTTTGCGGTACTTACAGACAAAGATCAAGTGGTAGAGGATGAGAAACTTGGCATGATTCTTTGACTGATAATCCATGAGGATCGAGCACTCACTTTCTTCATCTTCTCAAACTTAGGAATGGGCCTCAAATCAACCTTTTTCCCGTCCATACCCATTAAAATCGCATAGCCGGTAGACATACGTCCTTTGATAAAGTACTCTTGGCCACAATAACATACTTTGTCGAACTTGCGAAAACCTCTGATTTTGCCGGTTGTGATCGGTTGCTCACTTCTCACACCTTTCGTTTGCTGATAATCTCCATCAGGGATGCATTTTTTCAGGATCACCTGCGTGGTACGGAACTGCGGCATTTTTCCTCGCGTGGCAATCACTGCCGCGTCGTTGGCGTGGGTTTTGGGGAGACCTGTGAGCAGGCGGTGCTCCTTCGTGACAAAACCCCACGTTTCTTCGGTATCAAGTCGCTTGAGCAATTGTACACGGATACTATTCATCTGCGTTGCGTGGGCAAGGGTTCCCTTTTTCTTTCCCGATCTCTTGAGGGTGATGGTTCCTGCATGCAGGCCATCATGACAGGTCTTGCACAGCGTTAACAAGTTGGTTTCGTCATCGCTGCCCCCTTGACTGCGAAAGACCAGATGATGCACCTCTAATCGCCGGTCTTTGCTCTTCCCTTGGCAGCGCTGGCACATGTAGCTATCGCGCGTGAGCACATATGCCTTGGTGTTGGCAAAACCGTAGTTGATCCCCTTTTGGTAAAGGGATGGGTTCTGCAAGACTTCTGGGTTTTTCAGCGCATGAGGGTCAAAGGTTCCCGTTTCCAACACGATGGCGCTTATTGGCAAGATCGACTTCACAAAGCGGATTTCCCGCAAGTGTCCGTCTATTTTGCTTCTCATCGTTGGAGAGAAACGCCCCTGTTTGATGGAATTGCGGCGGTTCAACCAGCGCGGTTGGCGATATCTGGTTTGGCGGTTTCGTCGATTTCGGCGTTTTGAAGCTCGCTCTTTCATCGTGGCTGCGATATCGTTGCGCAACTCGACTTCAGAAAGGTAGAGGATGTTTGCGCTCTCATCCGCTGAGGCCACACCTACCACTGCACTGCCCGTATCGACTCCCAGTGTGACAGGTTGTGTATACGTGGTTTTCGGAGGGGTAAGCAGCTTGATGGTAAAGGGCGTGCGTCGTACCACCTTGGCTTTCCCCTCTTTGAGCAGGAGCCGGGCGATGGCCGGGACACAAGGCATCAAGGGCTTGCCATCCGGCGTAAGGACATACACAAGACACATAAACCGTTCCTTTCGGAAAAATGCTCTGCTGTGACCAGCAGGTGATGCGTATCTGTTGGCTGTGACCACCAACAGAGTCCGGCTTCATCTCGACAACGTTCAAAAGGCTTTTTGCACCTGGATCACCGGACTTTACCCTGGTCCTACTTAAACCCAGGCGACAAAGCTGCGGTCTGATGCGTCAACCGCAGGTGTCATGACCAATCGAACGGAGTTCCCATTTCTGGGGCTGAGTCTGGTGAACTTGGGCTTCCGAGGAAGCCACTGGGTCTTTAGCCCAGTGGTAGTTCACTCCACCACTTCCATATCCAACACCTTCAGCCAGATATCCTGTCGATTTGCCCCATCTGGGGGGTTCCATGCCGGTTCCAGGGAGAAAAACACGTTCACAAGCGAGCCCTCTTTGAGGGACTCCAGGTGAGCGCCACCTCGTACGTATGTGCCGTTGAATTGAACACCATTGGCTCTGAGGCGTACTCGCAGGTGGCGTCCTTCGATACCGCTGGTCCAGCGACGGGTGAGGCGCAGTCTATCCATTCTGAAGCTAGGTTCGGGGTTGCCAGAGCCGAAAGGGCCGAGCTGGCTTATCTTGATATATGCATCATAGGTAAGCACCCCCGGCTTTGTGATGACCAGGTCAACTTTGCGTAGGTCAGTTGGAACTGTGATCTCTTGTTCGATGACGATACTGGTGAGATCAGGTGTTGCTGTGGCTTCCACTGCGGATGCGACAGAAGATTGAGAGCTTTCATACCAGGCCTGCAGGTGCTTGCGTAGTTCTTCAATATTGGTGTTGGCGATAGTGAAACCGGCAGCCTGGGCATGGCCTCCATGGCGTTCGAAAAGGTCGGCGCGGTCACGTAACGCCTCAATGATGTTGAAACCACCGTGACTGCGCGCAGACCCACGGCTAGACTCTGTGTCCTTGCTTAGGACAAATACGGGGCGTTTGATTTCTTCGGATAACTTGCCTGCTACCAGGCCAATGATACCTTCCGGCCAGGTATCTTTATCGCCGTAGACGAGTACCACTTTGTCGTCTGGTTGCCTTTGTACCTGCTCCCGTACCAGCTTCATCAACTCCTCAGTCTGCTGCTGACGCCACTGGTTAAGCTCTTCCAAATCCTGGGCGAAAGCGTGGGCTTCTTCGTCTTTGTCTGTGGTCAGGAGTTGGAAGGCGATTTCGGCGTGCTTCATGCGTCCGGCGGCATTAATACGAGGCCCCAGGACATAGGAAATATCGCGTTCGCGAAGCTTTCCAAGTTGGAGGTTGGTAATTTGGATGAGCGCCCGTAAACCGGGATTTTTTGTATTATTCAGTTGCTGCATGCCCAGGCGCACAAGCGTGTGGTTTTCCCCCAGTAGTTGCGCTATATCGCCAATGCTGCCAATTGCAACGAGATCGAGTAGTTCCTGGGCTTCCTGCTCGCGATAGTATGTACGAAAGAGGGCCTGCGCAAGCTTGAAGGCGATACCTGCACCGCAGAGATAGCGCTCGCTGTACGTGCAATCAGGCCGCCAGGGATTAACCAGGGCGTAAGCCTGGGGAAGTTCCACTGGTGGCTGGTGATGATCAGTAATAATGATGTCGATGCCGAACGATTTTGCGTATGCCACTTCTTCGGTGTCGGAACTGCCGCAGTCGGTAGTAATGATGAGCGTGGCACCCCTGGCTTTGATTTTATCGATCGCGTCCCTGCTAAGCCCACGTGTATCGTGAATACGATGGGGGATGTAGTAATCGAGCTGGTCGCCTGGGGACTTGAGCGCTCGAAGCGCGCGAGTAATCAGGGCTGCGGAAGTGACACCATCAGCGTCAAAATCACCGTAGACGGTCATATGTTCGTGGGTTGCAAGCGCCCGTTGAATGCGTTCCAGCGCTCTGTCCATATCGATCAAAGTAAGTGGATCGGGTAGCTGGTCGTAGCGTGCATCAAGAAATCTGCGCATGGCTTCAGGTGTTTTGATGCCTCGATTGTAGAGTAGTTGAGCCTGGAGATGCTCTATCCCGGCTTTTTGGAACTCTAAGTTTTGAGCTTTTGTCAGCGGGTCATATACAGACCAGGATGCTGATGCAGAAGACGCTGGTTCCACATGTCTATCCATTTCTTTTCGTTTAGTCGGGTAGCAGTCGTACGAAGACTTCGTTGCCGAGCAGGCGTCCTCGTTTACTCAGACAAAGCCAGTCCTGTTCTTGCTCTAGCAGTCCGGCTTCTTCGACCACGCGCAGACGTTCGCCAACAAAATGGGTGAATGGTTCAGCAAAGCGCTCTTCAAATGTTGGTAAATGGAGACCCTGCGCAGTCCGAAGTGCCAGAAATGCAGTCTCAGTCATCTCCAGGACTCGATCAATCGTTTCGCACCCGGCCTCAGGTCGCTGTTGCTTTTTGAGCAGGTCGATATACTCTTGCGGATCGAGAATATTGGAGAAGCGCTTACCTCCAAAGAAAGAATGCGCTCCGGCTCCCATTCCTAGATAGGGGAGATTCTGCCAGTAGGTCAGGTTATGGTGGCTCTGGTGCCCAGGCAACGCCCAGTTCGAGATTTCGTAGTTTTCGTACCCCTCAGCTTGCAAGCGTTCGTCTGCATACTCATACATGTCGGCGCAAAGGTCTTCGTCGCCAGGGGTGATACGTCCTTCACTTGTCCAGGTATAGAATGGTGTGCCTTCTTCAATAATCAAAGAGTAGAGGGAAAAGTGTTCAGGACGCAGGGCCAATGCCTGGTCAAGCGTTTCTTGCCAGTGGCGCATGGTCTGTCCAGGCAGACCGAACATAAAATCAAGGTTGATGGACGTGAATCCTGCTGCACGAGCATTGTGCAATGCTTGCACAATCTCTCGAGGTGAGTGAATGCGGCCCAAAGTTTTGAGTAGTTCAGCATCGAAGCTCTGAGAGCCCATACTGAGACGATTAACTCCAGCAGCACGCAAGCCTGTGAGTTGCTCGCGGCTCAGTGTACCAGGATTTGCTTCGAGCGTGATCTCTGCAAGCTCGTCAACAGCAAAGGCTTTGCGGCATGCATTGAGCAGACGTGTAATTTGCTCTACGGTGAGTAGACTGGGTGTGCCCCCCCCGAAAAAGATTGTACGAGAACGACGTGGAGTGCCATCGGCTAATTGTGCTAGCTTCCCTGCCAGCTCTATCTCGGTGATAAGGGCGCGCACATATGGCTCGCGCAGGGGAAGAATGCCAGCGTAGGTATTGAAGTCGCAATAATGGCAACGAGTATGGCAGAAAGGAATATGCAGGTAAAGAGAAACGGTCTTTAGAAGCTCTTGAATCGGTGCTATGTGTTTTAGATGTATATCAGGTACGCTAATAGCCATATTAAATCCGATGATCTAGTTGCTTTGATTGTAAATATACGAACTTCCAAAAAGAGAAAGAGGGGATTGGGGACACCTGAGTGTCCCGCAAACCCCAGTCAGAGGTAGCTAGCCTCTGAGATTCCTGCTTATGGTCCACCTGGAACAGGTGCTCCTCCCGGTATGCCCCCTGGACCAGGAGCACCTGGGACGCCACCAGGGCTGCTTGGTGCGGCAGCCGGCAGCACAGATGTCGGCGGCAGGTTGTTAGGATCGAGCAATTTGTTTTGATCCACAGGTGTAATCTTCGTGATAGGAAGGGACTTCTGTACCAGGAGCCAGTTTGATAAAGCGTTATCCTTGAGCGTTTTCAAAGTGGCCGGGTCTATAGCACGTGCATGATCAATGCCGAGGATTTGCACGATATGGAAAGACCCATTTTCCTTCAGCACGGGACTGAATTCGTTCGGTATGCGAGAAGGATCGAAGAGCCAGTTCTCCACCACCGCTCCAGCCTGGTTTTGCGCATATTGACCACGAGCTAACCATCCCAGGCTTCCACCGCTGCTGGCGGTGGATGTGTCCTGCGACTGCTTTTTAGCGATAGTGCCGAAGTCACCGCCATGTTTCAGTTGTTGTAGTATCTTATCGGCTTTAGCCTCGGTATCGAGGGTCATAGCACGTGCAAGTACCTGATATGCGGGTGAAACCACTTGAGATGCAAGGTAGTTTTGCATTTTGTCGCGCCGTACCGTCACAGTCAGCATGGTTATTACGTCATCATTTGAGATGTTCATCTGACTGAGGAAGTTATTATAGCTACCGGACTTAGGAATGTTAGCCTTCAGGCCATTCAAGGCGTTGTTGATATCGGCAGGTGATGGGTTGACCCTGTTCTGAATAGCGGTACTCTGAGATGTAAGCCATTCGCGAATGAGTTCGTCATCTTGCAGCCAGGAAGCACTATCAGTACTAACTTGCGCTTGCGTGAAGGCTTGCTTTTCCAGCGGTAGAGTGTTCTGGTTCAGATTGTTGATTTGCTGGCTGAGATTTTGATGTGTTGTCTCGGCGGTAATCAACTGGTTTTGTGCTGTCTTATACTGGTTTTCGAGATCGGTACGTTTTTGGCTCTGCCCAGGAGGTAATGCCTTGATCTGCTGGTTTAGACTATCAACTTGCTTGATGATGTTGTTGATTGTAGTGAGTTCTGCAGCATCCTGCTTCTGCAGGTCCTGACTTTGGGTCGTGAGGCCATGGGGGCCATAAAGTTTATTAATTTCAAGTTGAGTTTTTACTGCTACCATCTTGCGGTACTGGGATTGTGGTATATTATGCCCATTCACGCTCGTGATAGTTAGCCCTGGAACGATACCAATGAGACCTGCGATAGTCCACGTAGCGCGGCGTTGGATCTTAACCTTTTCGTTATGGGAAAGATGGTTTCCCCATCCAAAAATGAGGGGTTTACCATCACGGCGGGCCTCGACTCGCGCTGTCTGTTTATGGTACTTCTTCGACTTATTTGATCCTGCTGATTGCTGGTTACCAGGCCGTCGTACAGGACGCTCAGTTTGACTTTTCATGTAACTCCCCTCCTACTCAAGGCTATGGTTGGCATTCAAATAGCGCCTACCTCTTCTGAGACTCCCCCGCATAAATGACGGGGGGTTCTGATCGGCTCCCTCTCAGTTGCTTTCGCCTTCGAGATCAACGCTTCACAGTTCGGGGCCGTCTCAGGCGGCCCATCCGTTGGCCGAGCCTCATGCTCCAACGGCACCTAGCCTTTGATCAGCTAGGCCAGCCCTGCGGCTGATGTTGATTGCTCCTACCCCGTCTCGATGGCCCATCCATCCGCACTCAGCACAGACATAGGTTCTGTCTTGCGCCTTGTTTCTGGCACTACAAGCAGGGCATTCTTGAGAGGTGTAGGCAGGGTCGACCTGCTCTACTTTGATGCCAAGCCGTTCCGCTTTGTAGGCGATGAACATCGTGAGTTGATAGAAGCTCCAGGTATTCTTCATGCGGTTGTTTTTGCGGGTCTTCGCCCCACGACTTGTGCGTGTCGTGCCCTTGCGTATTCCTGCAAGAGATTCCACTTTGATGGTTCCCACACCATGTTCATGGGCATGGTTGACGATCTGACGGGAGAGCTTGTGGTTGATATCTTTCATCCAACGGGCTTCTTTGCCCTTGCTCTTCTTGACGGCGCGTGGCTTCTTGGCTTTCTGCAACTGCTTGCGTCGGGCGTAGAAGCGTCTTCTCATGTGCCTCTGATAGCGACCATTGCCAAAGAAGCGGGTTCCTTTGCCTCGGATATGGACGACAGCAGGGACTTTGATCCCAAGATCAATCCCCATGATGCCTTTCTCGGAGGATGGTGCAGGTTTGGCTACCGTCATGGTGACATCGGCCATCCACTTGCCCCGTTTCTTCTTGATGCGCAAGAGGCCAGGCTTGCCTTTCAGCTCCACGTCAGCACAGGCTATCTTGATTTGTTGTATCTTGCCTTCGAGAGAGACAGGCAACGTGAGCATCCCTTGTTCCATGCTCCAATTCTGCTTGTTCCACTGGCAAATCAGCTTCTTGAGTTCGGGCAATTTGTCCAACTCAAGGGAACGTGTGAAGATGGAGCGGGCATCACGCAAGGCTTGATTTTTGATGCATGAGGGAAGGGCCGCCATAAAGTCTTTGGTGCTGAAGGTGTCGTCATGAGGAATGACACCGGCATCCAGGGCTGATGCCAACACATTGACGGTGCTGATGTATTCCTGGCAATGCGCCATGAGCAAGCGCCCTTGTTCAGGCGTTGGGTACAGGCGGACTTGGAGCGTGTGTTGCAGCCCCTTGGGCTTCCTGCTCATACTTTGCTCTGCCTTTCGATATGTTGCTGAATGCTATCGGCACTCACATTCCCTGCCGTGCTATAGAACGTACTACGTGTCCACAAGGAGGGCATTCTCATGAGATGAGGGAATTCCTCCTATCAACATATCCACCCATCTCAAGCCCCAAACAAGGATGTGCTCCGCAGTGTAGGGTAGCAGCGCCATGTGACGTGCCTGTTTGAGAGCTACGCTGAGACGGCGCTGGTGTTTAGCGCAAGTTCCCGTCTTACGGCGGGGTTCAATTTTGCCGCGATCAGAAATGTAGCGTTTCAAGAAACGGCTGGCGTCCTTGTAATCAATTTCACGTACATGATCATGACAAAACTGGCATACTTTACGGCGAGTTGGACGCTCGCCACGCCCGGCCGATCTATCGCGACGCGGGGCTGTTTCGGTTCGTCTTTGCACGGACTATAATTTCTCCTCTATATTCCTGTGGATTAAAATGGAATTTCCTCAGGATCTTCAGGGTAGGTCGTCCGGGTAGTCGGGAAGAAAGGGATCGCGATCTTCCGCGCTTCCGCTTCCTGCCGAATAGCTCTCTGAACTGGGAGACGCTGCTTTCGGAGTGAGCATCTCCATCTCGGTAGCATTAACATCTACGGATGTACGCTCCATACCGTTCTTATCGGTATATTTGCGTTGTGTCACACGGCCTTCGATATAGACTTTAGAGCCTTTGTGCAGGTAGCGCTCGCATGTCTCCGCGAGTTGGCGCCAGGCGACAACGTTGAACCATTCGGTCTCTTCCCTTTTCTCTCCGCTGTTGGTTTTGTAAGTTCGACTTACAGCGAGAGAAAATCGTGTGAAAGGGGTGCCATCCGATGTGACTTGCAATTCGGGATCTCTTCCCAGGTTCCCGATCAGCATAATTTTGTTTAACATGGTCTGTCGATATCCTTTCAGCGTTATTTAGCGCTTAGACAACTCCTCAATTGAGACCGAATTGTGAACTACCCAGACGATTCCTCACTATGCTTCAACGGATTCTTCTTCTTCAATAGCAGGTGGGACATACTCGGCCTCTTCAGTGGAGAGTACGGCGGGTACCTCCTCTTCCTGGGGGGTGAGTACTTCCTCCTGTGGCCCTGGGCCTGGCTCAGCGGGTACTTCCGCCTCTGGCGCTGGCTCTGGACTAGCAGTAGCTGACGCCTGGGCTTGAGTTGCTGTGGCAGCGGCACGAGCCTCCCGCTCTTCGCGTTCCTTCTGGACAGCTTTAGGATCGCGCCTTGTGATTAAGTGACGTAGAACCTCCTCGGAAACCTTGAGGTTACGATCCAGTTCAAGCACGGTCTCAGGGGTCAAGATCATATCAATAAACACGTAGTAGCCGTCACGATGATGCTCTATGGGGTATGCCAGGCGGCGGCGCCCCCACTGGTTTACCTTGACGGTCTGGCCGTCATAGTTTCTGACGATCTGCTCAATGCGCTCCAATATAGCGCGTGTCTGCTCTTCGCTGACTTCGGGGTTGAGAATGAAGCCAAGTTCATAATCACGCCTCACGAAGCCACCTCCTTCCTTTGGGCATGCACCCGGTCAAATCACTCGCGTGCAAACGGGCCTAGTGACTGCCAGGGCAGGTGGAGCATCGATGATTCATCGACGCATTAAACGATTGCCGCGAACCGTTCTAAGCTAGCTGCGGCGTTACCATAATATTACATATGCTTGCTCTCCTATCAGGAGATGCTCAATGCGCTCGGCATCTCGTTGGATAGCCGGGTGGAAGCACCTCGCTATTATAGCACTGTTCCCTACATTTGACAATAAGACGTGTTTAGCGGTTTAGTGCTGTTCTCATCGAGACATTCTTTCTATACTTCTGAAAAATGGAAAAGCGGAAAGTGCAGACCAAAGGAGGTTGATTTTTTGTCTTTTTCGTGCTATATTTCCAGTACGTGCTAAATATACCGTACGTCGTGATTTTGCAAATTATGCTGATATCATTGCCCCTTGGAAAAGGAGATATTGATGAACGCCTTGAAGAACAATGACGATCTTGAGGCTGTGCCAGTATTGCCAGAGAATGTTCCTGTGTCTATGCCGGAACTGCCAGCAAGGCTCCCTATCAACACGGCTCAACAATTCAAAGCCTTCAGCGATCCGATCCGGTCACGCATCCTGGGCATTATTCAGAACCAACCGGCCA
>WNFA01007112.1_pt1 | contig 10465 bp, 10 predicted proteins | sample 5400481 | NCBI WGS metagenome assembly WNFA01 (sample SAMN13153340, study PRJNA577476) | soil metagenome | isolation source: 120 cm saprolite under Douglas fir tree site 2 hole 1 replicate 2 | place: USA:California | collected 2015-04-18 | reverse complement strand
GCGGCTCGCGCCAGCTCAGCGGCGCGCCGGGCTGCTCGAGCGAACGCAGCGCCTTCTGCAGCGCCTCGGCAAAACACCGCCCGATCGCCATCGCCTCGCCGACCGACTTCATGTGCGTGGTCAGCACCGGGTCGGCACCTGGGAACTTCTCGAACGCGAAGCGCGGAACCTTGACCACCACGTAGTCCAGGGCTGGCTCGAAGCTGGCCGGGGTCTGGCCCGTGATGTCGTTGCGGATCTCGTCGAGCGTGTAGCCGATGGCCAGCCGTGCCGCGATCTTGGCGATCGGGAAGCCCGTCGCCTTCGACGCCAGCGCGCTGGACCGGGACACTCGAGGATTCAGCTCGATCACGACCATCCGGCCGGTGCGCGGCTCGATGGCGAACTGGATGTTGCAGCCGCCGGTGTCGACACCGACCGCGCGCAGGACGGCGATCGCCAGGTCACGCATCCGCTGGTACTCCCGGTCGGTCAGCGTCATGGCTGGCGCCACAATCACCAAATCGCCGGTGTGTACCCCCATCGGGTCGACGTTCTCGATCGAGCAGACCACCACGACGTTGTCGTTGCGGTCGCGCATCAGCTCGAGCTCGAACTCCTTCCAGCCGAGGATCGACTCCTCGAGCAGTACTTCAGCGACCGGGCTCGCGTCCAGGCCGTGGCCGGCGATCCTGCGCAGATCGGCCAGGTCATAAGCGATGCCCGAGCCCGAGCCGCCGAGCGTGAACGATGGGCGGACGACCACCGGGAAGCCGAGGTCGGCAGCCGCGGATTCGCAGCCGGCCATAGAGTGGCAGACCACGCTGCGGGGCACCTCGCCGCCTATGCTGGTCACGATCTCCTTGAACGCCCGGCGGTCCTCCCCCGCCCGGATCGCGTTAATGTCGGCGCCGATCAGCTCAACCCCGAAGGTGGCGAGGGTGCCAGCCTCGTGCAGCGCGACGGCAGCGTTCAGCGCGGTCTGGCCGCCCAGCGTGGGCAGGATCGCGTCCGGCCGCTCCGCCTCGATGACCCTCTCGAGAACGTCCGGGGTGATCGGCTCGATGTAGGTGGCGCGCAGGCCTGCGTGCCGGAGTAGTCGAACTCGCACGCCTGCCCGATCACGATCGGGCCCGAGCCGATCACGAGCACCGAGTTAATGTCCGCGCGCTTAGGCATGGGCCACCCGCCACCTCCGCGACCCGGACCCAATTCCATGATCGCGGACAGTTTTCGACGATGAAGGTAGAAAAGTGTCCGTGATCACGGACCTCGGAGAGGGCCGGCTCATCTGGCGCGCTCCATCTGGTCGCAGAAGGCGTCGAACAGGCCGACCGCGTCGTGCGGGCCGGGACCCGCCTCCGGGTGGTACTGAACCGCGAACGCCGGGGTACTCAGCAGCCGCAGCCCTTCCACGACGCCGTCGTTCAGGTTCACGTGCGTCACCTCGGCGGCACCGAACTCGGTATCGAACCGGATCGCGCTAGCGTCCGGCATGGCGACGGCGAAGCCATGGTTATGGCTGGTGATCTGCACCTTGCCGGTCCGCAGGTCCTTGACCGGCTGGTTGATGCCGCGGTGGCCGAACCGCAGCTTGTAGGTGCCAAGGCCGAGCGCGCGGCCGAGCACCTGGCTGCCGAGGCAGATGCCGAACATGGGCACGCCCGCGGCGAGGACGCCGCGCATCGCGTCGACCGCGTAATCGCACGCCGCCGGGTCACCAGGGCCGTTGGAGAAGAAGACGCCATCGGGGTTCAGGGCAAGGATCTGCCCGGCCGTGCTGCTGGCGGGCAGGACGTGCACCTCGCACCCGCGCGTGGCCAGGGCCGCCGGCGTAGCCGCCTTGATGCCGAGATCGACGGCCGCCACCCGGAACCGTACCGGGACGCCGGGCGGCGGCGTGACAACGTAGGGCTCCGGCGTGGTGACCTCGCGGGCCAGGTCGGCGCCGATCATCGGCGGGCTCGCCTGGACCCTGGCGGCCACCGTCTCCGGCTCAGCGCCGGTCGAGCTGATCGCGGCCCGCATCGCGCCTCGCTCGCGCAAGTGCAGGGTTAGCGCCCTGGTGCCGCTGATCGCGATCGCGGTGACGCCGGCGGCCCGCAGCTCGTCGTCCAGCGAACGGGCCGCCCGCCAGCTTGACACCACCGGGCTCGGGTTGCGGATCACGAAGCCGCTGACCCAGATCCGGCGTGATTCGTCGTCTTCGTCGTTGATCCCGGTGTTGCCGATGTGCGGAGCCGTCATCGCGACGATCTGGCGACGGTAGGACGGGTCGGTCAGGGTCTCCTGATAGCCGGTCATGCCCGTGTTGAAAACGACCTCGCCGAAGGCCTCGCCCTCGGCACCGTACCCCGTGCCGCGGAAGGTCGTGCCGTCCTCAAGCACGAGCAGGGCGGGCGGGGCAGTCGCGTTCACGAAGCCAGCCTCCCGTCCAGCACGGTGGGCTTCCCGCGCAGGAACGTCGCGATCACCTGGCCTGGCAGCTTCAGGCCCGCGAACGGGGAGTTGCGGCTGCGCGAGGCATGCGCGGCTGGGTCGACGTGCCGGATCGGCTCGGCGTCGTACAGGACCAGGTTAGCCGGGGAGCCCGGCGCGATCGGGCAGCCGTGCCGCATGTCGTGCTGGCCCGCCGCGCGGTCGCTGAGCCGGCCGATTTCGGCTGGCCTGACCGACATCCGGTCGGCCACCGACGACCAGTCAAGCAGGCCGGTGCTCACCATCGCCTCGTGCACTACCCGCAGGGCCGTTTCCAGGCCCGTCATGCCGAACGCGGCCTCCGACCATTCGGTCTCCTTCGACTCGGCCGGGTGCGGGGCATGATCGGTGGCTACGCAATCGATGGTCCCGTCCGCGAGACCGGCCCGCAGCGCCGCGACGTCGGCAGCCGTCCGAAGCGGCGGGTTGACCTTGAAGACCGGGTCATAGTTAGCGGCGAGCTCGTCGGTCAGCAGCAGGTGATGCGGGGTGACCTCCGCGGTTACCCGCCAGCTCTTGGACTTAGCCCAGCGGATGATCTCGACCGAGCCGGCGGTCGAGACATGGCAGATGTGCAGCGCGGAGCCGACGTGCGCCGCCAGCAGGCAGTCGCGGGCGATGATCGCCTCCTCCGCGACGGCCGGCCATCCGGCCAGGCCCAGCCTTGCCGACATCTCGCCCTCATTGACCTGGGCTCCCTGGGTGAGCCTGGGCTCCTGTGCGTGCTGCGCGATCACACCGTCAAACGCCTTGACGTATTCCAGGGCGCGGCGCATGAGCGTCGCGTCTGACACGCACTGACCATCGTCAGAGAACACGCGTACCCTGGCCGCCGAGTCCGCCATCGCGCCGAGCTCGGCGAGCTGGCTGCCGTGCAGGCCAGCGGTCACGGCGCCCACCGGGCAGACGTCGCAGTACCCGGCCTGCCTGCCGAGCCGCCAGACCTGCTCGACCACACCCGCAGTGTCGGCGGCGGGCTCGGTGTTCGCCATCGCGTGGACGGCCGTGAACCCGCCGAGCGCCGCGGCTGCGGTGCCGCTCGCTACCGTCTCGGCGTCTTCCCTGCCCGGCTCTCGCAGGTGAGTATGCAGATCGACGAGGCCGGGAAGCGCAATCAGGTCGCTGGCGTCGAGCACGGTGACGTCGGCGCCCGCCGCGAGCTGACGGCCGTCGCGCCCGGAGGCTGCCATGCCGGTGATCACCGCGCCATCGATGAGGATGTCGGCCGGCGGCCCGCCGAGCGGCCTGGCGCCCCTGATCAGCCAACGGCCCTGGGCCGGCGTCGCGGCAGACCGGCGGTTGCCGCTCGCGGCGCTCACAGGACCTCGACCCTGACCTGCGATCCTGCGGCGGTAGCTGTCAGCTCGGCGGCCGTGACCAGCTCTGTGTCGCCGGCGACGGCGGATTCGTCCGGCGCTCGCGAACCGCTGAGCAGCAGGTACAGGACGGCCATCCGGACCGAGACGCCGTTGGTCACCTGCTCAACGATCGTCGATCTCGGCGAGTCGGCGACTTCGGCCGCGATCTCCATGCCCCGGTTCATCGGGCCCGGGTGCATCACGATCGCGTGGTCGGGCAACAGCGCCATCCGGTCACCGTCGAGGCCGTACCTGCGCCGGTACTCGCGCACGCTCGGGAAGTAAGCGTCTGACATCCGCTCATGCTGCACCCGCAGCATCATCACTACGTCGCTGCCCGGCAGGACCGAGGAAAGGTCGTAGCTCACCGAGCACGGCCATCCGTCCACGGCTATCGGCAGCAGCGTGGGCGGCGCGACCAGCGTCACCTGCGCGCCGAGCGTCCGCAGCAGCCAGACGTTCGAGCGGGCGACCCGGCTGTGCAGGATGTCGCCGACGATCGACACGCGCAGGCCTTCGAGCCTGCCCAGCCTGCGCCGCATCGTGAACGCGTCGAGCAGCGCCTGCGTCGGATGCTCGTGGGTTCCGTCGCCGGCGTTGACCACGCTGCCCCTGACCCAGCGGGCCAGCCGGTGCGGCGCGCCGGAGGCGCCGTGCCTGATCACAACGGCGTCGGCACCCATGGCCTGCAAGGTCAGCGCGGTGTCCTTCAGGCTCTCACCCTTCGCAACGCTCGACCCCTTGGCCGAGAAGTTGATCACATCGGCGGACAACCGCTTCGCCGCAGCCTCGAACGAGATCCTCGTCCTGGTCGAGTCCTCGTAGAACAGGTTGACGACGGTCCGGCCGCGCAGGGTGGGCAGCTTGGGTATGGGCCGTTCCGCCAGGCGCGCGAGTTCTTCGGCGGTGTCGAGTATTGCGACGGCGTCGTCCAGGCTAAGGTCGGCGGCTGAGATGAGGTGCCTGTTCACCGGCCCTCCTCCTCCGGAAGCTGCGCGAGTGTGACGGAATCCTCGCCATCGGTCTCGGTCAGCAGCACGCGGACCACCTCGCGCTTGGCGGTCGGGAGATTCTTCCCGACGTAGTCGGGCCTGATCGGCAACTCCCTGTGGCCCCGGTCGACCAGCACGGCAAGCTGGACGGCCCGTGGCCGGCCGATGTCGCCGAGCGCGTCGAGCGCCGCCCGCACCGTCCGGCCAGAAAACAGGACGTCGTCGACGAGGACGACAACCATCCCATCGATGCCAGAACCTGGCACCTCGGTGTGCCCCAGCGTCCTGGCCGGCCGCAGCCGCAGGTCGTCGCGGTACAAGGTGATGTCAAGCGAGCCGACAGGAACGCGAACGCCCTCGGTCTCGGCGAGCCGCTCAGCCAGGCGCCGCGCCAGCGGGACTCCCCTGGTGGGTATGCCGAGCAGCACCACGTCACCGGCGCCGTCCGTGCGCTCCAAGATCTCGTGCCCGATACGGGTAAGCGCGCGGCGGATCTCGTCGGGTCCCAACACCGACTTGCCTGCGCGAGCGGCGCCCGCACGCGCGTCAGCGGCCGCAGCCCCGGCGGTAGCGGCGGGGCCAGCCGAACTCGTGATGCCAGCCACCAACGGACCTCCTTCCCCGCCTCACGGGACGGGCTTTAAAGGACGTCGAACGCCACCAACCTACCAGCAAGTCACATCTATCCCTGCCAGCATTACGCTGGCGTCGCCAGCCAGTTCGCGGCGTCCGGCCGGAACGTCCCTGCCCGCAGCTCGGAGTCGCTGCCAGCCGGCACACCCCTTGGCCGGATAGGACATCGGTGACAAGCCGATCCAAGCTAGGCTGTAATCGACTTGCGCGCCTGCCCCCATGTTGAGCTGTGACGCGTAAGTTAGACCACTTTTTGCCAATCGGCTTGACCTTGTCGTGCTCTCGGCCTACCGTCACTGTCCGTAACCATCAGAACATTCGTTCATAACGCCAGGGATCCCTAACCATGCCATCTGACTACGCGAAGACCCTCGGCGCCCGGCTCCGCGCCATTCGCACCCAGCAAGGCCTGTCCCTGCATGGCGTGGAAGAGAAGTCCCGGGGTCGCTGGAAGGCCGTGGTGGTGGGCTCCTACGAGCGCGGCGACCGGTCAGTGACCGTCCAGAAGCTGGCCGAACTCGCCGATTTCTATGGCGTGCCGGTCTCTGAACTGCTGCCTGGCGATGCAGCCCCTGGCGTGCTCACCCCGGCACCGAAGCTGGTCATCGACCTGGAGAAGATGGCTCAGCTGCCGCGCGACCAGGCTGGCCCGCTGGCCCGTTACGTGGCCACCATCCAGAGCCAGCGCGGCGACTACAACGGCCGCGTGCTCTCCATCCGCCAGGAAGACCTCCGTTCGCTCGCGGTGATCTACGACAAGACGCCTGGCGATCTGACCGAGGAACTGATCAGCTGGGGAATCCTGGACTCCGCAGCGCGCGGCGCGGTCGATTCCGCCTGACGCCTGACGCCGCCTGACGCCGCCGCAGAGGCGGCGCTAGATCGCCGTCTGCAGCGGCAGCGGCGACTGCGCGGGGACGCCGAGCGCGCTTTCAGCCAGCGCCACGAAAGTGCCCGCGTCCCTGAGCAGCTCATCGGCCTCCCGGCCAGAGACGGCGCGCGGCAGGCCAGCCTCTGCGGCCGCCCGCTTGCCCGCGCCGGCGGCGAAGAATGCCGCCCATTCGCTCAGCGTGGGCTCCACCCTGGGCAGCAGCTCCCACACGCTCTGCGGACGCCTGCGGCGCGGCGGGGACGGCTCAGCCCTTGCCGCAACAATCGCGGCAGCAGCGCGCAGCGCGGCGAGGTGAGCGCCGACGTACCTGGCGCCGGCTGACACCTCGCTCTCGGCTGATGCCAGACCTTGCCGCGCCGATTCCAGCAGCGCCAAAGCCGAGGGCGCGACCCTGCACCGCACCCGGTCCTGGCCGACCTGCGTGATCGTGCTCATGGCAATGTCCTCCCCTTCCTGCGGGCGGGCCGGGCGCGACGCTTCCCCACGCCTCGCCCGGCTGCTACCCGCTCGCCCGGCTGTGCCGGTCCCCGGGCGCTTCCACCCTCGTATTCGAACATAAATTCGCTTCACTGTCCATTCGTTTGCTGCTGCGTTCGAATGTATCGAAGGGGTCCGACAATCAGTGCTGCGCGTGGCGGCGGGCAGCCAGACGGCCAGCGCTTGGGGTCGCGTACGCTGGGCGGAATGGCGACCGCCGCTGTGCTTTGCGACCTTGGGCCGAAAGAGTTCCTTGGCGAGGTCGATGTCCTGCTCGCCATCTACGCCGACGCCATGGACGCCGACGCGGCGCTGCTGCCCGGGCGCAGGGAGTTGATGCGGCGGCACGCCGGATATCCCGATTTCAAAGCACTGCAGGCCCGCTCCACTGGCGGCGGGCATGACGACGGCGCCGTGGTCGGCTTCAGCTACGGTTTCCACGGCCAGCCAGGTCAGTGGTGGTACGACGCCGTTTCCGCGGCGCTGGTGCGGACGATAGGTCCGGCGGCGACGGCTGGCTGGCTCGCCGACTGCCTGGAAGTGGCCGAGGTGCATGTGCGCAAGGACAAGCAGCGGTGCGGCATCGGCACCCGCATGCTGACTGCGCTGACGGGCGGCCGACCGGAGCGCACTGCCCTGCTCTCCACTCCGGACCGGGAATCGACCGCCCGCCGGCTGTACCGGCGGATGGGCTTCTACGACCTGCTGACCGGATACAGCTTTCCTGGCGGCAGCCCGCCCTACGCAGTCATGGGCGCAGTGCTGCCGCTGCGTGATCCCGTCGCCGTCAGCCTGCCCCGCTCGGCGAGCCCAAGGGTCTGATATATCTCGCTCGTCGCCCGTGAGCCGTTGAGCGTGTAGAAGTGCAGGCCGGGAACGTCCGCGTCCAGCAGCCGCTGGCACATCCAGGCCGCGTACTCCACGCCGATCTGCCGCACAGCCGCACGATCGTCGGCGCACGCGTGCAGCCTCTCGGCCAGTTCGGCAGGGAACCGCGCCCCTGACAGCAACAGCGCGCGGTCTATCATCGGCACGCTGGTGATCGGCATGATGCCCGCGATGATCGGTACCGAGCAGCCGAGCGCGCTCACCTCATCTCTGAAGCGCAGGTAGTCGTCCGGATAGAAGAACATTTGCGTGACGGCGAAATCCGCGCCCGCATCGCACTTCTGGATGAAGAAGCGGACGTCAGATTGCCTGCTGACGGCGCGGTTGTGCCCTTCGGGGAAGGCGGCAACGCCCACGCAGAAGTCACCGGCCTCCCGGACCAGCCGGACCAGCTCCGAAGCTTGCCTGAGCCCCTCCGGGTGCGCCACCCACTCCGCGGCCGGATCGCCCGGCGGGTCGCCGCGCAATGCCAGCACGTTCCTGACGCCGACCGCCGCGTAGGAGCCGACCACATGCCTGAGCTCGGCGACGGAGTGATTGACCGCTGTGAGGTGCCCGACCGGCGTGAGCGTCGTCTCCGCCGCGATCCTGCCGGTGACCCGCACGGTGCGGTCCCTGGTCGTGCCGCCCGCACCGTAGGTAACAGAGACGAAGGTGGGCCGCAGCGGCTCAAGCCGCCTGATCGCGAGCCACAGCTGCTGCTCATCGGCATCTGTCTTAGGCGGCATGAACTCGAACGAGAACGACCGGCCTCCAGCGGCCAGTAGATCCCTGATCAGCGGCGCTTGCTTGGGCAGCCACGGTGCCATTGACACAGGTTATCGGGCACCGGCCGCTCTGCGCGGCGCGGCGGGTACCTCGATGCGCTTAGCTCCCTGCTGGCGCCTCCCTGCCGGCGCCGGCTCGCGGATTCAGACGCCGGTCAATCCGTAACGCAGCGAGTCTGCCTGCCAGACGCGCCGCAGCCGCGCCGGGATCGGCGGCATCGGTAATCGCGCGCACGACCACGACGCGGCGGGCGCCGGCCTCCAGTACGTCGCCCAGCCTGGCCTCGTCGATGCCGCCGATCGCGAACCACGGCTTTGTCGCGGCCAGGCCTGCCGCGTAGCTCACCAGGCCGAGGCCGGGAGCCGGGCGGCCAGGCTTGGTCGGCGTCGGCCAGACCGGGCCCGCGCAGAAGTAGTCGATCGCTGCGTCCGATGCCGCATCAGCGGCCTCAGCCTCGGAATGCGTGGACCGGCCGATGACGGGTCCGGCGCCGAGCAGCTGCCTCGCCAAGGCAGGGGGCAGGTCGCCCTGGCCGAGGTGCAGCACGTCCGCTCCGGCAGCGAACGCCACGTCGGCCCTGTCGTTGACCGCCAACAGCCTGCCGTGCCTGTCGCAGGCCGCGCGGAACACCTCGAGATAGCTCAGTTCCTCGGCAGCCTCCAGGCCCTTCTGCCTGAGCTGCACGATGTCCACGCCTGCCGCCAGCACGGCGTCCAGGAACCTGGCCAGGTCGCCATGGTGCTGCCTGGCATCGGTACACAGGTACAGGCGCGCGGCGGCGAGCCGGTCGCGCAGGGTATCGGGACTGACCTCGGCGGCGGTGTTCACGCTGCCATCTTGTCATTCCGGCTGATCTGGCCGTCAGAAGGCCGCGCCCGGCGTCACCGCGCCGACCGTCAGCGTCGCAGGACGCCTGAGGTCAGAAGGCGAGGGCCTGGGCCCTCCTGTTGACCTCGCTGCAGCGGTGCGCGGCGATCGCCTCGATCGGGCTGCCCGGCAGCGAATCGTCCGAGGTGAACAGCCAGCGCATCGCCTCGACGTCGGTGAAGCCGCAGTCGACCAGCAATGTCAGCGTGCCGTGCAGCCCGCGGACAACCTGATCGCGGTCGAGGAACGCCGCAGGAACGGCAAATGACCCGTCAGGGCGCTCGACGCCGAGCAGCTTGCGATCGCGTAGATACTGCTTGACCCTGTTCGATGGCAGGCCAAGCTGCGCTGCGACCTCGGGAATCGTCAACCATTGCCCGACGATGGCGTCGGACCGGGGGTCGATCTGTGCCACGTTCAAATCCTTTCCCCACCTGCGCCGTCAGCCAAACCATCGATTCTGGCGGTTCATCGGGCGCAATCGCGGAGCGGGATGGCGGGATCGCCGACCCGGCCAGGATCAACCGGGACGGCCGACTCGATCAGCCGCCTGCCCTGCTGCAGCTCACGCGGCAGCCCCACGGTCAACACGGCCATAAGGCGCTCCCCGGCCAGCCAGCACGCGGCCCAGTGTGGTCCGTGGCCGGGATCGCGCCAGACCAGCTGGTCGGCGCCACGGTGATCGCCCACGTACTGCAGCATCCGCCCGAATTGCTCGGACCAGAAGTACGGCGCGGGGTCGTAACGCTGCGCCGCTCCGGTCAGGTTGGCGGCCAGCACAGCAGGCGCGCGCAAGGCCGTGTCCCAGTGCTCGGTACGCATCCGGCGGCCGAACCTGCCTGACCAGAACGCGGCGCAGTCGCCCACTGCGTAAACGTTCGGTAGCGAGGAACGCAGCTGCTCGTCCACGGCCACGCCGTTCTCGAGCTTCACGCCCGAGGACTCCAGCCAGCCGACGTCCGGTTTGACGCCAACGGCGGTGACGATCTGGTCGGCGGCCAGCCACCCTCCGCCGGCCAGCACCAGACCACCGTCTTGCACTGACTCGACCGCCTGCCCGAGCCGCAGCTCAACCCCCGCCTCGGCGTACCACTCCGCGGTCCTGGCGCCCACTTCGGTGCCGACGGCTCCGG
>WNFA01005639.1_pt1 | contig 10465 bp, 9 predicted proteins | sample 5400481 | NCBI WGS metagenome assembly WNFA01 (sample SAMN13153340, study PRJNA577476) | soil metagenome | isolation source: 120 cm saprolite under Douglas fir tree site 2 hole 1 replicate 2 | place: USA:California | collected 2015-04-18 | reverse complement strand
AGACCACGGCACCCACGAGGCTATCTACCTGCACGATCCGGATTTCAACGGGATCGAGTTGGCCTGGGACCGGCACCCCAGCCTGTGGCCGCGCAGGGATGGGGCGGTCACGTTCAGCCGGCAGCCGCTCGACTTCGCGAGCCTGCTAGCCGAACTCGCGGAGCCGGACGAGGCGGGATACCTGGCGGTCCTGTCGGCCTACAAGTAGGGAAGAAAAGCGGTTCTGTTGCAAACAATTGTTTGCGACAGAACCCGTTCAAGTTATCATGGGCGATCAGGCTGCTAGCTATCTGATCGCACAAACATACTAGTTCACTCTGCTATGGCAGATTGTTGGCTATTCCATGCACGATGACACAGAGCTGCTTCACGAACTCCTCTTCATTATCCCAGTAGTTGTGGGCCTGTAATCCCCCACCATAGCTATTTGCAACGTTATTCACTTCACGGTCATCCACCTTAATCCAGAAGGGCACCTCGTCAACGAGATCAATGCAGTTGAAAAGTGTCTTGTTCGATGGTACTATCTTATCGCCCACGTGCCAGCAACAAGGTGGGTTCAGCGGGTCAGCAACGGGGTCGTGTCGATCCCAGAAGTTGTACCAGGGCTTGAACCGATAGAGGGACTGGATCTTGCTTCCCCAATTGAAGAGATCAACATACTTGCGCAACGGACTCCCTGCTGTGATGAATGCTTTAATCTTATTAGTGGCCTCTTCTGGCAGGTCGCGCAAGACATCGAAGGCAATCACCGTCCCATTGCTATGCGTGTTGAGAACAATGTTGCCTACGTCTTTACGACAAGCGAGACGCATGAGTGCTTCATACACAAAACTCCGCACCCGCTCGCGTTCCTCGTTGTGACAGACATAACATGCTAAATCATCCTCTAGATTTCTTAGCACTGGCAGCAGTCCAGGGGACGGTGCAGGCGCCGCTTGCCCGTGTTGTCCCAGGCGTTTGACAGACCTGGACGGCAGGTCGGTGCGCGGACGAGAACTGGTGGGTTGCTGATCCTCAGCGGCATGGTGTCCGATCATCGCCAGCCCGTCAGCCAGGGCCATATGTATCAGTCCCGCAGCGCTTGCATAGTGCGAACTGGAAGCGATGCCCATCTCAACAGTTATCAGCGTCGCACCTACCTCTAGCCCCATTGGTTCCAGATCTGAGTAGACGAGCGCGACATGGGAAACAGACCCATCGTTGGCATCTTCGGCAACCAGGGGAGCATCTGTTGTGTCAATAAGCTGCTTGTCGTCGCGCCAGACACCGAGGCGTTTCAGTCCCTCTTCGCGACTGGCCTTATGTTGTGCATCGTACCAACGGCTCTCCACATAAATGGCACCATTCTCGCCGGGCTGATTGCACCCTTCTTTGCGGTTGGGGTCATCACTGAGCATTATACCAAGGCACTTGCTGAGATGCTGATGTAACGGGTCAGCATAGCCAGAGTTAGCTACTTCCACCCCATCTATTCCAACCTGAGGTGGTTGCTCAAAACCAACTCCATGTAGTGTTACCAGGCAGGTAATCTTGGAAGCCATGGCTTCTGCCCTCCACTTCTTTGCGGTAGTACGCGCAGAATCTAAATATTAGAACTCTCTCGCTCATTATCTACTATCAATACAATACATAGACGATGCATCTGGAAGATTTTAACAGATGAGTTGATTTTACCAAGAGTCATCGTGCTTAGACTCATAACGACGACAAGACAAAGGGTAATTTTGCCTTGTGGAGGATTGTCAGATAGAGTAAAGTACTGAAAAACTGGGGTAAGGTCAACATTTCTTTACACTAACCCGTGACGAAATGCGCACAATGTGCTAAGGTTCATCTGAGGAATGCTCCTTTGGAGATTTACCCGGAACATTCATCTAGCGGGCCACCCATCGCAAGAGGGATACCCGACAATCTAAACATCAACAATGGAGGAACTATGCGTATTCTCATACTGGGAGGTGACGGCTACCTCGGCTGGCCGCAATCGCTCTACCTTTCCAGCAAAGGGCATGATGTCACAATATTCGACAACTTGTCGCGCAGGCACTTCGACCTTGAACGCGGCTTCAACAGCCTGATCCCCATCCAAACACTTCATGAACGGATTTCAGTATGGAATGAAGTCTCTGGACGACAGATCCAGGTATGTATCGGTGACACAATGGATTATGAAGCGCTTGCCTCTGTCTTTCGAGACGTTCTACCCGAAGCAGTCATACACTTTGCCGAACAGCGTTCTGCGCCATTTTCTATGATTGACCGTAAGCACGCCGTCTTCACGCAAACAAACAATGTCGTTGGCACGCTTAACGTCCTGTACGCAATAAAAGAGTTTGCGCCCGACTGCCACCTCGTGAAACTGGGTACGATGGGTGAATACGGCACGCCAAATATCGATATCGAAGAGGGCTTTATCGAGATCCACCACAAAGGCCGTTCGGACGTGCTTCCCTATCCAAAACAGCCTGGCTCATTCTACCATTTATGTTACGATGATCGGACCGAAGTATTGACATGTAATGGCTGGAAACTCTTCAAGGATCTTACTGATGAGGATGAGGTAGCAACAAGGCAACTCAACGATCCGCACGTCGTTTACGCAAAACCAACAGCACACGCGACGTATTTATACGAGGGACCCATGTACTGCCTTGAGCAACGCCGCATCGATCTTTGTGTGACGCCCAATCACCGCATGGTGACCTCGTGCAAACGCCGCGACGGTACCGAGGCGATGCGTTTTGAAGAGGCAAAGGATATCCTCGGCAAATGTAATCGCTACCATCTTACATCAGATTGGGAAGGTGAGGAGCGCGGAACATTTACCTTGCCAGCTTACTTTTCCCTGGGGAAGGGCAAGCCACCAAGGTCAGCTATCGAGTTGCCAATGGATGATTGGTTACACTTCCTGGGGTGGTATCTTGCCGAGGGAACCGTTGACGGTAAATGGCACAAAGGAGTGCCGAATCGCATCTGCATTAACCAAAAAATCGGAGCTAACTCCGAAGAGGTGCATACCGTCTTCGAGAAGATAGCTGCTGCTTTGGGATGCACACATAGTGTGTACCTGTTCAAGGATCGCGACCAGGAATCGCACTACCTGTTTTGCTCGCAGTTAGCTGTTTACCTTGCCTTGCTCGGCAACAGCCTCACCAAACACATACCACGTGAGTTGCTGGGCCTATCGAAGCGACAGTTAGGCATCCTTTTCAATGCTCTGATGTCGGGAGATGGGATGTGGATGAATCATGATCGGCATTATGGCCGCTACTATACGTCGTCGAAGCAGCTTGCTGATGATGTGCAGGAGCTAGCCATAAAACTAGGGCTTTCCGCAAACATTTCTTACCTGAACCGGGCAGAGGGCACGGGATGGACGAAGCAGGTAGAGTATCGAGTAAACTTCACAAAGACCACCGTTTTTCAGGTCAACCAACAGCCAGATGATCTCAACGACTGGTTAGAGGATTATGCCGGCATGGTGTATTGTTGCGAGGTTCCAGGAGATGGTATCATCCTGGTCCGGCGCAATGGTAAACCCATTTGGTGTGGAAACTCCAAAGTACATGACAGTCACAACATCATGTTCTGTTGCAAAATCTGGGGACTTCGCGCCACCGACTTGAATCAGGGCGTCGTGTATGGCGTTGAGACCGATGAGACTACGCGAGATGCACGGCTGGCAACCCGTTTCGACTACGACCAGATCTACGGTACAGCTCTGAACCGCTTCTGCGCCCAGGCTGCCGCAGGGTACCCCCTCAGCGTTTATGGTAAAGGCCAGCAAACTCGTGGGTACATCAATTTGAGGGACACTATCAGATGCATCGAACTGGCCATTACAACACCGCCCAGAGAAGGTGAGTACCGCGTATTCAACCAGTTCACCGAGCAATTCTCACTCATTGAACTGGCAGAAATGGTCGCCGAGCAAAGTAAGCACTTCGGATTGGAGGCGCAGATTCAGCACCTCCCGAATCCTCGCGTTGAGGCAGAGCAGCACTACTACAATGCCTCTCACACCAAGCTTATTGAACTTGGACTCGAGCCGCATCTTCTGAATGGGACTGGACTTGAATCGCTTATCGATCTTGCCATCAAGCGCCGCGAACAAATTAACAGAAACCTGATTATGCCTACTGTCAACTGGCGCATGACGAAAAATGAGATTTCTCAGACCGGCGACTGGCCACCAATCACCTTCTCAAAAGAGTAACAGATCAATGATTGGACAAATATCCTGATTCGCCTGCATATTCCAGGCTTTGTAGGCCCGAATGCTATCCACCTTTTCAGCCATCATCATTGGGTCGCTTGTTATCCTGGCAAGCAGTTCTTTCTGGGCTGTAAGTTCCAAGCAAACCCAACCCAGGTTGTGCCGTTCGATGAATTGAAGGTTGGGAGCCTCCTGGCCTGGAATAAAAGCAGTGATGAGAAATGGTTTCTCCAACATGAATGCTTCGGATATGAAACTCGCCCCTGCTTTACCGGCAATCACATCCGCCGCTGCCATGTAAGGAGCGATCATCTCAGTAAAAGACAGAGTGCGTACCTGCTCAATGCCTGCATAACGTGCGGCCATACTCTTATTGTTGCCGACCGCCAGAATAATTTGCATTGGCACGCCCGAACTCAACAGGCTCTCGACAGTCCTATCAACTCCGGCAGAACCCTTCGCACCTCCCTGAAGAAAGATGGTGAATACGGCTGGATCAAAATCGAGGGCAGCGAGCTTTTCACTTCTCCCGTATGGAGAGGCTTCTAAAAACTGGCGTCGCACCGGCCTTCCAGTAAGGTACAGACGGTTTTTATCGATACCCTGTTCCAGTGCCTGGGCAAAAATTTCGCGCGTCGGAGCAAGGTAGGCATCGGCCTGTTTCTCAGTAAACCAGGTCATATGCAACTGCCCCAGGTCGGTGAGCTGAAAGACGAGCGGGACACGCTTTCGGAGGCGTTCATTGGCACGAGCAGTTGCAAATGATAACAGCGCATGTGTCGTTATGATAAGCTGGGGCTGGATATGCTCTATAATGCCGAGTAACCGACTGAGACTAAACGGTGTAAGCACGCGATGCAACCATAAGGAGATGATTTCATTGTCAGTGAAGGTATACTGCCAGTCTAAATATTTCAAAAAATGCCGGCTTACTGACGCATACCAACGATCAACAATATCAGGCTGTGGATCCACAATAGCAACTTCATAGTATGTTCCGAGCATCTCCTTGAGAGACTGCGCGAGATTTAGATGTCCACCTCCGGTACGAGTGGTAAGAATCAAAATGGTGGGCCTCAATGCCTTCATCACTGCTCTCCTAATCAGGAGTGAGCAAGGGGCCAGTATCCTGTTCAGCTTTAACACCAAGCGATTGGAGCATTTCATTCTCCACAGCCTTGATAGTACTGGCATACCTGGCACGCCTTCTCTGGTGTATCTTTCGCACAAGCAGGGTGAAGAGAGACATAACAACCAGGAGCGCGAGAACAAGGGTTGAGAAGGCGCCAAAAATTCCTGCCACTTCCTCCCAGCTTCTCGCAAAGACGTAACCCAGCCCCAGAGGAATCATCGCCCCAAGTATCTGGCCGCTTATATCCCAGAACAGAAAGTTATGATATGGGTATAGCTCCAATCCGGCAACGAGATTTACCGGGCCACCAAGAGCAACGATAAGAAACCGTGTAATAAAGACTGTCCAGCCTGCCTTACGCCTGAAGTAAGCGCGGCCTCGCTCCAGAGCTTGCGGCGTGATGAAACGAAAACGCTTTTGTCGCTCAAGCCAGCCTATTAAAGACGTTCCCACGCGCCGACCAATGAAATAGCCAAGGTTGTCTCCCATCACGGCTGCGCTCAATGCAACTGGAAACAGGATGGCGATGTTGAAATCACCAACGGTGGCAAATGCTCCCGCAGCAAAGAGGAGCAGAGAGCCAGAAATGGGAGCGCCAGCGGCAGCCACGAAAACGACCAACCAGAGCACCGGATACCCATATTGCTGCAACGCATCGACAAAGAAAGCGTTCAATATTACGTTCTCCCTGGCATTTGTGAATGAGATTTCTTATCGATATGCAGCGTCGGCGTCGGCGTTAAAAAATGAGGGCGTTCTTTACGATACGCCAAAATGGCGTGTTGGACGGCTCGTATAACCTGGTCTACAGGCTGCCGTTTACGATTCGCGATCTCATTGAGCGTTGAATGACGCAGCAGGCCAGGACTGCCGATATCCAGCGTGCGGTAGAGGTAGTCTTCGGGAACATGGTAGATATGGGAGATCACATGAATGGTCATCCAGGCGTCAACAGTACTCACATCTCCTGCTTCGAGAGCACTATTCTGCTGCTGGAAACTTCGCACCGCTTGAATGGTATTTACAGCGGTTAAGGCTAGAATCCCCACCATAAGGAGCAATAGAAAGCTGAGAAGACCCAGCTTTGTGCGTTCACTCAACGCGTCCAACTACTACTGACCCTTTCTTTTGCTACAACAAAAGGTTTTGAAAACGGGCTTCAGAGCCGTCAGGTCCGTATGCTGTGGCTGACTCGGTAGTCGCGCATGATCATTTCGGTCAACTCACCTATCGATATATCGATTATCGGCCATATTTGTGTAATGATATCATAACAGAGCAAGGAACCTTACGAGACAACGTCTGGCCACTTTTGTCTGCCTGTCACGCTGGTATTCTTGCATATAACCAGGCGTCCATCCGCATTTTTTACCCAAAAAGAAACGTCCCAAGTTAGCTGAGAAAAGGCTTGAGGCGTTTTTGTTTGGGGTTGAAAATAAACTGACAAAATAGAGACATGTAACCTCTTTTGTGGTAGTCTATCCCCATGAAATTGAGCTACGCCCGGCAGATTGGCGTGACGTACAAAACAGCCTATCGATGGTGGAAAGCAGGCAAACTGGATGCCTATCAAATGGACACAGGAACGGTGATTGTTCGCGATCCTCTCAAGGTGAGTGCCACCAATGTGGCGTTGTATGCCCGTGTTTCCTCGGTCGATCAGAAAAATGATCTGGAACGGCAACTGGAGCGGCTGAAGGATTACGCTGCTGTGCACGGCTATCAGGTGACCCGCACGGTCTCCGAAATTGGCTCTGGGTTGAATGACCGACGCCCAAAGTTCTTGAAACTCCTGACCGATCCCACGATTGGCGTGATCGTTATGGAGTACCGGGACCATGGCACGCGCTTTGGTTTTACCTACATTGAGCAGTTATTAGCGATGCAAGGGCGGCGGCTGGAAGTGGTCTTTCCCAAGGATACAGACGATGACCTGGTGAATGATTTCGTGAGCATTATCACCAGTATGGCGGCGCGAATGTACGGCAGACGCAAGGCAAAGCAAATTAAGCAATGCGTGGAGCAGGTCATGAAACAGGAGGTCTGATGATGGAGTTTAACAAAGAGCAAGCGCTTACTCGCTCTATCGAACTGTGGGAGAAGCGACATGCTGAGTTCGACCAACTCGCCTTTTGTCAAGCGCCGGGTAGCACATGGCGATTACGAGTTCTTTTCGAGTGTTGACATCGAGTTACGGGAGCTTGAGCAGGAAGCACAACGAAACGGCTTTGTCTTCGACTCAAACTGGGAGGGGCAGCACCTCGTGTACACCATAGAGCCGATGTCAAGAGAGGATCTTGCAGCTTTTTTGGCAGAAGAGGAAGAAGAATGATGCTAGTTTTCTGAGTGGCTGGATTGCCGCTCCATTGCTGCCACTTCCTGCTCCTTCAGAAAGAACCATTTTCTAGCACATCTTTGAGGAGAAACCATCGTGCAGATCACACGGGGCTATCGCAGCGAACTGGACTTGAATAACAAGCAGATCACGGCCTGCAAGAAGCACGCCGGGGCTGCCCGCTATGCGTACAACTGGTTGCGACATGAAGTCGCTTATGTGGCTGTTGAGACTGCGTAAAGTAGAACTCAACCTGGTGTTCTCTCACCAGTACTCTACTGAGACCTGCGTCAGGAGCAATCCTGGGGTGGGAAGCTCTCAGGACAATGTAGCCCTCCTGTAAAGGATCACTGAACCGCGAGGGAACGTGATAACGACCAGCATCAAGGTGGTTGGGGCGCTAGGGTTCGATGGTATGGCTAGCACATGCAAACTGCTGATAAACGCCGTAAAGGCGAACAAGCCAAAGGTGCTGACAGGCTTGAACCAAAAGGTACGTGATGGGTATGGGGGTATCCAGTTTCCCCCATCAGAGACACACACATCACCGGCGAACAGGCAGGGTCCTAACCCATCGAGGCACACAAGCGGAACATGGAAAGTCCGTAGCTCTCCCGAAAGGGAAAGTGAACCGTAAGGAACACCGATGGGGCTGCGGATAGAGGAGGACGGAGAAAGCGAATGCTCCTTTGTAATGAGGGAGATAGGGGTTGAGCCATCCGGCATTATGGCCCCACGCGAAAGCGGGCAGACTTCCGTCCGGTCTTTCATCACGAGAACGCATGAAGAACCGACACAGGAGGAAAAGCAGATGACGGTAGAGATAACCTCCACGCAAGAAGAGGGAAGACCTGCTGATGCGTCCTCTCACGCTGACGACAATTGGGATGGTATCCTGTGGTATCAAACCCAACGCAACGTGCGGCGGCTTCAAGCGCGTATCGTGAAGGCGACTCAGGAAAAGAGATGGGGCAAGGTGAAAGCCTTGCAACGACTCTTAACCCACTCGTTTAGCGGCAAAGCTCTTGCTGTCCGACGAGTGACGGAAAACCAGGGCAAGAAAACCCCCGGCGTGGACAAGGTTCTCTGGGACACGCCGGAAAAGAAAGCCCACGCCATACGCGACCTACGGCAGAGGGGATATCACCCACAACCGTTGAGACGCGTGTATATCCCTAAGAGCAACGGCGCTCAAAGGCCACTCTCGATCCCGACCATGAAGGATCGAGCCATGCAAGCTCTCTATCTCTTGGCCCTGCAACCAGTAGCCGAGACACTTGCTGATCCGCACTCGTATGGGTTTCGCCCGGAACGATGCACGGCAGACGCTCTCGTTTACTGCCACATCTTGTTCTCACAAAAGAACGGAGCAGTATGGGCCTTAGAAGGAGACATAAAGTCGTGCTTTGACAAAATCTCACACGACTGGCTCCTGGCACACATCCCAATAGAAAAGGATATGCTGAAGAAGTGGCTCAAAGCGGGATATATGGAGAAAAACGCCCTTCATACGACCGAAGAGGGAACACCGCAAGGCGGGATTATCTCGCCCGCGATCGCGAATATGGCCCTCGACGGTCTGAGTCAGCAGCTTTTGGAGCGCTTCCCGCGCTCGAAACAAGGGAACAGTCCCAAAGTTAACCTGGCGAGATATGCGGATGACTTTATTGTGACAGGAGCTACCAAAGAGCTTCTCGAACAAGAGGTGAAGCCTTTCATCGAAGCGTTCCTGAAAGAGCGAGGTCTCTCCCTCTCGCAAGAGAAAACGGTCATTACGCACATCGAGGACGGCTTCGACTTCCTTGGACAGCAGGTACGCAAGTACAAGAGCGGATCAGTCTTGACGACCCCCGCGAAGAAGAATGTGAAAGCCTTCTTGAAAAAGGTTCGAGGGATGATCGAGCAATACAGGGATAGCTCTGCCGGGCAACTGATTGTGAAGCTTAACCCCGTTATACGAGGATGGGCAACCTATCATCGCTTCGGTGCAAGTAGCCAAACCTTTAACTCCGTGGACAACGCAATCTTTAAAAAGCTGTGGTGGTGGGCCAGAAGGAGGCACCCACGCAAGAGCGCCACCTGGGTAAAACAGAAATATTTTACCACGGTGGGAACGATGAACTGGGTGTTCACCGGAGAAGTTGAAGAGGAGGAAGGACACAAGAAGCTGGTCCATATGAGACGAGCATCTGATAGGAAAATCCAACGGCATACCGTCATCCATGGGAAAGCAAACCCGTTCGACCCAGCATGGGAAGGGTATTTTGAAAAGCGCCTCGGCGTCAAAATGGCACGAAACCTGACGGGAAGACGGCAATTACGGCACCTCTGGGAGGAACAAAACGGGATATGTCCGATGTGCCAACAGAAAATCACCCAGATCACGGGATGGCATAACCATCACATTATCTGGAAGAGTAAAGGAGGCACACCTCATGCAGCCAACCGGGTTCTTTTGCATCCAACCTGCCACATGCAACTGCATAGCCAGGGTTTATACGTGGAGAAACCGTGTCCCTCTGATCAAGAGGGGCGTTAGAAAGGCTTGAGCGGTATGAGGACGAAAGACTCACGTACCGTTCTGAGGGGGCTTGGGGGCAGTAATGCCCCCCGGCTACCCGGCGGGAGCGGGACGAGCCAGGTGACCAGCCGCTGCGTGTTGGACAGAAGCAGATTGGAGCGCTTTCTGCGATTTTCCTTTCACGGTAGTGCCGACATCTGTCCCAAATAATGGTGTTTATCATTGACACTAGAGCCGAAATGCATGACACAGAGTGGC
>WNFA01006027.1_pt1 | contig 10467 bp, 10 predicted proteins | sample 5400481 | NCBI WGS metagenome assembly WNFA01 (sample SAMN13153340, study PRJNA577476) | soil metagenome | isolation source: 120 cm saprolite under Douglas fir tree site 2 hole 1 replicate 2 | place: USA:California | collected 2015-04-18 | reverse complement strand
GCCGACAGAAACTTGCCAGGATTCTGCTTGGAGAAATTTTCGAAGAACATGACGGCCAGATCCGACGCTTGCGGCTGTGGGGTGGCCGGATTCTGCTTGATCCAATCCGCCACTTCGGCCTTATGCGCCTTCGCCCAGTCAGTGATTTTTTTCCTGCTCGCGGGCACGATCCTCTGGACAATTTACTTCGACACGCTCAAACCGAATCCACCGGCGCGGTCTCCTGCGCGTAGAGGTACTCGCCAATGAGCTGGAGGCCGGGGATTGGCGTCTTCCACGTCGCCACCGGGTCGATCGCCCATCGCTTCGAATTCCCGTGATTGACCTGCTCGGGCCCATAGATGCCGCTCAGCAGCAGCGAAATATTCGACGTGGGCGTCAGCGAAACCTGGCCCTCGACCGTCTGCCCGTCGTTGTTGTCCGAGATATCGTCCCAGCCGTTGTTCACCCCGAGCGTCAGCCCAATCTTGTCGGTAAAGGCGTACTGCCCGCGCAACCCGGTATGGGTAAACGGAATGCCGAACCCGAAAATGATGTCGCGCGAGATGTTGTAGTTGAAATTGTTATAGACCGGAATTACTTCTTCGCTGAGCAGCGTCACGAACCGGCCCAGTGAAAGATTGATTCCGCTGCCGACCGGCACCGTATACGTCAGGTACATCTGCGTCGGGTCGACGATATCGTTCGAGGTCGGCCCCGGATTCAAATTCGAATTGCGGGTCGACGCGCGCAACACATTGGCAACCTCGCCGAAGTTGATATCGCTCACGAATCCCACGCCGCCGTCCGCACTCTTGTCGATGTGCAGATTGAATTGCTGGAGACTCCATCCATTGGCGTCGACATCGAAGACGCGCAGCTGGTTGGTCCGTCCGCCGGTCGCCGTCGCGCTCACCCCTCCTTTGGTGAAACCCGTCGTGTTGGGTTGGTTCAGATTGTACTCGTAGCTCGTGTCGACCAGGGCGTGAACGTGTATTCCGAGATTATCGGTCAAGTTCTTTTTGATATCGCCCAAATCCTTCTCGATCGAACCGACGTGCTCGCCCACGGTCTTCGGCTCCGGCGCGGCTCCACCACCAGCCGGGGCGGCAGGAGCGGCGACCGCCTCCTGCTGACGCAGCGTGCCGACTTCGCCTTTGAGATCTTTGACCTCCGATTTGAGTTCGTTTACTTCGCTCTTGAGTTCCTGGACCTCCGCGCCCGAGCCATCAGGGTCGCCCGAGCCGGCTACACTCACTCCCGTACCTAGCAGCAGCAACAGCGCAGCCGTTGCTGCGATTCCGGAATTGATTTTGTTGCATCTCTCCAAGCGCATCTCTTTCCCCCGGGCACCTTCGCGCCTTCAGGTTCTGGTTACTTGGCTGATGATTAGTTCAGTCCGGTTGATAGTTTCCGATTCGATAGTTTTCGATTGATTGGTCTTTTCGATTGATGTCATCGGTTTCTTTGTTGTGGCGTAGCGGCGGTGAGCTCGTGTGATAACCTTTCGCCTGCGAGAACCGTTTGGTCCATTTTAAATAGTGCTATGCTTTCCGGATGTACTAAATGAAGAAGCTGGTGCAGAGCGGTATGCACGTCGTCATCGACAAGCACAAACTCAAGCCTCAAGCGGGGTAGCAGAACGGCAGCGAACTCATAGCCTCTGCATATTCTCTGTCGCGTCTCGATTGTCTCGCAACCCGAACGGTAAACCTCGACTACATCGAATTCCTAAATTCCGAGCTGAAGTGCCGCTACCTTGAATGTTTCCAAGGTCCAGGGCGTGATCACCATTTCTATCCTTTTCATTCGCGACGCCATGCGAACGAGGCAAGATCCTCAAACCGCGCTCGACCAACGCTCTTATGTCTTCTCTTTGGAACAGCAGGAACTATGCCGCGCACGATCTCCGGTAAGGCCAAGACGTTTTCGACCGCAGAGGACTGCCGGCGTTGCAGCGCTCGGCAACACATTGCTGTAATTTGGAATCCGCCAGCGGAAGGTTGAAGCGTACAGTGCGGGGAGGCTAATCGTTGCGTGAACCACTTGCGCGGATAACTCGCTACAGGGCCTTCGCCCCGCGCTCGCCGGTTCTGATCCGGACGGCGTCATCTATCGGCATAACCAAGATCTTGCCGTCATCGTTCCTCCCGGTACGCGCGGCACGCTCGATGGTTTCGGCCACCTGCGCGGCTATTTCATCGATAACGACAATTTCCAGTTTGACTTGGGGCAGAGAATCGACGAGACATGCTCGGCCCCTGTACAACACAGCGTGTAGGCTTTGGCGGCCAAAGGCCATGACCTCGCTGACGGTGAGGCCTTGCGCGCCGACCGTCGACAGCGCCTCTTTGACCTCGTCGAGCTTGAACGGCTTGATGATCGCCTCAACTTTTTTCATAAATATTTTGCGATCGTCGTGCGCTGCGGCCTGTGCAAATCGACGTCTGCCGGTCTTGCACCTTGGCAGGTCTCATTCTGGTGTGCGTCCCGGGAGCTACCGAGGCACCGATGATGTCACTACGGGTAATGATGCCTCGCAGGTGAGCTTCCTCCATGACGGGAAGAGCTCCGACATGTTCGCGGAGCATCAAATCTGCAGCATCTGCCACCGTGTCTGAAGGCTCTGCTGTACGGACGTTGGTCGTCATTGCTGAAGCGACCCTCACGCGGTCCGGGCGAGTCTCAAGGGCGCGCTTGATCGCGGGCTCCTTTCGCGGCAGCTTGCTCCCTTGCAGATCCCGCGTGCTGACGATTCCTACCAGGCTGCTCTTTCGCCAGTACCGGAAGATGGTTGATTCGGTGTTCGTCAAGTAATGCGCGGGCATGCGCGACCGAGTCCGACGGTTGGACCGTCCAAGGCATGAATTTCATCATTCGTTCGACCAGTAACGGGGTTTCAGCTTTCATTGAAGGAGCCTCCCTTTAGTGCCGGCCCTTGCCTAGCGAGGCAGGTTGTCTCCAGCCTCGATTGGATCGCTTCCAAATTCGGCTGATAGCGGAAAAGAGAGCGGCCAGCCTGCCACGAGAGACGTCCGCGGGCGCAAGCACCTGGGTGAGCCGGCGGTTCCCGGTTAGGCGTTTGAAAACGGGGCACGGCCCGACACCGAAAGTTGCTATCATCTCGGCAGCTTCGGCCTCCCGGATCGGGTTCCCGTTTTGATCGAGAGGCGTTACGGACCCGCTATGGTCGTTGACCAGGAAAACCCACTTACAGCGAACGCAATAGAATATGTGCAAGTGGCGCCGGGAGGTTCCGGACTTCTCCAAAGCCCAGATCGCAAAATTGTGTCGCATCTGGGCAGCCGAAAAGGGAGGGCCCGCCGGCCGCACGCTTCCGTCGGCGGCGTTCGGCTTGCGGGAGTTCACCAGCGCCAGGCCGCGAAATGGAACCCGGCTGTCCAAGTTTACGAGGGGCACGGCGACATTGGATTTCAAAGCCATTGGTTTACTCCGAGGAACCCGCACGGTTCCCTATAAGGAGTAAGGCATTTCCCATGCCGACCAACCGCTGTAAATTGTCCAGCAATTCACGGACACAGACAGAAGCCATTCACCAGAACATTTCAAATTGCAGCAATACTTTGCTGCCTCTTAAATAGCTCGCAGAAGAGATATCCAGAACCGGGGCATTTGGTGGGTTTAGTCAAGCTTGTAACGCTTGCGTTTACGCCACAAGGTAGTGACGTTGATACCGAGGCTTTCCGCCGCATCCTGCAGCGTCGGCGACTCGGCCAGCATGCGCATTATCTGTTCCCGTTCGATTTCGTCAAGACTGGAGGACGAAGGGGAAGCCGACGCGACAGGCGACGGCTGAAACAGGGCGTCGGGGAGGCATTCCCGTGCAATCACTTCGCCCTGGGAAAGAACGCTGGCGCGCTCGATGGCGTTGCGCAGTTCCCGTACATTTCCGGGCCAGCGGTAGCTCGCGATTACTGTCTCAGAAGTTGGCGAGAACCGCAGTTGCGGCCGGTGATTGCGGAGGGCGGCTGCCAACAGCAGGCGTTGGGCCAGCGGTAGTACGTCTTCGGGGCGCTCCCGCAACGGTGGCACATGCAAAGCTATTACGTTGAGTCTATAGAACAGGTCTTCTCGGAAGCGGTGAGCCGTGACCTCGGCCGGAAGATCGCGATTCGAAGCGGCAATGATTCGCGCATCGATGTGGATTATGTCTCCGCCTCCGACCCGCTCGAAGCTCTGTTCTTGGACGAATCGCAGGAATTTGGCTTGGAGAGGCGGGCTCAGGTCGACAATCTCATCGAGAAATACGGTACCGCCGTTGGCGGCCTCGAGGCGGCCCGGTTTGTCCTTAATGGCGCCGGTGAATGCGCCCTTGACATGGCCGAACAGTTCGGTCTCGAGCAACTGCTCTGACAGTGTGGTGCAGTTGATAACGACAAACGACCTCTCTCGACGCGGGCTCCAGCGGTGAATTTGCCGAGCGAGAACATTCTTTCCCGTGCCGCTCTCACCAGTGATAAGAATTGCGGCTTCACTGGTAGCTACGCGTTCAGAATCGTGAAGCAAGCGGCGCATCGCCGCACTGCGAGACTGAAGGAACGGTCGGTCCTCGACCGTCTCGCGCAACTCGCGATTCTCAGTTCGCAGGCGCCGAGTCTCGAGTGCCCGTTCGACCGCATGCTGGACCTGGTCAAGTGAAAAGGGTTTGACGAGATAATCGTAAGCGCCCGCCTTCATCACGGCGACCGCGTTTTCGACGGTTGCGTAGGCGGTCATAAGGATCACTGGAATGTCTGGGTCTTGAGCTTTGACATGCAGGAGTAGTTCGTAACCATTCATCTCCGCCATTCGATGATCGGTAAGGACGAGGTCGAAACCAGGCTCTTGTGACAACAGTGCAAGCGCCTGCGGCCCGCTTTCAGCGGCGCGCACGTCGTGCCCGCATCCTTCGAAGAACGTGGTGAGATGAGCGCGGATGTTCTTTTCGTCATCGACGATCAGGAGCTTGGCCATGCAGCCTCCGCCGCAGCGGGCAACTCGATTGTGAAGCAAGTCCCCTTGCTCAACAAAAATACGCCCGCCATGGGCTTCAACGATTTCCTTGGCAATAGCCAATCCAAGGCCCGCGGAGCCTGGCGCCGCACCGTTTACGGTCCACTGGGCATAACGCTCAAAAAGATAATTTCGAGTGTCGGGCGGAATTCCTGGTCCCGTATCGACGACTTTCACCCGCACTTTGCCGTTATGGCTCTCTGTTGAAATCGACATGCTTCCCCCCGACTGTGTATACCGCAGCCCATTAGCAATCAGGTTGGAGAGCACCCATGAAAGCTTTACCGGATCCGCCCGAATGGTAGATATGGCATTGACGTCGGTGGTTAGCGCTACGCGCTTTTGTTCAAATTGAAACGCGAACGTTCTCGTCACGGCGCGGACCAATTCGCTGATGTCCACAGGTAGAGAGCGAACCGTGATTGCGCCAGCTTCACCACGCGCGAGATTCAAGAGGTCATCGGCGAGATAGCGTATATGGGCAGGATCCTCATTGATGGACGTGAGCAATTCGCGCTGTTTGGTGTCGAGGTTCTCCTTACCGCGTGTGAGCAATTCAGACGAAAGAGCCAGGGAAGTAAGTGGGGTCTTGAGTTCGTGCGAAAGCGTTGCGACCAGATTAGCCGCGCCCGATCCTTGTCGCGCAGGTAGGTGATGTCCTGCAGAATCAGAATTGTGCCGCACGACGCCGCGTCACATTGCCTGAGCGGCACCGGCTTCAAGACGTATGTGTGATCGCGGCCACGTACGTGCAAATCGACCTCGATACGCTGCGCCTCGAGCGGTTGATTCGCGATACGCCGCAGCGCTGCTCGTACGCGCAAGTAGTGCGGGTGATTGCTGTTCAGATCGTCGAACGGGCAGCCCAGCGCCTCGTCCCGCTCGACTCCGAGGATTATCGCCGCCACGCCATTGATATGCGTCACCACGCCCTCGGGATCGATCAGCATGATACCGTCTTCGAGACTCTCGATTATCGCCTCGGTCTTGCTCTTCTCGTAGATCAGCTGCTCGACGTTGAGCTTTTCGAATTGCTCAAGCCGCTCGGCCATCTTGTTGAATTCCGAAGCGACGGCCTGGAGCTCGGCGAGCCGCTGCTCGCCGAGCCGCCCTGACGGCCCGCGCAGGCTGAAGCTACGCAGGCGATCTGCGAGTTCATCAAGCGGCTTAGAGATGCTCCACGCGAGTGTCCACGACAGCATTGCGCCGAACACCAACAGCAGTAGTAGCGTGCAGGCAAATTCGTAGGTCAGCCGATCGCTCATCTTTGCCGAACGGCTGTCCGCCCGGAACATCGCGTTGCGATTGATAGCGATCAGCTCGTCGAGCCGTTGATGCAGTTCGGCGAATGCCTCGCCGGGAACTTGTCCGGCTGGTGCGGTCGCTATTTCCGCGAACAAATGCCGCGCGCGCCGAGCAATGTTAGCGGCTAACTGCGCCTCGCGCGGCTCAGTGATGTGGTGCTCTTCGATATCGATGTAATGCAGGAATTCGTCGCGGCTCGCGGCCAGAACCGCGTTGGCGTCGATGTCCCGCATCGCGAGCTCAATCCGCCAGAGCGCCGCATGCATGCGCTGGGCGGCATCGATGCTGACGTAGTTGCGGTAAAGGGCTTCGCGTATGGAAGTGCCCAGTTGATGAACCTCGGGCAGCGCGAGCCGGCCGAGCATAAGCGCGGCCACCAGCATTGCCAGGCTCCCGTTGCGAATACGATTGCGCAGGGATGGCGGGTTCATGATTTCGTACCGGCTGTTTCCTGGGCAACCACCTGGACGTCGAAATCGCGGGCCTGGGCGAGAATCCGGTTCGTCAGCGACTTCCGCGACAAGCGATTCTGCAGAGTCGGATGCGTTCGTCCGACGATGATGCGCGTGATCTTTTTCTCCCGTGCGAAATCGAACGCGCCTTGACTACGTCGGGCGACTTGAGCCAGACGACCTCCGCGCCTACATCAGCCGCCAAATTGATGTTGTTAAGGAGTGAACGAAAGTCAGCGGTGCTGATCTTTTGAACTGACTCACTCGGGGTCTCTAAGTGAACGGCGTACCACTCGGCGTTCATTTGGGTCGCCGCGCGTGCGCCTTTGCGAAGAAGTTCTTCACTTCCTTCAGGATTTGAGTAGAGACAAACCATGACGCGCTCGCTCACACCGCTTTCGCCCGCCCGCCCTCGCGCTGAAGAAGCTCCAGTTCTTCCCGGAGGCGGCTCTGCTCTCGTGCAACCTCGAGCAGCGCCAGCTCGCGCAAGGCCGCAAGGTTGCCAGGTCGGAAGAAATTCCTCAGCGCCTGCTCGACCCGGTCGGGTGGATAGATCTTTCCTTCGCGCAGACGGTGACGTAGCTCCTCAACGGAGATATCGACCGTAACAACCTCGTCGGCTCGCGCGAGAAAGGTATCTGGGGCGGTTTCGCGAACCTCGACTCCTGTTATCCGCCGTATCATCTGGTTGAGGCTTTCCAGATGCTGGATGTTGAAGGCCGTAATTACACTGATCCCGTGATCGAGCAGCTCCTCAACATCCTGATAGCGTCTGCTATGCTTCGATCCTGTAACGTTGGTGTGGGGCAACTCGTCGACGACCGCGAATTCCGGCTTGCGCGCCAGGATGGCGTCAACGTCCATTTCTTCGAGGATCACGCCACGGTACGAAATCTTCTTCAGCGGGACGCACTCGAGATCTCCCATTCGGGCAGCCGTTTCGGCCCGGCCATGCGTCTCGATGAACCCGAGCACCACATCATGTCCTTCAGCACGGAGCTGGTGGGCCTCTTCGAGCATTCGATAGGTCTTGCCGACAGCGGCGTCCCCGCCGAGGTACATTTTTGAGCCTCCCGTTCTTTGTCTGGGGGAAAAGATCCAGGAACTCTTGCGGATTGCGATAATCTTCATCGTCCTTCATCGGGCAACTGCTGTTTACTGGGCTTGAGCAGGCTCGCCCCCTCGGAGTCGGACTTCGGACACTTCACACGGCGTCTTTCTAGACCTTCGAACCAGGAATTGGGTCCAGCTTGTAGCGTTTTCGCTTACGCCATAGCGTCGAAACGTCGATGCCGAGCGTCATGGCGGCGTCCTCGACTGTCCGGCTGTCCGCCAACACACGAACGATGTGCTCGCGCTCGATCTCATCAAGCCTCCCTCGAGAAAGAGGGGGCGAGGTTACGCCTGGCGCATGTCTCGAGACCGGTTCCGGGAGGTGCGCTGACATGATCGTGCCTCCTCCACACAAAACTGTCGCCGCTTCCATGGCATTTCGTAGCTCGCGAACGTTACCCGGCCAGCGATAGCAACTCATAGCCGCGCCCGCTTCGTCGGAAATGAGCAAATCGCTACGGCGGTTACGGATGGCAGCTGCGGCGAGCATTCGTCTCGCCAGGGGAAGAATATCGGCAGGTCGTTCGCGCAAGGCAGGAACACGCAATGAGATAATGTTTAGGCTGTAAAATAGATCATCGCGAAATCGATGCGCAGCTACGTCCGACAGGAGGTCACGACTTGAGGCCGCAATAATCCGTACATCGACCGCCTTTTCGCCCTCCGCAGTCTCCAGAATGCGATCCTGCACGAACCGAACAAGCGCGAGCTGAAGCGCGGTAGACAGGTCTCCCACGTCCTCAAGAAATACGGTGCTACCCTCAGCTCCTTCGAGTGGACCCCGAGTCCTTTTTATTCCCATCGGCGGCGCCTTCACGGCTTGCCCGAGAACCTCTCGTTCCAGGCTCTGCTGCGAAAGCGTAGCGCAGTTGGCGATGACGAAAGGTCCCGCACGCCGCGGACTCCAAAGATGGATCTGGCGTGCGAGCAGAGTCTTGCGGGTGCCGCTCTCGCCGGTCAGCAGTATCGTCCCGTTGGAGACAGCCGCCTGCTGAGCATTTTCCAGCAGGCGTCTCATAGTCGGACTGCGTGACTGCAGGAATAGGAAATCCTCCGCGGCATAGCGCATAATGTGAGTTCTGAATCGCGTTCTTTGAATTTTTAATGCCTGTTCTATCAGCTGCTCGATCTTCTCAGGTGGCGAAAGCGTGGTCATGTAATCACAGACACCTGCTGGTCCTGTGTTTGATGCTTGCCAAAATCCGTCGTCCTCACTCGTAAGGATTATCAATGCACAAGGCACAATACGCCTGATCTCGCGAAGAAATTCATAGCCGTTTGCCTCGGCAATACGACGATCGCTCAACACCAAGTCGAACTCGTCGCGGGCCAGTAGCTTAAGAGCCTGTGAACCACTGCCCACTCGCTCGACTCTGTGCCCCTGAGACTCGGGTCGAGTCCTGAGCCTCTTCCAGATCTTACGATTGCCATCGACGATCAGTAGCTTGGCCATCGGCTAGGCCCCGTTGAAAGCGCGCAGCGTGGGCTTCCTCACGTCGGGCTACAACAACCTGGTGTCGGTGTTCGCAACACCGGGGTCGTTAATCCTCAGAATGAGTAGAGCACTGCCGCCAGCAACGTATCTTGACCGGCGTACGTATGCGCCGGCAGGCCGGCTGTCCCCGGCCACGTTTGCTTCGTGCCCGATCCCGTCTCGAACCGGAAAGGTTAACGATCTCGATTGTGTTTGCTCTTCGAATATCCATGACATGACGATTCCGAAGAACGCTGGCGCTCTGCTGAAGTGCATTTCGCTGTGTGGCTACCCTTGCGGCGCACCGTAGCGCTTGGTCAATTCGAGGTTGACCTGGAGCACGTTGATCATTTTCTCGCCAACGAGTCCGCCCAGTGGCGCGAACGCGTCAGCTTGCAGGATCTGTTCGATCTCCGCGCGTAACTGGGTTGGATTGCGCTTCGTATCCGTCGCCCATTTCGAGGCGACCCGATCGAGCTGGTATTCGGCGTTGTCGAGCGTGATATGCGGATCAAGGCCGGAGCCCGAAGTCGTGACCATGTCGCCGGGTACGTTGGCGAGGGCCGACAGAAACTTGCCAGGATTCTGCTTGGAGAAATTTTCGAAGAACATGACGGCCAGATCCGACGCTTGCGGCTGTGGGGTGGCCGGATTCTGCTTGATCCAATCCGCCACTTCGGCCTTATGCGCCTTCGCCCAGTTTGTGATGTACGGGGTGTGAGACGGATCGGCGCTCACCCAGGATTGCGCAAGCTCATTATGGTTGTCGGCCCATTGAGCAACGATGTGCGGGTTGCCCTGATAGCGATCCTGTTGAAACCAGGTCTCGACGTCGGGGGCAACGAGTTGCCCCTTTTTCTCCCCGCTCGCGTACTTGACGATCGGTCCGAGGGCCCTGGCAACGCGATCGCGAAGCAGATAATTCGACGCCGCGAGCGTGGACGAGGCCGAGGACGATCCATCATAGGAAGCTGCCGACGGGCGCGGCCAGAAGTATTCATCCTTGGTAAACGGCTGCGCGATCTGCAGCGAACCGACCATCTTGCCGTTGGGTCCGGTCACCATACTGCCGTTGGCGGTAAACGGGAAAAACGTCTGCCCGATTGCCCACACGACCAGCGGATAGACCAA
>WNFA01005635.1_pt1 | contig 10470 bp, 7 predicted proteins | sample 5400481 | NCBI WGS metagenome assembly WNFA01 (sample SAMN13153340, study PRJNA577476) | soil metagenome | isolation source: 120 cm saprolite under Douglas fir tree site 2 hole 1 replicate 2 | place: USA:California | collected 2015-04-18 | reverse complement strand
ATGCTTCGCTCGGCGGCATGGCGGCGACGCGCGCGTCAGGCACCAACGCGGTGCGCTACGGCACCATGAAGGACAATGTGCTGGCGCTCAAGGCGGTGCTCGCCGACGGCGAGATCCTGCACAGCGCGCGGCGTGCCAAGAAAACCTCGGCCGGCTACGACCTGACGCGCCTGCTGATCGGCTCGGAGGGCACGCTCGGCATCATCATCGAATTGACGCTGAAGCTGCACGGCATCCCGGAAGCGATCTCGGGTGGGGTCTGCCCGTTCCCTTCGGTCGAGGCCGCGTGCAATGCCACGATCGCCACCATCCAGTCGGGCATTCCGGTAGCTCGCATCGAGCTGCTCGACGCCCTGATGGTGAAAGCCTGCAACGCCTATTCCAAGCTCAGCCTGCCCAAATCGCCGGTGCTGTTCCTCGAATTTCACGGCAGCGAGGCGGGCGTCGCGGAGCAATCGGACCGGTTCGGCGAGATCGCCGCCGAATATGGCGGCGGCCCGTTCGAATGGGCCATTAAGGCGGAAGACCGCAGCCGGCTGTGGCAGGCCCGGCACGATGCCTATTGGGCCGCCTTCACGCTGCGCCCGGGGGCTCAGACGTTCGCCACCGACGTGTGCGTGCCGATCTCACGGCTCGCCGAATGCGTGACCGAAACCCAGAAGGACATCGCGGCGAGCGGGCTCATCTGCCCGATCCTCGGCCACGTGGGCGACGGCAATTTCCACTGCGCGCCGCTGATCGACATGGAGAACCCGGCGGAGATCAAGGCCGCCGAAGCTTTCATGAACCGGCTGGTCGAGCGGGCGCTGGCGATGGAGGGGACCTCGACCGGGGAGCACGGGATCGGCCAGGGCAAGATGAAATACCTCGAAGCGGAACACGGGCCGGCGGCGCTCGTAGCCATGCGCGCGATCAAACGCGCGCTGGATCCGCATAACATCCTGAACCCGGGCAAGATCGTCGCGCTCGGGTGAGCCAGCATGGGCCGACACAGAAACGCCCCAGAACTTTCCGATTCTGTCTGAAGGCCGTGCGGCGGCGGCTATCGGCATCGAGAGCCCAGGGGCCCGGAGCGCGCGGTGCAAGCTACTCTGCTGTCAGTGGGCAATTTGCCGGGGGTCAACCCCGTTTTTCTACCATATCTGGTATTCTCGTCCTGGCATGGACACAAGATGTAGAACGCCTTTCACGGTCGATGGGACAAGGGTGGGACGCAAATTAAAAGTTTCCGAATTTGGGCAACACTGCACCCCGATACCAAGAGAGCCCCCGGAGAACTCGACGCTCACAGCTAGCGCAAGAGCGACCTGGGATCGTCGTCGTCTACTGGTCGTCTAACATAGCGGCCGTCGTCCCCTCTTGGCGTTGTTTGCCCTTGTTCTAATACGTGCTGTGCAAGCCTCATAGATACAGCATGTAATAATTGTGGCTGGTCTTCCCAACGCTTAGCAATCTTCTCAGCTTGCTCGTCTACTAGAGCATCAAACAAGCCTCTTTCATCAGGGAGCATCTTATCTAAAGGTTTCTTAGCTAGAGCCCTATCGCTGTATTTATCAGAGTAGCTAACCATCAGGACACCAAAGACTTAAGTTTAGCCCTAGCAGCTTCTAAGTCATTTTCCTTCTGAATGACTAACTGCTCCCGACTATCTAGAGCCATAGTACGCTCCTTGAGGGCTTGAATAGCTAACTGAGCATTAGCCTCCGCCTGGTCAGCACTAGCCTTCCTGGCATCATGTTTAGCAATAGTTCCTCCTAAGGCTGCCATATCTGCTGTAGCCTTCTGGCGTGCTTCGTCAGCATTAGATTGCTGTCTATTAGCTTCGTCAATAGTGGCGTTAGCCTCGTCTATCTTCTGTTTTGCAGTGTCAGTGGCAGACTGCAATGTTGCAATATAGTCCTTGTATTTCTTAGGGTCGGTAATCAGAGTAAGAAAGCCATCTAGCCTTCCAACCTCCGGGGGTATGCACAGCCCCTGAAGCTGGCATGAAGGTAGCGTGCTAGGATTGAGCTATGCAAGTGTTGAATGTAGAATGCTCAGTGTGTGTTTGCGCCCCTCTCGGAGGGCGAAGTTCGCCTGCTAGCCCCGCACGCGCAAGCGGGTACCTCAAGCGAATGAACGTTGCATGGCCCAAAACTCCATGTTTTGACTAAATGCAAGCACCCTCATACTACTGGTACTCACTTTACTTTCCCTATTATCGTCATGATTTAGCCCTAATCACGGACGAGAGAAACCGGAAAAGACGGCTAGCTAGGCCCCCGTTTGGCCTATCGCTCGCGCGTGCCAGTTGTGGAAAAATGGTCAGCTTGGCAGGGGGCACTGATGAATTGCAAAATATCCATCGTGGTATCTGCCATCGTACTTGGGGCGTGCGCGTCCAAATCCTCGGATATAACCCCATCGTACGTCTCACCCATCATGTATCAGAACCATACTTGCCCACAGCTCGCGCAAGAAGCGCAGGGCGTATCGGCGCGAGCCGCGCAGGTTGCTGGCGCTCAAGACCAAAAGCGTACAAATGACCAGATTGCAACGGGCGTAGCCGTGGTCGTATTTTGGCCGGCTGCATTTCTTGTCGGCGGAGACGGTCCGATGTCCGCCGAGCTGGCTCAACTGAAGGGACAGATGATCGCTATCGAACAAGCCAGTATTCAGAAGAACTGCGGTATTCAGTTTCAGAAAGGTCCACCAAACCAAGCCTCGGGAAGATAGGTTATTTGCCGATTTCGCTCATTCAATGAGGAGCCGTGTCAGCGGCACCGAAAGTGCCTCCGCAATCCTAGCCATGATTAGCAGACTCGGATTTCGCTTGCCCCGTTCAATGCCGCCAACGTAGGTGAGGTCGATTTCTGCCTCGAAGGCAAGCTGCTCCTGGGTCAACCCCTTTTGCTGTCGGAGACGACGAACGTTTTTCCCCAGTATGGCCCGCCAATCCCGCTGCATTGCAGGATGGGGCACCATCTGGCATATAGTCTCTAGGGAATATAGTCTCTATAAGGCAAAGCGCATGGCGGGAGGGTCAGGGATGGGGCTTTTCAGCGATTTATTCAACCTCGGCAGTCGTCGGCGGATAGAGAATTTGATGAATCCGCTGCTCGAAATGAAGCTGCAAGAGTTCGTCATTGCCGACGACGATTCCGTTTACACGAAGCACTATTTCCGGTTCAAAAACAAAGAGGGAAAGGATGAGGAGTTTGTCGTCATCTATAGACGGTTCGATTCCGAGTTAGCTTACCTCCATACTCACCATCGAAGGTCGGAAGAATCCTTTTTTGTCACGGTTTCCGAACAGGTCTGGTCATTCTATATTTCAAACTTAATAGAACTCGGAACGAAGCTTTCATCAAGGGCTCGTCCCAGGAGAGGCCATTTTGTGTCCAACGTGTCGGCTGGAATTCTACGGCATCCTGATTTCCGGCCTGTCGCGAGTCCGTTTGCAAAGAAGCCAGAGGAGCCATCACCAATTTAAGATGTTGGCTAGGAGCGGGGAGGGAGGATCCCATGTTGACATGGCATTGGTGGCTCTTCATCGCGGCGATACCGGCTTACGCGGGAAGCTCACCGAACCGTCATTGTGCACGATCTTGATGCGCTTGAAACGGGAGCGTACTGTAGGCATGTGCGGTCCCCTGGCGGTTTCCTGGGTCTAAACGGGCACTGCCCATGATCCCAATTTCACGATGGCCGGGACAATAGTGGGATCACCAAGAGTTTGCAACTGCCAAGAAACCAGCATAAACACTGCATAACCTCGTGCAAATTACTCTGCTGTCAGTGAGCATTGCCATCATCCTGGCGCTCCTCGCGGCGCTGGTCGGGCCGCATTTCGTCGATTGGAACCAGTACCGCTCGACCTTCGAGGCCGAGGCGAGCCAGCTCACCGGCATGCCGGTGCGGGTGACCGGCGCCATCGACGCGCGGCTTTTGCCGACACCCTCGCTGGTGCTCAAAGACATCGAGGCCGGCGCGGGCGCGGGCGCCGACGTGCCGCATGTGCGCGCCCGCGAGCTGTCGATCGAGTTCGGGCTCGGTCCCTTGCTGCGCGCCCATTGGCGGGCCTCGGAGCTGCGCCTCCTAGGACCGGAACTCCATGTCGGGCTCGATCGGGACGGGGCGATCGATTGGCCGGGAAATTCCGCCGCCGACCTCGCTCCGGATCAACTCTCGATCGATCGCTTCGTGATCGAGGGCGGCCGCATCGTGCTGAGTGACGCGGCAAGTGGCGGGCGGCTCGTGGTCGACCGGCTGTCGTTCGCGGGGGAGTTTCGCTCGCTGCTCGGTCCCGCAAAGGGGGAGGGAAGCTTCGAGGCCGATGGCGAGAGCTACCGATATGTGCTCGCGGCCGGCAGGCTCGAAGACGAAGCCATAAAGCTGCATGTCGAGGTCAACCCCCGGGACCGGCCGTGGTCGGCGGAAGCCGACGGCATGGTGCATTTCGTCAACGCCGCGCCCGAGTTCGAGGGTGCGCTCAAGCTGGCCCGGTCCGCCGGAGTGGTCGACGCGGCGGGACACGGCGTGGCGCTCGTTCCCTGGCGGGGCGACGGGCATGTCAAGGCTACGGCTGCGAACGCCCTGTTCGACAAGGCCGAATTTCAATACGGGCCCGACGAGCGCGCGATCCGATTGAGCGGCGCGGCGAATCTCAGGTTCGGCCAGGATCCGCGCTATGACGCCGTCCTTTCCGGGCGACAGCTCGATCTCGACGCCCTGCTGGCGCTGCCGGAATCGGCACGCCGTCCGCCCTTGGCCGCCGTGCAGGAATTGGCCGAGCTCTTCACGGGCCCGCTCAAGTTGCCGATCCCCGGGAGGGTTGGAATCGGCATCGACAGCGTGACGCTCGCCGGCAGTCCCCTGCGCGACGTGCGCGGAGACCTGACGTCCGACGCCAAGGGCTGGGATCTCGAGCATTTCGAGTTCCGCGCGCCCGGATTCACATCGGCGCGCGTGAGCGGTCGGCTCGGTTTCGCGGACCAGGGGGTGAACTTTCATGGTCCGGCCAGCATCGAGGCGAGCGACCCCAAGGCGCTGCTGGCCTGGCTCGAAGGCCGCTCCAGCGCGGCCCGCGGGCCGGCCGGGTTGCTGCGCGCCAGCGGCGAACTCACGCTCGGCTCCGACCGGGTCGCCATCGATCGGCTCAAGGCGGAGGTCGACCGCAAGGAGTTCGGCGGCCGGCTCGTCTATGTCTATCCGCTCTACCGCCAACCGGCTCGGCTCGAGCTGGAGCTCAAGGCCGCGGAGCTCGATTTGGACGAGCTCGCGGTGCTCGCGCCTGCGATCCTTGCCGGATCGAAGCCGGATTTCCCCGGCGAGTTGCTGCTCTCAGCCGATATCGATCGCGCGATCCTCGCCGGCGTCGCCGCCAAGAACGCCAGCCTGAAGCTGAGCTATGATGCGTCCGGGGTCGTGTTGGATCGCCTCTCGATCGGCGACCTCGGCGGTGCCTCGCTGAAACTCAGCGGGCGGGTGCGCGCGTTGCTCAGCGCGCCGCGCGGCAGCATCGCCCTGGAGCTGAAGGCGGGCGGGCTCGAGGGGCTTGCGGCCGTCGCCGCGAAGCTGAGCCCGACGTTCTTGGAACCCATCCGCGCCAACATCGCGCGTCTTTCGCCGCTCGATCTCCGGGCTATTCTGACAATGGAGGAGTCGGACGCCGTCGCTGGCCAGCGCGCAACTTCCAAGCTTGCGATCGACGGGACGGCCGGCCCGGCGCGGCTTCATCTCGTCTCGGAAGCGATCGGCAATCCGCTCGACATGGACGTGCTCGAACTCAAGCTCGACGGAAATCTCGCAGCCGACGACGGGACGCAGCTCGTCGGGCTGTTGGGGCTCGGGCGCTGGGTCAATGTCGAGAAGGGTCCCGGGAACGCCCGCGTCACGCTCCGCGGGAGGCCGTCCGGCGATCTCGACGTCGACGCGCAACTTGCGGCGAGCGGACTCGCCGCCAGCATAAAGGGCGCGACGCACCTGCTGGATCCGGCCGTATCGACTGCCGGCCTCGACCTCTCCGTCTCGGCCGCGGATGCCGCACCGCTGTGGGGCCATGGCGCCTGGGGCCAAAAGCTGCCGTTGAGCCTGAAGGCTCGGCTCTCGCTTTCACCCGGCAACCTCAAAGTCGAGGAGATCGCCGGTTCAGTCGCAGGCTCGCCGGTCCGCGGCCAACTCGCGATCGGACTTGCGGCAACCCCGCGGATCGACGGGCATGTCGAGGCGGAAGAGATCGTCGTTCCTGCCTTGCTGGCGAGCGCCATCGGCCTCTCCGCCCAGGCGGTGGCACGGGACGGCTTGGCCTCGCCGGAGCCCTTCGATGCCGGATTGTTCGACAACCTCACCGGCCGCCTTGAATTCGGCGCCGCGCGGGCGATCTTCGCGCCGGGATTCAGGAGCCGGTGGCTGCATGGTTCGCTGCGACTCGATCCGGGTGAGATCGCCTTCGAGAACGTCGAAGGGAGCCTCGGCGGAGGCCGCATGCTCGGCGAGCTCGCGTTCCGTCGCGACGCGGCCGGACTCTCCACGCACGCGAGGATCGCGCTCGCCAATGTCGATACGTCCGCCATCGTGCCGGGTCCCGGCCAGCCGGCGGTGAACGGCCGCTTGACACTGCAGTTCGAAGCGGACGGAACCGGCTACAGCCCGGCGAGTCTGCTCGGATCGCTCCAGGGCACCGGAACCGTATCGATTGAATCCGCGCGATTGGCCGGTCTCGATCCGCAGGCGTTCGCAGCCGCCATTCGCGCCGCCGACCGCGGCGTCGCGATCAATTCCGCAAAGGTGAGCGAGGTCGTCGGCCCCGCACTCGCGGCAGGCGAGCTCGTCATTTCGCGAGCCGATGGCGCGCTGACCATCACGGCCGGTCGAGCGCATGTCTCGAACGTCATTGCCCATGGCGAGGGTGCCGACCTCACGCTCGGCGGCACGCTCGATCTCGCCAGCAGGGCGCTGGATGCACGCCTCACGTTGTCGGGCCCGGCGGACGGCGGGGCGCCCGGAACGGCGCGTCCCGACCTGTTCGTGGCGTTGCAGGGGCCGGCGGCAGCGCCGCAACGGAACGTCGACGTCTCGGCCTTCGTGGACTGGCTGATGTTGCGTTCGCTCGATCGCGAGACCCGGCGGATGGAAGCGGTCGAGGCCGACAAGCATGATCCGGCGGCGGCTCCGGCCGAAGGGCCGAGCGTCCCGGGCCGCACCGAGCCGGAGCCCGCGGTTCAAGCCGGCCCCTCGCAAGGAGCCAGTCCGTCCCGATTGCCCGGGAAGCCGCACCAGCCGGAAACAGCCGCCGCGCCCGCCGAGCGGGCGCCCAGCCTGCCGCCCCCGGTCGAAATCCGGCCGGCGCCCGGCCCCGCCGCCTCCAGTCGACCCACGCGGCCGAAGGAGGGTGCGCCGGCGCCGGCGCGTCCCCTCGCGCGCGATGGGACGGCTTTGCCCGCGCCGCAAAAGCGCTCGATCTTGGATCGGCTATTTGGAACCCACAACTGAGGGAGATGGCTGCGGCAGTGCTCCGTTCGTGGCCAGCTCCGAGCGGGAGTCATCGCCGCCGCACTGCGATCGATAATAGTCGAGCACGAAGAGCCGAATCGCCGAGGACAGATTGCCCTGGCGGCGACCTCCATCGATCGTGGCGACGAGATCGGACAATGTCACGTTCCGTTCCGCCGCGATCTCTTTCAGTCCCTTCCAGAACGCGTCCTCGAGGCTGACGCTCGTCTTGTGCCCGGCGATCACGATCGATCGTTTGACGACCGGGGATTTCATTGATCCTCTCCTGTTTCGATCCGGCAGGCGTCGAGCTCGCGCCTGGCCTTGTCGGCGCGGGCGTCGACGAGCTTGCGTTCGGCCTTCGAGCGTCCGAATGCGAGGCGATTGGCCGCGGCGCGTACTTGCTTGGCACGCCGCGCCGCCTGCTTGCGATTGAATCCCAACCTGACGACCTCACCCATGTTCTCGCTCACCGCTCAAGGGATCGACACTGGTCGCTCGGCGTAGGTATCAACGCCCGCCCGATCGAACTGGACTCCCCCCAGCAAAAAAATTTCTGCAAAGGAGGCAACCTCGGGGGTTCCCGGAACGCAATGGGTCCCTTGCAGAGGGCTACACGCTTATTTATGTCTCATAACCGAACGATATCCGCAGAGTATTATTTTAGGGGAGACGCGACGGGCGCTCAAATGCAGAAACGTCGCAGTCAGCCAGCCCGAGCGCAGCCGTCGCTGCGTGGGGCATTGTCCCGAAGCCTGAACGCATCATCCGGGCCGCACCATTTTTTTAGGATCGATCGCTTTGTCGAACTCCTCGGGTGTCACGAACCCTAGCCGAATCGCCTCCTCGCGCAGCGTGGTTCCATTGGCGTGCGCGGCTTTGGCGATCCGCGCCGCCTTGTCGTAACCAATCTTCGGCGTCAGCGCGGTGACCAGCATCAGGGAGCGCTCGAGCTGCTCGCGGATGCGCGGCTCGTTGGCCCGGATGCCGACCACGCAACGGTCCGTGAACGACCTTGCGGCATCGCTCAGCAATCGCACCGATTGCAGCATGGCGTGGGCGAGCACCGGCTTGAATACGTTGAGCTCCAAATGCCCCTGGCTCGCCGCCACCGTGACCAGCGCATTGTTGCCGAATACCTGGCAGCACACCATGGTCAATGCCTCGCACTGGGTCGGGTTGACTTTTCCGGGCATGATCGAGGAGCCGGGCTCGTTCTCCGGCAGGATCAGCTCGCCGATGCCGGAGCGAGGTCCGGAGGCGAGCAGGCGGATATCGTTGGCGATCTTGAACAGGCCGGTCGCGACCGAATTGATCGCGCCATGCACGGCGGCATAGGCATCGTGCGATGCCAACGCCTCGAACTTGTTGGGCGCGCTCACGAACGGCAGCTTGGTCAAAGCGGCCACTTTCGCGGCGAACAATCGCGCAAATCTCGGCTTGGCATTGAGTCCGGTACCGACCGCCGTCCCGCCTTGGGCCAGCGGGTAGAGCTCCGCGAGCGATTGCTTCACCCGCTCGAGCCCCGAATGCACCTGCGCCGCGTACCCGGAAAATTCCTGGCCGAGCGTGAGCGGCGTGGCGTCCTGCAGATGGGTCCGGCCGATCTTGACGATCTCGGCAAACGCTTGGGCTTTCTGATCGAGCGCGGCATGAAGATGGGCGAGAGCCGGGATGAGACGGTGGCTGATCTCCTGCGTCGCCGCGATATGCATCGCGGTGGGAAAACAGTCGTTCGAGGACTGGCTCATGTTGACGTGATCGTTGGGATGGACCGGGCGCTTCGCGCCCAGCTCGCCGCCCAACAGCTCGTTGGCGCGATTGGCGATCACCTCGTTGACGTTCATGTTGGTCTGGGTGCCGGAGCCGGTTTGCCAGACCACGAGCGGGAAATGATCGTCGAGCTTGCCCTCGCTCACCTCGCGGGCAGCTTTGGCGATGGCGCGGGCGCGGCGGGCATCGAGCAGGCCGAGCTCGTGGTTCACTTCGGCGGCCACGCGCTTGATGATGCCGAACGCATGGATCAGCGGCCGCGGCATCGGCTCGGTGCCGATGGGGAAATTCTCGAGAGAACGCTGGGTCTGCGCGCCCCAGTATCGATCGGCCGGCACGGCGATCGGACCGAAGATGTCGGTCTCGGTGCGGCTCTTCGCGCTTGGCCCAGGCGAGGCGCTCGCAGCGCGCCGATCCCGCCGGCGGTCGGAAACCCGCATCGCACTCACTTCTTGCGGAAGCGATCGAGCCGCACCACCTCGCCGCCCTGGCCAGGCGGACGGGGCTCGGGCTCGCCGGTATCCGCGGGCGCCTGGGCCGGCAGCGCCAGCTTCGGTTCGGCCGCCGGAGCGATCACCGGTTTGGACTCCCGCCGCTTCGTATCCTCGGCCTCGGCGGGCGCCGCCGCCGGTTCGCTCGCCGTCTGGGCCGCGAACTGTAAGCCGAACTGCACCGAAGGATCGAAGAAGCCCTTGACCGCCTCGAACGGGATCGAAAGTCGCTCCGGGATGCCCTTGAACGACAGCCCGATCTCGAACGCCTGGTCGGTGACCGTCAGATCCCAGAACTGGTGCTGCAGAACGATCGTCATCTCCTCCGGATGCTCGGTCCTGAGCCGTTCCGAGATCTTCAGGCCGGGCGCGCGGGTGTCGAAAGTGACATAGAAATGGTGTTCGCCGGGCAGCCCGTTCCTGGCCACGTCGGCGAGCACGCGGCGCAGCACGCCGCGCAGCGCTTCCTGCGCGAGAAGGTCGTAGCGGATGTGGTCGGTCGGCATGAAAGGCTCGTTTCCGCGCCGGGGGCGGAATCAGAATCGCTCGAATCCTAGAGTGAAGCGGACCGCGCCGGTCCGCAAGCTTGCCCGAGGCAAGAGTGGGGGCTTCTGTTGCCAGGTGCCCCCGGACCCCGCCTGACGCTGCTAAGACGTCAGGGCTTCGATCGGTCTTTCAAACCGCGTTACGCGGCCTGAGCAACCGGAGCATAGTTGTCGTTTGCAACTATTGC
>WNFA01008324.1_pt1 | contig 10472 bp, 15 predicted proteins | sample 5400481 | NCBI WGS metagenome assembly WNFA01 (sample SAMN13153340, study PRJNA577476) | soil metagenome | isolation source: 120 cm saprolite under Douglas fir tree site 2 hole 1 replicate 2 | place: USA:California | collected 2015-04-18 | reverse complement strand
AATTCACCCGCCTGCGCGACGAAGCCGACGAGCGCGGCATCACAGTGTCGCGGTACATCAAGGAACGGCTCTTTCAAACTCAAGGCACCGGTGGGCTGACCTTCTCGGACGCAACGCTGGCCGCGGCGGAAAAACGGATTATCGAAGCTCATAGGGCTTCAATCACCCAGAGCCTGAAACCGATCGCGCAGCAGCTCACGACGCTGCTCGCGATGATCGATCAGTTTGCGCTTAGCATGCTGAGCCATCTCCCGGAAATTCCCGAGGGCCAACGCAAGCAAGCCTTGAGCTCCGGACAACGCCGGCACCGCGGATGGCGGACCGAGGTGGAGAGACCCTGAAGCAGATGGAAGGTCCAATGGCGGTGCGAAAGAGCGCGGGCGCACGTAGCGGAGAGGCCCAATGATTTCGGCGCAACAGGTTCAGGAACGGCGCTTGGACGAGCTGCTCAAGCGGCAGCTTGGTCCGAGAATTCTGGCAGCAATCGCGGACCCCCAGGTCACCGAGATCATCGTGAACGAGGACGGCAGACTGTGGTTCGAGTCGTAGGGGTCAGGAATGCGCGAGGCGGGAGTTACACTCGCGCCGAGTCAGGTGGAAAGCCTGATCGGCACCGTCGCCGCATCGCTCGGAACGATGGCTAACGTAGCGAACCCGATCATCGAGGGAGAGCTGCCGATTGCTGCTATCCGGTTCGAGGGCCTGCTTCCGCCCGTTGCACGCAAACCTTGCTGCGTAATGCGCAAACCGGCGCAGGTCCTTTTCACGGTCGACGACTACGTGCGGGACGGAATCCTCAGCGACGCATATGCGGAAGTTCTCCGCAAAGCGATCGATCAGCGGCGCAACATCGTTATTGCCGGCGGCACGGGCTCCGGCAAAACAACCCTGGCAGGCGCTCTCATCAACGAGATGGTTGAGCGGTCCGATCCCAACGAGCGCTACGTAATCATCGAGGACACCCTCGAAATCCAGTGCCGTGCGAAGAATCTCGCTCAGCTTCACACCGCAGAAGGCGCGGACATGACGCGCTTGGTTCGGACCACGATGAGGCTCCGGCCCGACCGAATCATCATCGGCGAAGTACGCGGGGCCGAGGCGCTCGCGCTGCTGAAGGCCTGGAATACGGGACATCCCGGCGGGGTCACGACGATTCACGCGAATAGCGGAAAAGCGGCGCTCACGAGACTGTCGAGCCTCGTTCAGGAAGCCGGGGTTCCGCCGCCGCCCGATCTAATCGCCGAAACAATCAATCTCGTAGCGTTCATCGTTCGTACGAATAACGGAAGGCGGTAACCGAGCTGGTTCAAGTCGACGGACACGATCCACGCAGCGGATTCAATCTGCGCTCATCCGAGGTGAAGTGATGCCTAACGACTACAACATTATTTATGCCCTTGGAGTGATTGCAGGTCTGCGACTTTCCTACGGGCGTCTCTGCAACCTAAAGCAACCGTGTTGGATCGATTCTGCGATGGCGCGGCACTTCTCTGTCTCGCGCTGCTACTCGGGCCTCAGCACGAGATTGATTACCGGAGTGGCTCCATAGCTCAGCACTCAACGCCAATTTTTCGCGTGAGGTTACTTCGCAAGGAGGTTCGGGAAATGAAGCGGTTGAATGGACTCAAGGTTTCGTTCGGGAAATGGGCTGCCCGGTCGGCGTACGCTTTCGGCGTACTAACCATTACGTGGCCGGCGCGCGCGCTCGCCGCGGTCGCCGGCGGCACGCTGCCGTGGGACCAGCCGTTGACGACCCTGCAAAACGATCTGCAGGGTACGGTCGCCCACGCGGTCACGACTGCCGCGATCATCGGGGCCGGCATCATGTGGTCGGTCAGCGAGCATGGCACCGGTGTTCGGAAGATGTCCGCGCTCGCCTTCGGCGGATCGTGCGCGCTCGGAGCAACCCAGCTGATGACCACGCTCTTCCCATTGGGCGGGGCGCTCTTCTAGCCGAAGGGAGGACGGGACTATGGCGGACGGTGAGCGGCGGGTGAGTACGATTCATCAATCGCTCACCCGGCCAGTCCTGCTGGCCGGGGCGGAGCGGCCGTTGGCGATCGCCAACTGGATTACGGCGGCAGCGCTGATCCTCGGCAGCGGACTGCACTGGTACACGATCCTGATCGGCGTTTTGCTCGTGACGATCGGTCACTGGGGGTTGGTTCAGGCGGCCAAATTCGATCCCCAATTGAGCCGGGTTTACGTCCGACACATCTGGTACCAGGACTACTACCCCGCAAGAGGTTCGATATTCGCGCCCAGCGCACGCATACGGCCATCCGTGCCCAATCCAAGGGAGATGCGGCTGTGAGGACAGGGAGGTGAATCATGTTTCTGAAGGAGTTCAAGGATCTGCGTAGGAAACGCGAGAAGCTGCTCGGACTGCCGGACCAACTTAATTACGCCATTCCGGTAGACGACCAAACAATCGCGATGAAGGACGGGGCGTTCCTCTCGGCGTTCACGTGCTTGGGGCTTGATCTCAATTCCGCAAGCCGCGAAGAGCTGGACGCGCATCGCGCCCAGGCCAATCGCGCGCTGCTCCGCTTGGATGACGGCTTCATGTATAACGTCGACCTCGTTCGCCGTCCCAGCGTCGATTATCCAAGCCGGACGTTCCCTGACGCCGTGAGCGCAACGCTCGATCGGGAACGCGAGATTCAGTATTCAGCCGAGGGGCTGCACTTCGAAACCGAGTGCGTGCTGGCGGTCACGTATCGCCCACCCGCCGACGTGCAGACCAAGGTCGCCGGAATCTTCCTTTCGGGCGCCCCAAACCAGGCCGATTGGCGACGCCAGCTCGACTGGTTCAAGCACAGGCTCAGGGAATTTGAGGACGCGATAAGTCCAGTGTGGAAGCTGACGCCGCTCGACTTGCCGGCGCTGCTGTCGCATCTGGCGGCGTGCATCAACGGCCGGATTGTGCGCCTCGCGGCCCCACGTGTGCCGTTCTATTTGGACGCGCTAATCGGCAACCAGGACTTCGTCGCCGGATTCAAGCCGCGCGTCGGTGGCCGGCACATTCGGGTGGTGGCGCTCGCTGGCTTCCCGCCTTTTTCCTACGCGGAGATGGCGGCGTTCCTGAGTGAACTCCCCATCTGTTACCGCTATTCGGTTCGCGGCATACCAATCGGACCGAGAACCGCCGTTAATCAACTGTCAATCTATCGGCGGAACTGGTTCCAGAAACGGCTTGGACTGCGCGGTGTGATCAGCGAGCACTTCGGTTCCGGGGCGGGCGCCGCCTTCCAGAATCAACACGCTCTCAAGATGGCGGCAGACGCGGATGAGGCGATCACGGAGGCCGAGGGCGGCGCGGTCCGCTTCTGCTACGTCACGCCCAAGGTGGTCATCACCGAGGACACCGCGCAAGTTGCTGACGAAAACGCGCAGCTTGTTTTCAAGGTTTGCCAAAACATGGGTTTCGATCCGCGGATCGAGAACATCAACGCCGTCGATGCGTGGCTTGGGTCGTTGCCGGGACACGGCTGGTACGATGTGCGCCGTCCACTGGTCAGCACCCAGAATCTCGCCGACATTCTGCCACTCACCAGCATCTGGCCGGGATTGGCGACCAACCCCTGCCCCTATTATCCGAAAGACACGCCGGCGCTCTGCTATGGTGCGACCACCGGCAGCACTCCGTTCCGCCTGAACCTGTACGTCGGCGACATCGGTCATACCGGCATCTACGGGCCGACCGGGAGCGGCAAGAGCGTCGCGCTCGGTACTATCGCCGCCAACTTCAGCGCAGTTCCGAACAATCAAATCTTTTTCTTCGACAAAGGATACTCCGCCTTCGTTCTGACCAAAGCTCTAGGCGGACAGCACCTCGATCTCGGCGAGGACGAGGTGCCATTGCAGCCGCTCGCCCGCATTGACGATGAAACCGACCGGATGAAGTTGCAGACGCTGCTAGAAGACTGGCTCGCACTTCAGGGCGTCGGCTCGTGCCACCGCAGCGCAGGGCGTTGTGGCGCGCGCTTGAACTGGTCGCCGAGGGCCCGCCCGAACATCGGACGATCAGCAATCTCGTCACGCAGGTCCAGGACAACGCCGTGCGCGACGGCCTGAACGCATTCTCGCTGGCCGGTCCGCTCGGACGCTTTCTGGACGCCGACCAAGATGTCCTGCTCGAACAGCGATTTATCACTTTCGAGCTGGAGACGCTGATGGCGATGGGACCGAAGGTGATCGTTCCAGTCGTCACATATCTCTTCCACCGCATCGATCAGCGCCTGGACGGCAGGCCGTCCCTTATCATCCTCGACGAGGCTTGGATCATGCTCGCCGACAGCTCTTTCGGCGCAAAAATCGAGGAATGGCTTAGGACCTTGCGGAAGAAGAACGCGGCCGTCGTGCTGGCAACGCAGAGCCTCGCCGAGATCGCCAACTCGCCGCATCGCGACGTGATTCTCGAGTCGTGTCCGACCAAGCTTTATCTTCCGAACCCTGAAGCGGAGAATGCCGCGACACGCGATATGTACCGGCGCTTCGGGCTGAACGATCGGCAGATCGAAAATCGTCGCCGAAGCGACGCCCAAGCGCCACTACTATTATGTATCGCCGCTCGGACGGCGCTTGTTCCAGTTCTCGCTCGGTCCCGCCGCCCTGGCTTTCATCGGCGCGGGTTCCAAAGACGACATTCTTTCCGCTCGACGCATGATGCGCGAGCACGGCGATAGTTGGACCGTTGAGTGGCTTCGCGCACGCGGATTAACCGACTGGGCCGAGTACCTCGACAAACTCCACGACCATAAGGGGACTAGCCTGTCCGCCGTCCTAGGCGCCCACGACTCTGCGGAATTTTCCGTGAACGGGAAACTACACCCCCAGGAGATGCATCAATGAAACCGCAAAGATATTCGCGGCTCGGCGCCGCAACGCTGGTTGCTCTTCTTTTGTCGCTCGCGGCTCCGGCGCTCGTACACGCGCAGTTTGGAGGTGGCACGCAAATCGTCTTCGATCCTCAGATGTTCGCGCGACAACTCCAGCAGCTTCAGCAGGAAACGCAGAGTGTCGTCACACTGGCCCAGCAGCTCCAGTACATGGTCAAGAACACTACCGGGGGCGGTGCGGGCGTCTGGCAGTCAAATGGGGGTTTTCTTACAAATCTGGGAGATCTGATCAACGAGCAAGAGGGCCTCTCCTATTAGGTTCAGGGACTTACACAGCAATTTCGGCAGCTGTATCCCGGCTTCAACACGGTCACTACTGCGGGAGTCCAGAGTCCCCAAACAACTATGGACACCACACTGAACACGTTGAATGGTGCTCTCGCATCGGCGCAGGTACAAGCCCAGGATTTCCAGGCTGAGCAGACGACGCTACAAAGTCTTGAGCTGAAGAATCAGACCGCTATCGGCAACCTGCAGGCGGTCCAGGTGAGCAACGAGATTGCACTGGCGCAGGTGCAGCAACTGCAGAGCTTGCGCCAATTGGCAATGGCCATGATGAATTCGCAGAATGTTGCATCCGCAAATCAAATAAGCAACCAGGTTCAGAGTAACTTGGCGGCTGCGGCTTTCTTTTCAGCTCCGCCGTCAGCGGCAAGTCCAGACGCTTTTCATAGTGCCGCGGCGCCGCCACAACCGTAATTTCGTGACCAAAGGATGGACGATGCAGAAGCTCAGGCACCGACTGATCCAGGTTTTGGCTTTCATTGGGATATGCGCGCTGCTCTACGCGGGCTGGCTACTTTATCAGCGGCATACCGCCGAAGATCAGAGACGCGCCTTCTTCGGAGCTCCTGCATCGACGGCATCCGGTGCACCCAACGCATTCCGCAGCGCACCACCGCCGCCTCAACCGTAAGCGACAGTCGCAGTTATTGGAGATCTACCCATGACTTTAAACGATATTGCCACGCAATTTTACAACGCCGGCGCGAACTACAGCGCGGCGATCCAACCCTATGCAATCAGACTCTTGTCGGTCTGCTGTTGGTCGACATCCTCGTCACTTGGATTCAGTTCAGCGTCGAAGGCCAACTCGAAGGCTCCTATTTTCTTGGCCGACTTATTAAGCACATGCTTAGCGGTGGCTTCGTCTATCTCATGATTGTGAACGCGTTCTCCTGGATGAACGCCGTCATCAAGAGTTTTTCGGCTATCGGTGCCGCCGTCACGGGGCTTCCCGCTCTGAATCCACAGTCGGTACTCCAGATCGGGACAAATATGGCCAGCACTGTTTTCAATTCTCCCGCTAACGCGAGCATGATGACAAACTTCGAGCAGGCGATTGTTCAGAGCGTCTCCGCCTTCATAGTTCTGCTTGCCTTTGTAGTTACGGCGGCGATGTTACTACTCACTCTCGTTGAATCGTACCTCGTCATCGGTGGCGGCGTAATCCTTCTCGGCCTTGGAGCCAATCGATTCACCGTGCCTGCAGCCGAGGGCTATTTCGGCTATGTAATTCGCATCGGTGTTCGGTTGCTCTTCTTTTATTTGGTTCTCGCCATCGGGGTGCAGATGGCAAACCAATGGCGCGCGGCACTAGCAGCTGCCTGCAAGCCAGTCATGGCAACGCTTCCTTGGTATTCAACCTACGGCGTTCCGCCCACTTCGATAGTAACAACCGTATGCTCGGGGACCATTCCTGCCGCTGACATGATCAATTACATCGCTTTCGCGATTGTCTTCATGATCGTCAGTATCGCGGTGCCGCATTTGGCTGCGAGCATCGCTGGAGGGACGATAGGCCTCGCCTTAAGCCACGCTTTTGAGGCCGCATTTATCGCGCAGACCGTCATCAGACCGATCACAAGCGCGCTCCAGACCGGTTTCAACAAGCTCTCACAAATCGGAAGCGGGGCGAACGATAAAGCGACCGAGGGTGCCGGCTGGGTGAATGCGATGGACTTCGGACGCCAAACGCAGCAGCTCAGCAAGCTCGAACCCGAGAGCGCACAACGTGTCCCGGCTCCCAAAGATGTTCGCGCCACCTCGGTCATTCCGTCCCGCGCATCGAGCACGACGCCGATGAATCCAGGCACGGCGCGGTATACGAACGCCAACGACACCACGCCGATCGGAAAACAGACTACCAAACTTTAGACGCATTTTTCTCCGCGCCAATGGCGCGCGCGGGTGTTGGCACCATGAGCGACTCAATCACCCGTATTACGGCTCGAAGGCAGTTAGCAGCGATGGGCTCCGAGTCTTTCGATATCGGCGTTCTGCGGCAGAGTGGGCGGATGCTGCTCCGCGAGCGCTGGAGCGCCGAACATGTCGTGTCCGTGCTCAAATGGCTCCGGCGAGAAAATGCGCGAGGCGGACAAATATTTGTGCGTCCGCATGGCGAGCACGCGCTCAGCCTCCTCGACGATCTCACCTCCTCCGCGATCTTCGAGCTAAAGCATTCCGGATTCGACCCTGCTGTGATCGTCGAGACTTCACGATGGAATTTTCAGGCGTGGCTTAATCACGGACCGGTGCTGAATCGTAAACTGAGCACGCAGGCAGCCAAGGAACTTGTGGGCCGTTTCGGCGGTGATCCCTCCAGTGCCGACGGGCGACACTTTGGGCGCCTGGCCGGCTTCACGAACCAAAAACCAACCAGACGCCTGGACAATGGATTCGCGCCCTTCGTCAAGCTTCATGAATGGAGCGGGCGTGTTTACAGCAAAGCTGACGAGTTTATCCAACACGTATCTGCCGTGCTGGCGGAAGCTGCTGCAGAACGCGACGCCCGCTGGCTAACTACGAGATCTGTAAACGCAGATTCGATCCGCCCAATCGCAGACTTTCATAACGATCCCCAGTATGGCGGCGATCTTCATCGTGCGGACATGGCCTGGGCTAACCATAGCAAGCCGTGGAATCTCACCGCAAGAAATTCGAGCGGAGATCCTTCATGCTCGCGACCTCTCAAAAAAGGGCAGGGCCGGACGCCAGCTTCAATATGCGAATCGAACTGCCGCAAAGGCGGTCAACTCGGCCCCTCCCATCCACTCCTAGCACGGCTCCGCTATGGACGGCGCGGCAGACAAGTGCCGCGCGGCGCCGGAGCGCCTGCCGTTCCCGCTGCCCCGCGCTCCATGCGGTGCGCCGTCGCTCCACTGCAAACGCGCCAGCCCTTCGGTCCGCTTCACTCTGTCACGTTTGCAGGCTGCGCGTCCGGCGGATCGGAATCATGCGCAACCACCGATTGTTGGGTGAGGCGGTTGCGCCCGAAAACTGGTGTGGGGTGAAACGCAGATAGCGGACATGGCCCTGGCCTTCGGCAAGCGGGCCGGAAAGGAGATTCAGCAATGGATGCGTGCGTAATGTGCCGGCGAAAGGTTCAACCGGCCGAGAACTGGCTGAAATGCCATCTCTGGGGCGGATTCGCGATCTTTCACTGGCGGTGCTTTGGCGAATATCTGCGCGCTGGGAGCGAGGAGCAGGTCGAGAGTGTCGTCTGTAAAGCGAGCAGCAATGCCCCGGCTCAGCAACGGGAGGCCGAGAAAGGAGCGGTCCGATGAGCATGAAGTGCAGGGTTCAACAGCTAGAAAACGGCGCGGTCCGAATTATGTGCGGGCCGGATCCCGAGAGCCTTTGTCAGGTGAGCGGGAAAACGTGCGACAAGCGAATGTGCAAGGCTCACCGAACTCGTGCCGGGAACAACATCGATTACTGCCCCGATCATCGGGCAGCAGCTGCGATGTGAAGAAAAAACCCAGCGTCGACAGAACGGCGCACAGAGGAGAAGTGTCATGTCTTTGAATAGAGCGATGGTTATCGGAAATCTGGGCGGAGATCCGGAGCTGAGGTATCTGCCGTCCGGTCAGCCAGTGGTCGGTTTCTCGATTCGACCGACGAGGCCTACACGGACAAACAGGGGCAGAAGCAGGAGCGTGTTGAATGGCACAACATTGTGGTTTTCGGAAAGCTCGCTGAAACCTGTGCAAAGTATCTCGCCAGAGGACGGCAGGTTTACGTTGAAGGCCGGTCGCGGACGCGAGAATTTGAGGGCAAAAACGGCGGCGGCAAGCGCCAGCGTGCGGAGATCGTAGCGCAGCGGGTCCAGTTCCTCGGACCCCGGCCCGAGGCGCCGGCCGGAGGCGAAGCCGAGGAACCTGCGGGCGGCCGAAGAGGTTCCATTCTGAGTGGTTTGAAAGCTGCTCAGTTTCTTGCAGGTGAAAGTCCTGCCACAGGAGGAGGCTAGTTGCCTGTGTAGCTATGGAGTTCGCGTGGAGGGCGACCGAGACGTGGGAACAACGCCGGAAAAACGTGGCCCCAGACCCAGACCGTGGGCGCGCGCAACTGCACAGCCCGTAACGCAAGTGAACCTCATAAGCCTCGTAAACCTCAGCCATGCGGTGATGCTGGGAGAGCATGGTGTAGATGGTTCCGCCGAGTCTCTAGAACGGGGACGAAGGCCAGTGCCCCCGGTGGATGAACTAGCCGTACGAAGCTGGGGGCGGAACCCGGGGTATAGAGGATGGGATGCGCAGAAAGAACTGAGCGGAACAAACGAGACCTCACCCGTCGCGGCCCAACCCGCCGCGTAACCGAAGGTATAAGGCAACCACCGAAATCCGGAGGAATGCGGGAGAGAGGAGTCGGAGGAGGTCATAGTACCGACGATGGCGAGGACAACAGAACCTCGCCGGAGGGAAGGACCTCTGCTTCTGCCGGACGAACGGCTGTGAGAGGCACTGCGTGATTGCGCAAGCTCAAAACACGCCGTTAGTAAGGGTGCGAGTATTACAACGGTCGCTATACCGGGCAGCCAAGGCGAATCCGACGCGCAAGTTCGGAGTGCTGTATGACAAGGTATGCCGCGATGATGTTCTGCGAGTCGCGTATGCGCGGGTCAAAGCTAATGGCGGTGTCCCAGGCACGACCAACAGACCTTCGAGATCATCGAGAAGGAAATCGGCGTAGACACGTTCCTGCGCAGTATTCGAGAGCAGTTGTTGGGGCGGCGCTATCGGCCCCTGCCGGTTCGGCGAGTTTATATCCCGAAGGCGGATGGCTCGAAACGCCCGCTCGGCATCCCTGTCATCGCCGATCGTGTAGTACAGGCAGCGGCGAAGATCGTTATCGAACCTCTGTTCGAGGCGGACTTCAAAGACTTCTCGTACGGCTTCCGGCCCCGGAAGAATGCTCACCAGGCGTTACGGGAAGTATACGAACGGCTCAAATCCGGCTGCCGTCTGGTGGTCGATGCGGATATCAAGTCGTACTTCGACCGGATACCGCATGACCGTTTGCTGCTGTCGGTTCGGTCCAGAGTCATCGACCGGTCGGTTGTAAAACTGATTCGGATGTGGCTCGAAGCCGGGGTCATGGAGGAAATGCAGGTCCGGAAGGAAACGACGACCGGAACGCCGCAGGGTGGAGTCACTACGCCCCTTACACAAAAGGTAATTTTCAGTTTGAACGGGTTGTGAAGGGCTGGCGGAGTACTCCGATACTTGATCTGCGTCTCAAGAAGTAATATTCTTATGTCTCATGTCACGGTCCACCAAGGCGGACAAGGCA
>WNFA01005633.1_pt1 | contig 10472 bp, 13 predicted proteins | sample 5400481 | NCBI WGS metagenome assembly WNFA01 (sample SAMN13153340, study PRJNA577476) | soil metagenome | isolation source: 120 cm saprolite under Douglas fir tree site 2 hole 1 replicate 2 | place: USA:California | collected 2015-04-18 | reverse complement strand
AATTCGAAAAGGTCGCGCATGAAAGCCGTGCTGTGCAAGGATTGGGGGCCGCCCGACGCGCTCGTGGTCGAGGACATTCCCTCGCCCAAACCGGGCAAGGGACAGGTTCTGGTTTCCGTGAAGGCAAGCGGGGTGAATTTTCCCGATGTCCTGCTCATCCAGAACAAGTACCAGTTCAAGCCCGAGCTGCCCTTCTCGCCGGGGAGCGAGATCGCCGGCGTGGTCAAGCAGGTCGGCGAAGGCGTGCACGGTTTCATGCCCGGGGACCGGGTGATGGCGCACATCCGCTCGGGCGGCTACGCGGAGGAAGCCGTGGTCGACGAAGCGCTCCTCGCTCCCGTCCCGGCGGGCCTCGATTTCACGGTCGCCGCCTCGTTCGGCCTGGTCTACGCGACGGCCTATCACGCGCTCAAGGACCGCGCCGGGATCAGGGCGGGCGAGACGCTCCTCGTGCTCGGCGCGGCGGGCGGCGTCGGCCTAGCCGCCGTGGAGCTCGGGAAGCTCTTCGGCGCGCGCGTGATCGCCTGCGCGTCCTCCGAAGAGAAACTCGAGACCTGCAAGCGCTTCGGCGCCGAAGTCGCGATCAACTACGAGCGCGAGGATCTGCGCGAAGCCCTCAAGAACCTGGGCCGCGCCGTCGACATCGTTCTGGATCCTGTCGGGGGAAAGCACTCCGAGCCTGCCGTGCGCGCGATGGCTTGGAAGGGACGCTACCTGGTGGTGGGTTTCGCCTCGGGAGAGATCCCGAGGATCCCGCTCAACCTGACGCTGCTCAAGGGCTGCTCGATCGTGGGCGTTTTCTGGGGCGAGTTCGCAAGACGCGAGCGCGATCTCAACGCGGCCAACCTGAAAGAGCTGACGGCGTGGCTGCGCGCCGGGAAGATCAAGCCCCTGGTGAGCGCAAGCTATCCGCTGGAGCGCGCCGCAGACGCGCTCAACGACATGATGAACCGCAAGGTCCAGGGAAAAGTCGTCCTGACTACGGAGTAGTCGTCACTGCGGGTATTCGCTCGCCGTCGAGGAGACCGGAACCCACTGCGAGGGACAGCTGGAAACGTTGGGGTAGTAATCGTTGTACTCCGTGCAGTAGTAATACACGCCTCCGCCCTGCTCGATATAGACCGGCGGTTCGGCATAGACCGGGGGCGGAGCGTACACCGGAGGATAGTAGGGATAGTAGGGATAGAAGAACGGCGCACCGACTATGACCGTGCCGCCGACGAATACGCGGTGGCGATGGAAGAAGGGAGGACGGCCGACAAACGCCGGGCCGGGGCGAACGCCCACGAATGTACGTCCGACGGGATGTCCTACGCGAACGCCGGCTGCTGCTATTCCTCCCCCGTGTCCGCCGTGGCTGCCCATGGAAGTCCCACCACCGTGGTGTCCTCCGCCGCCCGCATGACCTCCGCCGCCCCTGCCGCCGCGCGCGAGAACGGCGTCTGCGCTTACCAGCAGCGCCACTCCAATCAGAATCGCAAGCGGCCGTTTCATCGGAGCCTCCTTCAGGGAGAAACCGGGCTCTGAAAGAAGTGTAACGCCGGCGCTCGGCCGGCGCTGACCTTTTACACCCCGTTACATCCGCAGCCTCACAGACACTCCGGCTCGCCCGCGCGGGGCGCTGGCCGCCGCACGAATCCGAACCGGCGGGGCACATCCGCGCTGCGAGCGCGGGCGACCCGCACGCTCTTGCCGTGCAGTATCGCGCGCGCTTCTGCGCCTTGCGCGACGTCCTCCAGGAGCCGCTCGAGCGAGCGGCCGCGCACCTCGGTGAGGCGCGCGAGGAAGGCCCAAAGATCGCGGTCGAGGAGCACGCCGATGCCGATCTCCGTCTCGAGAAGCAGCGCTCCGGCGTCGTCGAGAAACACCGTTTCGAGAGCGCGCGGCACGGCCCCCGTGTGCGCGAGAATCCCCTCCCCCGCGTCGGCCAGCCTGTATACCCAGGGCGTGTAGTCGAGCGCGACGAACACCCGTTGCGGGCCGTTCTGGAAATACCAGCGGCCTTCGTCGTCGGCCGCGTAATTCCTGCCGATGAACTCTCTGACCGCGGCATTGGCGATGCGCTCGAAGCGCCCCCCGGCGGTCTTGATCGCCCAGTTTCCGCGCCGATCGAGCGAAAGCCAGCCGTACACCGCCGGCACGTCCGGCCACTTCAGCATCGCCCGCGATACGATCTCGTCCATTGAGGCTCTGGTATGCTCGAAGTCTAATCCCCCGGCGGGGCCGGCTCCGAATGAAGCGCGAGGATTTCACCTTCGTCCACAACCTGCGGGTGCGCTGGGCGGAAGTCGACCGGCAGGACGTGGTATTCAACGGACATTATTTCCTCTACTTCGACGTCGCCGTCGCCGAGTACTGGCGCGCGATCGGCTTCCGCTATCCCGAGGACATCGTCGAGAAATTCGGCTCGGACATCTATGCCGTAAAGGCGGGCGCCGAATACCACGGCTCGGCGACCTACGACGACACGATCGAGGTCGGATGCCGCGTCGGGCGCATCGGCCGCTCCTCGATGCAGCTCGTGTTCGGCATCTGGCGCGGCGCCGAGCACATCACGAGCGGCGAGCTGGTCTACGTCAACGCCGATCTGAAAACCAAGAAATCGGCCCCGTGGCCCGAGCCGCTCAAACAGGCCATCCTCCGGTTCGAGCGCACCCGGCCTGAAATGTCATAGTCGCCGGTCGGGCCGTACGCGCGGGCCGGCCTAAGGGAGGCGGTACAGCAGCAGGCGGTAGGTCTTGTAGCGCTCGAAGACTTCCCTGCAGCGGTGGCCGGAGAAATATTTGTAGTTCGCTTTGTCCAGTTTTCTCCGCAGCAACGCCAGCGCCAGCCGTGCGAGCAGCGGGTAGCGGCTCTGGACGTAACGCCCGATCGTGAGCGTGGCCGGCCCGATCCTGTTCGTCAGCAGATCGTTCACCAGCTCTATGTTGGGACCGACGCGCGGCGTGATGTCCTCGTCCTTGAGCAGGACGAAGGGCGTGCGTTTCATCGAGGCGTAGAACTCCCGCAGCGGATGGCCCCCGCCGAAACTCTCGTCCCCGACCCCTCTGTCGCCCGACTCGTCGGTCTTGAAGAAATCCGCGATCAGGAGAAGTCCGCCGGGTTTCAGGATGGCCTGCAGGATGGGCAGCGAAATCGAGGGCGAGATGTACTGGAAACTCTCGCTGAAAAGCGTCACGTCGTAGAGGCCGCGGCATTGCCCGGCCGGGAAATCCTCGAAGCGGCATTCGTGGATGCGCGGCTGAGGGCCGATGCAGCCGGCGAGCCTGCTGCGCACCGCGTCGCACAAATCCTTCGCCGGGATGACGCCGTCGGCACAATAGCCGCGGTCGAGCAGCTGGCGCAGCAGGTGTCCCGTTCCGCAGCCGATGTCGAGGACGCGGACCTCGCGTTCGGGCCGCGGCAGCTGCGCGATCAGCATGTCGTTGTAGCGCTGCTGGGCGACGGCGAGGTTGCCGAGCTTGAGCTCGAGGTCCGCGTCCCAGAGCCCGTAGTGCAGATCTTCCACGCCGAGGAGCTGCTGCGCGAGGACCAGCCCCAGCTCCCGGCTGTGCATCTTTTTCACCTGGGCGCGGAATGCTGCTTCTTCACCCGCGACCTGAACTCCCGCTCCGCGGCGTCGTCCGTATAAGGCGCCGAGGCGATGAATCGCTCGATCAATTCGACGCAGTCCCCGCGCTTGAGGCTCTTCCCGGCGAGCGCGCCGATTCGATCCAACTCGCGGGCGAGCCTAGCCTGCTGTTCGTAGAGGTGATTGAACTGCGCGTCGCAACGCGGAATCGGCGTGGGATAGTCCCTGATCTCCGCGGCAAGTGCGCGCCTGCGGTCTTCGAGGTGGAGCTTGATTTCGTTCCACATCGACGCGAGCTTCGCCGAGTCCCGCGCGGTCGTCCTGGTCTTGGGGATCGCGGAGGACATTATTCCGCCTTGATGCCCGCGGCCTTCACCATCGGCCACCACTTTTCGATCTCGGCTTTGTGAAACGCGGCTAGAGCCTCCGGGGTCTGCTGCTCCCGCGGCGGGATCTCCTGGCCCAGATCGGCGAGGCGCGCTCGCACCGTCGTATCGGCGAGCGCCGCGACGATGGCACCGTTCAGCTTAGCCACGGCGTCGCGGGGCGTGCCGCGCGGCGCCCAGATTCCGTACCACACCGAGACGTGCAGCCCCGGCAGGCCGGCTTCGTCCACGGTGGGTATATCAGGCGCCGCCGCGAGGCGTGCCTTCGCGGTGACCGCGTAGGCCCTGATCTTGCCGCCGCGCACCTGCGGTATGGAGTTCGAAGCCTGATCGATCATCAGCTCGATGCGACCGCCGACCAAGTCCAGCATCGCCGGCCCCGAGCCCTTGTAGGGCACGAGCTCGAACCGGGTTCCGGTCGCGTTCTGGAAGTAGATTCCGCCGATATGCGTGGCTGAGCCTGACCCGGCGGTTCCCGCCGAGGCCTTGCCCGGATTGTCCTTCAGCCACCCGATCAATTCCTTCAAGTCTCTTGCCGGCAACGACGCGTTCGCGACGATCATCAGCGGATTGCTCGCGATCATCGCCAGCGGTTCCAGATCGCGGAGCAGGTCGTACTGCAGCGGATAGACCGCGCCGTTGATGACGTGCGTACCCCAGTGGCCGATGCTGAGCGTGTAGCCGTCGGGGGCGGCGCGCGCGACCCTGCCTACGCCGAGGGTGCCGGAGGCGCCGACGACGTTTTCCACCAAGATGGTCTGGCCGAGCGTCTTCCCCATCGGGGTGCCGACGATGCGGGCGATCGTGTCCACCGGCCCGCCCGCCGCAAACGGCACCACCATCGTGACCGGCCGCGACGGGTAGTTCTGGGCCAGGGCGGCGGAGAGTCCCGTGAAAACCGCCGCGAGCGCAAAAGCCGCGGATCGAGGCTTCATTTTCATCCCCCTGCTTTAGGCGCTCTTCGGGAACCACGGGAGGCGCCACGACGCGAAGGACGCTTACCCCGAGATTCGCAGCGACGCATAGCACCCGGGAGAAGGCCGGATGAGCCGCCGGGCCGGCAAAACGATCCGGAAAGGGCTTGCGCCTAGTACCGCTTTCCTGCGCTGAACTCCACTTTGATGCGCGCCACCTGTTTTCGCACGGCTTCGAGCTCGGCCCGCGCCGCCTTGGCCTTGAGCACGGTCTCTTCGTCCGGCGCGGCATCGCCGTTCTCCGAAGACCGGGACGACAAGGCCGCCTGAGCGTCCCGGAACTGACCTGCAGCCGCATTCCACCGCTCGACCAGTTGCTCTTCCTGTTTCCGCCATGCTTTTCGTTTGTCCATGGAGGCAGAGGATATAGAAGCGCTCACCTTCTGTCGAGGAATTGGCTTTCGAGGCGCGCAATGTCGACCCGCGGCCCGGAACGCCCCGGATCCCCCTTTTCGAGAGACCCAATGAAAAAAGCCCGGTTGCCCGGGCTTTTTATTCTCAGCCGGCGCCGCTGCTACGCGACGGGCTTGATGTTGACCGCCTGATCGCCTTTCGGGCCTGCGGTGACATCGAAGGACACCTTCTGGTTTTCCTTCAAGGTCTTGAAACCGCTGCCCTGGATCGCCGAGAAGTGCGCGAACAGATCCTTGCCGCCGCCGTCCGGAGTGATGAACCCGAAGCCCTTGGAATCGTTGAACCACTTGACCGTACCTGTACTCATTTGCAAATTTCCTAAAAAAAATTGTAAGAAGGCTTTCGCCCGGAGTGCGGGAACTTCAAGGGGAGAAAAGAACGACGACCTGATGAGGTGAGCGCCGCGCGAAGCGGCTGCAGCTGGACCAGACGATCTCGGCTTGGATAATTCCTGCGCGCTTCTTATACACGCGCATTGCGGCGGCGTCAAGCGAACTCGCGCGGGCGGCAGGCAGGCGCAGCGCCTCGAGCCGAGCCTGTCACGCCTCCGGGTCCGCGTCGGGAAGCGTCGGGTCCTCCTCGGGGCGGGGCAGCCCGCGGCAAACCACTCGATTGCGGCCCGCCTTCTTGGCCGCGTACAGAGCGTCATCGGCGTGCTTCATCCACGAGTCCAGCGATTCGCCGGGTCGAAGCTCGCCGACTCCAATGCTCACGGTCAGCCGCCGGTCGTCGAGCAGAGGCGATTCCGCGACGGAACCGCGGAGCTGCTCCGCGACGACGGCGGCTGCGGCCTCCTGCGTATCGGGCAGCAGCAGCATGAATTCCTCGCCGCCGATGCGAAACAGCAGATCGAGCTTGCGCGAGCGTTTCGCGACCAGCGAAACGATTCCCTTCAGCACGCTGTCGCCCGTCGCGTGGCCGAATTGATCGTTGATGCGCTTGAAGCGGTCGACATCGATCAGCAAGAGCGAAGCCGGAGCGGAGTTGCGCCGCTTGCGCTCGATGGCGTCGCTCAGGCAGCGCTCCATATGGCGTCGATTGAAGATGCCGGTCAGCGGGTCCACGATCGCCTGGTCGAGGAGCCTGCGATGCAGATCGACGATGATGCTGAGGACGATGTTGGCCAGGATGATGGTGAGCGTCAGCGTGACGAAGAATCGAATGGTGTACGCGAGGCCGATGTAGTGATACACCAGCGCGCTGATGATCAGAAGCAGCAAGATGCTCCCGACGGTGGCCATGCGCCGCGAAAGGGAGAACGTGAAGAGCAGCACCGTGGGGTAGGCCCACAGCGCGCCGAAAAAGCCCTGGACCTTGAGGGAAACTGCCGTCCCCGCCGCGATCGGGATGAGCAGCAGTATCAGCGGTATGGGCGGAGACTTCTTCAGGTAGATGGCGAGAGCGTCGATGCCGAGAACGAGGAACGCGCACAGAATTCCCGCTCCCAACCCGGGATTCCCCTGCACGAACGCATTGACGGAGAACGGAAGGAGGCAAACGGCCGCGGCGCTCGCGAGGCCGTACAGGATCCGCCCGCGGTAGGGGGCGAGGGGATCCTCTCCGGCTTCGACTGGGCCTGTGCCTTCCATCGCGTTCGCCTCCCGGTCGCTGTCAGTAGCACCGCAGCGCCTCGCATGCGGAAAATACTACACGACCCCGGCCTCGGCCGCGCGGGTAAACGCTGGGGCGTCGAATGTTGGACAAACACGTTTCGGTTAAGATATTCGCCGCTGAACGCCAGAGGAACACAGGCATGGACAAAGCCCCCCAGGTCAAGCTCCACTCGACCGCGCATTACTTTCTCGAAGGCCTGAACGACATCGGCGTCGAGTATCTGTTCTCCAATTTCGGAACGGACCACGCGCCCTTGATCGAGGAGATGGCGCGCTGGAAGAAAGACGGGCGTCGTTATCCCAAGGTGCTCAACTGCCCGCACGAGAACACCGCGATGCACATGGCCGCGGGTTTCGCCATGGCCACCGGCCGCGGGCAGGCGGTGATGGTGCACGTGGACGCGGGCACGGCGAATTCCGCGATGGCGATGCACAATGCCCGCCGCGGACGGCTGCCGCTGGTGCTTATGGCGGGGAAAGCGCCTTACACCGTGCGCGGCGAGCTGCCCGGATCGCGCGACAACTACGTCCACTTCATCCAGGAGCCGTTCGACCAGTCCGGGATCGTGCGGCCCTACGCCAAGTGGGAGTGGACGCTGCCCTCGGGCGTGATGACGAAGGAGACCCTGCGCCGCGCGCACACCGTGGCGCACAGCGATCCGATGGGACCGGTCTACCTTATGCTCCCGCGAGAGACGTTGACACAGACCTGGGACGAAGCGGCGATGCGCCCGTTCCCGCAGGAGCGCTACGGCGCGGTGTCCGCCGGCGCAGCCGATGCCGCCGCCGTCGCGCGGATCGCGGACAAGGTGCTGTCGGCGAAACACCCCGTGATGGTGACCTCCTACGCCGGGCGCAAGCTCGAGGCGCCGGCGTTGATCGAGGAGATCGCGCGCCTCGCGGGAATCCGCGTGTTCGAGGCAGGCCCGCTCTATCTCAATATCTCGCGCGCCTCGCCGTGTTTCGCCGGACTGATGCCCGCAATCGCGGAGGCCGACGTCGGGCTGCTCGTCGACGTCGACGTGCCGTGGATCCCGACGCAAACCAAGGAAAACCCGCAGACCTGGTGGGCGCATATCGACGTGGACGTGGTGAAGGAGTGCTTCCCGATCTGGGGCTTCGCCTCGAACGCGCGCGTTCAGGGCGACAGCGTCTTGATCCTCAAGCAGCTGCTGGCAGCGCTGCAGGCGAAGGCGCGCCCTGAGTTCCGCGAAGCGGCGGCGAAGCGCGTCGAAGCGATGCGAAGCGAGGGCAACGAGCGACGCGCGGGCCTCGCGAAGCAGGCCGCGGACAAAGGGGAGAGAGGCGCGATCAACCCGCACTACCTTTGCGCCGAAATTTCCAAGGCGATCGGCGACGATTCCGTCGTCGTCAACGAAGGCATCCGCAACGGCCCCATCGTCAACAACCAGATCATGCGCACCAAACCCGGCTCCTCGATCGGTTTCGCGGGCGGGGGTCTGGGGAGCTCATCGGGCACGGCTCTCGGCATCAAGCTCGCGAAGCCCGGGGCGACGGTGGTGCAAATGGTCGGCGACGGCGGCTTTTATTTCGGCAATCCCTCCTCGGTGTACGCCGTCTCCAAGCAGTACAAGCTGCCGATCCTCACGGTGCTCTTCGACAACTCGGGCTGGTCGGCGGTGAAGGAGGCGACGTTGCGCGTGTATCCGGAAGGCGACGCCAAGGCGACGAACGAGTTCAACGCACTTTTGGCGCCCGATATCGAGTTTACGAAGATATGCGAAGCGGCCGGCGGCTACGGCGAGAAGGTGACCGAGCCCGATGCAGTGCCGTCGGCGATACAGCGCTGCCTGAAAGAAGTGCGCGGGGGACGTTCGGCGCTGATGCACGTGCGAATTCCAGTGCTTTAGCCTTCACCGGGTCGGCGATGGACCGTCACCCGGAGTTTCCAGACGGCTGGCAGGCGGTCTTCATCCTTGTCGCCTTGTTCGGGCTGGAACTGCTGCTATGGGCGGTTCTCTCCGACGCGGGTTTCACGACGAGGGCGAACGAGCTCCAGTACGGCACCGTCGTTCAAGTGCTCGGTAACGGTGTCGTATTTTCCCTGCTCCTCCATCACAAGGGCCTTTCGTACGGCGAGCTGTTCCACTCGGGTAGGAGCACGTTCAAAAGCGTAATGATCATCGCAGGCCTCCCGGCCCTTCTCGCGGCCACTGGCTTGTTCTTTCTGGTGTGGAACGTCGATGCATTAATCGAACGGCTCATCCCGATGAGCTACAGCGAGATGCGGATGTTCGAGCGCATGATGCAGGAAGGTGCGATCTCCTTTGTCGTCCTCTGTGTGGTCGCGCCGTTTCTGGAAGAGATGCTGTTCCGCGGCATCTTTCTGCGCAGCTTCCTGCGCCGCTACCCGGAAAGCTACGCCATCGCGCTCTCGGCCCTGCTGTTCGGCGCGATGCACATGAATCTCTATCAGTTCGTGACTGGCCTTGTGATGGGGATTTTTCTGGGGTGGATTTATGCTCGTACCAGATCTCTTTGGCCGTGCATTGCAATTCATGCCTGGAATAATTTTCTCGCGTTTGTTTTTTCCTCTTCCGAATCTTCCCCGTCGGGCGAAGGTCCCTGGTTCTTCTCCTCGCTGATCGTCCTTACCCTTTCCGTCTTCGCCGTTGCCGCCGGGGTCCTCGTTTTGAATCTTGTTTTCGGGGCGGGCCGCAGCAAACGGGAAGCGTGAGCGTAGCGAATCCGTAGTGCCTATGGGCCCGATGCGGTCAACGCCGCCGCTGCGCGCGGCGTTGACTTGGCCATGCCCCGCCTCGCCTGTCCCGAAGAAGCCCATGGCACACTGCACGTTGTGCAGCGCGGGCGCGAACGCTGCGCCTGCTTTTCCTCCGCAAAAGACAGCGCCGCCTATCTTGCGGCGCTGCGCGATTGCGCGGCGCGAGCAGAGTGCGCGGTCCACGCCTACGCGCTGATGGGCAATCATGTGCATCTGCTCTTCACGTCGGCGCGCGCAACGGGCGCGGCGCGCCTGATGCCGATGATCGCCGCGGGCTACGCGCGCCATCTCGCGACCACGTACGGTCACGAGGACTCTGTGTGGGAGGAAGCCTACGACGCATCGCCGGTGCACGCGCGCAGGCACTTGCTTGCGTGTATGCGCTACATCGAGGAGAACCCGGTACGCGCAGGACTCGCGCTGCACCCGGGTGCGTATCCCTGGTCGAGCTACCGCGCCAACGCGCTCGGCGAGGACGATGCTCTGGTCACGCCGCATCCGCACTACTATTCCCTGGGGCGCTCGCCCGATGCGCGCCGCGCGGCCTACGCGGCGCTGTTCGCGCGGACCGGCGAACGAATCACTCCAGTTTCACGCCGGCCGTCCGGACCACTTTCGCCCAGAGCTCGTAGTCGTTCTTGATCCGCGCGGACAATTCCTCGGGCCCGCTGCCCGACGCGACGCAGCCCTGCGCGAGCAGGCTCTCCTTCATTTCCGGCGTCGTGAGGATGGCCGCGGCATCGCGCTGGATGCGCGCGACCAGCGGCGCCG
>WNFA01009030.1_pt1 | contig 10473 bp, 5 predicted proteins | sample 5400481 | NCBI WGS metagenome assembly WNFA01 (sample SAMN13153340, study PRJNA577476) | soil metagenome | isolation source: 120 cm saprolite under Douglas fir tree site 2 hole 1 replicate 2 | place: USA:California | collected 2015-04-18 | reverse complement strand
CTTCGGCACGCAGTTTACGCTTCACGGCGGCTTTCAATTCTGGATCAATAAATTCCTTGCGGAAGGGGGCGCGTATCCGTTCATGGAAAGCATTCTTCGCGGATTTGTTCTTCCGCATGGTACGGTCATCGCCTTTCTCGTAGCTTATGGCGAATTGGCGATCGGGTTCGCGCTCCTCCTCGGCCTCCTCGTGCGCACGGCAAGCTTCTGCGGCCTCCTATTCATGCTCACGCTGCTCTTCTCCTCAGACTACCCGGGGGGCGGAGCGCCCTTCTGGCAATACTTCGGGGCGAGCCTGAGCCATTCCGTGCTCGCGCTGTGTTTCGCTGCCTTTCTGATGGGGCGCTCCGACTCCGCATGGTCGGTCGGGGGCTTGCGAAATAAGTCTACGTCGAAGTTGGGGTAAAAATCAGCGCGCCGTGGGCTTCAGCACCGCGGTATTCCGCTCGTCCCCGGCAATGATGCGGTAGAGTTTCTTTAAATCATCGACCTTGCTGAGGGGTACGCTTAGCTCTTTCACTTCAAATGTCCGGATGTACTTCAATACGTTCCCGTTTACTTCCGTTTTGCTGTGATAGCTCGCGAAACTGTAATCCGCGTTAACCGGCGGCGGCAGGTCATCTACCTCGTATCCGGACGGCAGGGTAATCTCAAACGAGTCTGTGTCCCGCGACGGCCCATCGAATTCCACGGGATACTTCCGGGGCTCCTTGGTTTCCAAAAGATCGCTCGACTTGAGACCCAGGACGCGGGGTCGGACGAGCAGCAAGTTGCCCGCGGCCTTCGCGTAGTTTTGTGCGACAAGCGAATATTGGTAGGCGAAGGGTTGGTCCACGTGATCTAAATTTGTCACCGATGCTTTGGTGATCTGAAACGTCGAGAGGGAGTGTGAGAGCAGCGTCTCGATTGGCTTGATGCGGTCCGAATCTTTGGTAACGGTCTTAAGCGCCGCCCGCTGTCGCATGGCCGAATCCCCATTCCGCTGGTCCACGAAATCGCCGCTCAGCGTTCCCGCGGGACTCAGCGTGAGTTTCGCCGTCCTCGCAACTCCATTCATGGTGGACGGGAGTTGCGGCAGCTTGATGAGTTCGCCGCCTTCTTGCGTCACCAACAAACCATAATTGGACTGCAACTCCCCCCGGAGTTGCCCAAAGGGGGTCCACTCGTCGGTCGGGTCGAAAATCAGCAACCGACCAAGCTTGGGATGCTCCAGAACGGCCACAAGCGAAGGGTCTTTCACGCCGTCCGGAAGCCGCACGGCCAGAATCTGGTGGTTGAACCAGCGCACGGCCGGCGTCTCCGGAGTGATCGCTCCCCGCGTGGTGTTGACGGAGAAATAGTACGAATCGACTCCGATCTCCTTCAGCATGGCGCTCAGCAAGGTGGCCTTGTCTTTGCAGTCTCCATAGCGGTGCGTGAAAATTTCCGGGGCCGGATGGGGCTGCCAGCCGCCAATTCCCAATTGAATGGCAACGTAGCGGATGTCTTTCTGGACGAACTGCGCAAACGAACGCATCTTCGCCAACTGCGTCGTGCCGGAACTGCTCAGCTCCGCGACTTTTTGTTTGATTTCAGTGGAAGCATCGCGCCGACCGCGGGAGAGGCCGTCTTCCCAGCGGCCCATGTCATTCCAGGATTGAAAACCCATGTTGGCGACGCCACCCGGGGGAAACAGCGAAACGATCATCTGGCCCGCAACGCCTTCCCACGGCGGCATATCATTTTCGGGCTTGACGGCTGGAATGTCACTTACGCTCCATTGCCACTGGCCTGCTCCCGCTGCAGTCGGAGGAATCTCCCCGTGATTCAGCCACACTGCCTTGTATTCCCACCCGCCCGGCAACTGCAGCGAATAATGCGCTTCGCGAACCGGCACTTCCACCTTCTGGAAAGCCCATGAGTCCTGCATGACGTAGGGACGCACTTCCTGGTCGATTTCATAACCGACGATGTTGCCGGGCTCGGACGCGGGAATGGTCAGCACCTTGGTCTTTAGGTCGGACATCAGCTCTCCGTTTTGCACTCCAAGCAGGGCCGTCTCGATGGCCTCCTTTTCTTTTACCTCGTAATCCTTGCCTTGCGCCGGGATGCACCAGCCGTGGATGCTGTTGATCTTGGTTTCCGCATCGAAGTGTGCGAAGACCTTGCCGTATCTCCGGCCGTCAGGACGCAGAATCTTGTAGACGCGGCGCTCGCTGCGCTTGATCTTTCCATTCGACTGCACGATGAGCACATCTTCCGAATACAGCAGCACCGCGTTCGTCTTTTCATCGTGCGCCGGCAAGGGCGCGTTGACGAGGGTGTGCATCCACTGTGGTGCGTCCCCTGCTCTCGCAGGCACTACCGCCGTCAGCGCACAGAAGATCAGTCCAGCGGCAAACCGCGCGGTTCTTCTCGCATTAATTGCCAGCCGCGACCCATCCGGGTTGCAGTATGATTTGCTGTTCATCTCCCGTCCTCACGACCTGAAAAAAATTTCGGAGCGTCGGATAGAGCTTCAGGTCCACCATTAACAGATCCATATTCAGCTGCCGTGTTAAGTGGAGCGTGCCTTTGTTGTTTTCCGCTTTTAAGCTGTAGAGAGCCGCCTTGGCATCCAGGTTTTGCGGTGGAGGCAGATTATTCACCTGCCAGCCAAGCGGGAGTTCGATGGTCAGGTCATCTGCCTTTTCCGATGGGTAGGGGAAATAGATTGGGTGAACTCGATTGGCGTGCTCGAAAACATGTTTTTCCGGACCACCGAAGAGCCCCACAGGCAGAAGAGCCCGCCGACCCGCACCCGAAGCCCATCCGGGAACTTTTAGGTCGAACTCTGCCACCAGGTTATGTGAGGAAGCTCCCCAATCCGGCTTATTGGTGAGATCCACCTCGATACCCACCGGGATATACTCCTTCACCTGGTCTTCGAGAAACTTCTTTCGGTTGGTCGCGTCCTCGTTGCGTTCTTCGATTCTCCGCCAGAGCGCCTCCAGCCCGGAAAACGTAACCGTCAGTTTCCCTTCCAGCGATCCCGTCTCCGTCAATTTCAGGTTCGCCTTGCGCTCGATTAGAGAGGCCGAGCCCGGAGGCAATGAAGTGGTGACCCAAGAGCCTCCTTCCTTGTCCAGTCGCAGCCCAGTCACGGCGGTCTCTGCCCAGGGAAGCAATCCATAGGGAGTGAAAACGGTGCCCGGGTCGCAATAGACGTCCTTGCCGTTTGATTTGATGAGCACTACGTTGTCATTCAGCTGGCTGGGATTCATGTACCCGGAGTTGAAGAAATACTCATCGCGCCGCGAAACTAGCACCGGATAAGCTTCCACCCCTGCGGCCCTCACCAATCCGAGGTACAGCCAGGTGAGCTGGCGTCCGCTGCCGTAGCCGTTTTTCCAGACGTCCTCGACATTGTTCGTGTCTTTGCGCTTTTCACGTTTTTGCTCTTGTTCGGTCTTTTCCCGTTCGTAAGACGTGTTACGCATCTGCTGCACGCGCGCGTAAATCTTTTGCAGTTTCGCTTCCGGCGTATCGTTAGGAGCGACGATCTGCGCAACCGCCTGCTCCATGGCCTTGCGTTTCCCAACGAACTCTTCGACTCGCTGAAACTGGCTTTTCCCTTCGTTCTTCCAAAATTTGCCAGGGTCCTTCTCAGTGTTTCCTTCGCTGTAGACAAAGTCCACGCGCATTTTCAGTTCGTTTTCCGGCGGCATGTAATCTTCGATCTGAAAGACAGGGACATTCTGCGTCTCAAGGTGAATCATCCCATTTTCATTCTTGGGTGGATTCGTGCCCTGTGGCAATCCCACGGGCCAGCTCCACCGGAGGACAAATGCGGGGATCGGCTTCAAGGAAAACTTCGCGCGCCGCGTATACAGCTCTTCCGCCAGAATCCAGTGCGCCTCCTTGAAGTACAGGCCCCGGTCCCAGCTTTTCATGTAGTGGTATTCAATGATGCTTCCAACCTGCACGTCCGACAGGGTAAACGTTTTGGCCAGGTATTTGATCCCCTTGGCTTTAACGATAGTCTTCTCGTAAATTTTCCCATCGAAGTTCGCAATCGAGCCGTCCGGCCGGATCGTTCTGGCTTTAATGCTATGAATGTTGCCCACTTCCTTGAAAAAAGGAATCTCCACATCCCCCTGCTTCCGCCCTTGTTCCGTAAGAATCTTGACTCGCAAATAATTGTATTCGTGGGCTTCCTGATCATCTCGATCCACCTGCCTGTACAAATATACGGCAGGTGCACCAGGCGCTTCGGGCAGGGCGGTCATCTTCAACTCCTCTTGGGAGATGGGCTGCCATTCATCGCCTGCACTCAGAGGCTGTATGAGTTGCACGCCGCCCCACATCACAAACAGCAAAAGGAGTATGAACAGGCGGCGATAGCTCACGATGGGCCTCCCATTATGAATCGGCAGGAATGCAGAACTCGACTCTCTGTCGAAAAGAACCGGAGCCTGCGCCCCGGAGGATTTGGCAGCTCTGCGGTCACCAGCGCGACTGACGAATTCGCGATCGCGCCGGATGTAAGAGGGCCCCGTCCCATGGGCAGTGTTGCCGGCCTGAGTAACGTATACTGCCGGACGTTACAAGGATGCTATCCCCCTGTCAATAGCGTCCCAGAATCGATCCCCTTTCACCGGCAGGATTCTCTTTCCCGCTTCGCCCTCCTGCGGCATAATCCCCCCGCACACGGCTGCATCCAATTTCGGGGCGAGAACGAGGGAGGTTTCGGTGAGCGAACCAACGGCAATTCGCGGACGGGCCTGGAGTTCCACGGCGCCCCCTGGCGAATTCCGCACGTATGTGTCGGCCGAAGAAAGTCTGAAGGAATTTACCATTCGCGCCGTGATTCTCGGCGCGCTCTTCGGCTTGCTCTTCGGAGCAATCACCGTGTACGTGGGCCTGCGGGCCGGGCTCACCGTATCCGCCTCGATTCCGATTTCCGTGCTCTCCATCAGCATTCTTCGCGCGTTTGGCCGTTCCACGATCCTCGAGAACAACATCGTGCAGACCACCGGCTCGGCGGGCGAATCGCTGGCCGCGGGCGTCATGTTCACGATTCCCGCGCTGATCTTCCTGGGTTTCGGATCGGAATTTACGTTTTGGCGAATTTTTCCGCTGGCTCTTCTCGGCGGGTGGCTCGGGGTGCTGTTCATGGTGCCGCTGCGGCGGCAGCTCATCGTCAAGGAGCACGGCAACCTGGCGTTTCCCGAAGGCACGGCGTGCGCTGACGTCCTCGTCGCCGGTGAGCGCGGCGGTTCGTTCGCCGGGCGGGTGTTCTGGGGGCTGGGCCTGGGCGGCGTCTACACCTTCCTTATGAAAACCGTCCTCGCTTGGACCGAACAGCCCGAGGCCCGCCCAACCTGGTTCCCTGGCGCAAGCTTTCGCGCGAACATCACTGCGGAGTATCTCGGAGTCGGCTACATCATCGGGCCGCGGGTCGCGGGCATCCTCTTCGCCGGGGGGATCATTTCCTGGCTGGTCATGATGCCCGCCATCAAGTTCTATGGCCAGCTTGCGGGCAATACGCCGATTTATCCCTCGACCATTCCCATTCCGCTCATGACCCCGGACGACATCTGGCGGAGTTACATCCGGCCGATGGGCGCGGGCGCGGTGGCCGCCGCCGGATTGATCACGCTGCTGCGCACCATGCCTACGATCATTTCCGCTCTCCGCGCTGGATTGAAAGACGTGCGCGCCGAGAGCGCGGGCCAGTCCAACGCGTCCAGCCGGATCGACCGCGACACGCCGATGCGCTGGGTGATCATTGGTTCGATCGTCATCATTGCCATGATCTGGGTCTTGTTGACATTTCATCCGATGCAAGGCGCGGCGACCCGCTGGTATCAGAATCTTTTTGCAGGCGTGTTCGTGGTCGTGTTTGGATTCCTGTTTGTCACCGTGGCCGGGCGCATCAGCGGGCTGCTCGGCAATTCGTCGAATCCCATCAGCGGAATGAGCATCGCCACGCTGATGGCTACGTGCGCGATCTTTTTCCTGGCCGGCTGGACGGCGGCGAACTATGCCGTGCTGGCCTTGATGATCGGCGGCGTTGTGTGCATTTCCGCGGCCATTGCCGGCGCTACCTCCCAGGATTTGAAAACCGGCTATCTCGTCGGGGCTACTCCGTTCTGGCAGCAGATGGGGCTGCTCGTCGGCGTCACCGTTTCGACCGTGGCCATCGGCGCCACTTTGAACCTGATGAACAAAGGCCTCGAGAGATATCTGCCCACACCAATACCGGTAAACATCCAGAGTTTGCCCTCGGGCGTCAAAGTCGAAAGAGAATCGTTTATCTACCAGGGCAAGAACTTTGCGCTGATCAATTCGTTGGGTGCGCACGAAGTCCCGGATGGTGAATACCTCTACGACCGGGGCAGCAAACAGATCGAGTTCCAATGGGCGCAAGGCATCGGCAGCGATAAGGCGCCGGCACCGCAAGCGCGCCTGATGGCGACCGTCATCAATGGCATTCTCAATCAGCGCCTGCCCTGGCGTCTCGTTCTGATGGGCGTGGCACTGGTGATCGCCGTGGAAGTCCTGGGGGTGCGTTCCTTGGCGTTCGCCACCGGCTCGTACCTCTCGATTGCCACGACCGCGGCCATGTTCGCGGGCGGCCTGGTCCGCTGGGCGGTGGAAGCCAGTTTGAAAGAAAAGAAAAGTACGGAGAGCGAGGCGAGTCCCGGTGCGCTCTATTCCAGCGGGTTGATCGCCGCTGGAGGCGTGTTTGGTTTGCTCGGGATCATCATCAATCTGTTCCAAGATCCGGAAATCTCCACGCATACTCCGCACTGGCTTTCTGCGGTCCTGCGCCTTCCCTGGCACGCCGATCTCTTTACTTTTGGTCCGAGGTATCTGGGGTCCCTCGCGACCAGTAATCTCTTCGGAGTCCTGATGTTTGCGCTCCTCGCGGCTTCCCTGTTCTACTTCGCCTGCAAGAAACTCAACTAATTTCTGCCGACGACGGCTGCCGCTCCAAAAGTAAAACGTATAAATCCAATCGTCGCCAGAACCAAGCTTTGACGCAAAAGCCTCGCCGCCGTACACTGCAAGCATGAGGACCTCGTTCGGCACGCGGCGCTACAATTTTGACTGGCGCGGTTTCATCACTCCCGGCGTGAAACTCCTCGTCCTGGTCTGCGCGGGCGTTTTCCTGGTGCAGACCTTCATCGCTCTGCTCGCTCCTCCCTGGGTGACGGAGTGGTTTCTGAAGTGGTTTGCGCTCATCCCCATTGCAGTCATACCAGGATTGCGAATCTGGCAACCCCTCACTTACGTTTTTCTTCATGGTGGCCTTTTCCATTTGCTCATCAACATGCTGATGCTGTGGATGTTCGGTCGAGAACTTGAGCTGGTTTGGGGAAAGCGCCGTTTTCTGAATTACTTTTTGCTTTGCGGGGTGGGCGCTGGGGTCATCAACGTAATCGTCAAGACCCTCCCCGCGCTTTGGGGGCATTCGCCTTCGAACAGCGCGACCATCGGCGCCTCCGGCGCGATTTTCGGCATCCTCATTGCCAACGCCATTCTTTTTCCTGACCGCCGCATATGGCTGATTCCCTTCCCGGTGACAATCCCCATGCGCCCGTATGTCGCTGTGATGGGCGCGATCGAATTCTTCGCCACACTCGGCTCTGGCGGGGACAGTATCAGCCACATCTGTCATCTCGGCGGCATGCTCGTCGGCTGGCTGTACCTTCGTCGCGGCTCTTTCCTCTATGGTTTCCGCAACACCGTCTCCGACTGGCAATACAAGCGCAATCGCAAGCGCTTCGAAGTTTACATGAACAAAAACAAGAAGGAGCCGCCCTCGCGACCTGACAGTTGGGTCAACTAGAATTCGGAAATTGCAGTCTACAAACTCTTCCACTAAGCTGCTACGCCGGCCCGCCGATGACGTGAAACTTCATGAAGTTCGTTGTGCCGCGAATGCCCATCGGGGTTCCCGCGACGATCCCGATCACGTCGCCCTTGCGCACCAGCCCCTCTCCCAATAAGCGCTTTTCCGCGACCGCGGCCAGTCCATCCACCTTGCGCACGTCCTCAATCTTCCTGGGCACCGCGCCCCAGATTAGCGCTAGCCGCCGCCGCGTCTCGGCTTCCGGCGAAAACGCGACGATTGGGACCAGCGGGCGGTAGCGCGACACCAGCCGGGCCGTAAATCCGCTGTGCGTGAACACCGCGATGAGCTTCATGTGCAGCTCGCGAGAAGCGTGGCACACCAGTTCCGCCACCGTCTCAGCCACTTTCAATTGCTCCTGGGGCACCGGCCGCGGAAATTCCTGGATGCTCGCTTCCCGCGTTGGCCACGTCGGAAGCTTCCGCGCGGGTCGGCCGGGGATTCTCCGTCATGGATTCCAGCATCTGCGTCGCCGTAATCACCGGCCGCCGGAACTCGCGCGCCCGGGCGATGATGGTTTTCTGCACCACCGGCACGCACTCCGGATTCATTTCCACGCCGAGGTCGCCTCGGGCCACCATCACGCCGTCCGCGACGCGCAGAATCCCGTCCAGATTCTCGATGGCTTCCGGTTTTTCCAGCTTTGCGATGACCGGCGTATCTTTCCGGTTGCGGCGTATCAATTGCTTCGCCAGCAGCACGTCTTCCGGCCGCCGCACAAAGCTGACGGCGATGTAGTTTGCTCCGTGCTTGAGAGCAAACCGGAGATCCACGCGATCCTTGATGGTCAGCGCAGGAACCCGCAGTTTTACTCCCGGCAGGTTGATTCCCTTATGCTCGCCAAGCGCGCCGCCGTTCACGATCTCGCAAACGACTTCCCGGCCTCTCACCTGCTCGACCCGCAACTCGATCAATCCGTCTGCAAGCAAGATGCGGTCGCCGCGATGCACTTCCCGGGGAAGCGGCGTAAACGTGGTGTTCACCCGCGTCGAATCGCCCAGCACTTTTGCGGTGGTGATTACAAAGCGCTGCCCGGAGCGGAGCATCACCGGCCTGCCTCCCGCGAGAGGACCGGTGCGGATTTTCGGTCCCTGGAGGTCCGCCAGAATCGCGATGGGTTTTTCGTGCTGGACCGCGGCCGCGCGCAACAAAGCGATGCTCTTCGCATGCTCTTCCTGCGTCCCGTGTGAAAAATTAAGCCGCGCGACATCCATTCCCGCGCGCAGCAACCGGTCCATCATCCTCGGTGAACGGCTCGCCGGTCCGATCGTACAGACAATCTTTGAGTGACGAAAATTCATGGGCTCTCTGGACTTTTCGCGCCGGCCCGCTCGGAGTATTTCTTGGATTGACTTATCTTGTCGCCGCAAACTCAGCGACAATACGCGCCAGTACATCCACGCCCTTCGTGAAGGACGCCAGCGGAATCCTCTCGTCTTCTCCGTGCATCCGCCGGATATCCTCATCGGTCAGCGGAAACGGAAGCAATCCGTAGGCCTGAACGTTGTGGAGCCGCAACTGCGCTGAATCCGTCGCTCCGCTGGACTGAAACGGCAGCACCGGCGCGTTGGGGAATTCTTTCCCCACAACCCTCGTGATTGTCGCATAGAAGTCCGACTCCAGTGACGAGGGCGGTGCCGCCAGCCCCGCGTCTGGCTGGATCTCAAACCGGATTTGTGGATCGTTCACGAGTTTCGTCAGGTCCGCCAGCAGCCGATCGATCGTATCTCCCGGAAGCAGCCGTATGTTCAGGATGGCTCTTGCTTCCGCAGGAATAACGTTCGCCCGCACGCCTGCTGACAGCATTGTCGGCGCTATGGTATCCCGCAACATCGAATTCCACAGCGGATTCGCATCGGAAACCACTTTCTGCGCGTGCTCGCCGCGATCCGTCGTATCCATCGACCGCATCCATTTTCCAATTTCGTCCTCTTCGATGGCTGCGAGCTGTTCGAAATAGCGCCGCACGATGGTCGTGAAGTGCACCGGCGCGGAATAATTCCCGATTTTGACGACTGCTGCAGCCAGGTGGACTACGGCATTGTCCTGCGTGGGCCGGGAAGCATGTGCCGACCTGCCGCGCGCGATCACCGCAACGTTTACCGGCACTTTCTCGCTCGCCTGCACCGCCACGTATTGCACTTTGCCGTTTTTCTGAAGAACCTCCCCGCCTTCATTCAGGGCAAAGCCGGCCGCAAACTTGTCCCAGTATTTGGCGATCAGAATCTTGATGCTCGCATCTCCGCCCTGCTCTTCATCGGCTGTGGCGAGGAAGATCACGTCGCGGTTCAGGCGTACGTTGGCCCGCTTCAGCGCGATGAACGCCGCAAGATTCGCCGCCAGCATCCCCTTGTCGTCGATCGCGCCGCGCCCGTACAAATATCCGTCCTTCATCACCGCGCCAAACGGATCGACCGTCCATTTCGACTTATCCACGCCCACCACGTCCAGATGCGCCACCAGCAGCATGGCTCTCGAAGGCTCGGCCATCACCGCGCTTCGCAGCCGCGCGAGCACCGCGGTCCGCCCCGGCGACATTTCCAGTAATTCCGGAGTGATCCCTTCTCTTTCCAAAACCCCGGCGATGTATTTCG
>WNFA01005628.1_pt1 | contig 10476 bp, 9 predicted proteins | sample 5400481 | NCBI WGS metagenome assembly WNFA01 (sample SAMN13153340, study PRJNA577476) | soil metagenome | isolation source: 120 cm saprolite under Douglas fir tree site 2 hole 1 replicate 2 | place: USA:California | collected 2015-04-18 | reverse complement strand
CGGCGCCGGGCGAGCCCGCTCCGCTATGATCTCCTCGACCGGCGCAATGAACCGGTAGCCGCGTTTGGGCACGGTTTCGACGTATTCGCGGCCCTCTCCGGTCTCGACCAGAACCTTCCGCAGCGTAAAAATGTCCTGCGCCAGCGTGCCTTCTTCGACGAAAGTGTCTGGCCATACCCTCCCGAGAAGCGCGGCCTTTTCCAAGACATGGCCGTGCGCTTCCACGAGAGCCAGCAAGACTTCGAAAACCTTCGGAGCAAGAGACACCGGCTGGCCGTGGCGCAGAAGGACCTTCTCGGCTGGGTCCAAAACGAAGGGCCCGAAGGAATACTGCTGCTGGGTAAGGCGTTCCATACCGACTTGAAAACTTTTTGAGAAAAATTTGAGCGCTACTTCAAGACTTTGAACCCCTACTCACTTTATGTCAGTAGAAGCGCCAACTCGGTCAAGTGGAGCTTAGAGTCCTTCAACGGAAGGGCATTCTAGTGTACCACTCGGGTTAGAACAAGCCACGAGAAAGGAACCGCCAGGAGAAAGGATTATACGTGGCTCCGCCCCAAGTTTAAGGAAAGTGAGGAGGAGGGATAGCCATGATTAACATTCAAAATGAAACGCGTGGCGCGGTGCCCCGCTACTTTGCGCTTCTCGGCTTCGTGTTTCTCTTGCTGGCGCTTTCCTTCGGCAGCCTCGCCTCCAACGCGGCGCCACAGGTGTTGAAGAGGAATGCAGGCAAGACCCCCTGCCGGATCACCAGCATCAACGCGAAGACCGGTGTCGTCACGGCAAGCATCATTGACGGAGGTACTACGACAGTGAAGGCGTCCAGCGGCGGCCAATCCTTCCGGTTCCTCGTGAAAGACGCCGCGCTGCTCAGCTCCCTCAAAGAGGGCCAGGAAATCTTCGCCGACTTCAACACCCAGGAGGTCTTTACTACGAGCGGCCAGGGGGGAGGAAAAGCTGTTCGCTTGGGCGGCATCCTGACCGATAGCTTTGGAAAGTCCTCGGCCGGACCGGTTGACAGCGCGCATCCGATTGGGCCTGTAGATGGTGGACGACCAATTGGACCGGTTGACGGCGCACATCCGATTGGGCCTGTGGATGGTGGACGACCAATCGGACCTGTAGATGGCGCGCGTCCGGCAGGGCCTGGGAGCGGCAAGAATCCAGCGGGGCCTATCGGCGGCGCGAACCTGGGCAACGCAGCGAACCTGGCCCTATCCCTGTCTCAGATCACCAGCATCAATCCGGCGAGCCGCGTGGTCGCCGCGAAGGTGAACAGCACCGGTCAACCCTTCCGGTTCTTCGTGAAAGACGCCGCACTGCTCAACTCCTTGAAAGAGGGCGAGCAAATCTTTGCGGACTTCAACACCCAAGAGGTCTTCGCTAGCGCGGGCGCGAGCGGCCGGGGCGTTCGCTTGGGCAGCATCCTGACCGATAATTATACAAAGATCGGTGGCGGCCCCGCTGGCGGCACGAATCCACCGCAGAGAATCGGCGTTACGAATCCGGCTGGGCCCGGAGCCACAGGAGGACAACCGAGAACGGAAAGTGCACCGGTTGCGCCGGGAGCGCCAGTGGCTGGGCCGAAGCAGGCGGGACCCAGAATCAACCGCCCAACGCCGCCCCAGATCCAGAACTTTGCCGTTTTTCCCGGGCCGATTCCCGGAGGCCAGGATGACATCGGGAGAGTAGACCTGAGCGCTGTTCCGGCCGACGCAGCTACCATTCAGATTTCCAGCGATCAACCTGCGGTAGCGTCCGTGGCAGCCCCGGTCCAGATCTCAAATTCGACTACCGCGGTGGTTGTGGTCAAAACCCACCCTGTAACCAAGTCTACCGACGTAACCCTCTCCGCCCAGGTCGTGGGCAGCTCGCAAGTTTCGACTACGAAGCTGACAGTGCGCCCGCCAGCACCGGTCACGCTTGAGTGCTCGCCCAGCACCCTTATTGGAGGCACGCCAATCGCTTGTAAGGTGTGGCTTGACGGACCCGCGCCCGGCTCGGCAGCGCTTGCGGCTAAGGCGGGTGCCGCGACCCCCAATCTGGCGGCGCAGATTCAAATCAGTACCAATAATTCGCAGGTCGCTTCCGTCCCGGGGGGCGCGATCCCTGTTCCGGCGGGCGCCACCTCGGCCGAATTTCAGGTGCCCACCACCGCTTATCCAGAGCCGGTAGACGTCGTAATCTCGGCCTCCAACCAAGGGTCAACCCCGAAGTCAGCCACTGTGAAGCTTACAGCAGCTGCAATTCGTTCCTTTGGCTGCGGCTTTGATGGTAACAGCTCATGCGAAACTATCCCCGGATACCAGAACGACAACAGGTTCTGGATGCTGATGACCTTCAGCGGGCCCACGCCGGCAGGATTCATCACCGTAAGTTCCAATTCCGGGGCAGTGTACATCTGCAATTCCCAAAGTTATTGTTATCCATCTCTAGCGGTACCTCAGCAGGCGGGCGCAAAATCGGAAGTTTTGAGCCTATTGACCAATGCTGTGGCTGTTTCAACGACGGCTACGTTGTCGGCAAAAGATCCGCTATCGGGCCTTGTCAAGTCGGCCGAACTCAAGATCGACGCACCGACGCCCGCCGGCGTACGATTCCTTTCCCAGTCTGGCGTTCTGACTTCGATCAACAATGTGCTTGCCGGAGGGCAGCAAGTAGTAACGGTGCTTCAGTTGAATGGGGATGAACCAGACAGCGGAATCACCTTCGACGTGAAATACAGCGCCAGCGATGCGGCCGGCAACCCGCTCCAAGGTGCTGTCACCGGCCCTGCGCAGTTCACGTACGGGCCATTACCGCAGTTTGCCAGTGCCTGCACCGCAGTTGCTTTGACAGCTTGTTTCTATACCACCGTGCAGCCCTGCGAAGTGAACGCACCCTGTAAGCTGACCGTGACTATAGGTCAGGCAACGGGCACAATCTATGTGAATCCCTGATACGTTACCCAACACTGATGAGGACGTGCGTCGCGGAGGGGCGCCGCACATGACTGGCGATTGGCTATGTACCCCGGCGTGGTTGCTCGTGGGAATCACAGAGAGCGTCCCCGCAGTGCTGGAACTGGTCGAGCAGCGGCTAACGCTCACCAGCGTCGAGGGACAAGTCTTTAGCGTTCCGCTGGCTGCCATCGAACGAGTTATCTTTCCCTGGCACTACTTCGGCGGCGGAGCGAAGTTCCGGGTGAACGACCGAGTCTATCGCGTATCGTTCGTGAAGCCCAACGGCGCGGAAGTAGTTCCGGCGCGGCTGCTGGCTATGACCGGGGTCGGCTTGGGCGCGGGGCTTGCCACTGTGGTCCAGAAGATGGTTGACATACGGGATGGGCGGCGGGTGGGGAGAGCCTGGAAGACAGTCCTGGATGCGCTCAGGAGCGAAACGTAGCAAGCAAGTCGCGCGGGCAAGCAGACGCAGGGCGGCCATTTCGACGCCACCAATGTTAAGATTGCGCTGCAGCCGCCTAGCCTATTTCAGGCGCCCGCGGATCACCAGGAGAACTAGCGCCGTAGCTCGGAAGCGCGCGGAGCCCCGCTTGCGCTCGACCGATTCCCCGCTCGTGAGGGAGGGTTGCCTATGCCGCTGATGCAGCTTCTCTTGCTGGCCATGTGGACGCTGGTGCTCGTAAGAGCCCTGTCGCTGCGCGCCACCGTCAGTCTGAGGACCCTGGGCACGTACCTGGTGTTGGGTGCGGTCCTCGGCCCTGTTGCTTTGCCCGTGGTTCACAGCTTCTTCAATTCCTACGGCAGCTACCAGGTTTACCACTGGCCCTTTGTTGCCGTGGGGGTTGAGTTGCTGCTCCTTGCGCCCGTGCTGGCATTCCTGTTTTTCCGCCGCGCGCATCAAGTTAGCAGCGTGAGCGATGCGTTTCTGCTCGCCTTCATGGTTGGCTTTGGATATGACCTGATCGCGGCGCTGACGGGCGTTGCGGGGACTTCTCAGCTCAGCTCCGGAGTCTCCTATTTCCCTCCTTTTGTTTTTCAAAGTCAAGATTTGACGGTCGCCGGTTTTGGATATTGGAGCGCCCTCATAGCTCTGGCCATCGCGGGCGCCGCCCGCTTTGTGCGCACGCGCACGGCTATCTACATCGCCGCCGCGATAGCGACGTTCTGGGTCGCCGCCGACATCAGCGGATTGGTCAGTTTGCAAAGGGCGCCGACGGTCCTCGCCGCTGTCTTCGGCAACATGACTATGCATGGCCTGATGACGCCGTGGCTTTGCCTTCTTGCTTTGCTTGGGCTTTCGCTCTGGGAAGGCCGCTGGATTTCCACGGCGGGCGGTGCTGGCGCGGGCCAGGGCTTGATTTCAGAGTGGAGCGCGGCGCTCACCGCTCTCACCGGCGGCAAGCTGGATGATTTTCGCCGCCTGACCAGGGCTGCCCGGCTTCGCCGCCAGCGGGAAATCGCAAATGCGGAGCTGTCCCGCACTCCTTCTGACCCGTACCTCGCAAGAATTTGTCGCGACCTGGATAAGCAATTGCTTCTGGCGGACTCGGCTCCCGCGGCGGCGAAAACTGCGGTGCCCCTTGGGCAGGCGCTTTCAGCCTGGGCGAAGCGCTGGCCCTTGCAGCTCGCGCTGGTCGTTGCTCTGCTCGTAATTGTGTTCCTGCTCCCGCAAATTTCTGCCCTCGACGCTCTTTTCTGGCGATTCTCCCTGCTCAATGGGCCGTTGCTCTCGCTCCATGTATCTCTCCTGAGTTGCGCCCTGATTGCAGTCATCGTCTGGCGTTACCTCTCCGCCGGGATGGCGGCGGAATTTTCAACCTCTGCGGATGACGCCCTTCAGTTCGGCGGCGAGGAGACGATCTTGCAAGTGAGCCTCTTCGCAGTCCTTCTTGCGCTGCTATACGGCAAGACCGAAGACCTGTATTCGCTCAGGGCCATCCCGCAACTTCTGGGCCTGGCGCCAGCCCCCAGCTATGACCACGGACAGCTCACCACCATGATGCTGCTGATTGCCGCCGCGGCCACCGGGTTGAGCCTGAAGCGCAACGACACCTGGAGAGTCCGGGGCGTGGGCGTCCGCCGCGCTGCGGCCATCACCCGAGTGATAAATCTGATGGTTTTGTTTGCCGGTGTTGGGCTGGTTCTGGTGTTTTTCCAGCAGGGTCAAATACTTCTGCACAGCATGATGGGCGGCCTGCTGTTCCGTGTTTTCGGCGCCAACGGCAATTCTGCAGGCGACACTCTTGTGGGCATCGTGACCGCGGCATTTAGCTTTGCGCTGTTTTGGGGTTTGTTCTTGTTGTCGGAGAGGGCGAAAAGCTTCCTGGTGCCTGCCGCGGCCGCGCCTGGCGCGCCCGGAAGCGGAACCCAAAAGGGAGCGCAGGCAGGCGCACCGTGACCCACAATGCACAACCACAACAGTCTGGGCGCCGCGAGCAAACGGCGCTGCGCCTGACCGCCATCGCGTGTGCCGGCGTTTCGGGCCTCTCGCTTGTCGCGCACGTCCTGGGGGTTTTGCCGATGCCGTATTTTTTGGAAGTGTTCGGCATTCCCTCTCTGCTCGTGCTTCTCGCTTTGGGAGCATGGGCGCGCATAATTGACGCCGGGTTGCTTACCAACGGCTTGTGGGTAGGGCTCTGGGCGGGCCTCGCGGCGACTGTGGCTTACGATGGCATACGGTTTCTCGTCGAGCGCGCGCACCTGTTCGGCTACAACGGTTTCGTTCCCATTCAGATGTTCGGGAGTTGGATCACGGGCCAACCCGTTTCGAGCCTCGCCGCCAAGCTGGCAGGCTGGACCTATCACTATTGGAATGGCATGACCTTTGCCATCATTTATTCACTGGGTTTGGGCAAGCGGCATTGGCTCTTTGGCATCGGCTACGGGATACTGCTGGAATGCTGCATGTTGGGGTTGTTTCCGCTGTTCGTGCCGGTCACCAAAAAACTCGATTTCATCGCCGTCAGCATGATCGGGCACGTGGTCTATGGGGCTGTTCTCGGCGCCTTGGCGCAAAAATACCTTCGCTATTGAGTCCGCAAGGGAGGTTCGCATGAATTGGCATGAAAGGATTTTCCTCGTGGCGTGGCTCAGCCTTTGCTTTGCCGTGATGACCGAGGGCACCCTCTGGGCCGGAGATTGTTCCGGTGAGAATGACTGCGGCGCGCCTCCGGACAATGGCTCCAGGGCTGCAGGCATAGGCGGCGCCCTCGCCGGTGGGGGCTTGGCCCTTAACAGTCACAGGAAGAGAAAGAAGAGCGCGCCCCCAAGTAAGCCGGACCCCTGCGCTGGGGAGGCTAGGGCTCTGCTCGAAGCCCAGGGCAGGCTTGCGGCTGCCCAGGGACAGCGTGACGCCTTCGCGCAGCAGGTCACCCAATTGGCGACCCAAGAAGGCCAATTGATTTCTCGGGGCGAGCAATTGCTCTCCAGGATTCTGAGCAACATTAAGAATACACCGCAGGAATTGCAGATCAGATCCCAACTGCCCGGCGGCTCTAGCTCCGGCCTCGATGCAATGACTCCTAGCCAGTGGCAGGCAGTCAGCAACTTGGTCAGCGGGTTGCAAGGCGCGGATATCCAGAGTGACGTGCAAGAGTTTGTCCGTGACGCGGGTAACATGGTGAATATAATGGGGCAGTTGGGCAACGCCAAGAAGAACTGGGAGACGTACGAGGACGCGTATCTGGACGCTCAGCGGGCAGTTACAGACGCTCAATTCGCGCTGGACGATTGTCGCGCCAGCCACAGCGGCGACGCGCAAAGCCAGGGCGACAGCGCCCAGGCACCGTCGTAAGCCGGTTTCACGCTGTGCTGGCGCCGCTCGTGGGCCACAAGCCCGACTCGCAACTGGGACCTGCGCCATTGTTCGAAGACAAGAAAAGAATGCAAGAAATCCAGCCGGGAACGTTCTCCTGAGTGAAGGTTTACTCCGGAGGATGGCATGCGCTTAGTTAGAGCCGCCGCTTTCGTTCTGCCGGCAGCGCTCCTTGGAGTCGTGGGCTGGGCCGCCTATCGGGCCGGCTGGCTTCGATCGCTTCGAGCACCGACTCCGTCGGCTGGAAATGCCGAGCCACCGGTCGCGGAGTACCGCGAGGTGCAGTCCGGCCCTGATGGTCAGACCGGCAGCCTGATCACCATCGATCGCACCGGTCGCGTGACCCTGCAGACGATCCCTCTCGGACCGGGGAGCAAGACGATGCACGCGCAGCTATCGTGCGATTGGCTTACGGATCTGCCGCGCGCAATGAAAGAGGAGTTCGCAAACTTCCGCACGAGCTATGGCCAGGAGGGGCCCGTGTTCCGGGGTGAGATTTCAATTGTTGACAGGTGGCACGGAACTGAGAAGCGCGTCGTCTGGCACAACCCACCCAGTGGTCCAAGACCACCCGAGGGCAGTTGGGCGCACGTCGTGGTCTATTTCGAGGACCTTAGACGAAGCACCGAGGAAGCCGCAAAACAGCCAGCGTCAGACAGCGATATGGTGTTCGAGTATGGTCACAGGTCTTCGGGAATCGTCGGCACGTATATCACTCTGCTCTCGGTAAGCAAGTCGGGCTCCGTCGTTCTAAGGCACGGGTTGAGGTATGCAATGCCTGTCGGCCACACACAGCTCACTCCGGACGAACTCGCCAAGCTGTTACAAACAGTCGAAGAGGCAAAATTCGTGGATTTCCAGCAGTGCTACGGCCGGCACGCGCCCGTGAATGCGCAAGACTCTTGGATGAGTTACCACCAGGATGGAAAAACGAAGGGGGTCACGTGGATGTCCGATCCGGCCGATCCCAAACCACCCGACGGCTGGTTCCGAATTGTTGATATTCTGGATCGGATCAAGGCGCGCGCGGAGAAACAACCCTACCCACAACCCGCTCCTTCGCCGCGCCCTTAAAGGAGGACTATGAAAAAGCTTGCCATGCTGCTTCTCACGCTAAGCCTTCTTTCCGTGGCCTGTGCTCGAAAAGGGTCGGCGGACAATAAGTCGCAAGAATTATTGATCGGCAGGTGGTGGTCCATGGTCGGGTCCGAAAAAGTCACCCTGGAGTTTGCAAAGGACGGGACATCGAAGACCACCCTTGTCGGCCAGACCACCAACGGCACATACAAATGGCTGGACGACAGCACCATCGAGCTAAACGGAAAGCAGCGGGCCAAGGTCACTGTTACGCAGGATGAACTCACCATGGTCATTGGAAACGAGACGTCGAAATTCCAGCGGGAGAAGTGGGCTGTGCGCCCCGACGAGGGAGCTTCGGGCTCCGGCACCTCGGGCATCATTAAACAGGCGGTTCTGGCGAAACGAATCATGCCCCTGAGCCGCGCGCCGGTTGAGGTCACGGATAAGTTCCCCTCGAGTGGATCCATCTGGGCTGTCGTAACGGTCTCCAATGCGCCGCCCGACACGCATATAAAGGCCGTAATGACGGCTGTTGATACTGGCAATGCCGCCCCTCCGAACACCAAAATGAGCGAAAGCGAAGTAACTACCAAGGGATCGGAAAACGTCGGCTTGGGCTGGCCGTCGTATAACAACGCGCCCGTAGGCGCGTACAAGGTTGATATCTATTTGAATGGAAAGCTCGAACGCACGTTACCTTATTCCATTAGCAAGGAAGCCGCACCTTCATCCGATTCAGCTCCCAAGCCCGGCGCGATCGGCAGTTGTGCGAAGCTGCCGCCTTCTGTGGAAATGCCGCCGGGTTTCCCGATCGGCGTCACACTGGCTCAGGGGGTAGACGGTCAAGGGAAGCCTGCCAATCCAGGCAGGATCTTCCGGCCGGATTCACCGGCATTCTACGCCGTGCTCACTACGGAGAATGCTCCGGCAAACACCAAAGTCGCGGCGCGCTGGTTCGCAACGGACGTCGGCGGCGCGGACACCTGCAACGCGCAGTTTTCCAGCTACGAGATGGTGACGGCTGGCTCCGGCAATCCCTGGTTCTCGACAACTCCGCCCTTGGCAGGGTCAAAATGGCCCGAGGGGATCTATCGCGTGGAGGTCTATGTGAATGAGAACTTGGCTCTGAGTGTTGACTTTGGTGTGTGCGACGGCTCGTGTAAATTTCAGAGCCCGCTCGCTTGGCAGCTCCATTAGAAGGTCTGCGCGGACCTCGGTTCAATCTTCGATCAGGCGCTTGTGTCCTTTGGGGCAGAAGCCGTGCGAACAGTCGAAGAATCCCTCACCGTATTCCGGAACGACCGTCCAATGCGCGGTACAGTACACGGCGGCGCAAGTGGGGCACCAAAAAGGCGCCCAGAGGCATTCGAACTCGTACAGCTCAGCCGCATCGCCGCGCTCGAGGATGGCGCGCAATTCCGGAACGCCGGCCTCGGGCACAACCACGCGTTCGCGCCCGATGAAGCCGCTGATGCAGATGGTGTCGCTCTTGGAGAGACTCTCGGCGTGCCCGCGCGGCAATAGCTCCACCACGCCGGCGGTTTTCCCGCAGAGCGAGCAGCGGAATGTTGCTTTCGGTTTCCGTCGGAACCACCGTAACCCCATGATTCCACGGGACATGGCCGCACCCTCCTTGCCTGCTTTAACCTGGGTGGATGTTAGGCGGGCCGCCACTGGAAGTCAACGCAGGGCGAGGCTGGCAAGCTTGCGCGCGGCGCGTGCATTTAGCGTAGAATAGGGGCAACGTCTCGCCAAGGAGGGCGCCATGCCAGAAGAAGTCCGCCAGGTAGACCAATTCTCATTGAGCATTGCCAACAAGGTTGGTGAAGGAGCGCGCGTATTGGGAGTGTTGCGTGACGCGGGCGTGAACCTGCTCGCGTTCTGGGGATATCAGCGCACCGCCACGAAAGCCGAACTCATCTTCGTTCCCGAAAATACCGCCGCGCTTGTGGCCGCCGCGAAGCAAGCTAAACTCAAGCTCGGCAAGAGGCAGACCGCGTTCTTCGTGCAGGGCGAAGACCGTCCCGGCGCAGCCGCCCAACTGCTCGCCAAGCTCGCCGCGGGAAAAATCAACGTCGGAGCCGTGCAGGCGGTCAGTGCCGGCTCGGGACGCTTCGGCGCAATTGTGTTCCTGCCGGCCGCCGCGGCGCGCAAAGCCGCCGGAATCCTCGGCGTCGCCGCGCAACAGGGAATTGCGGCATCGGCATAAAACGTCGGTAGAAATGAGCGTGGCGATTCCTCGACGCCGGCTGGCGAAGCCCCGCGGCCCTGGCCTAACAGCATATCCCTGTCTGCGTCCCGGTGAATTTCTTCCCACCTGCGGCGAGCAGCGCTTACCATTATGGAGCGCTGGACCGGCTTGCCAAAGAGTGCGCCTCCCCCTTTCCGCCTCAGCGCGAAGTTAATCGAACACCTGCGTGACGTAACCTCGGTCTGGCCACATCATCTAACCCCGAGGTAAACTTGTTTCTGAAGGCGTGGGAAAGGAAGGGAGAGAACCAATGATTCTGGTGACCGGAGCTGGGGGAACGGTTGGCGCGGAGATCGTGAAGCGTCTGCAGATCCTGGGGTCAAGATTTCGCGCGGCATATTACACGCAATCGAAGGCCGAGGACGCGCAGCGCAAAGGGATTGACGGCG
>WNFA01015012.1_pt1 | contig 10478 bp, 20 predicted proteins | sample 5400481 | NCBI WGS metagenome assembly WNFA01 (sample SAMN13153340, study PRJNA577476) | soil metagenome | isolation source: 120 cm saprolite under Douglas fir tree site 2 hole 1 replicate 2 | place: USA:California | collected 2015-04-18 | reverse complement strand
GACTTGGAACGGCGATTCGTGTAGTGAACGCGCGATGGTGGAGCCGCGACGCCTCCTGATTGGGCCACGTTCTTGCGTTCGTCAACCATCACTTTTCGGTTGCAACTATATTCAACAGCAAGAACTTGCGAAAGAAATGAGACGAAGCTAGAATCAAATCACAGTTCGCGATCGAGACGATCTTGCGTCAGCAGTTTACGAATGGGCCGCGTCCCAGAGAGGATCACGATGAAACCTAGTGGCTGGATGGCCATTCCGATGTTACGGAGATACAACAGCGTTTTGACCGCTGAGTCGGACAGCATTTTGGGAAGACTGGAAGAGAACGATGAATGTTTGATGAATATTGCAGCGAGGTAGGTAGAAGTCTTGAATAAGTCCTTTATTTTCAACGGGCCGAGGTAGCTCAGTGGTAGAGCAGCCGATTCGTAATCGGCAGGTCGTGGGTCCGACTCCCACTCTCGGCTCCAAATAATCCCTTGCGAATCAAAGAGTTTGTCATGGTCAGTTCACCGGTCCTTTCACTGACGGTGCAACGACGGTGCAAGTTCCGAGTTTTTCGCTCAACGAATCCATAGCACTCACTCGCCGTTCGTCCAGACTCTTGATGTAAATGTTTTGGGTTAGTCCGATGTTGCTGTGACGAAGAATCGCCTGGATGGTCTTGTCGTCGACGCCGAGATCGTGAAGGTTTGTAGCCAGGCCGCGGCGGAAAGCGTGCCAGCCGTGCCAGTGCGGAAGAGACTCATTGCGCTGGAAAATGTGTCCTTCGGGTTTGTGCTCATCCTCTCGCTTTTTGCAAATCGAGCAAATCGAGAGAGCGGGAACGATCACGCGGCGCACAAGGTTGTCGAGGTTGAGAGGCTTCCCGTTTCCGGCCTGAAAGATCGTCCCGACTGCCAGCTTGCCCATGCGCAGCTTGTGTGCTTCAAGAGCTTCCGCGAGTTGTTTCACAACCGGAATAGGAGCCTTGCTGCGATTCGTTTTTGGCTCGTTGACCGTACTATTCCAGACGGAATGCTTTACACTGAGTTCCTTGCCGTCGAAATTCTCCCACTCAAGGCCGCGCAGTTCGCTCTTTCGCAATCCGGTGAGTGCGGCGGCCAGCACGACGGTCCAGGCAGGTTCCCGCAGTACCGCGAGCATAGCCTTAATTTCGCCGAGATCGTAAGCGTAGGTTTCTTCCGGCTCCGGCGCTTGCGGAATCGAAACATCCTGAATGGGATTGAGGCCCTCGAGGATTCCTAGCCGCTTCGCCTGTTTGAACGCGCCGGAGAGAAATGCTTTGCAATGGCGAAGCGAGCTTCGCCCGAGTGCGGACTGCTCCGCGATCTTCGCCAGCATTTGCTCGCCGTGGACAGTGCGGAAACTGCGCAGCGTGAGCTTGCCCATGCGCGGCTTGAGATGATTTTCCCAAACGTCTTTGTACTGCTTCACCGACGCGGCCCGAAGATTCTTTTTGACGTACTCGGACAGATACACTTTATCGACAAACTCAGTGACCAGCATTGTCGATTGCGGATTGAGCAGGCCGGAATTGAGCGGCGCCAGAAGCTCATCGACAAACGGCTGGATGCTTCGCCGCGTCCGGTACTCCCCGCCATATTCCACGTCCAGCTTTTTGCAGACCAGCTTTCTTTTGATCGTGCCGTCTCGCTGCATCACGTCATCGCAATAACGCACAAACCAGGAACTATATCTGTGAAAGACATAGCCTTTCTGTTGTCTCATGGCTTCACCCCAGAGAGAACCATCCGCGCGTACTCTCGAACGCCGAGACTGCGCCGCTTTGCGTCCTCGCAGAGTTTTCGATATTCGGCCCGCGTCAAACGATGGCAGAAAATCACTACCCTGCGCTCTGCTGCTGGCTTTGGCGGCCTGCCTCTCATAGCTATTTATTGTATACATTTAATCGGCCTTGTCAAGTCTTTTCCGTGCGCAACCAGGCGCACACGTCCGGCCAGGAAAACCGCAAATACCGCCCACAGCGGAGAACAGGAATACTCTTAGAGTCATTTTTCGCCGCTTTCTTATAGACCCATGACAGGGGAACTTTCAGACGTTGCGCCAGCTCTTCGGGCCTGAGAATATCCTCGGGGCGCAGCGGGACCGGAGCCGCTTGCACAATTCCGAGTTTTGCGGCGGTAGCCATGCCCGTTAATTCTTAATCTCCCTTTTGCCAGCGCGCCGGTCATCGTCACCGCGGCAAGCCTTTGAGCAAAACACGCCCGCTTCGTTCCTTCGCATGAATCGCACCGCGCCGAGGACGGCGCCGCACTTGTCGCAAATTTCACGGGCGAAAACTCCGTGCTTCGCGAGGAGCTCGTAACTCTGCTGAGTGGTGAGCAACATGGCTAGGCCGACACCTCCGCAGGCCGCAGTTCGGGCGGAATGCCTTCCATATTTCCGGGATTCGGATGCTTCTGCAGAATCAATCGCTTTTGGCGCTCAAGCTCGGCCCCGGTCAAAACTCCAATTTCACGCTTCCCCGCGGCCAGCGCTTTATTCACATGCACTTCCCCAGGGGAAGAGAGGTTTAGACCTTCACAGGTAGGTGCTTCTTTTCCTCTTTGGTTTGAATCTGAAAAGGGGATATGTGCGGGGGGTGCAGGGGGGCGGAGCCCCCCTCCTGCATTCGTGTTTTGAGCAACGATCTGCAAGGATGCGGCGGGCGAGCTGGAAGATTTGACAGACACCTTGCGAGCGGCTTTTTGACGTTCGCGCTTTTGAGAAGCACGGTATTCGCGCTCCTGGGCGATCTCCTGTCTCGCATCCGTAAAAACCGCGTTGCAAAGTTCTAGGAATTTTGGATTGTCGAGCGTGACGCGATAGGCGGAACACTCGCGCGTGACGCCGATGCGCTGCCCGCGACTCACTTGCAAAGCGTACATTCTCGAAAGCTCTTTGATGGCGCTCGAAACATTCGCCATTTTCTTCACGCCGCTGTAACGCATGATGGCGCGGTAGGACAGCCGGGTTAGGTCAGATTCGGAATCTTTGAAATGATCGAGAGTCACGAGAATGCTGCGCTCTGCCGCACTCATCGCCGCCCACATACCAGAGCGCACGATTACTTCCCACTCGGAACCATGAACGCCAACGCGGTATGGTACAGGCGCGGCGGGAGTGTTCCCGACTGGCCGGCCCACTTTGACGCTAGGGACGGTGAAGCGCTCCGCAATCCAGCGGACGGCGACGGCAAACTCGACGCCTAGCGTCCCCATCACCAAATCAATCAAGGAGTGACCGCCGCGCATGTCGCAGACGAAGCAGCGCACGCGATTGCGGCGCTCGTAGAAATGCAGTGATGGTTGCGTATCCCCATGTGTGTGATTTTCTGGTCGGCAGCACTTTGCGCGCCGGTGACGGATTCGCAACCCAAGAGCACGGCCCACGTCCAAGATCGGCACATGCTTCTTAATCCAAGAAATATCCGGGCGCGATACCTCTTGGGCGTTGGGAACGATGGCGAGCGGTTGGCTCATGCCCGCACCGTCCGGATCTCAAGCGGCTCCCGACTTCGCTTGACGCACCTTTCGGCGGAAGCCAGAACGGTGTAAACAAGGCCGCGAACGGGTTTCCATGTGCCATCAGAGGCGCGACGGAATATTTGAAACCGGATCACGGCCGCACCCCGGCGAACAATGGCCCCACAGTTACGGGGTTATCGTCAGAGCCTCGCGGCTTGCCCTTTAATTTCTCGTACCAGTCCTCACCGGGGGCTACTTCCAAGGGTTTCGACTCAAGAACATACTTCGTCCGAATCCCCCGCACCCATTGACTCTTAGGCAGGTCAACGCTGCGAATATTCCAGCCCAAGGCGTTCATTTCATTGATTCGCGCGCGAAATTGAGGCCAAAACAATGTGTAGGTGAAGTAAGCGCCATGCACGCCAGCGGTACCGGCAGGCTCTAAAATAGATTCAATTCGCTGGTACGCCTGCGTCTTGCCTTGTAGTGGTACACTAGACGCCATCAGTTCTTCTCTCTTGGGCCGGAGAGTGCCACGGCCCGATCCCAATCAAAGTCGGCATCGAAGGTCTCAATGGGAAAGTGTCCACCCGCACGGAGGCGGAAAAACGACCGTGGAAGCGCAGCGCTTCGGGCGATTTCGACGCCGACTTTTTGCGAATGATCTTGGTTACCCGAACTGGGGGGATTGCTTTCTTGGACTGCTTGTTCTAAAGTTCTCACTGTCAGTGCCTACCTTTCAGTTTTTCACCCGTCCGCGTGCAACCGCGGACGTGGTGCGTTCAAAAACTCATGCGCTGGCAGGTGCCAGCATCCCTTCTTTCACTTAGGCGCTTGCACCTATCGCAAGCGAGTTTGTGACAGCGCTGATTTGCGCTTTCCGATCATCAGCCGCGCGAGAAAGTACCTTTCTCACTGCAGCCTCTTCGTCTGACGCAAGACTGATCTCGCCCATCTCGACCGCGCTCAACTTCGCCCTCGGAACACCCGAGCGAATGGAGAGAGCAAACTGACTGATCCCTACCGAGCGCCGCAGAGTCCGCAAATCGTGCATCTGTGGTCCCTCCAAATGCGGCAACCATTGCCGCACGATTTGAGAATAGTTGTTCACTCATCAATGGCAAGACTGTTGATTGCGGGTCGCTGCGGGTCGCTGCGGGTTACTGCGGGTTTTCTGGAGGGAGATACTTTCTGAGCGATTCGGTGGTTATTTTCCGATTGTGTCCCTGTCCTTCGACGCGGAGGGAACCTGATTTGACGAGGCTTTGGCGTTGCCTCTCGCTGATACCTAGGTACTGCTCGGCGGTCCTAAAGGCCACACTATCCTTGCCATCAATGAGCGACGGATCGCCTTTTGCCTCGCGGCGATCTGCAGATTTGCCCTCCGCGGTGCTGGCGCTCGGCGTCGTGTGTGTCCGCTGCTCCTCCGCTTCCGTGATTGCTCTTTCCAGCGCCGTCCATTCATCAGAAATCGTTACTTCCAACTCCTGATCATGTGCCTTATTGCGGCTCAACAATGAACGGAGCAACCCCACCATTGCGCTGTGCGCTTCGTGCGGTTCCATCTTTCCCGTCCGCACCGGAGGAAGAATAATCGGCCCCATCTTGGCCTGCGAGAATGCGTACTTGCACAAATCGAGCATCTGCCTTTGCTCTGGAAACCTCTGGCGAGCCTCGGTAAGAATCGCGCGAGTCTGTAACCACAAATCACCCGGATAGCCAGTCGGACAATCCACTGGTATCTGCATCGTCTCGGGAGCTGGGGGATGCCATCCAGTGTTCACTGTGCGGACCGGCTCCGGGAGTTTCACGCGCGGGCGTTTTGGCGTCTTCGTGCCTGGTTGGGGCGTCTTAGCGCTTGCGCGCTTCGCAGGTTTGCGCTTATTCTTTTTTCGACGATTCACGATGATTACTTCCCGCCCGCGGTGACCAGACCGCGGGCTTTTCTTTTCAACCCCATTCTACTTTGTCCTTGACAGACCTGTCAAGGTCATGGTAGAAATGTGAGCGATGAGTCCAAGAACCTACACGACGACCGAAGCAGCCGAAGCAGTGGGCATCACGCGAGCGACCCTTCAGGATTGGATTAAGAAGAGGAAGTTTGCAGCGCCCAAGCTAGGACGTGTCGGCAACATCAGCGTAAGGCTCTGGACAGCATCAGACGTTGCTCGACTGAAAGCAGTGAAGAAAGAAATCTATCAGGAGAAGCGACCGAAGAAGTGAAACAGCGGTCCTGCCCGACGCGATCAATTGAGCCGGGCCCTCGACATCACATCCAATTCTGCGACTACGGTGAAAAGCGACAGGATTTCCTTGATCCACTGACTGGCCTCATTATCTGTCATCTTGGATGTGCTCGCCTTCACAACACCTTCGTCGCCCTTCGCGGCGTACATTGTCACTTTTTTCTTGAGTCTCTCGAACCGCAACCACAATTCGGGCGTGAAATTCTCCTCGCGAAGTTTAATCAGGTGAGAAACGTAGGCCGCGCAGAGGCGGTCCTGAAGCGATCCAGTGTCGGCGACAAAGCTTTCGACAGCCAGGTCTAAAACCTGTCTCGTGTAGCCGAGTTCCATGGCCCGGATGGTACCATGCTGCATGGCTGCGTAGAAGGCGCTTGACAGGTTGTAAAGCTCCGTGCTATGTAGATACCAATGAGCGCGAAGATCTACTCGACCGGCGAAGCAGCGAAACAGATAGGGGTGTCACGTCAGACGTTGCAGGCGTGGATCGCTGCCGGCAAGATTTCTGCACCGAAGCCGATTGGAGTAGCGAACGCGACCATTCGGCTTTGGACGAAAGCGGATATCGACAAGGCCCGCAAGTTCAAAGCGCAGAGGTCTAAGAAAAAAGACTGAGAAGCGGGACGCGCCGGTGCTAGAAACACCGACACGCCCCTGACCAAAGAACCTACGAAGGAGGTTCCGATGGCTACGCAGCACGTTATCCCGATCGCATTTCCCTCGCAAGTCCCCGTGACACCCGAGCAGTCGGCGAAGCGCGTCATGCAGGTTCGCGCTGCTCACAATCACACGCCAGGCGTCCGCACGTTCTACGTAACAAGTGAATCGCATCCCGGACCGGAATACGTCGCGCAGTTCATCCGGCGCGCGCATCAACGCCGCTGGTTCTGCAACTGCCCGGACTTCACCTTCCGTAGATTGCCACGGCGCCGGCACTGCAAACATTTACACGAGCTCGTCCTACGCGCACGCGAGGCACGCGGGGTATCTCGCTTAGTCGCGTAAGGTCGAAACCCGGCGCTGCGACCCCTTAACCAAACGCGCCGGGTCGGGCCGACAATTCCAACTCTCGCTTCGGTCCCTGACGAGCACGGCGAGAGACGAGGGCGAAATGAAAAACACTTCTGCGCCCATGCCACGCGACGCGCGGAATGACCCGGCACAGTGGGCGAGGACGCTATGATGGTCATTCCGCAAGACGTTGAGCGGGAAGCCATCCCCTTGCAGCTTGACCCGGAAGTGCTGGCCCTGTTTTGTTCCGATGTTCGGGACGGACGGCGCGGCGCGAAAATCAAGTGTGAGATGAAAGGCCGGGACATAAACCTTTTCAATGAAAACTGGCGGGAGCAAAACATCGCGGCGGGACTCTGTTATACCTGCTCCAAGCCGCGCGACCCCGGTTCCGTCCGTTTCTGCACCGAGCATCTGAAAAAAGAGCGCGAGCGCGACCAGCGGCGCGGGGGCCGCGTAAGAGTCCGGCCAGATCGCACGCAATACTACCGTGACCGTCGCTTGCGGCGGAAAGAGGCGGCGGTATGAGTCAGCCAAGCGCGGAAACGATGGCCCGTTACAAACGGACGCACTGCGAAGTCATCAACGCGATCAGCCGGAAGTATCGGCGCAACCATCCCGAAAAAGCCAAAGCCTACCAGGACAGTTATCGCGCCACGCGCGACCCGAACATACAACGCGAACAGTACCGCGAGCGGCGCTTTCGTTTCGGGCCGTTCGGCGTTTTCGCAAGGGCGCAAAGTTCGCACCAATTCAAGGAAACAACCGTAACCGTGCTGGAATTGTCCGCTCCGTCTTTTCGGTGGATTGACCATAACGGAGTTTCGCACTTCGAGAAGTGGGAGACGGCGGAGCAATTGGCGGAACGGCTGGAAAGCGAGGGGATTGTATGAACAAGACGGACCAGTACCATCAAATCGAGGCCATTCTGGAAAAGGCCGGGCCGAAAGGCGTACACCGGGCCCAGTGCGCGGCGGAGGTCAAGGAGCTGCACGTGTGGATGGCCAGCGAATTTACAAAGCCATCCGGGGACCGGCAATGACCTACGCAATAAGCCAAGAGGTAATTCCGTGCCGATAACTGCATCCTCGGTTCCGTCCCAGAACTACACAGAAATCAATCTTCGTCTGGTCGAAGGCTTTGACGAATGGCTCATGGGCCTACATTACTCGTCACACACGCGCCTGAGCTATTGCGGATACACGCAACGATTCGCCTTCTTCATCGGTGGAGACACTAGCCTGCGAGCAGTAAAGCGCGAAAACGTGGTCGAGTTCCTTCAATACCTTCAGGAGGGCCGCAGCTTCAATGAGAAAAGCCTAGCCAGCGTTCAATATGCGCTGCGCAAATTCTATAAATTTTTGGACCTCGCTGGAGTTCTTGCGGGTCCAATGGTCAAGATTCCAGCGCGGCAAAGAGTCCCTAAGCGGTTGCCGAGATCGCTCACGGAAGACCAGATCGAGGAATTGTTCAGAGGTGCCGACACCTCTCCTCGCGATCGCGCCGTGCTCGAATTGCTTTACGGGTCAGGGGTCCGGCGCGCCGAACTGACGGCACTCAACTGCCAGGACTTGTATTTCGACAATGATGGGAATGGCGGCTCCGCCAGAATCCTGCACGGCAAAGGCGATAAAGAGCGAGTAGTGATTTTTGGCAAGTACGCTGCCGGTGCGCTCGCACTGTACCTGAAGGACCGCACGACTGGCCCGCTGTTCCAAACCGTAACGCGCACCCAAAGAGGGACTGTGGACTTCCACGATGGCTACAAGCGGACGTATTGGACGGGCTGGTGGTGGGAGTGGAAGCTGCTGCCAAACGGCAAACGAAAACGTGTGATGCACAGCCAATATCTCGGGACATTCGAGGAACTGCCGACAAGACAGATGGCGGAAGATGCGTTGCCGCGCTTCATTGGGAAGCAGCCCGGAGCCATCCTGCCGAACAACACGCCCCGCCGACTGTCCGATAAAGAAGTGGAGCGGATCGTCAAGAAAGCTGCCAGGAAAGCGGGCCTTGGCGACATAACGCCTCACCAGCTACGACACAGCTTCGCGTCGCATCTTCTCAGCCACGGCGCGGACTTGCTCTATATCTGCAGGCTTTTAGGTCACTCATCGCCACAGACCACAACAATTTATTTGCACGTCACTATGCCCGAATTAATGAAAACGTACGCGAAATGCCATCCGCACGGAGGCGAGGAATGAGAAAGAAAAAGCACGAAATAGAACTACTCCCGCAGCAACCCTCACTCACTAGGGAGCAGGCAGCGCTGAAGCGATTGACTGACGCTGTTGTGGAGCAAATCGCTGCCAGGGAGGAAAACAGGCCGCTCAGCAATGAAGAGCTATCCGAGATGGTCTTTTTGCAGCCTTGGTGCCTGCCTCCAGAAATCGCGCATGCAATACGGCAGCTCGTTCCCGTTTGGCACTGGCGCAAGTTCGCTTGGGTCTATCAGGACAATGGCTGTTGGAAATGCGAGCGGACAAATGTGCCTCATCAGTCTCTCGGGATGTGCCAAGCCTGTTACCAAAAGTATTTCAACCGAGTGCGGGCTTCTATTGCGAGGCACGCTGGTGACGACAAACAGAATGTCGCGGAGATGAAGGCGGCGCTCACAGCCAAACAGGACAGTGCGAGAAGGATTCTCGCGAAGTTGGGAGTTGGTCCGCAACCGGCCGCACTGCCAGCCCCGAAACGTGTGCGGTGAGATACAACACCGCTCAGCGGCTTTTCAACGGAGGTGACGAATGAGAGTCGCGATCTACGCGAGAGTGAGCACGGCGAACAACGGCCAAGACCCAACGATGCAGACGCGCGAACTTCGCGAGTACGCGGAGCGCCGCGGCTGGACGGTCGCCGGTGAGTATGTGGACGTTGGGATCTCAGGAACAAAGGAAAAGCGGCCGGAACTCGACCGCCTCATGGCTGACGCGCACCGCCGCCGCTTCGATTGCGTTGTCGTTTGGAAGTTTGATCGCTTCGCACGGTCAGTGTCGCATCTTCTCCGCGCCCTCGAAACCTTCAAGGCCCAATGCATCGAGTTCGTTTCATTTTCTGAGCAGATGGACACGAGCACTCCGGCCGGCAAGATGGTATTCACCGTCCTTGGTGCGGTCGCCGAGTTGGAGCGCAGCCTCATCGTTGAGCGGGTGAAGGCCGGGCTTCGCAATGCTCGCGCGAAGGGCAAGCACCTGGGCCGGCCGCGTGTGGCCGTGGACACTCGCAGGATTGCCATGCTGCGCAAGAGCGGCGCGTCCTGGGCGGCGATCTGCCGCGAGACGGGACTCAGCAAAGGCACGGCGCAGCGCGCCCTTCACAACTTGCCCAAAAACCCGGCCAGCATCGCGTCTGTAAGTGCTTACGCTGTCGCGGCGGATTAGGTTCCTGCAGGTTGCCCAAAAAGAACTGTTTTTGAGGCTAGAGCGGGGTCTAGAGTGCAGGCTACCTGCTCTTGTTGCGAGCGACGGGCGTCGGCACCGGCACCGGCTCCGGCGCAGGCTCCGGCCCGGGTTCTGGCACCGGCTCTCGTTCTGGCACCGGGACCGGCTCTGGCTCTGGCTGCTGCCCATCAGGCAAACTCATAAAGTATTCCTCCACCGTCTGGTCACGCACGAGTTCGGGATGTTCGAGCGTAGCTAACCTATTCCCGGTGAGACCAGGCGTTACCCTGCTCTTCGTGTTTCTTTCTAGCGAGGGCTTCGACGCGAAGACGCTCCGAGCACTCGTCGCAGATGGTGATTTCCGAAGGCTT
>WNFA01018769.1_pt1 | contig 10480 bp, 7 predicted proteins | sample 5400481 | NCBI WGS metagenome assembly WNFA01 (sample SAMN13153340, study PRJNA577476) | soil metagenome | isolation source: 120 cm saprolite under Douglas fir tree site 2 hole 1 replicate 2 | place: USA:California | collected 2015-04-18 | reverse complement strand
ACGCGGAACAATGGCGAACGCGGGCGGAGGCGCGCAAGGAGAGAATTCAGAAATACCTCTGGGACAGCGAGCGCGGGTTGTACTTCGATTATGACTTCGAAAACGGGAAACGCTCGGACTACGAATATGTGACGGCGTTCTTCCCGTTGTGGGCGGGAATTCCCGCGCCTGAGCAGGCGCGCGCGGTGATGCAACATCTGCCCACGTTTGAAAAGCCGGGCGGCCTGGTAATGAGTCCTCATGAAACCGGCGCGCAATGGGACTTCCCATACGCCTGGGCGCCGGACCAGTTGGTTGCCGATGAGGGAATCCGGCGCTATGGCTTCAACACGGAAGCCGATCGCGTTGCCTACGAATTTCTTTCCACGGTGGCGGAGAACTTCCGCCGCGACGGCACGATTCGCGAGAAATACAATGCGGTGACGCGCTCCTCGGAAACACAGGTCACCGCCGGCTATCACATGAACATCGTGGGATTCGGATGGACGAATGGGGTATTTTTGGCGCTGCTGCACCAACTGCCGGAGACCTCCGTGACGCGTCTGGCCAACGAACAGATTGCCAAGCCCGGTTCAGGGCGCTAGAACTCTTCAGCACCAACCGCGGAACGAACCTTTTCAAGACGAAATTCGTCGGGAGCGGGAGTGGCGCCGGTTTGGCTGGCTACCCATGCGCCCATGCGGTTAGCGGCTTCGTTGAGCGTGGAAACGGAAGCGTGACGAAGAAAGTGGTAGACGAGTGCGGCGGTGAAGGCGTCGCCGGCGCCGACGGTGTCGGCCACGTGCACGCGATAGCCGGGGTGCTCGCTAGTCTCGGTTTCGCTGACGACCAGGCTGCCCTTGGCTCCCCGGGTAATGCAGACCAGCTTCGAATTGTATTTGGCGCGGAGCCACTGCGCCGCGCGCATTTCGTCGTAGATGAAGGGAAGCCCTAGAAGCTTGGCGACGACGGGAAGCTCGTCGTGATTTACCTTGATGATGTCGGCGAGCTGCGACGATTCCTCGAGCACCTGCGCAGAGTAAAACGATTGGCGCAGATTAACGTCGAAGACGCGCGTGGTGCCCGGGCGAACCGCTTTTTGAAAGGAGCGGATGGTTTGGCGGGATTGCGCGGAACGCTGCGCCAGGGAACCGAAGCAGACGGCGTTGGCGCTTTCGGCGAGGGAGCGCCAGGCGGGTGTCCATTCGAAGAAATCCCAGGCTACGTTTTGCGCGATGTGAAAAGTGGGCTGGCCCGCGGGGTCGACGTCCACTTTGACTACGCCCGTCGGATGAACCGGATCGAGTTGGACCGCCGATGTGGGCAGACGCAAGCGCTCGAGCCGCTGCGTTGCGGCGCGGCCAAGATCGTCGCCGCCGACGCGGCTGGCGACGACGCCGGTATCCCCTAGGAGATTTGTCATGTAGGCGAAGTTGGCGGGAGCTCCGCCGAGCTGATTGCCTTCCGGGAACATGTCCCAGAGGAGTTCGCCCAACCCGACGACAGTAAAAGGTTTTGCGGGAGTCACGCGCTGGTCTTTTCTCTATTTCCAGATCGAGCCCAACTTCCAGACGGTTAGCGACTGAATTTGGGAATCACGGGAGTCGGAAAATAGTTCCAGTCCATCGCTGCCAGGCGACGGATAGATGCGATCGGTCAGAACTGTCTCACCATCATTTGCGAAGACCTCCACACTGGAACGGTCCAGGAAGATATGAAGTTTCACGAGTGAAGTCCAGTGCAGAGTGGCGTGATGACGTCCAGGGAAATCTGGAGAGAAGGAAACCAGGCCGGAGTGGGTGCGATCGATAAAGATTTCGTGCGTTTTCGCAGATATTCCGACTAGAGTTTCTTCGTTCGGGCCTTTGCGTAGACGGAAACCAATCTCGCTAGCCGGGCGGGGAATGATTTCTGCTTCGATTTCGAGGGTGTCGCCTTTGATGTTGCCCGCGCGAATTTGTTTGTTCGCCCGCTGGATTGAGAAGCTCCTGCCGCGAAGTAGCTGCTTCGTGCGGAGCCGTTCGGCTTCTTTAGCCGGAGTCTGAATCAGGCGAATACCGTCCGGATACGTTTTGAGGCGCAATGCGCGCGGCAGGGATTGCGCGCCGCGCCAGAGTTTCGTGGGTTCGGTGTTTGCGTATTGCCAGTTGCTGATCCAGCCGAGCCAGATTCGGCGGCCATCGCTTGCGGGAATGTCCGAAAAACTGTTGGTAGCGTAGAAGTCCTTGCCGTAGTCCGCCCAAAGCTCCTGGCCGACAGGAGTTTCGTTGGTGAATTTGGCGCCATCGAAATTGCCAACAAAGTATTGGACGCCGGTGCCCCCGGCGGGAGCACCGGGATTGCGATTTACGACCATGACCCATTTCTTCGCGCGAGAGTTGTTGTCGAGCGGCAGCTCAAACAGATCGGGGCACTCCCACTGGCCTTTACCCGCGCCAAGGGGGCCGAAGGTGCTGCGCAGCGTCCATTTTTTCAGGTCAGTCGAATCGTGGATCTTGCCTTGTTTTTCATCGGCGAAAACCGCTACCATGACCCACTTTTTCTGAGGTTCGTACCAAAACACTTTCGGATCGCGAAAATCGGGCTGATGTAAATCAGCGATGGGATTGGCGGAATAATTCGACCAGGTGCGGCCGCGATCGTTGCTGAAGGCGAGATTTTGTTTCTGGGAGTCGCCACCGGCGGCGGTGTAAATGGCGATGAGGCAGGAAGGATCGCGAGGATCGGTGCCCGAGCACAAACCGCTGGAGTTGTGCCAATCGACCACGGCGCTGCCGGAGTAGATCATGTAGCGGCCGGGCTCTTCGGGAATGGCCAGCGGCAAATGGCGCCAGTGCAGCATGTCGTCGCTGATCGCTTGGCCCCAGCTCATGTGTCCCCACTCAGCGCCCTGCGGATTGTGCTGGTAGAAAAGGTGGTATTCGCCCCAGTAGTAAACGAGGCCATTGGGATCGTTCATGAAATTGGCGGGGGGAGTGAAGTGATACTGCGGGCGCCACGGCTCGTCGTAGAGGCCCTGAGCATCGGCAAAAAACATCGAGGCGAATGAGAACGACATAAGGAGCAATGCGAAGTGGCAGAGCGGCTTTCGGCGCGCGGCGTTGCGGGTCACGGTTTCGCGCTCTGGCGGCTTTCGGCGCGCGGCGTTGCGGGTCACGGTTTCGCGCTCTGGCGTTCTTCGAGTTGCGCGGCAACTTTTAGCTCGCGCTCCGCGTCTTCGGCTCTTCCAAGATCGCGATAGGCTTGGCCGAGCAAATGATGCGGGACAGGATTGTTCGGATCCATGGCCAAGGCGTGCTGCAGAGTGCGGACGGCGAGCTCCGTTTCGCCTTTCTTTGCGAGAACTTTTCCCATCAGGATGTACGGGCCGGTGGAAGTGGAATCGAGCCAGATGGAGCGCTGCAGCAATTTTTCGGCTTCGTCGAATTTTTGGATGCGGGAATAGGCGTCGGCAAGTTTGTAGTAGGCGGGGGCATAGCCGGGATTGAGCTGCAACTCTTTTTGAAATTCATCGACCCCTTCAGGGATTTTGGAGTGATATAGATGCAGCTCGCCCAGCAGGAAATGCGCGAGGGGAAGCTTGGGATCGAGCGCGACGGCTTTTTGCGCGTATTCCTCGGCGACAGGACCGAAATCCTGGCGCAGCAACATACGCGCGGTGAAAAGGTAACTTGCAGCGGAGTCTGCGGAGACACCAAACATCTTCGCGAAGGCGCCGCGAGCGTGCGGATAGTCTTTTGTCTGGATGTAGCAGATGCCGAGGATGTAGGCGGCGTCGACGTTCGCGCTGGGGAACCAGGATTGGACTTTCTCGAGATAGGGGATGGCTTCGGCAGGCCGGCCCGCGAGATAAAACGAAAGGCCAAGCAACTGAACGCCCTCACCATCATCCGGGTTCTCCTCGCGTGCCTTCGTCAGGTAGGTGATGGCGTTCAGATAATCGCCCTTTTTGTAGTAAGCCCCGCCTAGTTCGTGCGAGAGCCCTTTCGTGGCGGGATGTTGTGCCTCGATGTCGTGAAGCGCGGCGAGGGCATCGTCGTATTTGCCTTGCTGCAGAAGGCGACGCGCCTGCTCGAAGTCTGAATCGGAGGGAAAACGCGAAGCTGTAGAAGGTTGTGGCTGCGACGGTGGATTGGAGTGCTCCAGTATAGACGAGCGCGCGGAAGGGCTGCTTAGAAGCGAGCCGCTAGCTAGGAGCGCCGAAATCAGTTGAACCTTCATACTGCGAGTCGTCACAATCGAGAATAAGAACGATTAGAGCATAAAAAAGGGGAGCCCGTGAGGGCTCCCCTTTTCGTTTTTGGGGTGTGGTGCGTGCTAGAAATTAAGCTTCAGACCGAATTGCAATCGGCGCATGGTTGACCCGAAGGCCAGGCCCGTGATGCTGCCAGCGTTGCCGCAGTCGACGCAGCTGTTGGGGCGATCGAAGTTAACGTGGTTGAAGACGTTGTAGGCGTTAAATTGGAACTGAGTCTTAAACCTTTCAGTCACGCTAAAGGTCTTGAACACAGAGAAGTCCGTGTTCCAGAATTTCGGTCCGCGGAAGCTGTTGCGTCCGACGTCTCCGAAGGTTCCTACCGCAGGCTGGGCCCAAGGCCCGACCGTCTGTCCCGGAGTAGTGAGCAAGACGCCTCCGGTAGTCTGGAACCAGTAACCGGCCGCCTCGGGATTCCCGGAGCGAGGGCCGTTCTTCACCGAGCCGACGACATTGGCCCTGCAAGGACCGACGTCGCTGGAAGAACTGCAAGAGTTAAGGCTGGGCGTGAAGGGCAGGCCGCTACCGATGATGGTAGCGCTGTTGATAGACCAGCCTCCGATGAGGAGGTCGGCGGGGCGACTCAAGTTGCCCGCCCACCGCTTTCCGTGGCCAAACGGCAGATCGTAAACTTGCGTAAGGATAAACAAGTGGTTACGATAGTCGTCATTGGGACCGTAGGTAATTTTGCGGTCAATGTTGTAGTAATTCGAGTCATAGTTGTCGGAATGCTGGAAAGTGTAGCTGCTCTGCAAGGACAAACCGCCAGAGAAGCGCTTCTCGACGGTCGCCTGCAAGGAGTTGTAGTGGTTGTCGGCATCGTTCCCGAAATAATCGATGCCCTGAGTCCAACCGTACTTGTTGAAGAAGGGCCGGCGGTTGTTCTTCGGTACTCCAGTCGCAAAGCCAACTAGCGTAGGTTCATTGGCACCGTACGCGGGCCCGCCGCCCGCAAAGGTGTGCGTGCCCTTGTTACCTACGTAGGCGAGTGAGGCGGATATGGTGGAAGTAACCTGCCGCTGCACGGTGGCGTTCCACTGATCCACAGTGGGCAACCGATTGTTGAAAGGACGAGACCGGGAGAAGACCCCATCCGGCACAAGTGGCCGTCCATTGACGCCGACGCACTGTGCTTTGTCGGGAGTGAACACACCACCGACGACACCGCTCGGGTCGGTGATCGCATTGCAGTTGCTGGTGGCCAGCGTGCCGCCGAGCCTGGTTGCCGGATCGAATGTCGGCGGACCTTGCTTGAGATTGAAAACGAATCCACCCGTATTGGAATTGAGTTGCTGAGCTCCGAGTACTGGCAGATTTTGCGTGATGGCGTGGCCGAAGATAGAGCCAAACACACCAATGTCATAGCTTCGACCGTAACCCAAACGAACTACGGTTTTCGTATTCATCTGATAGGCGACGCCTAACCGGGGTGCAAAGTGCGTGAAGCTAGTGCTGGTGTTCCCTCTCAGATCCACACCGGTCTGGCCCGCCACGCGCATTTCGCCGGTGCCCAGGTCAACCCAGCCGCCTCCAGCCGTTCCCGCTGCCGATTCCGGCCTGTAGATTTCCCACCGCAACCCAAGATTGACGGTCAGTTTCGGCGTCCAATGAATCGTGTCCTGACCGTAGAAAAACAGCCGAGGTTGAGTCTCGTATGCGTTGAGAGAGTTGCTGACGTAACGCTCGAAGTGGCTGGGCAAACCGAGCAAAAATCCAGCCAAACCGCTCCCGCCATCTGCCTTACCAGCTATTGCCCCCTGAGCAGCGTCGTTGTTGAAATCGAACTGGCCTGCGCGGTGAGAATCGCTGGGTACGCGCAGGTTGTAAGCGTAGCGAACGTCCGCACCGAACTTGATGGTGTGCCTGCCGCGAATGTTCGTCCAATTGTTCACGAATTGGTACTGATGTTCGTGCTCGGTGAGGGGGCAGTTGCACTGGTTCACGTGCAAGGAGTAGCCAAAAAGGAACTCAGAAGCTCCGGGTTGCTGAATTGTAAAGGCCGGCATGGCCGAGGTTGTGCTGTCCAGGTTAACACCTGGAATTCCGGCGTCTTTGGCGGGTGTCGTGCCGAAGCCCCCGGGACTTACATCCACCCGGTAGCGCATATAACCGAAGCGGAAATCCATCAGCAATGTCGGGCTGAAGATGTAGTCAAAGCCTGTAGCGATGCTCTGGTTGCGAACCGAGGAGTTCCCGGCAAAGTCGCCGACGGAGGGATCGCTCGGGAGCGCATGACCGCCGATAGCTATCCCGAACAGACCCGGACCGGAACGCTTAAACTGCTGGAAGCTGTAACGCCCGAAGACGCTCACCTTGGTGCTGGCGACGAAGTCCGAGCGCGCATCGAAGCCATTGGAATCGAGGGTGTTGTTGCCGGAGCTGAAAAAGTTATCGCCCGGCACCGTGGAGGGCGTAGCGTTAGGCAGCGGGATCAGAGCCAAAAGAGCCTCGGCCTGCGGAGACAAGCGATTCGCGGGTATCACGTTGCCTGGGAACTGCGCCCGGTTTGCAGGGGCAACGTTGCAGGCCGGCGTGAACCCCGTCACCTTATCCGTGCAGGGATCGTAGATATTCTTGCCCAAAATGTTAAGGTTGGCTCCGGTGCCGGCGCTGATACTTCCTCTTTCGAGGGCGGTGGGTACACGGTCCGAAGACGTCCCGCCAACGTGGCTCCGCTGCCCCTGGTAATCGCCAAAAGCGAAGAGCTTGTTCTTCCTAATGGGTCCGCCAACAGTGCCTCCGAACTGATTCCAGTTGCCGCTGGGAACGTTGCCCTTCAGGGGTGCCTGTGTAAATGGATTGCGCGCGAAGTTGGAATTGGAGCGCTCAAAATCGAACGCCGATCCGTGGATCTCGTTGGTGCCCGATTTGGTCTGCGTCGTCACGATCGCGCCGATGGCCTTGCCGAATTCAGCGTCGTAGTCCTGATGAATAATTTTTGTTTCGTCGATGGCGTCGAGATTCGGATTGATAACGATAATCCCAAGGATCGGATCCTGATTGTCTGTCCCATCCAGTTCGAATGCGGTACCGGCGAAGTGCTGCCCATTCGTTTCGATCTGTTGCGAACCTTGCGGGTTTTCGCTGGCCGCGTGACCCCAGTTGAGGCGCTGGGCCCCAGGAGATAGAAGCTGGAAGGTTGTAAAGTTTCGATTGTAGATCGGAAGATCTTCGACCGTTCGAGTTTCAAAAACCGTGGCTACGTCAGTCTTTTCCGTCTGAAGTTGCGGGATTTCGCCAGTCACTTCGACGGACTGCGTAACAGCGCCAACTTGCAACTGCGCATCCGCGCGGACTGCCGTGTCTGCGTCAACGCGGACACTCGCGATTTCGTAGGCCTTGAATCCCGCAGCCTCGATTCGAACCTTGTAATTGTCCGGTATGAGGTGCGTAGCTGAATAACCCCCACTCTCGTTCGTTGCGACTTCTTCCGTGGTTCCCTTGCCCAGATTGGTCACCGTGACCTTGGCTGCCGCCACGCCCGCGCCCTGAGCGTCAGTAACAGTGCCAACAATACTCCCATACACCGCTTGGCCGGACGCTCTCGGTGTCGCAAGTACGCAAGCCAAACAAAAAACCACCATTCCCACCCAGATCGATTTCCTCACCATCACACCCTCCTTCGAGAAACGCGGCTAGCACAAACTCCAGGAACTATCAGCGATTAGGTGTTGGCGAATGAAGCCGGTTTTCCGGCGTGCATTCGTAGAAGCCCGTATTTAGAAGAAAAGAGGTTTGAGTGTCTTCGAAAAGAAGAGCGCTGACGAAGTCTTGTTCTTCAGCCACTCCAAAGCACCCAACCCACCCACGACGTTAAAATGCACCCCAAAGCAAATGCTCCGGTAGCGCTGGGCGTCCCGCATTCTTCGGACTCCACCCAGCGATACACCCCGACTGCGCACCTGGACAAACGAAAAAAATGATGCACACTATTAGTTCTTTGCAGGCGTATAAAGAAGTCTCATGTGGTCTGATACCGTTACCCGTACTAAAGCCCGCGCTTGCATAGAGATGGGTACGTTGTTACACTCCTGTTAAACCAATGTAACTGAGGGTTACTCGTTGTCCGAACGCGAACAATATCTCGCACAGATCGAGAAATTGGTCGGCAGCCAGATTTTGCATAGCTCTGAATCCCTGTGCAAACTCCTCCGCTATTTGGCAAAGCATGCGCTCGATCACCCGGGAACTCCTATTAAGGAATATCAGATTGCGACGGAAGTTTTCGGCCGGTCAGCTGATTTTGATCCTCAGCTTGATTCCATGGTGCGCGTACAGGCAGGTAGGTTGCGCGGGAAACTCGCCGAGTATTACAGCGTAAACGGCGCCGACGACAGCGTCGTAGTAGAACTCCCGAAGGGCACGTACGTCCTCGCGCACCATCCTGGGGCTGCTTTGGAGCCGGAACTCAGCGCAAGCGGGACTTTCTCGTGAGGGTGACCTCGCACCGGCGGCGTTTCGAGTGTTCTGGAACGCTTTTGTTTCCAGGCAAGAAGAACCGTGGGTAATTTTCAGCAACGCGGCGTTTGTGGGCCGCCCCGAAACGGGCATGCGATACTACAATGCCGCAACGGACAAGGGCAGCTTCATTTTGGATCACTACACGGGTGTGGGCGAGGTGCTGGCTGTTCATGAACTGGACCGTGTATTCGGACTGCTGCACCGGCAGATCCGCATAAAGCGCGGCAACCTGTTTTCACTGGACGACGCAAAAAACAATAACCTCATCTTCGTCGGCTCGCCTTTCGAGAACCTAACCCTGCTGGAAATTCCAGGGACTCAGGAATTCATTTTCCGTCGCATGGCTTCCGGGCCTCGCAAGGGCGAGGAGGCCATCGTCAACGTCCACTCCCGGCCGGGAGAGTCCAAGGAATACTTCCCCAGTGCTGGCAACGCGCCGCTAACGGAAGACTACGCCGTGGTCGGGTTGGTTAAAGGACTCAACCCCAGCCAGGCTGTGCTGATCCTGGCGGGCACGACGACGATAGGGACGCAAGCGGCAGTCGAATTCGTTTGCCGGCAGAGTTCGGTTGAGGAACTTCTTCTAAGGCTGCCGGTATCCCAGACGGGGCAGCTCAAATCATTTGAGGCGGTACTTCGCGTCAAGGTGACGCGAGGCGTACCGGTGGGAACCGAGCTGGTAGCGCTGCGCAGCGGGACATCGTAACCCGTGTTACGTAACGGCGCTAAGATGGCGGTGTGAGCCGCGGGTCGAGCTCGCGGGCCTTCTGAAATTCGCGGGCTGACTCTGCCTTGTCACCCTTGCGCTGCAACGCCAAGCCCAACTGGAAATGCGCGGGAGCATAGCCAGGAAGCGCGCGAATTGCTGCCTGGAACTGCGAGATGGCGCCTTGCAGATCTCCGGCGTTGAGCAGCCGCTTGCCCGAATTAGTCGCGAAAAGCGCAGCCTGCTGATTCGTCTTCTCCTTTCCAATTTCAGTACCCACTTTGGATTCAACTGCGGCTCCCTCGTTGTCGCCGAGTTGGCGAAGCACCGCCGCCAGAGTGGTGTGCGCGCCGGCAAAATTGGGCTGCAAGTGGATCGCCTGCCGCAAGGCATCCGCCGCTTGGGGTAATTTGCCCTGCTGCTTCAGAACAGTTCCGAGCGTGTAAAAGGCCTCGGCGTAGTCCGGCTTTGCGTCAGTTGCTGCCTGCAGCTCGTCAGCCGCCGGTGCGAACTCGCCCTGCTGCCACAACGTTACGCCGAGCGTGTAGTGCACGTCGGCCAGTTGCGGATCCAATTCTTCCGCCTTGCGAAACTCACCAACAGCTTCGGTTAGTTTGTCTTTCAGTTTTAGGGCCAGGCCCAAGTCGTAATGTAACGGCGCGTCCTTCGGGGCTCTCGACAGTGCAGATTCAAATTGTTCAACCGCCGAGTCGAAATCTGCTTTTTGGAGATAAGCGACACCCAAATTCGCCCGGTATCCGGTGTCCTGGGGGCGCAGGCGGAGCGCAGCTTGAAACTCTAGAATGGAATGGTCGGCATCCCCAAGTTGAAGCAATGCCAAACCTAAATTGTTGTGCCCGTCGGCGTTCTCCGGCTGTAATCGCGCCACCACGCGGAACGCAGCCACTGCTTCATCCGCATTTCCGGTGTGTTGTAGTAGAAGTCCCACGGCGTTTTGCGCCTCTGCAAAATCGGGTTGGAGTTTCACCGCCGTTTGCAGCTCGCGGAGGGCAGCACTCGGATCGTTTTTCTCTCGGAGTGCTTCTCCAAGGTAGTAGTGTGCTTGGGCGCTTCCCGCA
>WNFA01014430.1_pt1 | contig 10480 bp, 10 predicted proteins | sample 5400481 | NCBI WGS metagenome assembly WNFA01 (sample SAMN13153340, study PRJNA577476) | soil metagenome | isolation source: 120 cm saprolite under Douglas fir tree site 2 hole 1 replicate 2 | place: USA:California | collected 2015-04-18 | reverse complement strand
CGGAACGGCAACAGATTCTCGAAGCTCTCAAGCAGTGCAATTGGGTTGTGGCAGGCCCCCATGGGGCAGCCGCACGTCTTGGAATGAAGCGATCCACCCTGCAAAAGCGCGTGCATAAGCTCGGAATTGCGCGCAGCTCTGCCTAGTCGCCTCGCCGGTCTTGCGTTCAAACGCTGTCCAAAATGTTCCCGCCTTCAGTTTTCTTTCTCAGTGCTCTGAAACGGGCAGACCGCCACGTCGGTGGCAGTGCCACGGTGGCAGCGTGATCTAAAGAGCTCTCTTTCGACTCGCCAACCCACTACAAATCAATAGGTTCCGCAACTTTGGGAACCCCCCGCGCTTTGGTCCCTGTGATGCATTCCTCCTGAGCGCGAGGCGTTGGCCATGAGTGGAATGCGAAGCCTAAGCGGAGCATGGAAATCTCAATCGGCGTTCTCAAGAAAACGCTCTCGTTCTTCGATCCTGGAAATCGATTCCTGGATGCCGAGCAAGATTCAAGCTATCTCACCGCTGGTGGACCGGTTGATGCGGCTAATTAAAGGATCGAAGTGTGTTTCGGGAAGGGAGTTCGATGTCGAGCTGGCGCTCCGCGAAGCCCTGGGAAATGCCGTCGTGCATGGCAATCAGGAAAATCCAGAAAAAAAAGTACACATACGCTGCCGTTGCGGGCCCGGCAACGAATTATCGATCATCGTGACGGACCAGGGGAAAGGATTCGACTTCGGAAAGGTAGTGGGTAACGGCCTCACATCGGACCCCGCTGCGGCACATGGGCACGGTATTCAGCTGATGAAAGCGTATATGGACGATGTGCACTTTGCACGAGGCGGGTCGGAAGTCCATATGCGCAAGCGTTCGCGAACTACGTCCCGTTCGTGAAGGTCACGGTTGGGAAAGAGCGCGAAATTGAGGCGACAAGCCGGTGGGTGGTCGAAGAAACACCTCCAGCGGACGAAACGCGAGTCATGGGAATGCTACGAATCACGATTGCCGAGACACCGAGCGAACAAAAGTGGACGGTGGAAGGCCGACTCGTTCATCCGTGGATTTCGGAACTGAAGTCCAGCTGGACGAGAACAAAAACTGCCCGCCGGGAACGCAAGTGCGTGGTGGACCTTACAGGCGTGACCTTCATCGACAAAAGCGGCGAGAACGTGCTCGCCGTGTTGTCCAAGCAAGGCGCGGAACTCATTGCCACCGGTTGTTACACCCGGCACGTCGTGGACAACATTGAGAGGAAGAAGCCGAATCGTCAGTTATGAGGAAAGGGGTACGTCATGACCGCTGAAGAACTGAACTGGTTATTGCAAACCATCCAGGGCGTCGCGAACGCGGAACGATTCGTCCTGGCGCAGTACAAGCGCGGCAGAATTTCGTTTCAGCTGATGGCCGATATCGCCCGAAAACGCGGTTGGATCAACCACACCGCGAATCAATTCGCGATAACGACGACCGGTTACTTGGCTGAGTTCACGGCAACAGGATTTCCAATTGCAATTGCCTGACAGGAGTGGCCGCATGTCCGAGCAAAGTTTGCAGAATTACCACACCACAGAAACGGGCGGCACGCAGAGCACGATTGCACGAGAGGAAGACGCTTTTCTGGTCGCTGCAAAACGCGGCGATTCGGCTGCGTTCGAAGTCCTTTGCAAACAATCCGCAAGCACGGTCTTCCATATCGCCCGGCGAATGATGCGGAGCAAAGAGGATGCAGAAGATGTAATGCAGGAGTCGTTTCAGCTGGCCTTTATTCATCTCAAAAGCTTCAAGGGCGGTTCGCGGTTTTCCACCTGGCTGTCCTGCATTGCCATCAACGCTGCCTTGATGAAACTGCGCAGGAAGCACCACCTGCGGGATGTGCCGTTGGATGAATCGGCCGAAACCGACGAGCCTTCTTTCCGGCATGACATCGAGGATCAAGGTCTCGATCCCGAACAACTCTATGCACAAAAGGAACGTCAACGGATTCTCTCTGAGGCCATGAATGAATTAACGCCAGGAATGCGAAAAGCGATCGAGCTGCGCGAGCTTGGCGAACGATCGACCGAAGAGACTGCGCAAATCATGGGAATTTCCGCAAGCGCGGTAAAGGCTCGCGTCTTTCATGGGCGAAGGAAATTGCGCGAAAGATTGAAGGACCACGTCGGGCCCGCGTGGATATCCGAAAGGGAGACTTCACGGATGATCGGTAACACGAGAGACAGCTCCGAAGGTCGGGTCGAATGCAATGCAAGTAATTAAAGCGCGAAGGAAGGGAGGTCCTCATGGTCACGCTTCTGCTCCTCACTGTATTCGCGATTTTGGTGTTTCTGTGTTTCGTGGGCCCGGATGTTATCGACACGAGACATCGCCGTTGACTCAAATCCGAACTGGGGCTACCGCTCCGAGCGATTGGTGGCTAGCTCGTTGGACAACGTTTTTGCCGAATTGGTCCGTGTCCCCAGACCGCATTACCTCGCGGTCAAATTCGCGATTGGCGTTTAAGGAGTTCTAGTTATGTGGATTGTTCGAGTCGCTCTGGACCGACCGTATACCTTCATCGTTCTGGCCGTGCTCATTTTGGTTCTGAGCCCCATCATGATCTTGCGCACTCCCACCGATATTTTCCCGAACATCGATATCCCGGTGATCGCGGTTGCATGGCAGTTTACCGGCATGAATCCCGAAGAATTGGAAGGCCGGCTCACGGCGCCGTTTGAACGAGTGCTTACCACCACGGTCGACAACATCGAACACATCGAATCGACCACGGTAAACGGGCAAGCCATCATCATGATTTACCTGCAACACGGCGCGAGTTTGGACACCGCGAATGCTCAAGTGACTGCGATATCTCAAACCGGCCTTCGCCAATTCCCGCCGGGCACTCTGCCTCCCCTGATCATCAACTACAGCGCTTCGAGCGTGCCCATCCTGCAGTTGGGCCTGTCGGGAAATGGACTCTCGGAGCAGCAGTTGAACGACCTCGGACAGAATTTCCTGAGGCCCCAACTGGTGACGGTGCCTGGGGCTGTGATTCCTTTCTTGTACGGAGGCAAACAACGGCAGGTCATGGTTGATTTGAATCCTGGCTTGATGCAGTCGAAAGGACTGTCGCCACAAGATGTTCTCAATGCCGTGCAGCAGCAAAATCTGATTTTGCCTTCCGGAACGGCAAAGATGGGCCCGTTCGAGTACGACGTACGCCTGAACGCCAGCATGAGAACCGTTCCCGAACTGAACGACCTCCCGGTCAAGGTCGTCGGGAATTCCACGATCTACCTTCGTGATGTCGCGAATGTGCGCGACGCTTTTGCGCCGCAGACCAACATCGTGCGCCAGGATGGACGTCGCGGCGCCCTGGTCTCTGTCCTCAAGGCCGGCAACGCTTCGACAATCGACGTCGTGAAAGGCATTCGCGGTCTTCTTCCGCGTGTCGCCCAGACCCTGCCCCCGGAACTGAAGATTTTGCCGCTGGCCGATCAGTCCATTTTCGTCCGCGGCTCTGTGAACGGTGTCATCCGCGAGGCCGTTATCGCCGCGTGTCTCACCGGGTTGATGATTCTGCTATTCCTAGGAAGCTGGCGCAGCACCTTGATCATTGCGATCTCCATTCCGCTATCCATCCTGACGTCCGTCATGATCCTTAGCTTCCTGGGCGAAACCATCAACATCATGACACTCGGAGGATTGGCCCTCGCCGTCGGAATCCTTGTGGACGACGCTACGGTTACCATCGAAAACATCGAGCGATATTTCGAAGAAGGGCATGCGCAGCGCGACGCCATCTTGGAAGGCGCGGCGCAAATCGCCGTGCCCGCCCTGGTGTCGACGCTCTGTATCTGCATCGTGTTCTTACCGATGTTCCTTTTGAGCGGCGTAGCCAGATATCTCTTTGTGCCCCTTGCCGAAGCGGTGGTATTCGCCATGCTCGCGTCGTACCTCCTTTCCCGCACCCTTGTGCCAACGCTAGCGATGTACTTGTTGAAAGCAAAACAGAGCGACCGCGCCAACTCGCGGAATCCCCTCATACGGTTCCAGCGGGCGTTCGAGCGTAGATTCGAAAGCCTTCGAAATGCCTACCATTCCCTACTCACAACACTTGTTCACCGGCGGGCCCTTTTCATCCCCGCCTTTCTTCTGGCCTGTCTTGCAGCGTTTCTCCTGGTGCCGTGGCTCGGTCAGGATTTCTTTCCGAGCACGGACAGCGGTCAATTCATCCTGCATCTCCGCGCCAAGAGCGGCACGCGAATCGAAGAGACCGCGAAGCTGTGCGATCTGGTTGAGGGCAGCATACGCGGCGAGATCCCCGAGCGCGAGGTGGACAACATCCTGGACAATGTTGGACTTCCTTACAGCGCCATCAATTTCATGCACAGCACATCGGGACTCATCGGAGCGGGCGACGCTGATATTCTGGTGTCCCTCAAAGAAGATCACCACGCCACGGCAGACTATATTCAGCGCCTGCGAGAGAGACTGCCCCGTGAATACCCCGGCACGACCTTTTACTTCCTACCCTCGGACATCGTCACTCAGGTGTTGGACTTTGGTTTGCCTGCGCCCATCGATATCCAAATCGAGGGAACCGATATCGAGGGCAATCGCGAAATCGCAGCCCGGATGCTGCAAGAAGTCGAGCGCGTTCCGGGTATCGCCGATGCGCGCATACAGCAAGCGTTTGATTACCCTGAGTTCGATGTGGCTGTGGACCGTACCAAGGCGGCCCAGGGCGGCTACACTCAGCGCGATGTAGCCAGTAGCCTGTTGAACTCGCTCAGCGGCAGCTTCCAGATCACGCCGATGTTCTTTCTGAATTACAAGAACGGCGTCAGCTACAACCTAGTGACCCAGACTCCGCAATATTCGATTCAATCCCTGGAAGACCTCCAGAACACCCCGCTCAATGCGGCGGCCGCCACGCGCCCTGAAATTCTCGCCGACGTCGCTTCCATCAAACGGACGAACGAGATGGAAGTGGTCTCGCATTACAACATCCGTCGCGTGGTCGATATTTACGCCACTGTCCAGGGCCGCGATTTGGGAGCGGTGGGTCGCGAGGTCACACGCGTTGTAGATGCCAACCGAAAGTCCTTGCCGCGCGGCAGCTTCATCACCATCCGGGGCCAACTGCAAACGATGCGCACTTCGTACCTCGGGTTGCTGGGCGGACTCGTCTTCTCCGTCGTTCTCGTCTATCTCCTGATCGTGGTGAACTTTCAGTCCTGGCTCGATCCTTTCATCATCATCACGGCACTTCCTGCCGCGCTTGCTGGCATCGTCGGTTTCTTATTCCTCACGCACACAACCCTCAGCGTTCCTGCCTTGATGGGCGCCATTATGTGCATGGGCGTCGGAACGGCGAACAGTATTCTCGTCGTATCTTTTGCGAAAGAGCGGCTCCGGCATCACGGAGATCCGGTTGAAGCGGCCATCGAAGCTGGCTTCACCCGGTTTCGCCCCGTGCTCATGACCGCGCTGGCCATGATCATCGGCATGATTCCTATGGCGCTCGGCCTCGGCGAGGGCGGCGAGCAGAATGCCCCGCTGGGCCGCGCGGTTATTGGCGGCCTGTTGTGCGCCACCGTGGCTACCTTGGTCTTCGTCCCCGCGGTTTTCAGCCTGTTACACCGGCGACGTGATCCTTCGGCTGTCCAACAACCGGCGGCGGGCAATGGCGAATCAATTCAAGCCTGAGCTAAAGGAAAAACGAATGACTCGAGCGAGGGAAAAGTGACGACCACTCCAGAAACAGAAACAATCGAGGTGCAGACCATGCAACCGGGTCCGGACGGATTTCACTCTCGCCCCGGAGCCCGGCGGCGAACCGCAATCCTTGTTGTGGCGGCCGCATTCGCAGCTCTCGCTCTGCTCATTTACTCCGGCATCCACTCGCGTGCGGCGGCCGAATCGCGGCTGGCGCAACGAACACAAGAAATCGCCACTCCCACCGTTGCTGTGGTCTCTCCGAAAGAAGGGGCTCCCACACAGGAAATTGTTTTGCCCGGTAATACGCAGGCCTTCAGCGACGCACCGATCTATGCGCGAACCAGCGGCTATCTCAAGCGCTGGTATTTCGACATTGGTGCACACGTCCAGAAAGGCCAGTTGCTCGCCGAGATCGAAACCCCCGAAGTCGACCAGCAGCTGCAGCAGGCTCGAGCGGACCTGGATACTGCGCAAGCCAACCTGAACATTGCCAAAATCACCGCCAGCCGCTGGCAAGATCTGGTGGGCAACGGCTCCGTGTCCCAGCAGGAAACCGACCAGGCGGTCAGCAATCTCAGCGCGGTGAAAGCCGCGGCCGAATCCAGTTCCGCCAACGTGCGGCGTCTTGAACAGCTGCAATCGTTCGAAAAGATCTATGCCCCCTTTGACGGCATCATCACCGCCCGCAATACGGACATCGGAGCACTCATCGATGCCGGGGCCAATTCACCGAGGTGTACTCTCGCGCCGCCCGCTCCGCTGCACCAGCCACATTGACCCTCGATGAATTCCCTGGCCAAATCTTCCATGGGACTCTCGTTCGCAACGCCAACTCCATCGATGTCGCTTCCCGTACGCTGCTTGTCGAGGTCGATGTTGACAACCCGACCGGCCAGCTCCTGCCGGGCGCGTACGTCTTTGTGCACCTTAAGCTGCCCGAGCAAACGCGCTCGGTAACCATTCCATCGAATGCGTTGATCTTCCGCAAAGAAGGCTTGCAGGTCGGGCTGGTTCGCAACGGCAACGCTGAGTTGGTTCCGGTCAAAATCAGTCGCGATTACGGCAATAGCGTAGAAATTATTTCCGGCCTCCAAGCGACCGATGCAGTCATCGTCGACCCATCGGACTCTCTTGTCGCCGGCACGGCCGTTCGCCTAAGCAGCAAACCAACAGGCGGGTCCAAACAATGAACTACGTAATCGGTGTGGTCCGTCTAATCCTCACCGGAATCGTCGCGCTGCTTCTAGTGCTGCTGGTTGTGGCGCTTGAGGGCTGTACCGTTGGTCCCAAATACGTCAGGCCCACCGTCCCCACAACAGCGACCTATAAGGAAGAAACACCAGGTTCATTCAAGGAGTCGGACCAGTGGCAGCCCGCTCGTCCCGGAGATCAGACGAGCCGCGGAAAGTGGTGGGTGATTTTCGGCGATCCGGAACTCAACCAACTGGAAGAGCAGATCGCCGGTTCCAACCAGAACCTGAAAGTAGCGGAAGCGCGCTTCCGCGAGGCTCGTGCGACGATTCGCTTCAATCGGGCTTCGCAGTTTCCAACCGTGTCCACTGCGCCAAGCGCTAGCTATGTCAAGAACTCGGACTATTCATCGAACTTTTCGTCGAAGATCCAACAATCCAGCAAAGGCGACTTCGTGCTGCCTTTTGATCTTTCCTACGAGTTGGATCTCTGGGGCCGCGTGCGGCGCAGCGTCGCTGCCGCGCGGGAAGAAGCGCAAGCGACCGCTGCCGACTACGAGACCGCAAAGCTCAGTCTTGAGGCGGAACTGGCCATGGACTATTTCGAATTGCGCAGCGCCGATTCTCAGAAACAACTTCTCGACGATACAGTAAAAGCCTATGACGACAACCTGCAGCTCACGCTGAATCGCTTCAAAGGAGGCGTGGCCCCGAAGGCCGACGTTGCGCAAGCACAAACCCAGTTGGATACGACCCGGGTACAAGACACGGATGTAACTGTGCAGCGTGCGCAATTCGAACACGCAATTGCAATTCTGATCGGGAAGCCGCCCGCGGAATTCAGCCTGGCAACGGCGCCGCTCAACCAGCAACCTCCCGGCACTCCGATTGGCCTCCCTTCTGAACTATTGCAGCGACGCCCGGACATCGCTGCCGCGGAGCGCAGAGTGGCGGAAGCGAACCAGCAGATCGGCATCGCCCGCGCAGCATATTTTCCAACGGTGACCCTCGGTGGAACCGCGGGATTTGCCGGCTCGCAAGGTTCAAACTGGTTTGGCTGGCCGAGCGGCTTCTGGGCCGTCGGTCCAGCGCTCGCGCAGACGTTGTTCGACGCGGGGCGCCGTCGCGCCACTTCCGAATCGGCGCGCGCGAACTACGATGCCGCGGTCGCAACCTATCGGCAGACCTCACTGACAGCGTTCCAAGAGGTCGAAGACAATGTCGCCGCCTTGCGTATTCTCGAAAACGAAACGCAACAACAACAACAGGCCGTCGCATCTTCGCAGGAATCTCTTCAACTTTTTACGAACCGTTACAAGGGCGGCGTCGACACCTACCTTCAGGTCATCACCGCACAGACGGTGGAGCTCGCCAACGAGCGAAACGCCATTGATATCCAGCGCCGCAGATTGGACGCTAGTGTGCTCCTCATCAAGGCACTAGGAGGAGGCTGGAACGTGTCCAATCTTCCTACGTTCGGTTCGTCCTCCGTTCGCGACTATTAAAGATCGGCTTTCGGTATACGACGGCTCCCTTGCATGTCGCACCGCAGGTGCTCTAGCGCGTCGAACCCCACCCAACCTTTCGGGTAAAAACCGAATGGTCCCCCGCATTTCGTTGGCAACTTCTCTCAAAATACTGGGCTTTTCGCTATTTCTGGTAGTCTGACCCACTCTCTAACGCCGCAGCTGCTACTGGGTTTTTATCACGTTTTTCATCTCTGCCATCAGGCAAGTCCGCCGGTTGCCCGCCTTTCAGCAAACCGGCAATCCGCTCCTTGTCGCCGAACACGGCACAGTAGCGAAAGCCTTCCATCTCGAACAACGATTGAGGATCAGACCGGGCCGGAAGACCAAATGGCATCGCCTGAGAGCAAACCGCCATAATTACCAGAGGACTCAGAGTTCCTTTCTACAGGGCTGAATGTTTCATCGCAAGTGACACGTACAGTGACTATTTCTCGCTGAATGAGAATCCTCACGGAGTCATTCTGGCATTCTCGTCCAGATGGAAAACTGCACACTAAAAATTAGTCTTTGTCGGCTTATGCGAGAAGCCTATTCGTTCTGACCTGTCGCCAGGCTTTGTCTTTACTTTAACCTGTCTTGCACACCCGCCGGAGATGTAATACAATTACTTCATGAAGAGCCTCACCGTACGATTGCCCGAGCCACTGCTGGCGGACATTGAGGCGGAATCGCGCGGACGGAAGGTCTCGAAGTCGGATGTAGTTCGCGAACGGCTCGAGCGTGCGCCCCGACAGCGGCGCCGCACTGCCTCCCTCACTGCCATCGCCGACCTTATCGGATCGGTGGATGGCCTACCGACCGATCTAACTGCGCGGAAGAAGGAATATTTGCAAGCCACTGGTTATGGGCAGAAACGTCCTCGTTGACGCTGGATTTGTTGTAGCGTTGCTTAGCAGTCGCGACGCTCACCACCAATGGGCCGTGACGCAAGCCTCCGAGCTGCCTCCGCTTTGGTCCACGTGCGAAGCCGTTTTGTCCGAGGCCTTCCACCTTCTCGGAGAGCTTGGTGCCCCCAAGCTCGGCGCACTACTTCGCCGCGACGCTCTGCTGGTCGCCTTCACACTTACCGAGAACGTGGAGCCAGTCGTGAAGCTGATCGAGAAGTATTCCAACGTTCCCATGGGCTTCGCCGATGCTTGCCTCGTTCGCATGACCGAAACGCTTGCCGATCCCATCATCCTCACGACCGACCAAGATTTCCGAGTTTACCGTCGCCACAGCCGCCAAGTGGTTCCCTGCGTGACACCAGAGTGATCTTGCCGGCGGTCATTCCTGCGGAAACTGAACCTGGCCTTTGTGCCTTCTGAGGCAAATCTAATCTAAATCATTGCTCCGGTTGCGCTTGCGAGCTCGAGTCATCCTTCTGTTGCTCCAACATTGTTCTAGCAGCCTTTCGGCGCACCTCAGCCACCACTTGTGTGATGTCAAATATCAATCACCATCGCCGCAAAATAATCTACTCTGTTCGGACGCTCATCATCACCCTGCAATCTTGGATTATTCGACGCATCCACACTTCAATGCCTGTCTCGACGACATCGAAGAGAACGAACTAGGAGCGAGACCCTCTGCGGGCAACCCGACTTCATTTCCTCAAGGCCCCCGGCTGGCCCCAGAGTTCAGGCAATGCGAGGTGCCATTGCGCTGCGGAAAAATTCGAGGCGATGGTTAAGCTTGGCGTCGCCGACAACCGTATGAAGGATTTCTTGCGGGTCCTTTCCAGCAGGCTCGCGTTCGACGGCAAGACCCTCAGCGAAGCGTTCGAAGAACATTCCTGAATCGCGGATCCCGGGGCTAGATTCGAACTGGCAACCCTTCGGTTAATAGCCAGCAGAGTAATTTAATCGGAATTCGCCAGGGGCTACAAGGTGCCCAAACGGATCAAACGGATCGCTCTGGGGCCATCCGCGCCTGTGCAGCCAGAAGCGATGACCAGCGTCAGTCTGCCGTCGGCCGCCGGTCCGAACTCTTGTCCGTGACAATGAAGACAATCCAGCAGCGTCAAGCACCATTGTCAGGCAGTCCCGCAAAGAGGATGAGTGAGAAAAAGCTGCAGTTTCATCACTTTTTACG
>WNFA01015073.1_pt1 | contig 10482 bp, 6 predicted proteins | sample 5400481 | NCBI WGS metagenome assembly WNFA01 (sample SAMN13153340, study PRJNA577476) | soil metagenome | isolation source: 120 cm saprolite under Douglas fir tree site 2 hole 1 replicate 2 | place: USA:California | collected 2015-04-18 | reverse complement strand
CACCGGCAACCAGAAACGGCGCAGCAGTTCACCCATTCCGGTGCCCGCACCGCTTTCGGTCAGGAATTTGTTGTCTTCTGCGCGGAGCATCGCATGTCCTCCGGGGTTTTGCCTCTTGCTTTTGGCAAGCTTGGCGCAGGCGAAGCGGGGCGTCAACGCGTGTGTCGATTGAAGGCCCGGCGCAGCTCCACAAAGAGCCGTCATACTCCGCCACCGGGTCTCTCCTTCGGCGAGCCCGATGACAGGCTCCAGCGGAGTATCCCGTACGCTGCGGCCTATCGGTTCTATCACTGACGTCTCTGGAATACTGGATCGCCCGCTTTCGCGGACGATGACGGTTGAGAGGGTGGCGCAGCTTCGCGATCTCGCGGCCTGATACGCCCGAGGTTTGCTATCAAGTTTCCTTACCCTCCGATCAGAGGGTTCGCGATCTCGCGGCCTGATACGCCCGAGGTTTGCTATCAAGTTTCCTTACCCTCCGATCAGAGGGCGCAGGGAATGCCGGGCGCCCGATGCGCCCGCTGCCGCGTGTGCAATGATAGTGGTAGAACGCACACGCGTTAGTCAGGTCACACCGGAATCACCCGGCATTCCCCGCGCAATGGTTTTAACGGTTTCCTTCGTGCTCTCCCCGGCGACCGGGCTCTTTTGCCACCGTCATCGGCAGATTGCTCCGCCAACTTGACACCAGCGTCGGGGTGTCAGGACCACACGACTTCGCCGTCCGCATTGGCATCGCCCGTCTCGCGCGCCGCCGCGTCCACCGCATCCTGCCCCGACGTCCGTGACGTTCGCGAAACGCCCCTCTGAGTGGGACAGGACGGGACGAGTCCTAGTTCTGATTTGCCCGACGGGTTAAGCGAAATATTTTTTCGCGAGGGGCTGGACAGAAAATCGGGTGAGGCGACTGATTTGCCCGTCGGGCACAATCAGATACGGGCGGGTGAAGCGACATCCGGAATTCCTTAAATCCCGCATATCGCTGCGCTCGTGCTGCCGGTGTAGCGCTGCCGGCGCAAAGCCTCAACGACAGTGCGCGTGGCAGCCGCTGTTTGACTTGGCAATGAGAGAGGCCTTGAGGAGCGGTCGCGCAAACCATCGACGCCGCCTGCGCGGAACCGTTCGACCCATTTGGCGACGGTCTTCGCTGTGGTGTTGAACTGGCGCGCGGCGGCGGCTTTGCTTAACCCACCGTCGATCACACATCTCACCAGGCCTCTCGACCTTTCGGCGTCAGAGCAGCATTCTTGTGGGTGTCCATTCGGTTCTCCCGGGAATCGCTAAAGCTTCGACAACTTCAGCTTCCTCGGTCAGGACCGAATGGACAACCTCCTGAAAGTCAACATCTAGAGCGGGATGACTTTGTCTTCGAATCGTCATCCCGCTCTATCTTTTTGTTTGAGCATGATCTTTTCGGAAAACCGGTACCCACTTTTCCGGATCATGCTCTAGCCGCAGCCGTTTCCTCATCGTCCTGTGCAGGGCATCGCAACGCCCGTGTCTCTGCGGAATTATTTGGACTCTCCGCCAAGCGCATACGGTCGCGTTTCCGCTTGTGCCTGTGTGAAGCTTACTACTTGGTCTTCGCGGCCGCGGCCGCTGCCTTCTTCTCCTCGAAGGAGGCATTTTCCTTCCCCGCGGCCTTGATCGCGTTCCACTCCGCCTTGGTGAACTCCGTGAACGCCATCTCGGGTTCACCAGCCATCATCATCATATGCCGGCTTAGCTCCCGTGCTCTTGGGCTGATGGCGAGCTTCGTTTCCGGCATCAGTTCGACTGTCTCCCAGTGCGTGAGTCCGTTGAACTCACTCCATTCGTGCGCGATGATCGCGTCGATTCGATCCCAGATGGTGGTGGAGGGATCGTTCCACAGGTCGAAGCGCTCCCAGCGGTCGAACACATTGCCATGCACGCTGATGCCCCTCTCCTCACCGCCGTATCTGTCGGCCGGGGAGCTGCGATAGTTTCCCCCGCGTTCCCTTCCCGTCTCGTTGAAAGCCTTCCCGTTCTCATCCCCAACTGGAAGCTTTTTGCTCCCCCCCGGGGGCGGCTTTTCGCCAGCCGGCGGAATACGCCTGACCCCGGCGCCCTGGTTCTTCTTGGGAATACCAAGCTCCCTCATCCGGTCCGCAATTTTGCTGTTCCACTCCTTCGCTGCATCCTCGGTGAATTGTCTGCTGGGCGGCACCTTTCCCGCGTTCCAAAAATCTTGCTTCAGCTTCTGCCATGCGGTCCTCGCCTCAGCCCGTTCTGGACCGGTCATCGCCCCCCCGACAAGTTCTCTTCTGACCCTCTGCATCGTTAAGTCGAGGGCCGCTTTCGCCTCCCGATCTATGACCACTTTGACTGCCCGGATAGCTACCTTTTCTGCCACCGCGACTCCCGCGCGAAACAGGACAACAGAGATGGTGAATATGTCAATGATCATCCAGATCGTGAGGGCTATATCGATGACCTCAAAAATAATCCTGAGACCTTTCGCTTGACGAGACTCATAGGGGATTCCCTCAATCCTCAACACGCTCTGTATATACCCATCAGGTCTTACAAGAGCCAAGCATCGGTAGCCGCCATGCAAGAGCGGTTCAAAGTTCTGACTCGCCATCTGGTCGTGAACATAATCGCGGCCGACAAGCGCTTCCCCGCCTCCTGCCAGGAAATAATTGATATTGTTCTGGTGTCTCTGTTCCTCCGACTCATCTTTGAGCCCGCCGCTGCGGATCGAGGCCCAAAGCTTTGTATCCGGCTCGGGAGCCCAGTGACGGGCAGGGAAAGGCGGCAATGGGTCTCGGTCATGCAGAGACAGAAGTCGCTGCCGGTCTTCACCCAGCCGCCGCTCCTCGAAGATATGCGCAACGGAATCCCACGCAACCGTATTTTTGGGCACACAAATTTCTGTTCCGGGGATCCAGCCCAAATGACCGACAACCCGATAGCTCTCGTCGATGACCGGTGTAAAGCTTGGCGCGAGTCCGGGGTCGCATGAGGGGCAGACCCAGTCGTTAGAATGCGTCCCGCTCCCGAACACGGTGCTGTATATGGACTCCCATTTGGTTACGGTGAACGGCCGAATGTGAACGTGAAGAGCATCGGAAATTAACTTGTCGCTGGAATAGCGGAACACCGGCGTAATGCGGAGGCGTGGACCGGGCATTACCTCGTCGCGAAAATGGATATTGTTATGGCCATCGTCCTCCGCGGCGACTTCGGGATCGTAAAGTCCCGCAGGACGAAGCGTGCGGCCATCATCGTGAACGTCCCAACCCATGTCCCAGCCCATGTTTTTCCTCCTTGCCGATTCTCATGGTCCGTTTTCCGCAAGCCTGGTGCCGTCGGCAATGCAGGCTTGCAGATAGGCCGGACGTTGATCCCACTTCACGCTCAACGCACTGATCAGGATCGCGGTGTGCGTGGCCCGCGCGGTCATGTATTGCGGCATCGGAATCGACAGATGGGGGCCGGATCCAAGAAGACCGCCGGCCCATCCGGCTGCGAGCGCGACCCAGGTCAGAGCATCGTCGCAATGGCCCCTGGTTCCGAGCTCCAGTGCCGCCTGCCTGCGCTCGTCGTCGGGCTCCCTGACCCACGCCTCGGCGGCCAGCAGCGCGGCGGCACGGTCTTCTGCAAAATGGTCCGAGGACGCCCTCGCGGATCGGCAGGCCCACCACACAGCCTCGCGCCGCGGCAGCAGGTAGGCGCAGAACGTCACGGCGTCCTCGATCTTGTCCGCGGTAACCAGGGTCTGCAGAAATTTCGTCGGAAATTGTTCGCTCGGCTTGGCACTGATTTTCTGTGACAGTTCCGGAAAGGTCTCGAACAAGGCCTCGGCTGTGGAGAAGCGCACCAGCGACATCGAAAAAAACTCCGGCGCCGGTCCCATCGGCGCGTTCACAATAAAATCCAGTTGACCAACAGCGGGAGGTACGTCAGGCCACGGGCCGACACGCCTAAATCGGAATCCCGCTGACGGTGGCGGCTCCGGCATTCAACACCGGCGTATTCAGCACCGCGCCGGCAGGTTGATGACACCGGACACAAGGCTTATCGAGCCCGGCGTAATGCTCACAGTGCTCGCCCCTACGGTAAGGGATATGGATACGTCCGCCGTGGTCGAGATTGCCATCGCAACCTTGATGGTCTGATTGCCCGTCTCGATGGTCAGTTGGTCGTCGCCATGCTTGATGGTCGTGCGGCGGGACGGACTGCCCTGCGGCGGTTTGAACGTCTCGCCGATCGTCCGGGTCTCGGCGTGCTTGACGGTGACCTCGTGATCCCGTTCGGCGTGCATCCGTATTTTTTCCGAGTCCTGGTGGTCATCGAACACGAACTCGTTGTAGCCGCCATTGTGTTTTGAGGAGTCGGATTTCCAACCGGAAATGGTCTTGTTGTCCGGCAGATCGTATGGCGGCCTGTTGTCGCCGTTGTAGACGCAGCCCGTGACAAGCGGGCGGTCCGGGTCGCCTTCGATGAAGTCGACGACCACCTCCATTCCGACTCGTGGAAGGAAAATCGCTCCCCATCTCTTGCCGGCCCATGTCTGCGCGACGCGGACCGGGCAGGACTTTTGCGGTTCGCGGTCCCAGTGGAACTGGACCCAGATGTGCCCGTGCTCGTCGGTGCTGATCTCCTCTTTTTCTTCGCCTTTCTTGCCGACCACCCTTGCCGTCTGGATGCCGTAGATGCGCGGCTTTGGGGTCTTCGGCAGGCTGCGATAGGGCCGGCTACTGGGGAGGATGTCGTAGGAACCGGAGTAGGTGTCACCGCTCCCGCCACCGCCGCTGCGATAGGACTGGGACGAATACATGTGCCTCGCGCCGACGATCAGGTACTCCTGGTTTTCCGACGCAGTCGGGTGGCGTTCGACCGTGACAAGACCTCCCGGATGGATGGAGGCGGCATCGCCATGGATGCTGCGTCGATAGTCGAAGGCCTGCTCCGCCTCAAGGCGAAACTTCGCGTGGCTCTCGCCCTTGTCCTTCTCGTCGTACTTGTGATGGTAATCGTACATCTCGAGCTTCGAATGAGCGTATTTCTCCTCGGATTCCTTGGGTGCTTTCAAGTCTTTTCCTGGCTTCAAATAGTCGTAATCATTGAAGTGAACCTTGCCGGTGCGCAACTTACGATCTGAAACCCATGAATGAACATGCTGCTTGGTACGAGTTGCGCCCGCGTGCCGCTGGATGAACGGGAGCTTCGGCAGATCCGGGATCGACTTGTGGGACGTCCGCGCGTCCGCCATCACCAGCGTGTGCTTGCCGTCGGCGTGCTCGAAAAAGTAATAAATACCGTAGTGCTCCATCATGCGACTGCAGAACGCCAGATCGGTTTCGCGATACTGGACGCAGTAGGGTATCTTGTGAAAATCACCGGTGGTGCGGAATACAAAGTCGGTAAATCCCGCCTTTTTGAACACCTCCGAAATGATTTCCTTGACGTCCTTCTTGAGAAAAATACGACAATCGGCCTTTCGGCTGAGCAGCCACAACCACGGGCGCAGCGTGAGATGGTAATGAAAGAGGTCTGCCGTGCTGCCGGTCCGTCGTGTCGCCGTCAGGATACCATTGTAGTAGCGGGTCTTATTGTCATAGGTAATCTGCTTGATCGTGCACGCCCGGCCGATTGCGTCGTCGAAATTTATGTTTTCCTTTTCGCTGAGCGTTTCGACGTTGACTTCGAATAATTCACTTAATCCCTCCGTGGCGACGAAACTTGCCAAGACAAGAACATCCTTGCCGAGCGGAGTCTGCAATTGGGCGAGACGCTTATCCTGAGTAAGCTGAGCCATCAGCGATTTCCCTTCGAGGCTGCATGCGAGTCCGCCATGTCGACCAGCTCGTGGCTGTTTCTCGAGGCCAGGCAATGAAAGGGATGCGACATTTACAGTATCCTATCGAATCGCGGCCTCCTCACCCACTCGATGCGCGGGCCGCATCCCCTGATCAGACCGCTGAACAGTTCCAATTAGGACGCAGCACAGGCCGTTATGGTTCATTTTCTGAATAGGAAAATGTTCTGAATAGGAAAATGCATCTTCGGAAATCATTCCAGTGCTTCAAACGACAAAGACGCGGCTTTTTGCGACAACTCATCAACTATTTTGACGCGAAGGAGCAGGATACACGGAAAAGCTGAAAGAGGTCAGGACGCATCGGCCACGCCCAACGTCCATCTGGCTGGAGAGGGCGTGAAGTCCGCTTCGGGGTCATTCGCTACCGGGTCGAGCCAAAGCCAGGTCCGGCCATGTCCGCTATGCCGACGAAAGCGGAAGTAAATTCAGCGCAGTAGCGGCCCCGCTCTCAGGACGGAGATCCGTCACACCGGCCGTTCGCCCTTCACCGTCACCCGCGTGCCGGCGCGGGTGTGCGGCCAGTAGTCCCACATCGCGCGGTGCTGGGCGCAGCGATTGTCCCAGAACGCGATGGCGTTTTCGGTCCAGCGGAAGCGGCACTGGAACAGCGGATTTTCCGCGTGCTGGTAGAGATAGTTCAATATCGCGTGGCTCTCGTCGCCGGGGATGCCGACGATGTGGCGGGTAAAACCGCGATTGACGTAGAGCGCCTTCTTGCCCGTCACCGGATGGGTGCGCACCACCGGATGCTCGGCGTGCGGATAGGCCGGCCGGTCGGCGACGCCGTAATTGGCGTAGAGCCCGCGATAGATCGGCTCGCCGTCGTGCAGCGCCGTCAGCCCGTCGAGATAGGTCTTCATCCGGTCCGACAGCGATTCATAGGCGGCATACATGCTGGCGAACAGCGTGTCGCCGCCGCGCGGCGGGCATTGCCGGATATGGAGGATCGAGCCCATCGGCGGCTCAACGTCGCAGGAGACGTCCGAATGCCAGCCCTCGCCGTTGGCGCGCGGCGAATCCTTGTCGGCATAGATCTTCATCAGCGCCGGATCGTCGCCCTCATGGGGAGCGGCGGGATGGATGTGCAGCTCGCCGAACTGGCGCCCAAAGGCGAGATGCTGTTCTGGGGTGATGGGCTGATCGCGAAAGAAGATCACGAGATTTTCGGCGAGCGCGCGGTGGATCTCGTCCATGGTCCGGTTGGAGAGCGCGCCGGCAAGATCGACGCCCGAGATTTCCGCACCGATGATAGGGGTGAGTTTTTCGACCCCGATGATCTCGTAGGGCGCCGTTTCGTCGGCGGTGTGCCGATAGCGGGGACCCTGCTTGCTGGCGAGCGAAGACATGGTTCCTCCGGTGAGTTTCTTATGGGTTATCGTAGCCAGGGCACAGCGAAGCGCAATCCAAGCGGGCACGATATTTGGTACACTTGGAGGGCTTAGTCTGACGAACAGATGGAGGCGGGAATGGACAAATACGGCCGATCGGGCGAACCTTCGCTGCTTCCGCAAGCAAAAGAAGGCGAACGGCATCCGATATTCGGGGCATTGAAGGGGCTCATTTGGGTTCCCCCGGGCATCGATCTAACGGAGCCGGCCGATCCCGACTGGGGCAAAGTCCACGAGACAAATGCCACTATTCCTGCTCGACGCTAAACGCCAATTTGGAGGCACTCATCCTCAAATCGAGGGTCTAGTGCCGGTGACAGCCCAGCGCCGATCCGGAAATCAGGTCCACTACTCCGCCGCGGTCACCGTGCCTGCGGGCGCGCTCGCCCCCGCGCCGTAGCGCTGGTCGATGTAGTCGATCACCATCGCCTTGAATTCGGTGGCGATGTTGGGCCCGCGCAAAGTGCGGAATTTCTTGCCGTCGACGAATACCGGCGCCGCCGGCGTCTCGCCGGTACCGGGCAAGGAGATGCCGATGTCGGCATGCTTGGACTCGCCGGGGCCGTTGACGATGCAGCCCATGATCGCGACGTTGAGCGATTCGACGCCGGGATAGCGCGTCTTCCAGCTCGGCATTTCGTCGCGAATGAAATCCTGGATCGAGCGCGCCAGTTCCTGGAAGGTGGTCGAGGTGGTGCGGCCGCAGCCGGGGCATGCCGCGACCAGCGGCACAAAGGTGCGAAAACCCATGGTCTGCAGCAGTTCCTGCGCGACCTGCACTTCCAGCGTGCGATCGCCGCCGGGCTCCGGCGTCAGCGAAATCCGGATGGTGTCGCCAATGCCGTCCTGCAGCAGGATGCCGAGTGCCGCGGCCGAGGCCACGATGCCCTTCGATCCCATGCCGGCTTCGGTGAGGCCGAGATGGATCGCGTAACCCGAACGCGAGGCGAGCGTTTGATAGACCGCGATCAGGTCCTGCACCGCCGAGACTTTCGCCGACAGGATCATCTTGTTCTTCGGCAGGCCGATCTCCTCGGCACGCGCGGCCGACAACAGCGCCGACTGCACCATCGCCTCGCGCGTCACCGCGCGGACATCCTTCGGCTCGGCGAGCAGCGCGTTTTCGTCCATCAGTCTGGTCAGCAGTTCCTGATCGAGCGAACCCCAGTTCGCGCCGATCCGAACCGCCTTGTTGTTCTTGAGTGCTATCTCGACGATGTCGGCGAACTGGCTGTCGCGCTTGTTCTTGAAGCCGACATTGCCGGGATTGATGCGGTATTTGTCGAGCGCCTCGGCGCAGGCCGGATAGTCGGCCAAGAGCTTGTGGCCGATATAATGGAAATCGCCGATCAGCGGCGTGGTGATGCCGCGCTTGCGAAGTTCGTCGCGGATATGCGGCACCGCGGCCGCTGCCTCGTCGCGGTCGACCGTGATCCGCACCAATTCGGAACCGGCGCGCGAAAGTGCTGCGATCTGCGCCACAGTGCCCGCGACGTCGGCGGTGTCGGTGTTGGTCATCGACTGCACCACGATCGGCGCGCCCCCGCCGACGGCGACATTGCCGACCATGACCTGGGTGGTTTTACGCCGGGCGTTGGGGCCGGCGACATCGTCTTGGGGTGGTTTTACTGGCTGGTTCATGGGGTCTCAAATATCAGGTTTTGGTGACATTCACCACGGGGCCGGCGGCAGGTCTGTGCGCATCATCACGGTTTGGACGGTTTGGAATTTTTCGTCCATTTATTCAATAGCTTGGCCCGGCCATTTCGGTCCAGAAAGCAACAGGCGGCCGGCCGCGCTATACCGGACGGTATATTGGACCGGAATCCCGCGATTAAAGGGCAAGGCAGCGACGGGAGGCCGACTTTTCATCGTTGACGGCACGCCGTAGCATCGGCCCAAACATTCCCGGGAGGGCGAGCCCATGGCCGAGCGCGACCAGCTTATCACGACCGCGGAACTCGCCGCCATCCTCGATCAGCCCGGTCTGAGGCTGTTCGATTGTACCACCTACCTCGAATATCAGCCGGCCGGCAGTGACATTCCCTATATCGCCGTACCCGGACGGCACACCTTCGAAGCGGCGCATATTCCGGGAGCGGATTTTCTGGATCTGCAGGGCGAATTCTCCGACCAGAATACGACGCTTCACTTCATGATGCCGGCGACCGCGCAGCTCGAAACCGCGTTTGGTCGCCATGGCATCGGCGCGAACAGCCGGGTGGTGCTCTACAGCATCGGCTCCGCGATGTGGGCGACGCGATTCTGGTGGATGCTGAGCTCGCTGGGTTTCGAGAACGTTTTCGTGTTGGACGGCGGATTGGACCAATGGAAAGCGGAGGGCCGCGCCATAAAAACCGGGCCGGCGAAGGGATATCCGCCGGCGAGCTTCACCGCGAAAACCCAACGGGGATATTTCGTCGACAAGCACCAGGCGCTTGCGGCGAGCACGGATCGCAACACCGTCGTCGTCAACGCGCTCAGCCCTCAACTCCACAGGGGTTTGGAGCCAAGCCGTTATGGCCGGCCCGGGCGCATTCCCGGCAGCGTCAACGTATCCGCGGCTACGCTGTTCAACCCGGAGACCAAGACCTTTGTTGCGCTCGCGGACGCAGCGGCGAAGTTCGCAAGCCAGGGCATAGCCAAGGACAAGCGCGTGGTCGCGTATTGCGGCGGCGGCATCTCGGCCACCATCGACTTGTTCCTGCTGCATCGGCTCGGTTACGACAATCTCGGCCTTTACGACGGCTCGATGGGAGAATGGGCGAAGGATGCTTCGCTGCCGATCGAGACCGGCTGAGACAGGCTGTTGCTTCCATTGCCCGGCAATGACTGAAATGGCCCCAAGTTAAAGAGCTTCCTTTTCCTTGGGTTTGCCTTTCTTTACGAACGTTAACCGGAGAACTCATTATTTTAGGCTGTTGAGGGAGTGTCAATTAACAGTTGACAACATGCGCCACCGGACCAATCTAAGATGAGTAATGCCAGAGGGTTACCCCCTCGGCAGGACAGCGAGATAGGATATGAACACCGCTCTGATTCTGACAACCGTAAATGCGCCGCATAGCAAGCAGCTAAACGCGCTTGAGCTTGCGCAGTGTTTGCTAGATCAAACAGCCGCCAAAGCTGCGGCCGGGCATATGTCGTCGTTTTTTGGTGAAGTTAAGCCCGAATTGCAGATCGGCTTTGCCAACATGTTTGATATTACCACACCCCAACTTATAGCTGCAGCAAAAGCATTCGCTA
>WNFA01005622.1_pt1 | contig 10483 bp, 13 predicted proteins | sample 5400481 | NCBI WGS metagenome assembly WNFA01 (sample SAMN13153340, study PRJNA577476) | soil metagenome | isolation source: 120 cm saprolite under Douglas fir tree site 2 hole 1 replicate 2 | place: USA:California | collected 2015-04-18 | reverse complement strand
CAAGAGCAAAATGAGAGCGGGCTTTTTTCTGCCCGAAAAGAAAGAGGGAATTCGTCATGTCTCTAAAATATGGGATTCAACTTCCACAAGGTTGGTTGATGGATCTGGTAGGCATCACTGATCCTGTAGAAGCGTACGAAACGATGACTCGGGTGGCCCAGACGGCTGAAGAGTGCGGCTATGAGTCGGTCTGGCTGGTAGACCATTTTCATACCGTTCCTCAACCATCACAGGAAGTGACTTTCGAGTGCTGGACCAGTACTGCGGCATTGGCGCGCGATACGAAGCGTGTACGCATTGGGCAAATGGTCACCTGCAACGGCTATCGCCATCCTGCGCTGCTGGCGAAGATGGCCAGCACTCTCGATGTCCTTTCGCACGGACGGCTCGATTTCGGTATCGGAGCAGGATGGTACGAGCACGAGTACCGCGCCTATGGCTATGACTATCCCGATGCGCCGGAACGCCTGCGTTACCTGCGCGAAGCGGTCCAGGTCATACGAGCGATGTGGACCCAAGAAGAGGCGGTGTTTGAAGGCAAATACTACCAGGTGCGCGGTGCTCTTAATCAGCCCAAGGGCGTGCAGCAACCACATATCCCTCTGCTGATTGGGGGCAGTGGCGAGAAAGTCACGCTGAAGCTGGTAGCCCAATACGCAGATGCCTGTAACGTGGCGGGCGATCCAGCCACAGTGGCACACAAATTTGCGCTGCTCAAAGAGCATTGCGAGACCGTTGGGCGCGACTATGAGCGTATCCGACGCACCATCAGCACCATGGTGGTCATCGCTGATACGAATGAGCAGGCTATTGGCAGTGTGCCTGCGATGTTTCGATCTCAGCCTCAGCTCGATATGGCGCTGGCTGGTCGGCACCCTTGAGACGGTCCGCGCACGCCTCAAGGCATACGAGGTGGCAGGTGTGCAGGAACTCATCATGATCTTTCCTGACGCTCTCCAACAGGAGTCGATCCGCCGCTTTGCTGAAGCGTGCATCGCCTGAGCCAGGTCTCAACCAAAGCATGGATTTTCTACCCTGTTGAGGAGAAAGGCAACAAAAAGATGGAACTCGAAAAGATGATCAGCGATACCCAGGAGCTGTCACAGCGTTTTCATGAGGTGGTCGGGCCGTGGGATGGGAGCCTGCTGGTGACCCATCTGGCCGGGGTCGTTGGAAGACTGGCAGATGATGTGATGACCATCGAAGGCAAGCTCGCACTGCCTGTGGAGAACGTGCGTTTCGCGCGCACTATCGCGGACGCACTGATCCTATTGATCAGGATCAGTAACAGGTATCATATTGATCTTGAGCGGGCCTGGACGGAACTGCTTGAGGAGGCACGTTCGGGTTTGGACAATGAGGCTCTGGTGACCATGATGCGCGAAACGATACGTCAGAATCAGGAACGCCGCCAACAGGGGTAGCTAGTCCCTCGCTTTGAGGCCACCGCATTCCGTGCATAACCGACAACAAGAGCTTTGAGAGGGCAGTTGATACTCCAACCCTGCCGCCCGGCGGCGACGACTCCTTTCATCCATCGGAGATTCTACGAAAGTTTAGAGATTGGAGATACCGATCATGACAACAAGCGACATGCAGGGAAAAGTATGCCTGGTGACAGGCAGTAGTTCAGGGATTGGGAAAGTGACGGCCAGGGAACTGGCCTGGATGGGTGCGACCGTGGTGATGGTCTGCCGCAATCGCGCAAAGGGAGAAGCAGTGCAGGCAGAGATCAAAGAGACCAGTGGGAACGCTCGGGTGGATCTGATCGTCGCGGACCTCTCCGAGCTTTCCCAGGTACGCCGCGCAGCCAGCGAGTTCAAACAGCGTTATACACAGCTTCACGTGCTGGTCAACAACGCCGGGGGAATTCACGCCGAGCGCAAAGTGACGCCTGATAGGCTGGAATACACCTTCGCGACCAATTACCTGGCCCCGTTCCTGCTCACGGAACTGGTGCTGGACGTGCTGAAAGCCAGCGCGCCAGCGCGCATTGTGAATGTCAGTTCATCCGGGCATACCAGTGGGAAGATCGATTTTACGGATCTGCAAGGGGAACAGCACTATAGCTTCGCGAAAGCCTATGGCCAGTCCAAGTTGGCTCAGATCTTCTTTACCTATGAATTAGCCGACCAGCTCAAGGGTACAGGCGTCACGGTTAACGCGCTCCATCCCGGCATAGTTGCCTCCAACTTCAATGGCGGCCTGAAAGGCATTCCGCATTTCATCGGGGCATTCATCTACACTTTTGTGGGAATAAATGTCGAGAAGGGAGCGCAGACGACGCTCTACCTGGCAACCTCACCTGAGGTTGAGAGCGTGAGTGGGATGTACTTTTCCGACTGCAAGCAGACTCCCTCTTCCAGGCTTTCCTATGATGTGACCATACGCCAACGTCTCTGGAACGTCTCTGAGGAGTTGATTCGTCAAAACGAGCTTTCCCAGCCCGTTTCAAAAAGATAATCAGAGATGGGATTGGGAGCGAAACGTGTTGCAAGCGCTTCACGGATGCGTGGAGATGAGCCACTCTTGCCATGAGGCTCTTTCTGATGCGCTGTTTTGGAAGATACAAGAGGAAGAAATCAATGGCAAGAACGCGCCCATGGGAGGTGAGCGAAGAATGGTGGGAGAAAGTCAAGTCACTGATCCCGTCTGCTCCCTCGCATGCCAAGGGAGGAAGACCTCGAATGGAAGATCGCAAAGCTTTTGCGGCCATCATTTACGTCTTACGCACGGGTAATCAATGGAATGCTTTACCACGAGAGTTGGGAGCGAGTTCCACGGTTCATGATCGCTTTCAAGAATGGGAGCAGAAAGGCTTCTGGAAGCGCGCTCTGGCAAGCCGGACTCATAGAGTATGATGAAGTGCAAGGGATCGAGTGGGAGTGGCAATCAGTGGATGGGGCAATGACGAAAGCCCCTTTCGGTTGCGCCTCGACCGGAGCCAATCCCACCGATCGCAGCAAACTCGGTGTCAAACGCAGCCTCTTGACTGACGGGGCTGGAATTCCCCTGGCCAGCGTCATCGACGGAGCCAACCGTCATGATATGAAACTCCTCTGTGCAACCCTGGACGGCGTCGTCATCGCCCGTCCCGATCCGACCGAAGCGCAGCCGCAACACTTGTGTTTAGAAGCGGGCCACAATTATCCAGTGATCCTCCGAGAGGTAGAAAACCATCAGTACATGCCTCACATCCGCAGTCGGGGCGCTGAAAAGCAAGAAAAGGTCTTCACTCCTGGCTATCGAGCGCGCCGCTGGGTCGTGGAACGCACCCATTCCTGTTTGCCAAAGCTCTGGTTTTCGGATAAGCTCTATGTGTTGGCGGAGGCCCTGACTCCCAGCTAGCTGCTGAACTGCACGTGCCAAAGCGGCAGGATCTCCAGGGGGAACACGGACGCAATTGACCCCATCGAGGCAGTACTCATTCGATCCTCCCACACCGGTGGCCACCACAGGGCAACCGCTCGCCATCGCTTCCAGGGGCACCAGCCCAAAGGCCTCATGCTCTATCATGCTTGTGAAGAGGGTGACGTCACCTTGCTGATAGCGTTGGCGCATCTGCTGCCGAGACGCCAGTGAGAAGGAGAGACGGGATGCAACACCCAGCGTTGCGGCCAGCGCTTCCAGACGAGAGCGATAGGCATGTTCGATCGGCCCGACGATCTCCAGGGGGTGTCCGTTGGGAGGAGTGACAGCGCGTGGATGGCCGTCTCAATCCCTTTTTCCTCGCTCACTCGTCCCACCCAGAGCAAACGCCACCTCCAGGGACGATCGGATACCTCGACCGATGGCGGAAACTCGGTTGGGGAGAGACCTGGAAAGATGATCTCAGCGCGGGGAAAGTGCCACCCGCCGATCTGTTCGGCTCGTCTTTTGGTCCAGGCACTCACGAAGCAAAAGATTCCCAGCGCTCCCAGGTCTGGCAATCGCGTGGGAAGTCCCGTGTGCTGCTCGACCACTGCCGCCTGTTCTGGATGCTCGTTACACCATCTGAGCCAGGCATCGGCCCATCCGCCGTAGCAGAGCCAATCATCGCCGATGACGAAGACGAGTGGGAAGCCCAGGCGTGCTGTCGTCGTGATGAGTCCCAGCGACATGGCCCCCATGTGCCAGAAGGCCACGACATGGGTGCGAAAGGTCGCCAAAACGCCCTGCATCTGCGCCTGATTGTGCTGTTCGACGGCAAGCGCTTCCTGAAAAGGCAGGTCCAGGCAGGCCGATCTGTCCCAGTAGCTGCGCAGGATGCGGCGCACAGAGACTGCGCCCTCATCCTCATCAGGGCCTGCCGAGACGACCACCGGCTCCTGAGAGAGCCTGGTGAGCACCAGCACCTCATGACCACGCCGCTTGAGCCAGATGCAGACCTGGGCGCACATCACCCCGTACCCGCCGAGCACTGGGGGCGAGTAATCGAGCGTGACGATGAGGATACGGAGCTGTTTCTCCATGGGGTGACGTTTATCTCCTTATTGGCAAGCGGTATACGTTCTGACTCCTGGGGTCTCAGCCTGTGACCGTCAAGCAGATTTGGGCCACCAACCGTCCCACGTAGGCGGCTTCCTCGACCGAAAGCAGAAGCGCATATGGATGGGCTGCAAGGAAGGCCGAGGCCGCCTGCTCTGACTGAAAGAAGAGCGACTGCCGGCAAAAGGTGTCCCGCGTACAGTCGCCGCGCTCAGCTGACACGATCAGCGACATCACACTGGAAGCCTGGAGCAGGTCCTTGACGACACCTTCGGGCGTGGCGACAAAGGAAATGGGCTGACCGGTGACCGGACACGTCGACTGAACCTGTGCTTCGACGTGCAGAGACGGTGGGAACAGAACAGTGTCAAAGGCGCACCAGGTGTAGAGCACCTTGCCACGAATCTGAAAACGATGGGATGTCGGCACCAGGGTCACTCCCAGGCCGACGATATTGCCCGCTCGATCAAACTCGACATCTGGTGGGAGCTTCGCCAGGCGTTGTTCCAACTCGTCCTGGTTCACCTCGAGTAAGGCCTGGAGAGTGGCTGTCGCAACCGGTTTGCCGCGCGTGACCTGGTGCAAAATGGGGCGGCAGAGCTCTTCCTGCGCGCCTCGCAGCTGCTCCGACAGGCGCTCAGCAATCGTTTCGAGTGCTGGATGGTGCATACGTCCCTTTCCTTCCTTTTCGCTCTTGCTTTTCTTGAGTCAACGGTTGAATAGGAGCTTGCTCTCCGATCTGCTCTCTCATGATTCCGCATCTCGGAAGCGAGAGCCTTCGACCAGCATTCCCACCTGGTATGCCTCCTCCACAGAAAGGATCAGGGCATGGGGGTGCGCCACTTGCCATTGTGTAGCTACCTCGCGTGAGGCAAAGAAATGACCGTAGTTGCACACGTCCTCCCGCACATTGTGGCAGCACTTCGCCGCTTCATGAGCAACGAGCGAGACCACTGCGCCCGGTGGATCCAGATCAAGAACCTGTTCGGGTGTCACTGTCAGGCAGATGCTTCTTCCGGTGACCGGACACCGAGAGGTGATCTGGGCGGACACGTGAAGCTCGACCGGGTAGGTTAAGGTATCAAAGGCACACCAGGCGAACAGGGTGTGCTGCTTCACTCGAAACTGGTGAGCGGTTGGGCGAAGAGTGAGCCCGGAGCCGACAAGGTTGCCGTGCGCATCATACTCCAGTTCCGGGTGTGCTCGCAAGATCGCGAGCACCTCGTCCAGTTCGCGATGGAGCCTGCGAGCAAGAAGCTCTGGGGCAACGGGTCGCCCTTGCACTAAGAGCTGGACAAGCTGCCCAAACAGGGGCGTATTGCGCTGATAGCGGTCCTGTCTCTGGGCGACCGCTTGAGCGATGGCCTCTAACTGCGTCTGTTGCATCATGGACCTCTCTGTTCTGTCGCGGATCATCTCTTCACGATGGGTAGCGGTACCGGGCGATCAGGCCGCCAACCTGGTACGCATCAGCAACCGAAAGCAGCCTGGCCTGGGGAGATGATGCCTGCCACACCAGCGCATCCCGTCGCGAGCGGAAAAAAAGACTCCGGTTGCAGAAGGAGCCGCGATCATCATTACAGGAACTGCCCTGTTCGGGGATCACCAAAGAAACAATGGCATTGGCAGGGGCCAGGTCATGAATGCCTGTAGGCGTGACCGACAGCGTCACCGGAGCACCGCTGACGGGGCAGGACGACTCCACGCCGGCCGTGAGCCGGAGCAGCGCAGGATAGGTCAGTGCATCAAGCGCACACCAGGTGTAGAATGTGTGCCCATTCACCTGAAAGCGATGGGGCGTAGGAACGAAGGTGAGTCCCCATCCCACGACATTGCCGCTCGGGTCCACTTCGAGATCAGCTAAGCCCGCAAGCACTTCCGCAATCTGCTCGGCAGTCATCTGGAGTACAGTCGCCAGGTGCTCTCGCGTGACTGGATGCCCGCAGGCAAGGAGCCGGACCAATTCGCGGCAGAAGGCGTCATGGTCACCGCGCAACCCCTCGGCCAGTTGCCTGACAAGCAGCTCCAGTTCTGTGTCGTGCATCTATCTCCTCCTCGTCACTGTTGTGCCTGGAGAGCTTCTCCCAGACGGCGAAGCCCCCGTTGGCTGCGAAACTTCGATGAAAGCAGAGAGCTCAGATCCGACGTGCGAGCGTATGTCGCCTTCCGCTCTTGCTTTCGAAACCGACCATTGCGCCCACTACTTATCTTGTACTATGCACATAGCGCTCACGCACTGCTTCACGTCTCTGGTTACAGTCATTTGACAACATGTCCATCAGATGTGTCCTTTCCATTACAGGGAAATGCGGAGCAGGGTGTAGACCGTCCTCCAGCTCATGCCCAATCCATAGTGAAAAACCAGCCCTGCCTGCTCCACCTGCTTGTCGGTGAGATGCAGCCCGAGGAGGGTGGCCGTCTTCCGAGCAGCGATGCGCGTAGGGAGGACCTGGCCGCACCCGGTCCTCCTGCTGCCGTTCAGCCTCCGGCTCCAGTTCGTACAACTTCATCGACACGGGTTCCATCACCTTCGTGCCCACAGAGCCGCCGATGAGTCCAACAGCAGTATCAGCGATGATCGGTTTGATCTGCATGACGCCTTCTTTCCTTTCATACCTGCTCTCTACCTATTGGTCAGCGACCATCAGATCATGTAGCTTACATCCGACGCGTTCGTGGGATAGGCGTAGACCATCTGCTTGAGATCACTCGCTCGCAGGCCCGTGCGGATGGCAAGCGCGAAGAGGTTGATGACCTCCTCGGTGTGCAGGCCAAGCAGGTGCGCCCCCAGGATGCGCTCAGTTCCCTCCTCAACAAGCGTCTTGAAAGCGGTATGCCGCAGGGCCACCCGCCGCGAGGAATACCAGCCCGAGGTGTCCTCGTGGTGCGTGGTAAAGCGCAGCCCTTGCGCTCGTGCTGCATCCTCAAGGAGGCCCACCCGTGCGAGAGGCGGGGTCGTGAAGACCACGCTGGGAATCCCAGTGTAGTTCGGTGTCTGCCGGTTGCCTTCCAGCAGGTTCCGTGCCACAATGCCCCCCTGCATCCCAGCGACGGGTGTCAGAGGGAATCCTCCACTGGCAACGGCATCCCCTGCCGCATAGACCGCCGGGTTGGTCACGCTTTGCAAGTACTCGTTCACCGAGACACCGTCCTTCTCGTATGCAATGCCTGCTGTCTCCAGATGAAGGCGATCGATTTCCGGCACGCGCCCGGCGGCATGCACCACCAGGTCGGCTTCGACCGTGTGCTCCTGCGCTCCTGTGCGAGCGTGGACGAGCAAGTGGTCGCCTTGTCGTTCAATGGCCACGACCGCCCTGTTCACGTGAACCTCGATGCCCAGTTCCCTGCTTGCCTGCATGAGCAGGGAGACAAGATCGGGGTCAAACTTCTCGAGGGGACGGCTGCCGCGGTGGAGCACTTGGACCTCTGCGCCTACACGTGCCGCAATGTGCGCGAACTCGAAGGCGATGTAGCCGCCGCCGACGAAGACGATGCGGCGTGGCAGTTCCTCCAGGTCCAGAAACTGCGTGCTGGTGGTCAAGTGCTCCTCGCCAGGTATCCCCAGCGTGGCATGGCATGCTCCGGTCGCGATCACCACGTGGCGACCAACGAGGGTCTCCTCGCCCACCCGGACGCTGGTCCGATCTATGAAGTGGGCACGCCCATGCCGCGTGATGATCCCCGCCTGCTTGAAGCTCTGCTCGTTTTGTTCTGGCACCGGGTCGGTGAAGGTACGCTTGAAGCGGATCAGGTCCGGCCAGCTGATGGACAGACTTGGCGCGGAGACGCCCTTGCCCTGCATGCGGTGGCTCCAGTCCACCAGGTCGGAAACGCCCACCAGGACTTTCTTGGGGTCACATCCGCGCAGCTGGCAGGTCCCTCCGTAGGGGTGGTAATCGACGACGGCCACGCTCCAGCCGGCCTCACGGCAGGTGTAGGCGACGGTCTGTGCTGCCGTGCCTGTCCCAAGGACAATCACATCAACGGTTGTCGTCACAGTCGTTCCTCCTGTTTGGTTCTGTCAGTGCGTCGCGCCACATGCCTGGTGGCGCCTCTCTGTCAGATGAACAGCGTCGGGCGCGCACGCTCACCTTCCTCCTTCCTGGAGCCTCTGCATGGTCAGCCTGGCGAGCTTTTGCCCGAGGGTGAAAGCCTCCTCGATGGGAAGCAGATGGGCATCAGGGTGCTGGGAGAGCCAGTTCGAGGCTACTTGGCGTTCCGCGAAGAAATGGCTAAAGGAGCAAAAGGCTTCGCGGATGTTGCAGCAGGTTGCCAATCCTTCCTGAAGGAGCACTGACAGCACACCAGTAGAGAGGTCAAGATGCTCCAGACGCTCTGGTGTGGCGGTCAGGTGAATCAGCTGCCCGGTCACGGGACAGGAAGAGGAGACCTGCGCCGAGCACTGGGTCCACACAGGAAAGATCAAGGTATCGAGCGCGCACCAGGTGAACAGGACGTGCCCATTCACCTCAAATCGATACGGTGTTGGCAGGAGGGAGAGTCCTGCACTCACGATGCAGCCATCCTCATCATAGACGATATCCTCAAACTGGCGCAGCGCCTCGGTCACTTCCTCAGACGGCCGTCCGAGCGCAGCCCCTAGTTGCTCTCTAGAGACGGGAGCACCACCGGCAAGCAGCCGGATGAGCGGCAGGAAGTAGGCCATCCGCTCCCAGGACCCACTGTTCGCAATAGCCAGGGCGAGAGAATCCAGAGGTGTTTCTGATAGACTCATGTATGTTTCCTTAGCTTTAGCCTCATGATGCTGCGAGCCGGGTTTCCGCTGCTTCGAGTCTTCCGTGTCACGGATGAACGCGCCGCCCTATCCGTAGCGCGACTGTCCGGCTGACCAGCGAGGGCGACCCCCCTCGTCGTTGGGACCAGCAGAGCCCACTAGGTGGCGCAGCAACTGAGTCGATTGACATCCTTCGTAAATGAAATGGCGACGATCTTGAGCGCCTCGGCCATCGTTGGGTAGACGTGGATCATGTCGATGAAATCGTCCGTCGTCGCCCCAAAACGCAGGGCCATGGCTGATTCGTGAATGACCTCGCCCGCGCTCACGCTGAGCATGGAGACCCCCACAACCCGCCGGGTTGAGTGGTCCAAAACCATTTTGATCACGCCCCGCGTATCGCGGATGGCTCCGGCTCGCGGCACAACGCTCAAGGGAATGGTATTGCACTCACATTCGATCCCAGCCGCATTCGCCTCCTCGTCGGTCAGACCCACGACGGCGACCTGAGGGTCGGTGAAGATGGTGCGTGGGATGACGGTGTGATCGACCTCGCGCAGCGGCTCCCCGGAGAGGGCATTGTGCGCAGCGATCTTGCCGTCGTGCGCGCCCACGGGCGTCGCCATCTGGCTCTCGGTTTCCCGTCCGATCACGTCACCGGCGGCCCAGATATGGGAGATGTTGGTGCGCAGCGTACGATCAACCCGTACGGCTCCTGCCGAGTCTATTTCCACGCCCGCTCGCTCCAGGCCGATTTCCTGCGTATTGGGACGTCGCCCGGAGGATACCAGGAGCTTTTCGGCGGTGAACGTCTGCTGGCTGCCGTGCCGCTGGACCGAGAGGGAAACTCCCTCTCCCTCAGAGCGCACCCCGCGCACCTGCGCTCCGGTGACAATCCGCAGGCCTTCCTCCTGGAGGATATCGGTGAGGGCCTCGGCGATTTCCGGCTCGTAGCCGGAGAGAATGCGTTTGCCGCGCGTGACGAGGGTCACTTCCGTCCCAAAGCGGGCAAACATCTGGCCCAGTTCGAGCGCGATGTAGCCTCCGCCCAGGATGAGCAGCGAACGGGGTTGCTCGCGCAGTTCGGTCCCCCAGGGGTCATCGGCAGAACTCAAGAGATCACTGGTGAGGTACGGGACATCCGAGAGGCCCGGCAAGGGAGGGATGCTCGGCTGTGAGCCGGTCGCGATCAGGAGCTGCGAGCCGATCAGGCGGCGCGGGCCATCAGGAGTACTCACCTCAACCTCGTGGTCGGAAACAAGCGCTGCCTGGCCGGGGACC
>WNFA01033594.1_pt1 | contig 10484 bp, 10 predicted proteins | sample 5400481 | NCBI WGS metagenome assembly WNFA01 (sample SAMN13153340, study PRJNA577476) | soil metagenome | isolation source: 120 cm saprolite under Douglas fir tree site 2 hole 1 replicate 2 | place: USA:California | collected 2015-04-18 | reverse complement strand
GCGCCCCAACCCGGAATTCTCGCGTTTGAAAATAGAACCCTCTACAACACAGTTTCTTCCCAGCCCAAAAGAGCTATCCCTCCACCCCTCTCAGCCCAACTCCTCGGCAGAGTTCCGAAACGGCTGCGTAACTGGTCGGCCAATTGACGGGCTGGCATTGAACGGGTAGGCTGAGAGCAACCCTTCCACTTCAAGGACGCTATCGTGGCTGTGAACTCCATCCAACTCGGGCAGGTCTGGCGCAGCGACACCGACGGCCAGGATTACCTCGTCACTAAGGTCTACAGCGAAGTGTTCAGTCAGTATGCGATGTTGCGGCCAGCGGGCATCACCGCGCCCGATGCGCCGACCGTGCGGATCAAAGTGGCTAAGAGCGCTCAGGGTGCGGGGCTACCGGGATACACGTTTACCCAGGAAGGCTCGTTCTAAGCGGAGCCCTGAATCCAGCGGCCGATTTCCGGTACACTGAACTCTGATCTCGAAAACCCTCAACCACAGAGGGGACAGAGGACCACAGAGGAAAACCACCAGAGGACACTAAGGAACACGAAGGCTTTCATGCTTCGTGTTCCTTAGTGTCCTTCGTGGTCTAGCAACTTTTTATTTATGACAGAAAAGATTCTTGTTGCGCTCTTTGGGTTCATTAATTCCGTGATCAGCACCGCCGGCTATGGCGGGATTGTGCTGCTTATGGCGATCGAGTCGGCGTGTATCCCATTGCCGTCGGAGCTGATCATGCCGTTCGCCGGTTATCTGGTCTACTCCGGAACATTCAAGCTTCTGTGGGTGGCGACGGCGGGGGCGATCGGCTGTAATCTCGGATCGCTGGTGGCCTATGAGATCGGGTTTTATGGCGGGCGCCCGCTGGTAGAGAAGTATGGACGCTGGATTCTGATGGGCAAACGCGAGCTCGAGTGGGCCGACCGGTTTTTTGCCCGCTGGGGATACCTGGCGGTATTTGCGGGCCGGCTGCTGCCGGTGATTCGCACCTTCATCGCGCTCCCGGCAGGAGTCGCGCGCATGCCGCGCGGACGCTTTCACCTCTATACCTTTCTGGGATCATGGCCGTGGTGCCTGGGTCTGGCGTATCTCGGAATGAAGCTAGGCGAGAACTGGCGCGAGATGGGGAAGTACTTCCACAAGTTCGATGCCGTAATCGGACTCGTGCTGGTGGCGGGAGCGGCTTGGTTTGTTTGGAGTCACTGGCAGAATCGGTTGCCGGCGGCTGATTAATCGTTCGTCATCGATGGAGCTTGGCCCACTGCGACGCCACGATCCTGCATATGACGATCTGTCATATGCCGTTGCGCTTCCCGACTAACATCCACGTAAACGTAGCGCACGGGAACGCGTCGTCCAGCTTGCTCGACCATGTCTTCTTTCCAGCCGTGGACGAGGACCAGGTCTTCACTTGAGATTGCTGAGCACGTCTTGTTTGGTGTTGAAAGATTTGCCCTATTGGAGGTAGTCGTCTGCCAAGATGCCCGAGAGTTCCGCAATGTCGGCGGCGATCAGGCTCGGTCGCCCATCTTCGAAGAGCTTCAGGATTTGGTGCTCATCGCTTTCCACTGTATCTACTTCCACCCAGACGTCCGTAGAGGCGTTGCTTCGAACCTCGCTACGTCTCTTTTTGATAGTGTACAAGCTGACATTTACGAAGGAGGGTTCCGTGATTCAAATAGCGCCCGTTTTTGTGCTGCTCCTGTTCTTCTCCATGACTTTGCCCGTGGTCTCCCGCGCACAGTCTCCAACCTCAGAAAAACCCTTTGTGGTGGAGTATTACTACAAGACGAAGTGGGGGCATGTGGATGAATTTCTGAAGCTGTTCAAGAAGAATCACTATCCGGTGCTCAAAAAAGAAATGGAGACGGGACGCATCGCCAAGGTCTGGATGGATCAGCCGCGCTATCACACTACGGAAGACGGACGGTGGATTTTCGCGTGACCATTGTCTTCAAGAATGCGACCGTGGCCAACGAACCGTTCGATGAAGCGGCTCTGCAGAAGCAGATGTATCCCGACCAGGAGACTTTCCAGCGCGAAGAGCAGCGGCGCTTCGAAATTCTCGACGGGCATTGGGACTTGCCGGTAAAGACGGTCGATCTGGAAGCGAAGCTCTGAACGACGAGCAAGACTTCAATGGCAGAGAACCCAGACGACGCTGAGTAAGTCCAATTCGGATCTACTCCACGATGCAGCAGCGGCGCAAAAGATGTAAAACAACTGTAACAATTCCGCGGGGAATCCTTCATCGCAGTCATCAAAATTTGGAATTAGACGGAGGGTTGAGAAGGCCCATACTCTAGACCATGGACCCGTTCACGTCTGTTGAGAACTCACACGTTGATGTGCTGCACGAGATTGGCGTCCGTCTGGCCACGGCGGACGGATTCCGCATGTTTTGACCCGCGCGTTGTCGATTTTGCATCCGTACTGGTGAAGTGCGATTCCTGCCTGATTTATGTTCTGGAGGGCGATGAACTCGTCTTGCGCGCTTCCAAGAATCCGCACCCCGAGGTTGTGGGCCGTTTGAAGCTGCGCCTGGGCCAGGGGATCACGGGCTGGGTCGCTCAGCACCGGGAGCCAGTGGCGGTTCCGGAAAAGGCAGCACAGGATCCGCGCTTTCAGCTCTTTCATGAACTCCCGGAAGACAGCTACGAAGCATTCCTCTCAGTGCCGTTGATGTGCCGCGGGCGAGTGATGGGAGTGATTAACCTGCAGCATCGCTGGCCGCATGTTTACGGGCAGAAAGCAATTCAACTGATTTCGACCATCGGATTTCTCGTGGGCGGGGAAATCGAGATGGCGCGGCTGGAAGAAGCCAACTCCAATCTCTCGGAACAACTCGAGACCCGGAAGGTAGTCGAGCGTGCCAAGGGAATCCTGCAGCGCGAACTTGGATTGAGCGAAGAGGAAGCTTACCTGGCCCTGCAACGGCAGAGCCGGCAAAAACGCAAAGCAATGAAAGAGATTGCCGAGGCAATCGTGCTCAGCGATGAGGTGAAGATAAATTTTCGCTCGGGCGAGGTGTCGTGAAGCGGACATGAGGCCCGAGAGCGGACTTCCATCGATTCCGCTCTCGGGTTGGCGAGCTAACTAAGCAACTACTGGGCCGATGGGTCAGATGAGATGACGGTCACCCGCGCTGCCTCCCGCGATTCGGTGGGGACGGCGAAGCGCAGTGTCTCCCCGAACTGGGGAAGCTCCATACTGCTGACATAGCTGCCGCTCGGCCTGGCTACCAGAACAAGCCTGTCGAGATCGGCGGGCTTGGACGATTCAGCATTGTTGGCCAGGATCAAGAAGCCCGCGCCATGGCCGGTGACTTTGCGCAGCAGCAGTATGGCAGAGGGCCCCTTGGGCTGGACCTCGAACCGGTAGTCTCCAGCAGGAACAACATAGTTCTGCCACCGCACCTGGTGAGACAGGGTGAAGCTGCCGTGCATCTCCTGTGCAGAAGCCGGGCTTGGGGTGAAGGTCATTGCGCTCAAGGCTAGTACTACGGAGTAGACGAATCTGCGAATGGATCTCATGGAATCTCCTGTTCTTTTTTGGTCTGAAGAGCACACTACCGGCGCGAAGCCGAATGGTATGGCTCAGATTGAGTGGAGAACAACTTGGTCAGGAGAATTGCAATACCGCGTCTGGGCAGCATGCAACAGCATGCTTCGCGCGACCAGCTGCAGAGCGGGTGGCGAAGTGATTACCAGTATGGGGCAAGTGCGCGGCGGAGTCCAACGCAAAGAATTCATAGAAGCTATCTAACCCGCGAGCGTGACTGCTAGGGGTGGGCTGATCAAGTCTTCCCGTCTAATACTCGTGGAGCACCGTTGAAACGACTTTCTGTGCGTTGGACCGCTCTCGTTTGCAAAAGCCCTCCTGGTACGAGAACATAAACAGTTTGCAAACCTATCCTGGTTCTATTAAGGAAGCAGCCGACAATTATGGCGACAAGGCAGAAGTCCGCAAAGGCAGCGAGTAAGACACCGGCAAAGTCAGCATTTAGCGCAAAAACGGCGCGCGTGGAAATGAAGGCTGAGCGCAAGGCTCGGACCGAATCCAACCCGGGCGGCACGATCCAACCCGCGAAAGGGAAGCTGGGAGTAATGATTCCGGGCATGGGCGCGGTGGCTACGACTTTCGTGGCTGGCGTCGAAGCTATCCGCAAGGACCTGGCGAAGCCGATTGGGTCGCTTACCCAAATGGGCACGGTGCGGCTGGGTTGATGACTTGGTCTTCACCGGCTGGGACATCTTTGAGGACAACATGTACGAAGCGGCCTCGCATGCCGGCGTGCTCGACCACAGGTTGCTGGAGCAGTTGAAGCCGTTCCTTTCTTCTCTGAAGCCGCGCGCGGCAGTCTTCGATCACAATTACGTGAAACGGATTGATGGACCCAATGTCAAGAAGGGCAAGACGAAGATGGATTTGGCCGAGCAGTTGCGCGACGATATCCGCGACTTCAAGAAGACGAGTGGAGCGAGTCGTCTGATCACGATGTGGTGTGGCTCGACGGAGTCTTACATCGAGCCGACGAATGCGCACCAGTCGGTGAAGGCATTCGAAAAGGCACTCCGTGAGAACGATGAGATGATTGCGCCCTCGATGATCTATGCCTATGCGTCGCTGATGGAGGGTGTCCCGTTCGCCAATGGCGCCCCGAATTTGACAGTGGATCTGCCAGCGATGCTGGAGTTGTCCCGGAACAACGAAGCTCCCATCTGCGGTAAGGACTTCAAGACTGGTCAGACGCTGATGAAGACCGTGCTTGCGCCGGCGTTCAAGGCGCGACTACTCGGTCTGAGCGGGTGGTATTCGACCAATATTCTCGGCAATCGCGACGGGGAAGTGCTTGACGATCCTGGCTCCTTCAAAACTAAGGAAGAATCGAAGCTGGGAGTGCTGGAGCACATTCTGCAGCCGGCGTTGTATCCCGAGCTGTACGGCAACATATTCCATAAGGTGAGGATTAACTATTACCCGCCGCGTGGTGATAACAAAGAAGGATGGGACAACATCGACATCTTCGGATGGCTGGGCTATCCCATGCAGATCAAGGTCGACTTTCTGTGCCGCGATTCGATTCTGGCGGCGCCCATTGTGTTGGACCTTGTGCTATTCCTAGACCTCGCCAAGCGCAGCTCTGAACTGCGTGGCCTCGGCATTCAGGAGTGGTTAAGCTTTTACTTTAAGTCTCCCATGACGGCACCGGGCCTGTATCCAGAGCACGATTTGTTCATTCAGTCGATGAAGCTGAAAAACACGTTACGGCATTTGAAGAACGAGCCACTGATTACACATTTGGGGTTGGAGTATTACGACTAGGGTGAGAGACGGCTGGATCGTCCGTGGCCCAACCAGAACGTGGGTGTCGAGCGGCATCACCGCAAACACTCCCAAACCTCCGGCGGTTCAATTGGGGTTTTGATTGGACAGACGGTCCAAAAAAGGAGATGCGAGGGCGTCAGTGCCGTGTAAGCCAGCGGTCAATAGTAGAACTTCAGGGCGAACTGTATGTTGCGCTCGCCTTGCGAGGTATTGACCAGACCGAGATTGAAGTTAAGCGATGTGTAGGGAGAATTCAAAATGGGGGTGTTGGTAACGTTGAAGAACTCAGCCCGAAACTCCAATCTCTTGGATTCGCTCAAAGGGAATCCCTTCTGGACGCTTAAATCCCAGGTGCGCAGCCCGGGACCCCGCACTGTGCCTACACCACAAGTTCCGAACGTGCCCGGAACCGCCGGCCCATACGAGCCGGGATCGAACCACTGAAAGCCAATGAATTGTCCATTTGAAGGATTGAAAGCGGGCTTGCGCCCAAATACGTGAGGCGGGGCCAGGCAGTTAGCGCGCGACCCGCGGGAATTGGTGCCGGAAGCATCATCGGCAAAAATGGTGAGTGGAAACCCACCATGGAGTTGGACGATACTGCCCACTTGCCAGTTTCCAATAACCGCATTGACTAGCGGATTCAAATTTTTGCCCCATCGCTTATTGCGGCCGATGGGAATTTCGTAAACTGCGTAGCCACTGACTACGTGCGTAACATCGTAGTAGCAAGGCCCCCACTCGGCACGCCGATTGTATAGGTTCTGCCAGTAAGCCGAGGCCGGCGCTGCCTGGCCCGCTGAGCCGAAATAGCCGATGGAATCAGTCATGCACTTCGAGTAGGTGTATGCGACCTGCCCCTCGAAGCTATGGCTGAAGCGTTTCTGCAAGGTTGCCTGGAGTGCGTCGTAGCGCATGTTGCCGATGGCAGCGGTTCCAGAGATCTCAGCTAACTCCGACCGAAGGGTGGGGTTTCCGGACAGGAAGGGACTCGGAGTGATAGTCCCGTCCGCATGCAACTGGTTCTGAAGGTAGGGCATGGCCACCATCAAGTGGGTGCCGTGCTGGCCGACATAGCCAACCTGAAGCGTGGTCGAATCGGTGAACTGGTGCTCCACCGAGAGATTCCACTGCTGCGAAATTGCAGGTCGTATGTTCGCGTCCCACAAGCGAATCACCGCCGTGTGAAATAGATCGGTAGTCGGCGGCAGCAAACCTTGCCCGGTTCTGGTTGCTGGGAGGTTACTGGTAAGGTAGTTCGTCTGAAACTCGGGACTGGTAAACGGAGGATTCATCGGGAGCCTGAGATTGTTGCCTGTACCCTCCAGGTACGAGGAGATCCCATAAGCTCCGCGCAGTACGGTTTTCCTGCCGAGCAACCACGGGGTCCAGGCCAAACCGATCCGCGGCTGAAACTCCAGGCCGCCGTTGTATGAATTGTAGAGCGCTCGGCAATTGCTGTAGATGCAGGGCTCACCGGCGAACTGTATTTGCCCCGTGATGGGAGCAAAGTTCACTTGGCGGTTTTGCACCTCTACCCAAGGACTGTGATTCTCATAGCGCAATCCCAGATTCAAAGTCAGAGTGTCGGTCGCACGCCAGTCGTCTTGGAAATAAATGCCCATTGCATTGGCGCGCTGGCCCCAAGTTCCGGTCCTGTTGACCCCCCGGCCAAACGAGTCCGGGAGCCCAAGAAAGAAATCAGCTTCTCCCGCGCCCGTACCGCCGCCCGCGACCGCCAGTTGGCCGGGACCAGCTGTAAAGCGTCCGCTGAAGTTCATAAACCCGGTCCGGCCGTTCGTACCTGCTTCATAGGAGTTGACGCGCTGCCGCCAATATTGGAACCCAGCGCATGGCGGCGGTGGTGATGACGAAAGCATCCTTGAACTGAAACACCGTGTCCGCAAAGAGCTCCGCCGTGCCAACATTTCGACTGCCGAAGGTGCCATAAGCCGCATCGAAGATGTTGATTTCCAAAAGACCGGGACCATGGTCATTGGCGTTGGCGATGCCAAGCTTCTCGCCGAGGTTCCCGAAACCGCTGTCAACCGCACCCCGATTCAAACTCACATAATTCGCGCCTACACCCGTCTCGCTCAGCACGTTGGGACCGAAGTTGTGGGTCCAGTTGATCACGCCATTTTCCAGTCGCTCTTGGTTGAAGGAATCGAAAAGCAGTCGAAAAGAGTTAATGACTGGGTTATCCTGATAGCTCTCCGATATCCGACCGTATAGCCGGTCGTTTGGCGTGATTTTGTAGTCGATCCTCACATCTCCCTGGTCTACGTTGTTGTAACTTCGAGTGGTGTTGACGAAGTTGTTCACCAGGTTGCCATTTAGCGGCAGAGGATAAATACCCGAGGAAAACAGGTTTCCGGAAACCGCATCGATCATGTTCAAGGGAATGTGATTGTTCGGAAATGGCATCCGGTTGCCGTTCGTATCAAGCTGGAATGGGTTGTACAGCTGGATGCCTTGCTCTGTCAGCAACTGAGAGAAGTCACCTTGCCGTTCCGCTGCGGTGATAAGCGTCAGCGGGCTACTCGTAGACGGGTGATCGAAACGCTGTCCCTGATAATCGACGAAAAGGAACAATTTGTTCTTCACGATCGGACCGCCAAACGTGGCGCCGAACATGTTCCAGCGGAGTGCAGGTTTCGGGAAACCTCGAAAATTATTCGCCCAATTGTTGGCGTTCAGGACATCGTTTCGAAAGAACTCGAAGACGTTGCCATGATAGCGGTTGGTGCCTGACTTGATAGAAGTACTGACGATGCCCCCTTGGAAGTTCCCGAATTCGGCGGAGGCATTCTGGGTAATCAGGCTAAATTCTTGAATCGCGTCCACACTGGGAGTAAACGCGACCAGGTTGTCCGACACTTGGTTGTTATCCATGCCGTCGAGCAGGAAGGTGTTCGCCTGCTCACGATTCCCGTTGATATACGGTCTTCCGGCGCCGAATGGGCCGTCTCCGCTGATCAGCGTTTGAGGATCGGGATGCACACTGCCGGGCGCGAGCAGGGTCAACTGAACGTAATTGCGTGATAGCAGGGGCAGATTAATATTGGCGCGTGCATCGATAACGGTGCTGAGCTGTGTTGTGTCGGTGTGCAGCAACGGCACGGCCGAGGTAACCTCGACGGTTTCTGTAGCTTGCCCGATCTTCAGCTGGAAATCGACGCGTGCGGTCTGGTTAAGCACCAGCGTTATTGAGCGGTAGAGAGCGGTCTGAAATCCCGGCGCTCCAACCTTGAGGTCATAGCGTCCGACGGGCATGCGCAATAGGTTAAATACACCGGCGCCATTCGTCTCCACGGTGTAGACGGTCCCTCGTTCCGTATCTTTCGCCGCCACGTTCGCACCGATGATCATTGCACCCGTGGGATCCACAACGCTGCCGGTGATAGCAGCCGTTACTTCCTGGCTCCAGGTCGGGTGCTCGCCCCCGAGGCACACCGCCATTAGGGCAAGGGCTAAGGCTGCCCGCGTCGAATAGAGCTTAGGCATCACAACACCTGCAGACATTCGTTGTCATGCCAACCTTCTGCCAGCGAGAGCTAGCGGAAGTTCTTTACCAGCATGATGTTAGAATCTTCCAACTCAACTTCAGCATAGAGGATTGATTTGCCGTCGGCTGATAGGCTAATCCAATACCCGGCGGCTTCTCCGAGGTCAAAACAGTGGTCGTCTTGCCAGTCGCGAAGTCAAAAAAATCCAAGACGGCACCGTTTTCATGATGTTCGTGGAAGTAAACACCATTCCGGGCGAGGGCCCAGTTATACCAGTCGTGCTCCCCGGCTTGATCCAAAACGCGTGTTTCTTCCCCGCCCGACAGCGGTGCCCTCCATATGCCTGGCTCTTCAAACTTCGAGTAATAAAGAAAGCGTCCGTCCTCAGATTCGGCGGCAAATACGCCGCCATTCTTGGTTATCTGCACTGGAGGTCCTCCCTGGAGGGGTACTTTCCACAATTGAAAGGTTTCCCCACCCCGGTCGGAGTAGAAGTAGATCCACTTTCCGTCTCGCGACCAGCTGGGTCCTCCGTTATCGGCTCCGGGTAAGGTGGGCAGCAGCCGCGGCATGCCACCCCCCACCTCGAGAAGATATATTTCGGAGCGTTCGTTGGGGCGAAACTCGAAGGCCACATAGTGGCCGTCCGGCGACCAACGTGGAGCTCCAGCCGTACCCTGTAGGGAAGTCAACTGCCCACAATCGGACCCGGCGCTATCACAAGCCCAAATCTCCGCGTGCCCCAAAACCGATTCGAACGCAAACCTTTTCCCGTCGGGAGAAAAGTTCGGTCGCCAATTCCGTCCTTTCTTCAAATTGAGAACTGCAGGCGGACCTTGGCTATGTTTTTCGTCCTTCAGGTTCAACCGCACGATGTTCTCTTTGATGAAACTCTGCATATAGACGAGCTGATTACCTTTAGGGGAAATGGAAGGGCTGGAAGCGATCACACCGACACCTGCAACCGGCCGTGGTGTTCCTCCTGAAGCGGATACGCGCCACAGACTGGCGAGACCTCCGCGCGTGGAAGAGAAGACGATATCGCGGCCGTCCGGAGTCCAGGTGGGAGATCCCCTGATCCACGTCTTGTCGAAGGTCAGACGCTGGGGTGCGCCACCCGCGACGGGCACGACATAGAGGTCCTGCACCGCACCCGCGAGAATTCCTCGGACGAAAGCAACGGTCGAACCGTCGGGCGAGAAGGCCGGGGAATAATCGACCTCCTGGCCTGAGGGTGACGTGAGCTGGCGTGTCGTGGAATCGACGAGCGAGAGTAACGAAATCCGAGTGCTGCTCTTGTCCGCCTGCTCCCCGGAAAAGGCGAGCACGTTGCCGTCGGGCGACCAATCTAAGCCAATCGCCCATGGGTTATAGGGTCCCATGTAAAACCTACGCTCCTGCCTCCGAAGGCGGGAACCACATAAATCGCCATTCCACCGCCATAACGATAAAACGCGAGCCGTCGTCCATCTGGTGACCAGGTCGGAGAGGTGTCGTCACAATCGCTGGTCAGCCGCAGCGACTTCTCGCCCCCGACCATCGTCGTGTAAATCCCGCAATTCTCTGTCCCCCTGAGGACAAAGGCGACCTGGTTCCCGTCGGGCGAAAAAGCCGGCTCGCTCTGACCGCCGGGCAGACCAGCCAGGG
>WNFA01014191.1_pt1 | contig 10484 bp, 12 predicted proteins | sample 5400481 | NCBI WGS metagenome assembly WNFA01 (sample SAMN13153340, study PRJNA577476) | soil metagenome | isolation source: 120 cm saprolite under Douglas fir tree site 2 hole 1 replicate 2 | place: USA:California | collected 2015-04-18 | reverse complement strand
CCGGGTCGTCCGCGTCGTTGTCGGGCATGGCCAGCTCAGACGCCAGAGATCAGCTTGACTACGAGTTTGGTGAACGCGTAGTCCATCACCCCGATCACCGTCATGAAGAAGGCGACCGAGACCACCACGACCAGCGTGTAGGTCAGGACCTCCTGGCGGCTGGGCCAGGCGACCCGGGCGAGCTCACCCCGGACTTCCTTCACGAAATCCTTGGGCTTGGTGCGCTTTCTCTTTGCGGCAGCCTGCTGCGGGGTAGGGCGCTTCAGCCGGTCGGCAGCGCCTTCCCGCTTCTTCATCATCCGCTTGACTTCTCGGTTCATGCTTCGCACTCCGGAGGTCGATCGGGAGCCTTCGGTGATCTGGCAGGCCCGGAGGGACTTGAACCCCCAACCGCCGGTTTTGGAGACCGGTGCTCTACCAGTTGAGCTACGGGCCTCCGTGCGCGCCCTGCTGCCCGCATTGGCCACGCCTAGTATAGGGACACCCTGCTACGGCGGCAATCAGGCGGGTGCCCTATGTCCCCGGACGCGATTCGAGGGCGCCGTGAGCGCCCTCGAAGGTGAAGCGGTTGCCGGTGCTTAGGCGGTCTTGCCGAAGCGGGTCCAGACCTCGTGCAGGACGCCGGCGATGACGACTGCGGTGCCGAGTGCGAAGACGGCCCGCAGGACGTCGACGGAGAGTGAGCGGTAGAGGAAGTAGGCGGCGACGCCACCCACCAGACCGAAGATCGCGTCCCACGCCAGGTTGGACTGCTTGAGGAAGAGCGCCTTCACGACCAGACCACCGAGGATCCCCATCACAACTGCGATTCCGATGACCACTTCTGCCTCCTTGCGTCTCGGGATCCGTCGCCTGCTCCGTTGAGCCGGGCGGTCCCGCTTTCACATCATCAGACGCTGTCAGTGGCGAGATGGTTACGGAGCGGGGGATTCGAAGCGGAGCCTGGCGAGGATCGGAAAAAAACACGCGCATACGCGTGATTTCTTCCGAAGGTTGGTGGATTACGCCAGGGCAGCCTGGCGCAGGCCCGTCACCAGCCGGCGCCGGCGGCGGCGGCCCCGGATGAGCACGGCGCCGGTCGCCAGGCCCGCCAGCAGGATGGCGGCCCCACCCGCCACGGCGACCTTGGGGTCGGCGAGGCGCTTGCGCACCCGGCCGGCGGCTGCCGGGATCCGGCGCAGCGTTGTGCGGGCTCGGACGGCGTCGATCGTCGAGGGGAGGAGCCAGGCCGGCGGCTCGATGATCTGGGTGGCGAGGGCCGAGAGGGCACCCTGCATCTCCCGGTAGGCCCTGAGCTCGCGGCTGCAGGGCTCGCAGGCGCGGAGGTGGGCGTCCAGGGCACGGGCAGCAGCGGGCAGCAGGCCCGCCGGGCTGGTCCACGTAGGCGGGGATATGCTCCGCTGCCTCACGACACTCCACCGCTCAGCTCCTTTCCCTTTCCTGAGACCGGACTCGCCGGCGCCTCGTCGTACAACGTCTGCTTCAGCTTCTGGCGGGCACGGTGGAGGCGCACCTTTGCCGCCCCCTCCGAGATGCCGAGCTGGTTGCCCACCTCCTCGAGGGAGAAGCCGTACACGTCCCGCATGACCACCACGGCCCGGTACCCCGCCGGCAGGGCCAGCAGCGCCGAGTCGAGCCGGTCGGCGAGCTGCCGCCGGTCGAGTTCGGCACCCGGATCACCCGATGCCGGGGCGTGCCAGTCCTGCCACTGGTCGTTCTCCACCGAGTCAAGGGAGACCTCGTTGCGGCGGCGCGCCCGCTTCCGCAGGCTCGTGATCGCCACACTCGAGGTGACCCGGTACAGCCACGTCGAGAACTTCGCCTCGCCGCGGAAGGACTTGATCGAGCGCAGCAGCCGGATGTAGGTCTCCTGGGCGACATCTGCCGCGTCGTCCGGATTCCCGGTCAGGCGGAGCGCCAAGGAGTACACGTCCCGTTGCGAGAGGCGGATCAGCTCCTCGAACGCCTCGGGCTGGCCCTTCTGGCACGCCTCGATGACCTCGGCTGGTACGTCCACACAGATCCTTCGGGGAGTAGGACGGAGCTCACCGGAAAAACGTTACAGCTCCGAGCGGCTCCAGCGGCTCCCAATAGGAGGCCTCAGTAGCGGAAGAGGCCCCCGGCGACGACGAGCGTCTGGCCCGAGATGTAGTCCGAATCCGCTGAGGCCAGGTACAGGTGCGCCTTGGCGACGTCCTCCGGCTGCCCGTAGTAGCCGAGCGGGATCATCATCAGCGCCAGGTTGCGGATGCCCTCGGGGATGCCCAGGTCCGGGTCGGTGGACTGCTCCTTGGCGGCGGTCAGGCGGGTCTCGATGAAGCCCGGGGCCACGGCGTTGACGTTGATGTGGAACGGACCGAACTCGGCGGACAGCGTCCGGGTGAGCCCGATCAGCCCCATCTTGGCGGTGGCGTAGTTGGACTGGCCCGCGTTGCCCTGCAGGCCCGCGGTGGAGGACGTGAAGGTGATCTTGCGGTGGTAGGCCGGGGCGCCGCCGGCGGCGATCTCGGCCTTGGCCGCCCCCCGCATGTGTTCGACGGCCGCCCGGGTGGCGTTGAAGGCCGTCCGCAGGTTGACGTCGAGGACGAAGTTCCAGATGTCCTCGGTCATCGTGTGGAACATCTTGTCCCGCGTGATGCCGGCGTTGTTCACGAGGATGTCGAGCTTGCCGAAGCCCTCCACCGCCCCGGCAACCAGCGCCGCGGCGCCGTCCATGGCGACGGCGTTGTCGAGGCTCAGCCCAGCGGTCCCACCGTCGGCAGTGATCTCGGCGACCACCGCCTCGGCAGGCTCGGGGTCCACGTCGTTGACGACCACCGAGGCGCCCTCGGCTGCGAGCAGCTTCGCGGTTGCCGCGCCGATGCCCCGGCCCGCGCCGGTGACGACAGCCACGCGGTCATCCAGGCGTCCCACAGTCGGCTGGTTACCTAGTCTCCCGGTGGACCCGGTGCAGGCGGCACCAACGGCAGTACTTCTTCATCTCGATGCGGCCCTGCTGTTTCTGGCGGTTCTTGGTCGTGATGTAGTTGCGCCGCTTGCACTCCGAGCAGGCCAGGATGACATGGGGACGCTTATCGGTTGAGGACACTTCAAACTCCTAGAGAGGAAAGGCCTACTTGTGGATCTTGGTGACCCGACCGGCGCCGACGGTCCTGCCGCCCTCACGGATGGCAAAGCGGAGACCTTCCTCCATGGCGATGGGCTGGATCAGCTCGACGTGCATGACGGTGTTGTCCCCCGGCATGACCATCTCGGTCCCCTCGGGAAGCTGGACCGAACCGGTCACGTCCGTCGTGCGGAAATAGAACTGGGGGCGGTAGTTGTTGAAGAACGGGGTGTGGCGACCGCCCTCGTCCTTGGACAGCACGTAGACCTGGCCGTCGAAGACGGTGTGCGGGGTGATCGACCCCGGCTTGGCCAGGACCTGGCCGCGCTCGACCGACTCCTTGTCGACGCCACGGAGCAGGACGCCGACGTTGTCGCCGGCCCGGCCCTCGTCCAGCAGCTTGCGGAACATCTCGATGCCGGTGGCGACGGTCTTGCGGGTCTGGGCGTGGATCCCGACGATCTCGACCTCCTCGGAGACCTTGACCTTGCCGCGCTCGACACGACCGGTGACGACGGTGCCGCGGCCGGTGATCGTGAACACGTCCTCGATCGGCATCAGGAACGGCTTGTCGACGTCGCGGACGGGCTCGGGGATGTAGGTGTCGCAGGCCTCGAGGAGCTCGAGGATGCCCTTCTCCGCCTCGGCGTCGCCCTGGAGGGCCTTGAGGGCCGAGACGCGCACCACCGGGATGTCGTCGCCGGGGAACTCGTAGGACGAGAGCAGCTCCCGCACCTCGAGCTCGACCAGGTCGAGGATCTCGGGGTCGTCCACCATGTCCACCTTGTTCATGGCGACGACGATGTAGGGCACGCCGACCTGGCGGGCGAGCAGGACGTGCTCACGGGTCTGGGGCATGGGGCCGTCGGCCGCGGAGACGACGAGGATCGCGCCGTCCATCTGGGCGGCGCCCGTGATCATGTTCTTGATGTAGTCGGCGTGACCGGGGCAGTCCACGTGCGCGTAGTGACGGTTCTCCGTCTGGTACTCGACGTGGGCGATGGCGATGGTGATGCCTCTCGCCTTCTCCTCGGGGGCCTTGTCGATCTGGTCAAACGGGGTGAAGTCGGCCATGCCCTTCGTGGACAGCACCTTGGTGATGGCCGCCGTGAGCGTGGTCTTGCCATGGTCGATGTGACCGATGGTCCCGATATTGACGTGGGGCTTGTTGCGCTCGAACTTCTTCTTCGCCATCGCTACCTCCCGGCACTTCTCAAGTGATAAAAACCTACCTGCTCCGACCTGGGGCGAGCCACCCCCGGCCGGATCACGCCCTGAGGTAGCGGCGGGCGGATTCGAACCGCCGACACAGCGATTATGAGCCGCTTGCTCTGCCACTGAGCTACGCCGCCAGATGCTACCAACAGTCGGGGTGCCGCGTGCCTTGACCGCCTCCCGAATCCCTCGAAATGCCGCAATAGCCGCGCCAGAACACGAGCCCCCTCGCGGAATCGAACCGCGGACACCGGCCTTACCATGGCCGTGCTCTGCCGACTGAGCTAAGGGGGCCGCTCGAAAATGATAGCCCCTTTGCTCACGGCCCTGGACCCGACACTGGGCTGCACCGGGGCGGGCCGGTGTTGACCACCGTTGCGGACTCCCCAGCGGCGCGATTATGGTGGCGATCACCGAGCGCCACCTGGGCGTTAAAGGAGTAAAGGGCGTGCTTCACAGCTGGGCAGACGTCATCCGCACCAGGCGCCTCATCTCCATCCCAGTCATCTTCCTGTGCACGGCGGTGGCCACCGCGCTCGGGGGTCCAACCCCGGCCGAGGCGGCCACCCACACCGTCAGCGCGCTCACGGCCGCCCCGGCGGCCCTCACGGTCGGGCAGTCCACGCAGCTCACCGTGACCATCAGCCCCTCGCTGATCATCCTCCTCGACCAACCGGTGCCCGTGTCGTTCGGCATCACCCAGGACAGCCCGAACGCCGGCACCACCATCCCGCAGTGCACCGTGACCCCCGGCACGCTGGGCGGAGGGTCAACGTGCAGGACGAGCTACGTCGGCACGTTGTCGGGCAAGGACACGATCATTGCCCGCGTGGACGCCGCCGACCCGGGCAAGACCACCAGCGTGACCTGGCAAGGCATCCCGGCGGCCATCTTCATGTCACCGCTCATCTCCTTCAACACCGCTGGCGGCCCGCCCGCCGCCGTCACGGCGACCGTGGTCGACCGCCAGGGCAAACCCGTCGTCGGCAGCGCCGTCGGCTTCAGCGTGACGGGGCCGGGAGCCACGTCCGGGGCGGCGACGACGGACGCCTCCGGGAATGCCGGGTTCTCCTTCGCCTCGTCCTCCACCGGCAAGTCCACGGTCGTCGCGTCGACGCCGGGGGCCGGATCGTCCGTCGTCACGGCCAGCGCGACCGCCGACTGGGCGGGACCCCCGAACCAGGTAGCGCTCAACATCGGCGGGGCGACCTCCGGGATCGCCCCGGTCAATGGCACAGCCAGCGTGGTGGCGGCCGTCACCGACTCGGGCGGTATCCCGGTGGGCGACAACACCAACGTCGACTTCACGGTATCGGGGGTCGGCAACACCCAGGGCACCGCGGCCACGTCCGGGGGGAACGCCAGCTTCTCCTTCGGTGCCGCCGTGACCGGCACGTCGGTCGTCACGGCGTCGGCCGGGAGCCCGCCGATCCTCTCCAACTCGGTGACCGTCACCTGGCAGACGCCGGTGGCCACGACAGTCTCCCTCGCCCCGAAACAGACCCGGGCCATCGTCGGCAACACCCAGGTCCTGGTCGCCACCATCACCGACCAGTTCGGCAGGCCCTTCAGCGGCGCCCTCGTGCGCTTCGCCCTGCTGGGGGTCAACGCCGCGTCCACGACCTCCTCGTACATGACCGGTGCCGACGGGAAAGCCGCGTTCCTCGATAGGGGGGTAAACGTTGGTATCGACACGCTCGTTGCTTTTGTGGATCTCCAGAACACCGACAACCTTGATCCGGGGGACCCGGTGGACACGGCGAACATCTTCTGGCTCCCACAGCCCGGGCAGGGCTACTGGCTGGCGGCGTCCGACGGCGGCATCTTCAACTACGGCCCTGCCACCTCGTTCGAGGGTTCGACGGGGGGGATCCACCTCAACCAGCCGATCGTGGGGATGGCCCGGACGCCGTCGGGATTCGGCTACTGGCTCGTCGCCAGCGACGGCGGGATCTTCGCCTTCGGGGATGCCACCTTCCGAGGCTCCACCGGCTCGATCCACCTCAACAAGCCCATCGTCGGCATGACCGCCACACCCGACGGGGGGGGCTACCTCATGGTCGCCAGCGACGGGGGCATCTTCGCCTTCGGCAACGCCCCCTTCCAGGGATCGACAGGGTCCATCCACCTGAACCAGCCCATCGTCGGCATGGCGTCCACCCCCACCGGCGGCTACTGGTTGGCGGCGTCCGACGGCGGCATCTTCAACTTCGGACCGGGCGCCTCCCTCTACGGGTCCCTCGGCTCGGTCCACCTCAACAAGCCGATCGTGGGCATCGGATCCATCTCCGACGGCAGCGGCTATTTCATGGCGGCCAGCGACGGCGGCGTCTTCAACTTCGGACCCGGCGCCACACTCTTCGGCTCGGCGGCCGGCGCACCGCTGAACAAGCCGGTCGTTGCGATCGCCGTCGCTCCCTGAGGCGGGACGACCATGTCAGAGCAGGAACCAGCGCAGTCGCAAGGCCCCCAGGGCCAGCGGGTCGTGCTCGGCCGGAACACCCCCGACGGCATGGTCCGCTTCCAGTGGACGGGGGCCGAGCCCGACGGCCTCGACGACACGAAGTTCGCACTGGCCTGCGGCGCGGTGTGGGAGGGCGACGACCTCGTGACCTACAACCTCCAGCACTTCAAGCACAACTTCCAGCACTGGGTCGACGAGTTTCTCGAGGACTCGGACTGAGCCCCGGGTCCGGCCAGACCATCTCGATCTCGGGCTACCGCGACTTCAGCGAGATCGGCCGCGGCGCCTCGAGCATCGTGTACCGGGCGGTGAACGAGAAGCTCAACCGTCCCGTCGCCATCAAAGTCCTCCTGGCCGGGGCCGACGACCGAGCCCGGCGGCAGTTCGCGCGGGAGCTGGCCATCGTCGTCCGGCTGGGCAGCCATCCCCACATCGTCCAGGTCTTCGACGCCGGCCTGACCGACGACGGCAGGCCCTACGTTGCGATGGAGCTGTACGACCAGGGTTCCCTGTCCGACCGGCTCACCCGCGGCGGCACGCTGAGTGTGGAGGAGGCACTCGACATCGGCGTCAAGATCTGCTCCGCCGTCCAGGCGGCCCACGACGCCGGGATCCTGCACCGCGACATCAAGCCGCAGAACATCCTCATGTCGGACTACGGGCCCGCCCTGGCCGACTTCGGCGTCGCCCGTGCTGCGGGCAACCTTGACGCCTCGCAGACCCTCAACTCGCTCACGCCGTGGCACGCCGCGCCCGAATGCTTCGCTGACGACTCCGTGACGGCGGCATCCGACGTCTACTCGCTGGGCTCGACGTTGTTCACGCTGCTCGCCGGCCGGCCGCCGTTCGCGGGGGCACCCGACGAGCCCGTCATCCGCTACGAGGCACGGCTGGCCCGCACGCCTGTCCCGCACATCCCCCGGCCCGACATGCCGCCCGAGCTCCAGGCCATCCTGGAGTGGGCGCTCGCCAAGAGGCCGGAGGACCGCTACGGCTCGGCGGCAGCGTTGGGCGAGGCGTTGAAGGGCCTGCAACTCCGAGGCCCGGCGAGCCTGGCGCCGGCGCCGCCGGAAGCGGCGTCGCCCTGGAGCCCCGGCGGCGGTGGGAACGGCGGCATGACGCTGCGGCGGGGCGAGCTGCCGCCCGGTGTGCCGGCCGTCACCCCGCCGGCGACGGGACTGCCTCCGGTGGCCCCACCGGGCCCGGCGGGGCCGGCGGACCCCATGGGGCAGACGCCCGGGCACCGTCCCCCGGATGGCGGCCCCGCCGCCGCCCCCTGCCCCGAGGTCGCGCCGGCGCGGCCTCCTGGCGGCCGCCGGCGCCGGCCTGGTGGTGGTGGTGGTCGCCGCGGTCTCGCTGGTCGTCGTCCTCGGCGGCCGGCACGCGACCTTGCCCACGCCGCCCCCGCCGGCCCCGGCGGGGCCACCGACCGGCTTCGTGGCAGTGGACCACGGAGCGACCGTGGATCTGTCCTGGACCGACCACTCGCAGGGGAGGGCGACCTACTTCGTGGTGTACCGCAGCGTCGACGGGCCGCAGCAGCTGCCGGTCTCGATCGACCAGGGCAAGACCGCCTACGAGGTCACCCAGCTCGACCCGACGAAGGGGTACTGCTTCCGGCTCGGGGCCGTCCTCCCCGAAGGGTCGGGGCTCACGACGGTCGTCCTCGACGCCAGCGTGCGGGGCTGCATCGCGGCCAGCCCGGGCACGAGCCCCTCCCCGTAAAGGTCCGGGCTTCGTGCGAACGTACTTTGATCCAAAACCGTCCTAGATGAGCGTTTTTGGATCAAAGATCAGCATGGGACCCTACGTCAGGGGTCCACTCCCGCGAATGAGACAGCGAATGAAAATGGGGCCTTTGCGTGGCCTCGGACCGGCTGCGTCGCTCCGGCGTCACCACGTTCTGTGGTCGCCCTCGTACCTGGTGGGCCGGTCCCGGCGCATCTTTGGCTGTCTCGCCGCGCCAGGGGCTGTCAGACTGCCACAGTTGAGGTCCGTGGCTTTTGCAAAGCACCCACAACGGCTGTTATGGGAAAATAGCGAACTCGAAACGACCACAAAGAGTGGTCGACCCCCCATGGCCGCCCGCCGCCCAGGAATTCTCGTGTCAGCCAGGGGACAGACTCAAGGCCTAACTGCGGCCCTCCGAGCCGAGGCGGGCCCAGGCGGCTGCGGCCCCCTCGATCTCTTCATCGGTCCACTCGGCCAGCGGCTTCTTGAGCGAGAACGCCGCCCCCACCACCCGGGTGGGGCGGGCGGGCTCTGCCAGGCCCCGGCGGCGCAACTCCCCGATCAGGGGCGAGGACTCCCACGCGTGCACGGCGCGCTCGGCCTGGCGCTGGCCCCAGCCCGCGACCTTCCCGGCACGCTCGGCGAGGTTCTCGTCCTTCAGCCTGGCCATGGCGAGGACAACGGATTCGCTCTGGCCTGCGTACGCCTCCGGGGGCGCCTCCAGCAGGCCAGGCGGGATGTCGATGTTGCGGGAGCGCAGGAGGTCGGCGAGGGCATCGATGAAGGGGGAGCCTGCGGGCTTGGCCGGCGGTGTGGCGGCTGGCGTTGCCTTCGCGGCCCGCGGGGTGGCGGGTGGCTTCCTGCCGCCTGCGGCCTTCCCGCCGCCGAACGAGCTTGCTGCCCTTTTTGGAGTGTCCATTGGTGCCGTAGCATCTCACGGCAACTCGAACGGGGCCGAGAGGAGAGCCGCCATGCCCGGAAACGCAGTGCCGAACTTCGTCGCCAGCCGCGACGGGCTCCACTTCGTCAACGACTGGCCGTCGCAGCCGGACTTCGTCATCAACCTCCCGGTCGCCGGCACGGTCAAGATCGGCAACGCCAGCAACGGGCTCTGCGGCGGCATGGTGTACGCGGTGCGGGACTTCTACGAGGCAAAGGTCCCGACGCCCACGGACCCCCGGCCGGCAGCCGGGACACCGCTCTACTCCTTCATCGTCCGCCGGCTCTTCGACAGTTTCGACCTGCCGGGCGGGGTGGTGAAGTACTACAACTGGATGAACCTTCCGGACGCCGACCAGTCGCTGCTGGCCATCACCCGGCACGGGATCGGCTGGCACACCATCACCGAGGAATGGCCCCAGATCAAGGCCGACATCGACGGGGGCCACCCGTGCCCGCTGGGGCTCGTCACCGTGCAGTCCATGAACCCGATGGATCTCGGCATGTGCCACCAGGTGCTGGCCTATGCCTATGACCTGGAGGGGTCGACCCTGACGGTGGACCTGTACGACCCCAACACCGACCCGGGATCGGCGGATGCCTGCAGCATGTCCCTCGACATCGGCAACCCTTCGAAGAAGGTCGGCATCACCCACAACGTCGGCATCTCGGACCCCATCCGGGGCTTCTTCCGGACCAGGTACCAGCCGGCGGACCCTTCTCAGTTCGCCCCGCCGCCGGCCCCCCCGGCCCCGGACCCGACGCCGCCGGCCCCCCAAGCCCCGGCCCCGGACCCGACACCACCGGCGGCGCCGCTTACGAGCTGAGGGCGGCGGGCCCCGCCACGAGGGCCGCCAGCCCGACGGGTTTGCCGGTCGGACCGCGGGGCAGCTCGGCCACGACGACCAGGAACCGGGGAGCCTTGTGGGGCGCCAGGCGGGCGGCCACGAAGGACCGCAGCTCCGCCAGCGTCGGGGAGCCTCCACCCGCCGGCACCACCACCGCAGCCACCGCCTGGCCCCACTCGTC
>WNFA01007298.1_pt1 | contig 10493 bp, 9 predicted proteins | sample 5400481 | NCBI WGS metagenome assembly WNFA01 (sample SAMN13153340, study PRJNA577476) | soil metagenome | isolation source: 120 cm saprolite under Douglas fir tree site 2 hole 1 replicate 2 | place: USA:California | collected 2015-04-18 | reverse complement strand
CAGCGCTCCGGAAGGGGCGTAGCCCTGGCCGCTATCGAAGCGCCGGAGCCGGCGCAGTCCTTCGGCCTGGACGCGGTTGACGATGCGCTGGAGCGCGATCTGGTCATCGCCCATCGACTCCGCCGGCACCGAGTTGAGGTCCTCACCAGCGAGGTCATCAAGGATCGAGTTGATCTGCTGGAAGGCCTCTCCCGAGGTCGAACTTCCCCTTGCCCCGCCCACAGAACACATGTTTGTAGTGTAGCGAAAATATGTTCGGTGTCAAGCATTTTTGCGAGTTAATTCGCCCGAAGTTCTCTGCACCACATAGCAAGCCAACCCTGCCTCCGGACCCGCCCCCACTCCCCTCTCCCAGTCTTTTGCTTGACTGCGACTCCCCACCCGGCGTGCTCGCTGCGCGAGCAGGCCGACCTCCCCACGTGGTGGGGCGTATCTCCCCACCCGGCGAGCTCGCTCCGCGAGCTGGCCGACCTCCCCACTACGTGGGGAGGCGAGAGCCGAAATCGACCGGAGGCCGCGCGTCCCGGTTCACCTCCAGCCGGAAGATGTCGGGGCGACCGTAGTGACCGGCCACGTCGAGGGTCCGCTTCGCCGCCGACGCTCGCCCAGGGTCGCAGTCCGCGAACAGGATGCCGTGCTGCTCGTGCAGCGGGCCGGCGACCAGCTTGCCGTCTGGCGCCACGATCACCGAGTCACCAGGGTTGAACCAATCTTCCAGGTCGGGGAAGAGACCACCGCGGTCGGGGAAGTCGGCGGGGATGTCCCTGCCTCGCATCGCCGTGCCGCTGCCAAGCACCCAGCACCGGCCTTCGGCCGCGATGTGCCGCATGGTCGACACCCACGTGGTGCCTGCGTCCCATGTCGGCGCGACATACACCTCGCAGCCCTGCGCGAACAGGCTGAAGCGCGCCAGCGGCATGTAGTTCTCCCAGCAGATCAATGAGCCGACCCTGCCGGCCGGCGTCTCGATCACCCGCAGCCCGCGGGCGTCCCCCACGCCCCAAACCATCCGCTCGGGGTTCGTGGGCATGAGCTTGCGGTGGCGGTTGAGCACCTCGCCGTCGGGGCCGATCAAGACGACCGTGTTGTAGAGCGTGCCCCGGCTGAATTCCGAATCCCGCTCGTGCACGCCAATCGAAACCGTCTGCTTGAGCCGCCGCGCCGCCGCCTGGATCGGTTTCAGGTGCCCCGCCTTCACCCCCCGGCGGCAGCTTCCTCCATGAGCTCGACGCCCCGCTTGATCGTCTTCTCCCGGTGAAGGAGCACGGGCGGGTGCTGGACGACAGCGACTCGATGAGGGCTAGCTTTTCTAGTCTTTGGCATTCGGAAAATCTCCAGCGCGCGCGACCATCCCCGGCAGTTCCTTGCCCAGCTGCAGCCCGAGCCAGCGTGAGCATTCGATCAGTGCATCGAGGTCGATGCCTGTGTCCACGCCCATACCCCGCAGAAGGTAGACGAGGTCCTCGGTGGCGATGTTGCCGGTCGCCTTGGGCGCGAACGGGCAGCCGCCGGCGCCGCCCACCGACGCATCGAGCGAGACCACTCCCTGTACGAGCGCGGCGACGGCGTTCGCGTAGCCCGTGTTGCGGGTGTTGTGGAAGTGGGCACCGACGGTCGCGCCCAGCTCGCGCGCTCCGCGCACCAGCGCCGTGACCTGCGAGGGAACGCCGACCCCGATCGTATCGGCGAGGCAGATCTCATCGGGCGGGATCGCCATCAGGCGCTCGACCAGGCCGAGCACCCGCTCTGGCGGAACCACACCTTCGAACGGGCACCCGAACGCGACGCTGACCGTCACCGTTATCGGCACACGGTCGGACCGGGCCCGCGCCACCAGCGCGAGAGCGGTCTGCAATCCCTGCTCGGTAGTGGCGTTCTGGTTGCGGCGGCCGAACTCGTCGGTGGCCGCGAATGCATAGTGCACCTCGTCCACCCCAGCCGCGACGGCCCGGTCGTAGCCCGTCTCGTTGAGGGCCAGGCCCGCGTATGACGTGCCCCCTCGGCGGTGCAAAGCCGCCATCACGTCCTCGGCGCCCGCCATCTGTGGAACGAGCTTTGGATTGACGAAGCTGGCCGCCTCGATGCGTTTCAGGCCGGCCGCCGCCAATCGGTCGCACAGGTCCGCCCGCACCGCCGGGTCGAGCAGCCGCTCTTCGTTCTGCAGCCCGTCTCGCGGCCCGACGTCACAGACGATGACGCTCACATAGATAAAGGTAGGGCGGCGAGCGATCGATTGCCCGCCGCCCTGGGCTTCAGCTGATCAGCTTGCGGTTCCGAAGTAAGCGTCCTCTCCCTTACGGGTGACGCCGGCGAAGGTTGCGTCGTTGCGCATGTCGGTCCAGTACGCAACCACGTGACCATCTTGCGTGACAGCGATGCCGCTGTAGTCGCCGAGGAAGGCGGTCGCGTGTGGGAAGTTCGCGTTTACGTTGCGCGCGAACCACCGGTCACCGGTCGTCGGGTCCGAATTCACGGTGCTGACCGTGCCGCTCGTGAAGCTGAGCGATCCGGCGACGTTCTCGGTCGCCAGCGAGTACGCGTACTTGTGGTTGTTGATGTCGACCGATCGATCGAAAAAGCCAATCCGCAGCCGGCCGAACTTGTCGTATGCGCTCCATGGCATGAACTGGTCACCAAGCTGTCCAAAAGCCACTGGCGCCGACCAGGTCTGACCGCGGTCGAAGGACTGGCTCACGATCACGTCCGAGTTGGTCTTCGCGACATAGGGGCTGCTGGGCGCGGGGGTGGTGCTGTTGCGCATGTCCGACCACACGACGGCCAGGTGCTTTGCGTTGGTCGGGTCGGCGGCGATGTTGCCGGCCGCCCAGCTGCGGAACACGCTGTCCTGGTAGGTCTGCCTGCCGAAGGCGATCGGATAATCGGTGAAGCCGTCGATGGTCGTCGCCACCTTGACGGGAGCGCCGAGCGCCGCGCCCGTCGCGGGGCTCACCTCGACGACTTCGTAGTCGTCGCGACCGGTCACGAGATCGGTCGTGTTCAGGAACGACACGAAGATGCGACCGTCCGCCGCCACCACGGGAGTGGATACGAACGCCTCCGCGAGGCCGCCCGAGATCTCCAGCGGCGCCGACCACGTCTGGCCGCCGTCGTGCGTGACTGAGCTGAATATCTTGGATGAGACAAAGCTGCCCTTCTGGCCTTGGCGGAAGTCGCCGTAAGTGACGATCGCGTTTCCAGTACCCCACGCGGCCACGTATTCCTTGTCGAGTACATCTCCGACGCTGGTGAAGACCCCGCTCCCTGAGGCGATCCGTTCCACGCTCCAGGTCTTGCCGCCGTCGCCCGAGTTGGACACGAGGACGTCGGGGCTCTGAGCGTTGCCGGGCCCGACGAAGCGAAAGCCCAGCGTCGAGTAGTAAGCGTGTCCACTCGCGTCGAAAGCCAGCGCCGGGTCGCCGGTCGCCTGGTAGGAGGAGTTCGAGAACACGGGGTACATCGACCACGTCTTGCCGCCGTCGAAGGTCACGTGTGCTCGCGAGAGGATGGTCTCGGTGAGGTGCCCGTCCGGGTTGAGCGTGAGCTGATAGTCGTTCGCACCGCCGATCATGTTGAGCTGGTTGGTGGGGTTCACAGCGATTGAGGTCTCGTTGTGCGGGCCCGTCGAGGTGGTCTCGCAATCCGTGTTGGCGTTGCCAGTCTGAGACGCCGTCGTGCAGATCGCAGTGCCGGTCTCGACCGCAGGGCCAGTGCCAAAGCTGGCGCCGTCGACCGGCGCCGGCGCGTTCATCACGTTGCGCGTGAAGTCGATCGGCTGCGGGTTGGTGTCGGCGGCTACTGCCAGCGTCTGGCCGACCGCAATCGCAGCGACCGCAGCCAAAATCATGATCCTGAGTCTCACCACAACCTCCTTGAATGAATCCGGAGGGGCCCCAGCGAGCTCCCCCCTGAAACCGACCTTAAGAACTTGCCACAATTTGAGCCTGCCGCGCCACTACCGAACTTGGTGGCTAGCCCACGAGGTCGTTCATCGGCTGGGCTTGCGCCGCGTGGCCCAGGCGGCCAACACCCAGGATATCCTCGATCGTGGCCAGCAGAGAGTAATGGTCATAGGGGGCGGAGCTTTGGCGGTGCCCCCTGCCGGGCGCCAGCACCAGCGTCAGCACCTGGTTCGAGGCGCTGCCGTCATCCTCGTCCCAGGTGATGAAAAGGACGCCACCGCTCTTCCACGCTCTCGACTGGGTGATCTGCCCCACGGTCTGCTTCAGCCACTCGTCGCCGGTTGCCACCGAGCAGTCGTGCGTGTCGTGGCACCTGTCGGGCGTGATCCAGCTGAATCGCGGCGTGTTGCCCGCCAGGTCGCCTGCGAACGAGGTGAACGGCACCACGTTCGACGGGCAGGAGCCGCCGTAAAAGGCGAAGGGATTGTGGCCGGGGTCGTACGGGACCGGGCTGTTAAGGCACCCGCCCTCGCCGAGGCCTTCCATGTACGCACGCCAGGTCACGCCGCCCGATGTGAGCTGGGTGCCGAGGTCCTGCTTCGGCAGCGAGTGGTAGCTGTCGTCTGACAGTCCCCACGTGGAGCCGGATGTCAGGGCCAGGTAGTTCGGGACGCTGGGGTGGGTGATCGCGTGGTAGTTGTTCGCCACCCCGTACTTCGCCGCCAAGGAGGCGGTGAAGTCGCCAGTCAGCGCTTCCTGGGCCGAATGGTTCTCCAAGACGATCAGGAAGACGTGCCGGGCGACCCCGGGACCGCCGTGTCCGCCTCCCCCACAGGCGCCCAGCACCACCGCCGCCAGCAGGGTGCCCACCACTTTCTGTAGCCTCTTGATTTTTAGAGTGACTCCATTTATCATGTAGCTATATCAAATGGATAGGAGGGGTTCGAGATGACCATGACCACTGTAGGAACGACGCCGCAGAGGCTGCGAGGCCGCTGGCTGGGCCTGGCCGCGCTGACCCTCAGCGGGCTGGTGCTCGGGCTCGACATCACGATCCTCATCACCGCCCTCCCCACCCTGTCGGCCAAGCTCAACGCCACCACCGACCAGCTGCAGTGGATGTCCGCCGCCTACACCCTCGCGCTCGCGGGCTTCATGCTCCCGGCCGGGGTGCTTGGCGACCGCCTGGGCCGCAAGAAGATGCTGCTCATCGGCCTCGCGACATTCGGCATCTCCTCGGTGATCGCGAGCCAGATGACCTCGGCCAACGGGTTGATCCTGATGCGGGTCGTCATGGGATTCAGCGGCGCCATCGTCCTGCCGCTCATGCAGTCGATGCTGCCGTCCATGTTCCAGACGGACGAGCGCCAGCGCGCCATCGGCCTGGCCGGCGCCGGCGCTTTCATCGGCCTTCCGCTCGGGCCGCTGGTCGCCGGGTGGCTTCTGACTCACTACGACTGGGGCTCCATCTTCTTGATCAACGCGCCCGTGGTCGTGATCGCTGTCATCGGCACGTGGTTCTTCGTGCCGGAGAGCAAGGACCCCAACGCGCGCCGGCTCGACTGGGTCGGCGCGTTCCTAGAGGTGGTCGGGGTCACTGGGATCGTGTACGGCATCATCGAGCAGCCGATCCGAGGCTGGACCGATCTCCAGGTCGCCGGCCCGATCGCCGGCGGTGCCGTGCTGCTGGCCGCGTTCGCGATGTGGCAGCTGCGCACCAAGTTTCCGCTGATCGACCTCAGGCTTTTCAAGAGCGCCCGATTCTCATGGGCCACAGTTGCCTTTACCATCGTGGGTTTCGCCATGACGGGCGTGCTGTTCATCCTCTCGCCGTTCCTGCAGATCGTCCAGGGCAACGACGCGCAAGGGACCGGCATCCGGCTGATTCCTTTGATTGCGGCCATGATGGTCGGCGCGATCAGCACCGAGGTTCTCGCCAAGCGCTTCGGCTCGAAGATCGTGGTCGCGGGCGGCATGCTCGGCAACGCCGTGGGCATGTTCATGCTTTCGCGTGTCGGCGTCGACACCGGCTACGGGCCCGTTGCGGCGAGCCTCGCCGTCATCGGCCTCAGCATCGCGCTGACCATGATCCCCGCGCTCGACGCCATCCTCGGCTCCCTCCCTGCGGGTGAAACCGGGGCCGGCAGCGCGCTGACGCGAACGCTGCAGAATATCGGCTCTTCATTCGGCGTCGCCATCATGGGCAGCATCTTGAACGGCGCCTACCAGGCCCACATCAGCGGGCAGCTCGCCGGCCTGCCCGCCCAGGTGCAATCGGCGGCGCAGAGCAGCGTCGCGGTAGCCGCCGCGGTCGCCCATCACCTCCCGAGCCCGCTCGGCGCCCGACTGCTGCGAGCCGCCCAGGAGTCTTACTCTCAGGGCATGTCGGAGGTGATGTTGGTGAGCGCCGCCATGATGATCGCGGGTGCGATTCTGATGGCCCTCTTCCTTCCAGCACGGGCGCCCGACGCCTCCCCTCTCCCCGCAGGGGAGAGGGTTAGGGAGAGGGGCGTGCTAGCCGAATGAGTCCCGCCGGGTTACGCGAGCGCAAGAAGCTCAAGACCAAAGAGGCGATCCAGCGCGAAGCCCTGCGCCTGTTCAAGGAGCGGGGCTACGCGGAAACCACGATCGAGCAGATCGCGGCCGCCGCGGAGATCTCACCCAGCACCTTCTTCAACTACTTTCCGACCAAAGAGGATGTGGTCCTGTTCGATCGCTACGACCCGATGATCTTCTCGATGATGACGTCGATACCGGCGAGCGAACCCCTGAGCACTGTGTTGGATGGCCTGCTCACCGGACTTGCCGGCGTGATGGAGCGCGACCACGACGTCATTCTCGCCCGATCGAAGCTCTCCCTCGCAGTGCCCGAGTTGAGGGCGCGGCTCTGGGAGGAGATCGAGAAGGCGCGAGATCTCATCGCGAGCATCCTGGCCGCCCGGACGGGTCGGGACGCCTCCGACTTCGAGCTGAGAGTCCTGGCCATGGTCTTCTTGACCGCAACTTTTGAGGCCATCCTGGAGTGGATCCGGCAAGACGGCCGTGGCGACATGATCAGACTCGTCAAACAGGCTCTCGACCTGGCCCAGATCGGCCCGCGACTCGACGAGCTCGAGTCCGCGTCGCGCAAGACCCGCTAACTTCCGGCAAGTCCCGCTTCGTAGGCCAGGATCACCGCCTGCACGCGATCCCTCAGCTCGAGCTTGTCGAGCACGTGTGCGACGTGCGTCTTCACTGTGGTCTCCGCGACGTGCAGCCGCGCCGCGATCTCCGAGTTGGTGAACCCGCCTGCGACCTCGCGCAGCACCTCACGCTCGCGCTCTGTCAGCGCATCCAGCTGCTTGGCCTTCCGCGCCTGGGGTTCGGGCCGCTTGGCGAACTCTTCGATGAGCCGCCGCGTCACCGACGGAGCCAGCAGCGCGTCGCCTGAAGCCACCACGCGGATGGCGCGGATGAGGTCCTCGGGCGGCGCCGCCTTGAGCAGGAACGCGGATGCGCCGGCGGCGAGCGCGTCGAAGACGTATTCGTCGAGCTCGTAGGTCGTGAGGATGACCACGCGGGTCAGTGTGCCGGCGCCCGTGATCTGGCGCGTCGCCGCGATGCCGTCGACGCGCGGCATCCGGATGTCCATGAGGATCACGTCAGGCCTTTCGCGCTGCACCAGGTCGATCGCCGCCTGACCGTCGCCCGCCTCGCCCGCGACCTCCATGTCCGTCTGCGAGCCGACGATCATGCGAAAGCCCGCGCGCACCATCGCCTGGTCGTCCACGATCGCGACGCGAATCACGCGGTCGGCAGCCGAGAACGTACCGTGAAGCCGCCCACATCCGACGAGCCGGCCTCGAGCTCGCCTCCGAACAGCGCCACCCGCTCGCGCATGCCGACCAACCCGTGCCCGGTCGAGGTCCTGACCGCCTCCTCGGATCCGCCTTCACCGTTGTCGCGGATGGTCAGCTCCAAGGAGTCGGGCAGATACGCCACCCGCACCTCGAGCCTCGATGCACGCGCGTGCTTGAGGGCGTTCGTGATCGCCTCCTGCACGATCCGGTACGCGGTGAGGTCGAGCGCCGCGGGCAGCGGCCGCTGGGTTCCCGTGGTCTTCAGGGCCACCTCGAGCCCCGCATCGTTCGCGGCTTTGAGCAGCGAATCGATCTGCTCCAATCCGGGCTGAGGGCTCAACTCTGGCTGCCCGGGCTCCTTCCGGAGCACGCCGAGCAGGCGGTTCATCTCGGCGAGCGTGTCTCGGGCGCTGACCTCGATCGACTGCAGCGCCTTCTCGGCTTCCCCGTCCACGTTCCCGGCCACGCGCGCCGCGCCGGCCTGGATCGCCATCAGGCTGACGTTGTGGGCGACAACGTCGTGCAGCTCACGCGCGATCCGCAGCCTCTCGTCCTCCACCGCCTGCCGGCGCAATGCGTCCGACTCGCGACGGTGGCGCGTGATCAACTCCGTCAAGAATGCTCGACGGCCGCGGATGTAGTCGCCGATCACCCACGCCACCAGCACGGGTGGGCCGAGCGTGAGCAGAGACTCGCGCCGGGGGGTCATGCCGGTGATCGCCGTGATGAACACCACCAACGTCTCGAGGCCGAACAGCGCCACTACCCACAACCTCGCCGTCGAGCTGCCGTAAACCGACACCGCGTACGCGGCCAGGATGACGGCGCCGTCTGACGCGACCTGCGCGAGGCCGAGCAGCTCACCCGCCAACAGCGCGGCGGTGACGATGACCAGCACGGCCACCGGCTCTTTTCGTCGCCACCACAACGGCACCGACTTGAAGATCACCAGCACGAGGGCGGCGACGAAAAGAGGGGTCGAAACATGAAAGTAGTCGACGGCGATCGTGCCGATCAGGGCTGGTGCCAGGGTGATCGCCACGAGCAGGCCGTCGACGAGCCGAGGCCGGCCCGTGATCCACGACCACGGCCGGCCCCGAAAACTGGATGAGGTTGGGAAGTTGGCTATGTGACGTCCCTCTGCCGCAGCAGCGCGGCGGCCGCGACGACGAAGACTGCGAGGTAGGCGACGAGCGTTAGGACCGCTTGCTCCGCGCCGATCGCCGGAGGAGTCGCGTGTCCGAATGCGGGCGATGTGAACGAGTTCAGCAGAGCGGTCGCGTTCTGGCCGTCGAACCAGTTGGTGATCCACTTGTACGTGCCGCCGTTGAAGCTGGCGATGAACCGGACCAGGATGATCTGCAGCACGGTGACGTAGATCAGGCCCACGCCGAGCGCCGCCGCCGACTGCCTGAACAGGACTCCGAGCGCCATGCCGAGCGAGCCGTTTACTGCCAGCACGAGCCACATCGCGCCCATGCCCTTGACGATCTCGATTGCCGCCGGCCACACGATGGCCTGGCCTTGTGCCGACGCGATGACAGCGCTGAACCCGGCCCCGACCGCAAAGATGATCACGGCCATGATCGCCATCCAGGCCTGAAAGACGACCACGCGACCGGTCAGCGTCGTGAGCCGTCCGGGCCGCTGGCTGAAGACGGTCTTCAAAGTTCCCCACGAGTACTCAGAGCCGGCGATCAGCGCGCCCAGCACAAGAGCCATCGCGGCTCCGAGCGGGAAGCCGGCCCCCATGACGTTGTTGACGAACTGGTCGGGGTACAGGGTCAGGATCGACACGGCGTCCCGGACACCGCCGGGATGGGTCGCCTGGTACCACTCGGCTGAGTAGAAGAGCACGACGATACCCGCGATGAGTCCGGCCGACACTACGAAGGCCGGGCGAAATCGATTCTTGCGCCATTCAGCTTTGATGCTTGCGATCATGATCCTTGCTTCTCCCCTGTGAGCTGGAAGAAGGCTTCCTCCAGCGATCTCTCGATTGGCCTCAACTCACTGACACCGATGCCGGCGGCCATGAGCCGGCTGTTGATCTCGAGCGTGCCGGAGGGGTCGGTCTTGAGCCTGATCGAGCCGTTCTGCCGGCTCACCGCGGCGGCGCCGAACATCCCGGTCAAGAGCTCGAAGGCGCGATCCATAGGCTGTGCCCTGACCAGCACGCCTTCCTCGCCGAGCAGCTCCTGCACGGTGGATTGGGTGACGAGCTTACCGCCCCGGATCACCCCGACGCGGTCGCAGATCTGCTCGACCTCTGGGAGCAAGTGGCTCGAGAGCAGCACGGTGCGGTTGCCCTGGCCGATGTCCTTGATGAGCTTGCGCATCTCGGCCATGCCCTGCGGGTCGAGCCCGCTCGTGGGCTCGTCGAGGATTAGTAGCTCCGGGTCTTTGAGCAGCGCGGCGGCGACGCCGAGCCGCTGTTTCATGCCCGTCGAGTAGGTGCCGAATCTGCGCCCGGCGCGAGACGTGAGCTCGACGATGTCGAGCACCTCCTCGACGCGCCTGTGGTTGATGCTCGCGTAATCCGCAACCACCCTGAGGTTCTCGCGTCCGGAGAGGTACGGGTAGAAACCCGGCGCCTCCACGAGCGAGCCGATCTTTCCGAGCCCGGCCGGGTCGCCAGGCGCGTGGCCCGCGACTGATGCCGTGCCCGAGGTGGGACGGATGAGGCCCACGAGCATGCGCAGGGTCGTGGTCTTCCCGGCGCCGTTGGGGCCGAGGAAGCCATACACCTCCCCAC
>WNFA01006094.1_pt1 | contig 10494 bp, 8 predicted proteins | sample 5400481 | NCBI WGS metagenome assembly WNFA01 (sample SAMN13153340, study PRJNA577476) | soil metagenome | isolation source: 120 cm saprolite under Douglas fir tree site 2 hole 1 replicate 2 | place: USA:California | collected 2015-04-18 | reverse complement strand
CAACTAGGAAGATACAGAACAAGGCATACAACTCGGAGGATTACAGAACAAGGGAGAACAATTCGGAAGATAATAGAATAAGGAAGACAGAAGAACTACAACTCGGAAGATTACAGAACAAGATACTAGGACATCGTATTTGGCCGCCCCCATCAAGGCTCGTCGATAGTACGTCTTACGTGCGCATTACAAACCCTCGAATTACCTACCCTGCACCCCCACCAAAGGCCCTGTACCCAGGGTTCTTAACTCGCTAGTGTCTATTAGCTATTCGATTATATTTGTGTTATTCGGTTTCACTCCCTTTTCACCGATCTACTACGAGTTTGACTATAACAAGTCTTATTCTGAGTATTGAGGATTTAGGAATAGTGTTATTCGGTTTCGCAAGTTTGTAGTTAGTTCGCCAAGCACACACATCAACTGGAGCCCACCGCGAGGGGTGGTAAATCGAGAACGATTTAGAAAGGCTTAAAAACCCTTTTGCGCAATCAAACAAGAAGAAAGAAGAAGCACTATTCGGACTACAAGAGTTCAAATATTGCACCCAAGAAAAGTTTCCAACAGCTACTACGCGGAGAAGAAGAAATCCGGACTTTCCATACAAGCGAACCAATCACGTCTTCCTCGGGGAAAGCTAGACTTAGCGCCAACTCTCAACGAGCAGAAAGAAATTCGGTTCCACCGTTAGGAAATACTCGAGTTTCGAAACCACCGATTAAGAAGACTGTTAAGAAGAAACAACCGGTTCAAAACGAAGCAGGACCGTCCAGACTAAGGACGCCCACACCTGAATTACAAGAACCACCACCGCAACAACACCAAGACCGATTAAACATGGGAGACAACGCGAATGAAAACAGGCCTCAGGCGGCGCAGAGGTTTAGGATGCCGGAGACTTGGGAGTCGGGGAGACCCCAGTTCGATGGAAAAACGTACAAGCAGCTGGATAAATTCCTTGAAGAAGTTGCAAGAGTTATCGCACAAGGCGGAATCAACGGGGAACAATCAATGAAGGAGAAATACATCTCTTACCTCGACGACAAGAACATCAGAGAAGGATGGCAAATGCTGGCAGAGTTCGCAATCACTCATACCTGCGCGCAATGGATCAAGGCAGTCAAGGAACTCTATCCCGAATTAGAAGAATACGAAAAGGGATCGTTAATCAGACTTCGAGAAATCTGCGAAGAAGCTCAAGGATGCACCCGAGCGGATTTAGGAAAGATCAAGCGATTCAAGATATTCTTCGAAGCGGAGGCAGCAAAATTGTTAAAGCCACCTGCACAAGTTACAAACGTCAACTTAGTGGGAACAATCCTGAAGACCTTCGACCAGCAATTCGCAAAACAGATTGAAGACGCTATGAACTTGCCCGGAGTGGCCCAGATAATTCGACCAGATGGCGTTCCGGTACCCGCAGCTGCAGGCGTGGGAGAAGCGATTAAGAGAAGAGGCGACCATATGTCCTACCTGGAAGTCTTGAAAGTAGCTGTCTATCTAGCGGACAATTGGACTGGGAGAGAAGCCTTATTCGAAATCAGTGGGGGAAGACTTGATGAGAAATCTCTTGTTGAACCTGCTGCACCGAATAAGGGCTCTTCTGGACTTCCGTTCGCTATGAAGCGCGAATTCACCGACCAAATGGAGGGCTTCGCTTTGGAAATCGCGGCGATAAAGGATACATTCGTTGTGAGGGACAAGCAAATGCAAGACACAATCAAGAAGATCGAAGCGGTGGCCGAACAAGCGCGAGTCCTTAATCAGGGATTAGCAAAGGCACCTCCGAATAACGGTCAAAGTAACGATTACCGTCAGCAACAAGGAAACCATTTCAATAGGGACCCAAACCCCTACAGGATGACTCCGCCACCGAACTTTGCAATCGAAGACATTAATTGCCATTGGTGTGGGGAAAAGGGACATATGATGAAAGATTGTCAGAAGAAGAACGAGAAGATTGACCGGGGACAAGTGGTCATAGAGAATGGACAAGTAAGGCTACCGGGGAACTTATTCATTCCACGGTATCCCGAACACCTATCAAGAGACCAGAAGGTGGAGGAATGGCACCGCAAGAGAGACTCAGCAAATCCGGCAACCGCAAATCTGTATCAACATTCGTTCATGAATGAAGCAGCGAATCCGGACCAGTTGGATCTATTCTACGATACCACTCAAGATGAACTACGATCGGCCAGGGCGCAGCAAGCGATCATGATGAAGCAGATGCAACAAATGAGCCAAATGGGACGAGCCGGAGGTTATTCAGTCGGATCGAACATGTCTTCGCACGGCCAAGGCAGAGAAACGCCACCGCATTTCATAACCGAACAAGACAATTCGACACAGAATAACGGGCAGTTATACGGACAGCAACAAGGAATGGCGCCGCAATTCGTTCAAACGACTCAAGCTCCGCAAAACACTGGACTAGTTGACATGGGGCAACTGTTGAATTTACTGAATGTTGTACAGAGCCCTCAGAATAAGGGAAACGGTGGAGTTCTCGACCAATTGGTTGCTACTAGAGAGCAACTGAAGAAGTCCGGACAAAGCCCGAACCCAAATTTTTAGACAGTTCGAGGAAGGAGGCTCGTGGGAGGAACGAAAGCAAGACTCCTCAAGTGGTCAAGCCTCCAGAGAACCGAATATCGGCCGCGGATAGAGATACGGACTGGCGGAAGAAGAACAGAAGAGCAAGCGTGGAGGCAGTTGCAACAGACAATAGTGGTGGTGAAGAAGAAGTGGAGGTGGAAGTTGAGATACCGAAGAAGGACAGACGTGCCCGCTTCAGGGGTGAAGATTCCGACGTAGAAGACCCTCCAATGAGGTACGAACAACGCAAGGAACCTTATTCGGAGTCGCCAAAGCGTGAAAAACCGAAGAAAGACCTTCTTCCAAGAACCGGAGAAAGGGCTTACAAGTTAGTCACCAAATTCGACGACGAAAACACTATTCGGAAGCTAGTGGACCGAACAGAGAAGACTATGGTTAACGACATATCAGTCGGAGATCTGGTTTCGATGTCGCCCGGCTACGCAAAAGAACTTCGCAAATCGATGGGACGAATAAGACAACCAATTAAGCCAATTCTGTTAAACGGAATCTTGGATCAAGAATCTGCGTTTCCATTCATGGAAGACGATATCCAAGTGAGGCTACAAGAAGACGCGATAGACCTGAACGATTTACCAATGGTGGATTCGTTTTATATCTCGACCGAAGAAGATTTGGGAACAATTCCGGGAAGTTACGTGGCTATAGACCCATATCTACAGTACATGTCTTCCCTGGACGACAAAGAAGCACCAAAGCAAGTTTATTCGGGGACCAGTTCAGCATCGTTGAGGGTAGTTCATCCATTGGTGGCTACACGGCAACATGTGGAAAGCGTTGTGGACAGTGGCTCTCAGATAGTGTCTATGGCCTTAACAGTAGCAGAAGAGCTAGGGATTCCTTGGGATCCTGACGCTCAAATCTACATGCAAAGTGCGAATGGGCAACTAAAGAAGTCAGCTGGGCTAGCGCGGAACGTGTGTTTCTTATTCGGAGATATACCGATCTACCTTCAAGTTCACATTATCGACCAACCGGCGTACAAAGTATTATTGGGAAGGCCTTTCGACATCCTTACAGAATCAAGGATCGACAACAAAGGCGATGGAACGCAAACGCTCACCATCAAGGACCCCAACGGTACAAGACGTTGCGTTATTCCGACTCAAGCAAGAGGCGCGTTTTCAGCGACTACAAACGTCAAGAAGATCCAAGAAGAAGTCAAGGAGCAGAAGGCACAGAAGATAGCAAGAGAGCAGCTGATGAAGAGTGAAAGAGAGGCGGATTTTCACAACTCGCCCAGGAACTGGTCGGAGACTGGGGAGGCGAGCAGATCGGACTAAAGTTCGGTTTTGGTGAAAAAGGGGAAGTGCGAATAGAGGGATACACGCTACCTAGGGATGGGAATAGCTTCAACTCGGAAGAGTTGCAGTTAGCCTATCTAATGGCGAGCACAGAAGAAAAGACGTGGAAGAAAAACGAAGAAGCAAAGAAGTTACTCAAGATGTACGCGGAAGAAGAACCACTGGAGAGAGGACCCGATGGGAAGGTCTTACCGGTCTTGATATGGGGAGAACGAGTTGTGGATGCTGTGGAAGATGAAGATGGAAAAATCATACCGCTGTCGCAATTCGGAGTGGAGAAGGTGCACTGTTCGGAAACAGATCAAGCCTGTGTCAAGTGTGCGGAAGAAGGATTCGACCGTGAGAAGAACGGTTCAATAACCGAACAAGAACCTACAGCAACATTTTTGGGGAAGAAATACAAACCGGTTGCACTCAAAGTCAGACCAGTCTATGGGGAGCTACCCGAGAGGTACCGAATAAAACGGGAAATCCTGGGGGACCCTTTAGCAGGAATGCCGGAGTTGCCAATTCATCCGACCGAATACGTGCCAGTGGAGCGTTACGAACAAGACAGAAAGGACTTCATTGACAGTGCTCATCCTGGAGACTTCCTAAGGCCTCAAGAAAGGATGTTACTTCATAACATGATTGTTAAACAGAAGGAAGCATTCGCCTGGAACGATCAAGAGAGAGGGACACTTCGACATGATTTCTTTCCGCCTATCGAGATACCCACAGTAGCGCATACGGTTTGGGTGGAAAAGAGCATTCCTATTCCGAGAGGACAACTTGAAGAATTCTGCAAAGTCATAAAACAGAAGATCGACGCGGGAGTGTACGAATCCTCGAATGCCTCTTACCGGTCAAAGTTCTTCGGAGTAATCAAGAAGGATGGGAAGAGTATTCGGTTAGTACACGCCCTAGAATCGTTGAATGCGGTGACTATCGCCCATTCGGGGATTCCGCCGGCAACTGAAGAATTGGCGGACCACTTTTCGGGAAGAGCGTGCGGTGGAGTACTGGATCTTTATTCGGGGTACGACGCTAGGGATCTAGCCGAGTCTTCGAGGGATTACACAACTTTCCAAACACCGTTCGGGGCACTCCGATTAGTCAAGTTACCTCAAGGATGGACCAATTCGGTTCCGATATTTCACGACGACGTCAACTACGCCCTACGAGAAGAAGTTCCACACGTTACAAGACCTTATATCGACGACGTACCTTTAAGAGGGCCGGCCTCGCGTTATATCAAGGAAAATGGCGAGGAAGAAACTATCAAGGAAAACCCCGGAATAAGAAGATTCGTTTGGGAGCACATGCAAAATGCGAATAGGGTTCTTCAAAGACTCAAGTACTGTGGATTAACAGTCTCGGGGAAGAAAGCCGTAATCTGTGCTGAAGAATTCGTTGTGGTTGGGCATACGTGCTCAGCTGAAGGCAGAAGACCGTCAACAGACAGAGTTGGAGTTATTCAGAGATGGCCTCCACTGAAGAATGTCTCCGAAGTAAGACAGTTTTTGGGAGTCCTGACTTACATCAGGCACTTCATCAAGGATTTCTCAATTCTTGCTGGACCGATTAACGGATTACTACGAGCGGGGAAAGAATTCGAGTGGGGACCAAAACAGCAAGCATCTATGGACAGGCTCAAGCAAGCAGTCGTAGACTGCCCAGCTATTCGGCCTTTATCCGACGATCCTGCTGTGGAGACCGTACTTCAAGTGGATAGCTCTTACAAGGGTTGTGGTCTTACTTGTTATCAAGTAGACCCAATAGATCCGAAGAAGCGCTACTACGCGAGGTTCGCGTCTCTGCCGTTCGATGAAAGACAAGCAAGATTCTCTCAAGCAAAACGGGAACTATACGGAATAAAGCGCGCACTCGAGTATATGCAGTATTGGTTATTGGGACATAGGAATCTTATTCTGGAAACCGATGCGTTGTACATTAAGGGCATGCTGGATAATCCTGGCATGGGCCCTAATGCTACGATTAATCGGTGGATAGAACAAATCCTAATGTTTCATTTCCGAATAAGGCATGTCAAGGGGAAAACGTTTACACCGGATGGTCTGTCTAGAAGAGACGTGGCACCTGGAGATGAAGAATATCCGGACAACGATGAAGCTCCTGAAATGCATTTGCCTGGGATGGACCAAGGCTGGGACTACACAATTCCGCAACCGTTGAAGTTAGAAGATTTCAAAGACAAGATAGACACCAGAGGGGGATATCTGAATACGGTCTTTACCGATCAAGGACGCGGGTCTTATGAAGGAACGATGGCGTCCTTCTATAATGACTGCGTAGCGAACTATCAAGACTTTCGGGAAGAAGTGGCCATAGTTCAAAAGGCTTATTCGGTCGAGAATGTTGAAATTCCGCACTACGTGACTTCGCAATTAAAAGAGGGTGAAAAACTTCTACCGGACGAAGCCTTTAAGTGGGATCCAAAGAAGCGGGAAGCCTATCCGGAAGACCGAAGATCGTTAACGGCAAAAATGTTGGATGACCGAATAAGAGTTTTGCAACGATGGCTGAAGAATCCGATCAAGAGACCTGGAGGTTTTACGGACAATGCATACGCGGCACTCATCAAGTATTCGACACAGTTTTATATCGGAGAAGACGGAAGACTATTCAGAAAAGACCGGCAAGGGATGCACAAGCTCGTGGTTCAACCAGAACACCGAATGTATGCGATGAAGGCCGCGCATGACAGTTTGGGACATCGGGGGGTTTTCGCGACTAAATCGCTTTTGGAGGTTCGCCTTTGGTGGCCTGAAATGGAAAGGGATGTGTCTTGGTATGTGAAAACATGCCACATGTGCCAAGTACGCCAGAGCAAATAACTCCGAATACCGCCTATTCCGACTACAACGCCGACCCTATTCCAAAAAGTACACACGGATGTGATGGTCATGGGTGCAACCTCTAATGGTTATAAACTGGTTATCGCTTCAAGAGATTCTCTTAGTCGGTGGCTCGAAGCAAAAGCGCTGAAAGCGGATAACGCTGCAGCAGTGGGCAATTTCTTATTGGAAAATGTAATCTGTCGATGGGGATGTCCGGCGGAAATCGTCACAGACAATGCTCCGCAATTCTTGGCTGCTCTGGCTTGGCTAGAACAGAAGTACGGGATTATCGGAATAAACATCTCGCCATACAATTCTCAAGCAAATGGACCTGTGGAAAGCGGACATCGAGATGTTCGCCAATCGGTTGTCAAAGCGTGCGGAGGAAATCCGAACAAGTGGTTCTGGTTCTTGCCTCAGGTAATCTGGGCAGACCGAATAACTGTGCGACGTGGTTTAGGGTGCTCCCCATACTACGCTGTCACCGGATGTCATCCTCTGTTGCCTCTGGACATAGTAGAAGCTACTTGGCTGGTGGAATACCCGGCTAAGATAATTTCTACGGCCGAATTAATAGGTCTACGCGCAAGATCTCTGGCAAAACACCGGCAACACGTTGAAGAAATGCGAAGAAGAGTCGACCGAGGCAAGAGAGAAGCTGTCCGAAGATACGAACTGAAATACAAGTACACGATTATGGACTTCAACTTCAAACCCGGGGATATAGTTCTTATTCGGAATACGCGTATTGAGAAGAGCTTGGACAAGAAAGCGAAATTCCGCTATCTAGGACCCATGGTAGTTGTCAGAAAAACAAAAGGGGGCTCGTACCTCGTTTGCGAACTGAACGGCGCCATGTATCCAGGAAAAGTGGGTCGCTTCCGAGTAATACCGTATGAGCAGAGGCGGAAGATCGAGTTGACAGAAGACGTCGAGAAGTTGATTGACATGGGAAAAGAAGAACTGGACAAGCTAGCCGCAGAATTAGAAGACCAGGACGAAATGCTGGGGAAAGACCTTCAATTCGGTGATATGCGACTCAATTCGGACGATGATGAAGACACCGACTCAGAGGGCGAAACCGAATAAGGAACCAAAACACCGATTTAACAAGCTGGCTATACAGGAAGAACTTGGGTACGAAATAGGCTAAGCCCATGAAATATCCTCGTCGCTCCATGCCACATCAAGAACATCGGTGTAGGTATACATCAATTCGGCCGAGTCTGGAGAGAGGGGTGTGTACGGGCGGTCTGGACTGAAGAACGGGTTGATCTGGGATGAAGACAGTTGCGAGGAAGCCGCGACGGGAAGTGGACCGGAATATGGCAGAAGACGTGAGCCTACGCACGACCGATTAATCGGAGGTAGCGACCTTGGCGATGCCCTGGATAACGGACAAGTACTCGTCAATGTTGCTGCAAAACCGATTAAGCGATGAGAAGAATCCGGACAAGTCGGACTTACGGGACGGACTCGGTGACGGAAATGCCACGGCTCTTGCAACCGGCAGTGAGCGAGATATACGAATCGGAGAGACGGTTGTAGTTGTTCAGCCCATGAGCGAGCATCTGAACTTGGATGACGATCTGGCCTTGAAGCGATTCGATGATGTCGCTGAGCTGTTTGTCGGACAAGGAGAGCTCCTCCTGACCGGAGAACGCCCCAACGATGGGAGCAACCTGACCGAGGAACTCGCGAGCGCGGGTGCTGAGGATCTTGAAGGCGACGTCATTGTCAACCTGTCATGGAAGATTAGCTGAAGACCGATCAAGAAAAGAAGCACGAACCTGGAACGGAACAAGACTGGAGTGGATCTATTCGGTTAATGAGCAACTCAGAATAAGGTTATTCGCATATGGATTACTTGCCAAAGTAGTTGCCGGATCCTTGCTGTTGGAGCCATTATCGGAGGGGCCCTCCGAATCAACGACCATGGCATCGTCCTTGGTCCCCGATTTGGTGACATCCTTGGTTTTGGTTGCCTTGGGTTGGTTATAACGCCGGAAGTGTAACTCGGAGAGAGATACCTTCTTGGCGCGGCGCTTGGAAGTTGCACCGGCCTTGACCTTGTGAGGGCATTCGTAAATACGGTGTTCCCCATGATGGCAATGGAAGAGGCAGCCCACCTCGTCGTCGTCGACTTCGGTGATCTGTCGCTAGTCAGAATAAGGCGACTGCATGGACGGAGGAAAACCGAAGACGGTTACCTTGTTGGTTTTGACGGCTGTGGCTTTTTCCTGGAACCGAATAACGTTAATCGCAATTGGTACTCCGCAAAAAGACAGAAACGTACCTTGGCTTCAGCCTCGGCGGCGACCTGTTCGGAGTGGAAGAAATTCGCAAACGCGGGGAACCAAGAGAACTGTACCTGTGAAAGCAAGAACTGGTCAGCAAGAAGATTATTCGGACATATGGTCTAGCTAGAAGAAGAACGTACCTTGGCCTTCTCGGTGCGTTTAGCAGCCATCTTTGGAAGGGTTAGAAGACCGAATATCGCACTCGGAAGAAGACACTCACGGCATCAGCGGCAGCCTTCTGGCGGCGCTCTTGGTCGGCAGCGGCCTGAAGAAATCGGTTGGACGGATCGACACAAGACGAGACAGAATAAGACTCACTGCGACGCGCTGCTTGGCGAACAAGAGTGCTAGGTCGCACACCGAATTAGCTGCACCCAGAATAAGGTTGCAGTTGAGGATGTGCTTCTTGGTGATCGCGGTGGGCTTTCCAATTTGCTCGGCGCGAAGAACGACGACGAGAAGACCTTTCTGGACATCCTGGAAGAGCGGGAGAAGCGAGGAGTCCGTGGCTGCAAGATTGAGCTGGCTGGAGCTGTTAATCGCTTTTTCCTACGAAAGCGAATAAGCAATTCGGCGACTCAGAAGAACCATGAAGACACACCACGTCGGGATACATTCCACCGATCAACTTAGCGGCAGCAGCTGCGGTTTCGGCCGAAGATGAATCGCTGATGGGGCCCGAAGCGGACAAGATAGACGCGAAGACTTCTTCGATGCAGGTGCGGAACCACAACGAAGGACTACCGGCCAAAGCGGTTGGGGCGTGCATGGATACGGACGACATGGCTCCGGAATCGGCAAGAAAAGCTGGCAAGGGCGAATAAGCGACACCGAATAAGGGACTGCGCGAAGGCCTTGTTGAGAACAACAACGAACGAGTCTTTTCGGTTGGGAAAAACGTTGTTGGAAGGCGAGAGACTGTGCGGAGGGATCCTTCAGACAAGAGAATGGGGGAGAGAAGACCACTCATTTATATGAATTGTTCGCTGGGACAGCGAAGATTTAAAAATGGGGGAGAGTGATGGTTTCAAGCGGAAAAACTCGCGCGAACTCCGAAATGCACATGGAACACTCTTTGATAAGAGCGACCAAGCAGGAGGACAGCCAGTGCACCGCATGGACCAAGCAAAACCCTTCTTACCAATCCTCAAGAACCCGAAGATCCAATACAATCCCATCAAATTGGCATAGATTGATATAACCGATAATACAGGGATCTACAATCATAACTGTCAAGACTCTATTCGCTTTTCAAGACACCGATCAAAGAAGTTAGAAGATACAAGATCAAAAGAAAACACCGATCAAGATTATTCGGACTTCAAGGACCCACAGAATAAAGACAAATCTTAATTCGGATTCGTTATTCGGACTTTACACAAGCAAGAAGACAGAACAGCGGTTATTCATTATATGATGTTGCGGCGGTAT
>WNFA01012727.1_pt1 | contig 10495 bp, 9 predicted proteins | sample 5400481 | NCBI WGS metagenome assembly WNFA01 (sample SAMN13153340, study PRJNA577476) | soil metagenome | isolation source: 120 cm saprolite under Douglas fir tree site 2 hole 1 replicate 2 | place: USA:California | collected 2015-04-18 | reverse complement strand
AAGTTTGAAGTCTACATGCGCGACCACAAGAATGAGCCGCCGAGCAGCTCCGATGACCGCTGGGTGAACTAATCTTGTTTTTCAGGGATGAAGCACAACACTGGGGTGTGGGTCAGGGCTTCAGCCCTGACAAAATGGACTGAAAGGATGGGGGCTTTAGAGCGTCTTCGAGTTAAGTGTTTACACTTGACAGCACATTTGTTCTCAATTTAGGGCCAAAAAATGCAGTACCGCGTATGGGTTTGACCAGAAAATGCTCTAGCCCCTGAAGCCGTTTCGAACTTCGGGGGCTGAAGCCTTTGTGTTCCAGGCCCTCGAATGTCGTGGCTGAAGCCACGACCCACAAAGACTGGTTCGAAGGGATGACAAACTGGGAGGCGCAGAGTACGTGTGCCTCCCATCTATCGCTTCGCGCGGCGCGTTTGCTCATCCTTGCTGCCGATTACGTGAAACTTCATGAAGTTCGTTGTGCCGCCGACAAACAGCGGCGTCCCGGCCACGATTCCCACGACATCCCCACGCTTGACGAGATGCTCTTCGAGGAGCCGCTTTTCAGTGACGAGGACGAGTTCCTCGATGTTTTTCACTTGACTGATCGTTCGCGGCACCACGCCCCAGTAGAGCGAGAGTCTCCGCCTTGTTTCCTGGATCGTCGAAAAGGCAATTATGGGACGGCGCGGCCGGTGTTTTGAAATCAGGCGGCCCGTCGAGCCGGTTTCCGTGAATACGGCGATGACCTTCATTTGCAATTCTTCCGAAGCGTGACAAATCAGTTCGGCGGCCGTCTCCGCGATGTTGAATTGCGCGGGTTGCGGCCGCAGGACGCGCGAATCGCTCGACTCGGCTTCGCGGATGATGCGGTCCATCATTTCCACTGCTTCGATAGGGTACGATCCCGCGGCGGTTTCGGCGGAGAGCATCAGTGCGTCGCTGCCATCAAACACGGCGTTGGCGACGTCCGAGGCTTCGGCGCGCGTCGGGCGCGGATTCTGCGTCATGGACTCGAGCATTTGCGTCGCGGTGATCACCGGCAGCCGCGCCTCGCAGGCCTTTGCAATAATCAGCTTTTGAATTACCGGCACTTTTTCAGGGCTCATCTCCACGCCCAAGTCGCCGCGGGCAACCATCACGCCATCGGCCACGCGGAGAATTGCGTCAAGATTCTCAATCGCCTCGGGCTTTTCGAGCTTCGCAATGATAGGGACGTTCTTGCGCGCGCGCGTAACCGCGGATTTCGCCAGAAGCACATCTTCGGCGCTGCGGACGAAGCTGACCGCGATGAAATTTGCGCCGTGGCGCAACGCGAACGCGAGGTCATTACGATCCCTCGCAGTGACGGCGGGAATCCGCAGTTTGACGCCGGGCAGGTTGATACCCTTGTGTTCGCCCAGTTCTCCGCCGTTGACAACTTGGCACAAAACCGAGTTCGACGTCGTCGAGAGCACCCGAAGCTCGATGAGGCCGTCTCCCAGGAGGATGCGGTTACCGCGGGAGACGTCACGCGGCAAGCGTTTGTAGGTGGTGCTTACGCCGGCGCTGGTGCCGGGGCGATCGAGTGTCGAGATCGTGAAACGTTGCCCCGCGCGCAATTGAACGTGTTGGCCATCCACGAGCGCGCCTGTGCGGATTTTCGGCCCCTGCAGATCGGCAAGAATCCCGATGGGCTTCGAGAGGCGAGCGGAAGCTTCCCGCAACCGCTTGATCGTCCGCGCGTGCTCCTCGTGTGTTCCATGCGAAAAATTGAGCCGCGCGACATCCATCCCCGCGCGCATCAGGCGTTCGATCATGTCCGCGGAATCGCTGGCGGGTCCGAGCGTGCATACAATTTTAGCGCTGCGAAAATTCATGCTCTTTTTCCGGACCCATTCGACCGGGAAGGGGTGTGAGGTTTCTTCGGCCTACTTCGAGGAGGCGAAGTCGCTCACGACATGATACAGGAACATAACACCTTTGCGAAAGCTGTCGACAGGAATGCGCTCGTCGTCCCCGTGCATTCGCGCATCATCGCTTTCGGTGAGAGGGAAGGGTTCCAAGCCATAGGCCTGAACTTTGTGGAGGCGGAGGCTGGCCGAATCGGTCGCCCCGGTGGAAAGAAAAGGAATAGCGATGGCCCCGGAAAAATCCTGTGGTGTAATCCGCTCGATGGTTTTGTACAGCTGGTTGGTGATGTCGGAAGGTGGCGCGTTTTCGCCAGGGTCGCGAGCAAGTTTGAATCGGATCTGGGGGTCGTTGACGACCTTCGCGAATTGGCCGATCAGCGCATCGACGGAATGTCCCGGCAGCATTCGCACATTCAGGTTGGCCGTGGCTTCCGAGGGAATCACGTTGTTCCGGAATCCGGCGTTGATGATCGTCGGCGTGATCGAGTCTCGCAGCATCGAGTTCCACATGGGACTTTCCTCGGAGAGATGCTTCACCGCCAAGTCGGCCCGTTCGGGCTGTTCGAGCGCGCGCATCCATTTGGCGGTATCGTTCTCTTCGACCTTGGCGAGCTGCTCGAAATAGCGCCGTGTAATCGTATTGGGCTCTGCCGGGACCTGGTATGTCCCGAGTTTTGCGATAGCCGCGGCCAAGTGAACCACGGCATTGTCCGGGCGCGGCATTGAACCGTGCCCCGAGGGTCCGGTAGCAGTAACGACAACGTTGTACGAGACCTTTTCGCTCGCCTGGATGCCGACATACTGCACCTTGCCGTCTTTCAACATCACGCGCCCGCCTTCGTTCAGGGCATAGGCGCAGGCAATTTTGTCCCAGTATTTCTCAATGGTGACCTTGATGCTGGCCGCGCCGCCTCCCTCTTCGTCGTCGGTGGCCAGGAAAATGACGTCGCGCCCCAGCCTCGCGCCGGTGCGTTTCAACTCGACCACGGTGGCGAGGTTCGCGGCGAGCATGCCCTTGTCGTCGATCGATCCTCTGCCGTAAAGGTAGCCGTCACGGGCGATCGCGCCGAACGGGTCCACAGTCCACTTGGTTGGATCGACACCGACAGTATCCTGGTGCGCGACCAGCAGCAGCGCGTTCGCCGGGTCCGCCAGCGGGCCGACCTGCAGGCGGCCGATGACGATGCTCCGTCCCGGCGCCATTTCCACTACTTCATTCGGAATACCCTCTTTTTGGAGTATCCCTGAAATGTATTTGGCGACAGCCAGTTCATTGCCGGGAGGATTCGATGTGTTGATTCGGACCATGTCGGCCAGCCAGCCTTGTGCCTCCTCAGCGAGTTTCCCGAGGTCGGGTTGCGAGGACGGCGCCTGCGCGCGGGCGTTCCCACTCAGGACGGTGAGCCAGGTAAAGACGAGGATGATTGGGGACAAACGGCGAAACATTGCGCGATCCTCCCGGCGAAGTGTCTTTTATTCCGGCGGGCTACAAGTATAGCCCGCGCCCGTATTCCGGCGGGCCACAAGTCGGCGACGCGCCAACCCGCTTGCGCGAAGCCCGCACCTGTCAAGACACCTACCACGTGCGTGTGGGTCGCAAGCCACGCAAGGAGATCGGTGTGCCGCGATGAAAAACTGCATTTGAACATCCCTGCGGTTCGTGGCAGCATCGAACAAGCAGAGTAAGCACCGTTTGGCCGGTTCTCGCGGTTTGGCGCTGGCGCCTCCCGCATCCGGCAGCAAGTCCTGATTCCGAGAGGTTTACCAAGCCATGCGAACCAGTCTTATTCGCGGGTTAATGCTGGGGGCGCTCATTTTCACGCTACTGTTTCCAGCGGGAGAAACTCGCGCCTGGGCGCAGGGAAAGGACAAGCAGCCGCCGCAAGCCCCGCCGGAGCAGACGCCGGGCGGGTTCGCCATTTCCGTCACAGTGCCGGTGGTAAGCGTGGACGTGGTGATTACCGACAACAACGGGAATTTTTTGACGGGACTGAAGAAGGAAAATTTCCGCATCACTGAAGACGGCGCGGCGCAGTCGATCACGAACTTCGCGCCCTCCGATGCGCCCATCACGATCGTGCTGTTGTTGGAATTCAGCAGGTTGGGCTATCAGTTTTTTACCTACAATGCGCGCAACTGGTCCGCGGCCTTCCTCAGCAATCTCAAGCCAAATGATTGGGTCGCGCTGGAGACATTCAACATGCGCTCCAACGTTGACGTGGACTTTACCCACAACCGCGACGAAATCATGCAGGGACTTTACCAGATGGTTTATCCGCCGTTTAGCGAATCGAATCTCTTCGATGCCCTCGCGGATGTCCTGGACCGCATAAAGGATGCCAAGGGCAAGAAGTCCGTCCTCGTCCTGGCTTCCGGGATAGACACGTTCAGCAGAATGAATCTCGACCAAGTCATGAAACGGATACGGGAGACCGACGCGACCATTTTCACCGTCGGCGTCGGTGAGCAGCTCTTCATCAATCAGAACCCCGGAGCATTTGGCGAACAGATGATCTATATCCAGGCGCAGAACCAACTCAAAACATTCGCGGCCATGACGGGAGGACGCTCGTGGCTCCCGCGCTTCGATGGCGAGATTCCCAGCATCATGCAGGATGTGGCTGCCAGTTTGCGTAACCAGTACAGCATGGCTTACTCCCCATCCAATGGAACGCTCGACGGGAAGTACCGGAAGATCAAAGTGGAACTCGTGGCGCCTGACGGCGGCCCCCTGACTGTGCTGGACCAGAAGGGCAAGAAGGTGAAGTACCAAGTGTACGCCCGCCAGGGATATACGGCGCCGAAATCGAATGTGGACAAGTAGCCGTGTGCAATCCGTGCGTTAGAGTCTATTCGGCAACTCATACGTGAGACGCTATTGTAGCGTCGGCCTTCAGGCCGACATTGTAGATTCAAGCTGCCCGCCTGAAGGCGGGCGCTACATAGACCAAAACTTTTTCCGCTAAGGAGTGAGTTTCAACGCAAGCTCGCGGGCGCGAGCGGCGTTGAGCCCGAATTGAGCGTCCATCTTGGGGTAAGGTGCGCCTTGACGGGGACGATACGTTTCAAGGCCCACTCGAAGTTGCGCTTCAGCGACTCGCAGCCGTGTGGCATCGGCTGCCAATTCCACGGCAGCTGCAGACTCAAGACGCAGGGAATCTTGTAGAGCCAGCCTTCGTCATCGGGCACCAGGAACTGGTAATCCCGCGCTTCTTCGTACTGCCCGCCGCGCAGCGTCGGCATTTCGCCCTGAAACTGATAATCGTAGCGGCCCGTTGCGGTGCGCAGTCGTGTCCATCCGGGTTGCGCGTCTTGGGTCATCGTCTTCTGAAGTGTTTCTAGTTTACCTCATTCTTGCAAAGCCCCATTTTGGAATGCTGTCTGCGAGTGCCAGCTTTCCTGAGGTATACTCGCCATTCAAGGAAACTCGGAGGCTTCATAAAAATGAACTTACTGCGCGCCAGTGTTTTGCTTGCGCTGTTCGCTTTGCCTGTCTTCGCTCAGAATCCTGCCCAGGGCCAACCGGCACGGATTCTTGGAACCATCGATTCTTTCAATGGACAGATACTTTCGGTGAAGTCGCAGGATGGCCAGGTTACTTCGATAACGGTTCCTCCGGATCTGAGGGTTATGGCGAATGCTAAAGCCAACCTTGCCGATATCAAGCCGGGCGATTTTGTCGGCTCCGCGGCAGATAAGGGTCCAGACGGCAAGCTGCATGCCGAAGAGGTTCACATCTTCCCTGAGGCGATGCGCGGCACAGGCGAGGGCCATCGCCCCATGGGCCCCGATCCCAATCGCACGATGACCAACGGCACCGTCACCATGGCGGGGCCGGAGGAACGGACCATGACGAACGGCACCGTCAGCGGAGTCAGCGGCAGTTCAAGCAGGACTATCGTGCTCAAGTACAAGGACGGGGAGCAGGAGATCGAAGTGGCGCCAGACACGCCAATCGTAACCCGGGTTGTCGGAGACAGAAACCTCTTGAAGCCGGGCGCGACCGTATTGATCCTCGCCGCACAAAAGGACGGCGGCCTGGTTGCCACGGGCCTGACCGCTGAAAAGGACGGCGTCAAGCCAAGGTAACAGGCCAGTTCGATTCGGCTAGGAGATTTGGCCTTATTCCGATGGACCTCGACCTTACCCAGCCTGGGGTGGAAGCCATTCCAAGGAAGGATTCCCTACTGCGACACAGGAATCTTAAGTCCAGGCTCCTATGGCTGCTCCTTTTCGTTGTCTTGGGTCTTGGTTTCTACCGTCTTCGTTACGATTTGCGCAGCTATTCCTTGTTGGAACATTTTCTTGATCCCCAAGCTTCAGGCCCTCTGTTGCGCTGGGAATCCTATGCGGTGACCACGCAGGAGATCACTTTTCCTACCGCAACCGGTCCTGTACGAGCACGTTTGTACGTGCCAGGCGGCGTCGCGCATCCTCCGGGCATGATTGTCGTGCACGGAATCCATCACTTGGGGATTGACGAGCCGCGGTTGATGAGCTTTTCGCGCGCGGCTTCTAGCGCCGGGTTCGCGGTGCTGACACCCGAGATCAGCGCCCTGGCCGACTACCATGTCGATGCGGCTTCGATTGCGACGATCGGTGAATCTCCCACGTGGCTGCAGCAGAGTCTAGGCACTGGCCCCGTGACGGTGGTTGCGGTGAGTTTCGCGGGCGGGCTCTCGCTGCTTGCGGCCTGCGATCCGCGCTATGCCCCGCACATTCGATCGTTAGTCCTGATGGGAGCCTACGATGATCTCGGGCGCGTCTCTCGCTTTCTCGCGACCAGCCAGGCCGAGCTTCCCGATGGACGCATAGTGCCTTATACCGCGCACGATTACGGCGCGGCCGTTTTTGTGTACTCCAATCTGGAGAAGTTTTTTCCGGAGAGCGACCTGGGCGTCGCGCACGAGGCTCTGCGCGATTGGCTGTGGGAGCAGCCTCACGATGCGCAGGCGTTACTCGTGCGGCTGACTCCTGCTGGCCGGGCCACCATGGAATTGTTGCTCGCGCGGAAAATTGACCGCCTGCGTCCGCAATTGTTGGACGTCATCCGAGTGGACGAGTCGCTGCTTGCGGCAATTTCGCCGCAAGGGAAACTGGGCAATCTGCAGGTGCCGGTTTTCATTCTGCATGGCTCGACCGACGACATTATTCCGTCCACGGAGAGCCTTTGGCTGCAACGGGAAGTCCCTCCGAAATATTTGCGCGAGGTGCTGATTACCCCTGCATTTTCTCACGTCGATCCGGATAAGCACGCGGCATGGTATGAAAATCTACGGCTTGTGGAGTTCCTTGCGGGCGTTCTCCGCCTTTCGGATTCATGGGTGGGCGCAAGATGAAATCTGAAATGGCTTAGCAGATTCCAATCCAAGGATTTTCACCAGTCACCAGTCACGAGTCACCATTCACTTCCTCTGCCGCAGATCATGTCCGGACATTTCATCCGGCACAGGAAGACCGAGGACGCCGAGCATCGTCGGCGCGATATCACGCAGAGAGCCGCCGGGCGCGAGCGGCGTATTGCCGTCCTCCGTCGCAATGATCAGCGGAACGGGGTTCGTCGTGTGATAGGTATGCGGCCCGCCGGTCACGGGATCGATCATCGTTTCGGCGTTGCCATGATCAGCAGTCACAATCCACGCTCCGCCGCGCGGTTGCAGCGCCTGCCGGATGCGGCCCAGGCACTCGTCCACGGTTTCGACCGCCTTGATCGCGGCTTCCAGCTTGCCCGAGTGGCCGACCATGTCGGCGTTCGCGAAATTCATCACGATCGCGTCAAAATCGCCCTTTTCGACGGCTTTCACGATGTTGTCAGCGATGCCCGCGGCGCTCATCTCCGGTTTCAGATCGTACGTGGGCACTTTCGGCGATGGGACGAGGATGCGCTCCTCGCCGCCGAACGGTTTTTCGATTCCCCCGTTGAAGAAATACGTGACGTGGGCGTACTTCTCGGTTTCGGCGCAGCGGAGATTCTTCAGATTCTGCTCGGCGAAAACCTGCGCGAGGATGTGCGCGATCTTCTCGGGAGCAATCACGTAGCGCAGCCACGTCCAGGCTTTGTCGTACTGCGTCATCGTGACGTAACAGAGATTTTTTGGACGCATCGCGTCAGCGAATTCCTTGAACCCCGGTTCGGCGATGGCGCGCGTCATCTGGCGGGCACGATCGGCGCGAAAATTGAAGAAAATCACGGCGTCGTCATGGCGAATCGGCCCGACAGACGGAGCTGATGGCGCGGCACTCTCGGTGATCACGATCGGGTCGATAAATTCATCGGTGATGTCTCGTTCGTAGCTGCGGCGGACGGCTTCGACCGGATCGGCGGTCCTCACCGGGGAATCGCCGTGAACGACGGCGCGGTAGGCGCGCTCGACGCGCTCCCAGCGGTTGTCGCGGTCCATCGCATAGTAGCGGCCTGTAAGCGACGCGATGCGCCCACGGCCGATTTCGCGCATTTTTTGCTGCGCTTGCTGGATGTATTCGACGCCGCTATGCGGTGGCGTGTCACGGCCGTCCATGAAGCAGTGGACGAATACGCGCTCGACGTGCTGCTCGCGCGCCATGCGCAGCAGCGCAAAAAGATGCTGCATGTGCGAGTGCACGCCGCCATCGCTCAGCAGGCCGAGGAGATGCAGATTGCGCGCGCGGCCGCGCTCCATCGCCTCGACCAGCAGCGGCTGCTTGAAAAATTCTCCGCTCGCGATCATCAGATCGATGCGCGTGATGTCCATATGAATGATCCGGCCCGCGCCCATGTTCATGTGGCCCACCTCGCTGTTGCCCATCTGCCCTTCCGGCAACCCCACGTAAGGGCCGGAAGTGTGGATCAACGTGTTGGGGAAATCCTTCAGCAGGCGGTCGTAATTCGGTTTCCGCGCGAGGGTAATCGCGTTGCCCTTGGTCTCAGCGCGGTAGCCCCATCCATCGAGAACGGTAAGTACAATCGGTTTCGGTCGTTTCGGCATAGGCGATAAGAATCCATGATGCGCGTGAAAGTCCTAAGTGACGGCGCCAACGGAAGGATTATCTTATCATCGGCTATAGAAATGGGTTGCGGACTTCCAGATCATCAAATTTTTGCCCATTTTGGAAGTCCTCGGTGTATAAAATCCCGCACTTTGCCTCGATCGCTCCAGCGACGATTAAGGCGTCATACCACTGCACACGGAATCGATCAAGAATCTGAAGAGCTCGAAGGCAAAGGGAGGGCGATGAGTAGACGGCCCAAAGCGGACGAAGGACTGTCGCAAGGAATTGCTCGGCTTGCTCGAGGTGCATGGGTTCTGGAAAGCGCCGATAAGCGACGTTGAAGAATTCCTGAACCACCTGGTAACTGATCACGCCTTTCCCGGTTGTGAGGGCTTGATTGATCAAGCGACCCGCTTCCGCAGTCTTTCGCGCGGTCGATTGATCGAACGAATAGACAAGGATGTTGGTGTCGAGGAAGAATCTATCGTTCATTCATTTCATCGCGCGTATAAGGCCCAGCCGAGCGAACGGTGCGCCGGAGTCGCTTCATCAGGGAATCGTATTCCTCGGCCTTGCCCGCCTGTCGGGTGAATTGGACGAGCCATTCGCGGAACGCCTCATTGAGGGTGCGCTTTTGTGCCCGGGCGAGTTGACGCGCCTGCTCGATCAGCTCTTCATCCGCACTGAGTGTAATATTTTTCATACGAAAATAGTGTACACTATTTTCGCGTACACTGCAACGCAACTGTTTTGGCAGTGGTGGTGCAGTTTGGCTGGGCAGCGGAAAGGCAGGGGGACATGCGCCCCAAAGGCTAAGTGCAGCAGGCCAGTTAGTTCAGTCGGTTGGGAAATGAACCATTGGCTGCGAAGCGCGGCATCCAACCAAATGCCCTTAACCCTGCAGAGGCCTGAAACTGCTTTGGCGTGTTCAACGCTGCAGTGCAGAACCCCCTGCCCCGCCGAAAGCATAGCACGCCTTCTTGTACCAGAGAGAAATGAAGTATTAGGACAGGATTGATCACTTTCAGAATGTTGCAGGATAGGTTGGAGTGTAGCAGTATGGAAGGAAAATATTCGGTGAGGTTATATGCATAAGACCGACAAGCCCATGAAGAAGGGCAAGGAGCTTGCGAAGTTCTACGGGATTGAGGCGAGAAGCGCCCATTCGCATCGCCAAGGACTTTGGTATTGGAATTTGAAAGAGTTTCCCGCCGCTTACTTCGACTCCAATGGGGTTGTCATTTTTCAAACAGAGGGGGAGTACCGTGGTTGCCCAAAACTGACAGTCTACGACAAGAATACGCAGGTGTTCGATGGAGGCATTAAGAACATCCGTGGATATAGGACATTGGTGCCCCCGCCGATTTCGCTTTAAGAAATTAAATTGGTCACGTCCATGGCGGGATGGACTAGGTGCCGAGAGTTACGCGCAAGTCACGCCACACTGTTAAAACGAAACTGCACCATCCCTACTTTTGCGCTAGGGCGGCCCGGCCGGGGAATTTCGCGGCGGCTCCCAACTCTTCCTCAATGCGAATGAGTTGGTTGTACTTGGCGACGCGGTCTGTGCGCGACGCGGAGCCGGTCTTGATTTGCCCCGTGCCCATGGCGACCACGAGATCGGCAATGAACGTGTCCTCGGTTTC
>WNFA01009638.1_pt1 | contig 10495 bp, 7 predicted proteins | sample 5400481 | NCBI WGS metagenome assembly WNFA01 (sample SAMN13153340, study PRJNA577476) | soil metagenome | isolation source: 120 cm saprolite under Douglas fir tree site 2 hole 1 replicate 2 | place: USA:California | collected 2015-04-18 | reverse complement strand
CACAGCGGAGCCGGGAGTGGCGTTCTTCTTGGTGTACCACCGCAGTTCGATCGGGGTGCTGTCCTGTGTCATGGTGGAGAACGAGGTCAGCTGCACATCTGGAGAGGAAGGCACAAGACTGGCCAAATATGCCTGGCCGATGTTCCCCCTATCCCGCAGCGTTTTCCAATCACCTCTTTCTACGACGGGCAGGCCTGCGCTTTGTTCCAGGACGGCCTGTTTGCCACTTGCAGCAAGAACAGAGAGGTGATTGTATCAACCCTCTTTCTTCTAATATGCAGCAGGTGTGTTGCGGATGACAATCAGGCTCACAATCTTGCCATCGCGAACGCTAAAGTAGTTCGACAAGATCAGGTCACCAGCCGGAAGATTGGTTTTGTCATATTCGCCGTCGTAGGCACCACGGACGATCGTGTCCCCATAGTGGTCGACAACTTCACGTACGTCAATGGTCACCTTATCACCGACTATCTCTTTCTCAACCCAACGCCTGATCGCGTCACTACCCCAGAATTCTCGGTGATTGTCATTCACGAAGGCATTGTCCGCAAAGGTCGAGACGATCACGTTCGTGTCAAAAGCGTTCACCGCCGCGATGTGTTGGGCAATAATGGGGTTCAAGTTGTTCGTCATATGGTCCTCCTTGTGGTCATCTTCTCTTTTTCTCTTACGCTCATCAATGTGGAAGGCTATGAATAGAGTATGGCGCCTCCTGTGAGGGGAGAGTCAAGAGGCGATTCTCGGATTAACTCTCCTGTACGTGGAGAGTGTATACTCCTATCTATGAACGACACACTGACACATGGGGAGGATCTCTACCTATGAACGATGCACTGACCATTGGTGACTTTTCTCTGATAACGCACCTGAGCATCAAAACGCTCCGCTACTACCATCAGGCTGGGCTTCTTGAACCGGCTGAAGTAGACCCAAGCACGGGATATAGATACTATCGCGTGGAACAAATCCCGACCGCGCAAATTATCCAGCGGTTCCGGGATCTCAACATGCCCGTCGATGAAGTGAAGGCAGTGTTAGCTGCACCGGACCTCGACACACGCAATGCGCTGATCACTGCACATCTGAGTCGGTTAGAGGGGGAGCTTGAGCAGACTCGCCAGGCGGTGATGTCGCTGCGAAATCTCCTTGAACCCGCGCTTGCTCCGATCTCAGTGGAACACCGAACGATTCCAGCAACTCAGGCGGTAGGAATACATGGAGTCGTTGATCTGAGTGATCTGTTGTTTTGGTATCATGGTGCTCTTGGAGAGTTGTATGCCACCGTCGCCGTGCAAGGATTGCAACCGTCCGGTCCGAGCGGTGGCCTGTTTTCGAGCGAACTGTTCCAGTATGAACGTGGCGAGGCAACTGTGTTTGTCCCCGTATCTCGCGATGTTCAGGTTGTTGGTCGGGTTTCCTCGCTTGTTGTGCCAGGAGCCGAATTAGCGATCACGGTGCACTGCGGCCCAAACACCACTATTAATGCCACGTACGGAGCGCTTGGCGCATACGTTTCCAAGCATGCGTTGGCCGTTGCTGGTCCCGTTCGAGAATACTACCTCGTCGATGCGCGCAACACCAGTGATGCGACCATCGAAGTAAGAGACCATTCAATTTCGGGTGCTGAACTAAGCAGCAACCTCTTCTTCAGGAGCAAGCGGCACTTCTTCCATGCCAGGATACCAACGACAGAAGATCTGTCGCAACTCATCATTTAAGACTTGAATTCGCACCTGGAGCAATCTGTGTGCTCCCTCCTTTGTCCAGCGCATTTGTTGTTTCTTCACAAAGCGCTTGCTGATCACTTCGTTCACGGTTGATTCGACAAACGCAGTCGAAATGGTCTCCCCATTGCGGTAGCGATCGCCGTAGTTCACAATATAGTTCTCGTTGGCAGTGATATAGCCGTTGAATTCCCGCATTGCTTGGAGCATTTTCTGGACCGGACCGTTCTTTTCTTCCGGCAGATCCAGGTCTTCTTCGAGCTCCTCCCCGACCTGCAAGGCACGAAAAACATTGCCATGCCACAGGTACCACTTCATCCGTTCAAGTTGGTGCTCCAATTCCTCGAGAGTGGGAATGCAGGCTTCAGGTTCGTCCTCCTCGGCCCGTTGTTGCTCCTTATTCTTGCCCCTGGCTTCGGGTCGCAGTGCGATTCCCCTGGCCAACTGCTCCAGCACCGTCAGACGCATGGTGACGTGAAACCAGTCCAGGACATGCTCTGCCTGGGGGTTGAGGTAGAGTTGCAGATCCCGCACATCGTCACCCCCATCGGAGAGAAAGACGACCTGCTGGTTCATTTGCAAGCCCTGCGATTTCAGCACTTCATAGACTCGACGCTTGGATTTCGTGTCGTAAGTGTTCACGAATCCGAACCGTTTGGGTGACTGCTCCCCTGCCATGCTTTTGCCGACGATGATTTCAAAAAAGCCTGCCTTGCGATTCTGGCCTTCTCGTGCATGGACATACCCGCCATCGATCCCCACGATGAGGGGTTCGGCAGGCTCGGGCAACGCTTCCCACTCTGCCGGACACCCTTCGATAAAGGAGCACTGCTCATCGCCCAGCTCGCTATCGACTCGAGTCGCAATCTGCTGAACGTGCTGAGAAAGAGTCCCCGTACTGATCCGTTTTTCCAGAGGCAATACTTCCTCCAGAAGCTCGGCTGTGCGTCCATAACTCATGACGGCGGCCCACTTGGTCTGGAGATAGACAAACTCCGGTGCTGTTCGCTCTGGGAGCAGTCTCGCCAATGGACTAAAACTGATCTGCTTGTTCGTGTCTGGCGTCTTTGCTTGTTGGCACGAGCAGGTGTAGAAACGCTGGCTCGCCAGTTTGATGGTGCCAAATAATGTCCGAAAGGTGAGCCGATGGGTGCCATTTTTCTGGTACGGCGTCCCGCACCCAGGGCAGGAGCACTGACGCTCCTGGAAGCGTGTGGCCTGAGCAGTCACCAGCACCGTTTGGATCTCCGCCAGGACCTCTTTGGCTTCATCCAGTTTCAGGCCGAGTGTCGAAGGTCCGAGATCCTCGACGTTTCTCTCCAGAGAGATCACCTTTGTTGCCGCCGCTTGGGGCGTCGTTTCGCCGTCTTCGATTACCACCTGTATAGTCATTTTCATCAGCGTATTTTCACTTTCTCCGTCTCCAGCCACCTTTTATCACCCGCGGCGAAGAGGGCGAGACGGTCATTCACTGCCGAACGATCAAACATCTCCGCTTGTAGCCAAAAGAGCATAGTGGCAGCTTCCTCCTGGTAATCACCCACGCGCGCTTCTTCATCCTCAATGATTTCGAGGAGACGACGTCCGATGTGGCCGATGGAGAAGTACTGCTTTTGTTCGAGATAGGCCAACGGCCCATTGCACCATTCCGGGGGAGCTTTTCGCGCTCCACCAATGCACACTGGATAGGCTTGAGTAGGATCAAAAGGGCGCGTTCGCTCCAGGCGGATCTGATGCTGCCAGAAGGCGTGAAAATCGTATTCGTACAAGAAACGTTCTTTTTGCCGCAAGTGCAAGCTGCTGATTGGCACTTGCTTTGGGTTATCGCGAAACCAGAGGCCACCGTCTCGGGCCATGCCATACGCCTTCCCGTGAATGAGGAAGCGGTGCAGATGTATGTCATCCCAGCCCATCAGGATCTGGATCGTGTCGTGGAAATCGGCCAGGCTCTGATCGATCGGCACGAGCACGCGCCGCCAGATCGCCGGGCTGATTTTCAAGAGGAGGATGTGAAACTGGTAGACCACTCGCGCAGCTTCTTCTTTTTCCACTGCCCGTTCCCCTTCATACTCTTGTCAGCCTGGAAGCTCCTGGATACGCTCTTTGAGTTGTCGGCGACTGGGCAAGGTATAGCGCACTGTGGTCGCAATAGCAGGCGCACCATCTTTGGTCTGATGGCCCACATACACGGCGATTTCTTCCAGTGACCAGCCAGCAGCCCGTGCGCGATGGGCGAAGTCGTGACGAAGATCGTGAAAGGTCACGTCTGCGATGCGTTCCCATTCTTCCTGCGTTCCCTGCTGCTTCGCTTGCATCCAGAGATGCTCAATGCCTCGCTCGGAAAGATGATCGGGTCGTCCCTGTTGGCGCAACCAGGCAGCGCGCTGGCTCGTGAAAATGTAGACACTTTCCTCATCCCGTTCTCTGTCTTGTGGGCGCTCGGGGAAGAGATAGTCACAGAGTGCCCGATGCGCCATATTGTGCAGGTCAAGCGTCCTGGTCTTGCCTCCTTTGGCGTCGATCAACGTAATGCTTCCAGCCCGCTGATTAATGTGACACTGATCTACTCGCAATGCGGCAATTTCGCTGATGCGCAGCCCCGCCCAATAGCCCAGCGCGAAGATCGCTTCAAAACGGCGGGTGGTATGTTGTTCGACCAGTTGTTTGAGCACAAAGCGCTGTTTTTCGGAAAGTTCGGTTGGAGCCAGAGCTACCACGGTTGGCCGTTCCATGAGCCGAGCGGGATTGCGGCGGAGATAGCCCTCATCCATAGCCCATCGGCAAAACCGGCGCAACCCCGACAGCGCTTTGCTCCGGGTACGAGGCGCCCGGCCAGCATGTTGGAGCGAATCCATATACCCGCGAATAGCGGTCTCCGTCATCAGTCCTAAATGGAACGGTGTCCCGCCTGGTTGCGCAGCCAGCCAGGCTACAAAGTCGCGCATGGTGGTCAGGTATGTCGCGATCGTTTTGGGGTCACGCGTTCCCAGAGCATCTCGAAACTCCTGGAAGACCGCAGGGTCAGTGCTCCCAGAGGCCATCTCTCTTTTCTCCTAACTTTTGCTACAATTGATTCTCCGACAAGAATTGGCGGCCAACTTTGGCCTTTTCTCTGCTGTATACAACGAAGCTGAGCGTGGGAACGGAGGGAACTTGACTCAGAAGTCCTATTCCAAGACGAGCATTCTCCGACGAGAAGAGATGTAGCAGCAGATTGATCTTTTCAAAAACTCGTCTGCTAAAAACGTGTTCTGTGAACGTCCAATTGACATAGCTCCAAGTTTGTTAAGCTGAGGGGTATAGTTAATCAGGATCTTCGGCAAAGCTCATATTACACATTTAAATCGAGATAGTTGCACCTCCCTTCTGGGAGTGAACAGGAAGTGAGCCTTTTGCAGCATTGCACATTTAGACTGGGATAAACTCAGATGCTACTTTCCGACGGAAGATGGCTGGTGATGGCAGTCGGGAAGGGGCTTCCTGCTCATTTCGACAGCAATCGGTGCAAGCAGGGTAAGTTTCACTCTACTTGTGTATCTCTGCAAAAGGCTCACTCCCTGGTGAAGCTTTTTGGCAATCAACGCTGCTAGACTTGGACAAGTCCCATGCCGCTGTTAGCAAGAAAACAACTGGTGGCAGCGGAGAAGCGGTTTCGTTGCTGATAGGCGACTGGCCGGAACCACTGCGTCTCACTTTAGGTGTATCAATGCGAAAAAAGCTTCACTCCCTGTCCCTTTGAGCGTGAGCGACGTCTGCTGTCCTACTCTTGAAGAGTAAAAGAAGAGGCAATTTGCCAAAGACTCTAATCTAACGGTAGAGGATATTTATCTCTCCTTGAGGACAAATATCCTCTACCGGGCTCACAAGGAGCGTTCCTAGCTACTAAAAGCAAGCTAGGAGTACTCTTCGTCGTCTTAACGTTAGTTTTTTGTCCATTTACTTCAAAATTTCGTGAACAGAAAGGAACTATCTTATGGCTCTTGGAGATGGAATCCGCAGAAATGTAGCTACCATTTCTCAAGCGGAAAGAGATCGGCTGCGAGACGCCTTTGTCAAGCTCGACACGACAAAGTTCTATGGGGACGGGGTATCGTATTGGGATAAGCAGGAAGATATACACAAAAATGCCCACGCTGGGGGCTCGGATGTCCATCATGGCCCGGGATTTTTGCCCTGGCATCGCGAGCTCTGCAACAGATTAGAGGGTCTGCTCAGAGAAGTCGACCCCGACCTGTCGTTGCATTATTGGGACTGGACAACCGATCCTCGTAATAGCACTGGAGGCACAGACCTATTCACACCCCAGTTCATGGGCCTCCCAAATGGTGAAGCCGGTCCCCCGTTTCAGGATTTTGAGACGACGGGACCTGCCAGTCCTGCCGCAGCAGACCCGGCTCATCCTAAAATATGGCGAGATGTGGTTAACGGGGCACCTACGGCGGCGAATGTCCCCTCTTTCAAATCCGACGACGATATGGTGAAATCAGGAGATGGTTTTCCGGACGGGCAGCAATATCAGCAGTTTCGCACTGCACTAGAGGCGATGCACGATAGTATTCACTTTAGCTATATAGGTGGAACCATTAGAGATGCTCATTTCTCCTTTCACGACCCGTTCGTCTTTCTCCTCCATTCAAACGTAGATCGACTGTGGGCGATGTGGCAAACAGCAGCAGGTAAAACGAGGAGACTCGACCCCAACCTCGTGTATGGAGATGAGGGGAGTAGCACCTCCATCAATGATACGGTTGAACCGTGGGCAGGGAATGCGGCGAATCCGTCATTGCAATTGAGGCCGTGGGCACCGCCTGAAAACCAGCAGGTGGTCAAAACCTACAAACATCCCTCCGTGATCGCCCCCCCCTGTTACGACACGCTTCCAACTGTCGTCGAGGTGGTCGAAGCGATTAACCCAGGCTCGGTCATCAACTTCAACGATGTTCCTGAAGGCGAAACAACAGTCCGCGCCGCCGTGTTCAAAATCTACGGCTGTACAGACGTGACCATGGAAGTCAAGCCTGGCTTTGGCCCAACTGCGCCGTACTCCATCTTGATCCCTCCAGGTTCAACGACAGTCCACCATGCTCTCCAACCTTTCGTCGAAGCTCGCATCTGGTTTGCCTTTACAGGCGGCATAGCAGGCACCACTGCACCTACCGGGACAGTCACCATCCGTTGTGTACAAAATGGTCAAGAGTTTGTTTTTACCCTCACTGGCAACACGATTGCCCGACCGACTGTCGCAGTCCTTCTCACACTCGACCAGTCTGGCAGTATGGACGATCCCGCAGGTAACACAGGGGCTAAACGCATCGATGTGCTGCATGAGTCCGCACTGCGTTTCGTCGAGCTTATCCAGGCGCACAACGGCGTCGGCATCGTCCGTTTCGACACGGTCGCCTACCCCGTGAATGACCCCACCTATCCCGGACTTGCGGTGAGTCAGATTGGTACTGGCGGCATGTTCGACCCCAACCGTGTCGCAGCTATTGCCGCGGTGCAGGCCCACCGTACCAACCTGGCAGGTAACACATCGATTGGTGCCGGGGTTGCGCTGGCACGCAGTACCCTTACGCCCGTGACCGGCTACGACCAGAAAGCTATGATCGTGTTCACCGACGGCCTGGAGAACACCCCGCCGACCATCGCGAGCGTGATGAGTTCCATCGATCAACGTACCTTTGCGATTGGGCTTGGTTCGGAGACACAAGTCAGCACCGCCGCCTTGCGGGCACTCGCCAACGGCACTGGCGGCTACCTCCTGCTGACTGGCGACCTCACGGCGAGCACCGACGACTACTTCCGTCTGAGTAAGTTCTTCCTGCAGATTCTCGCGGGTGTCACCAACACGAGCATCGTCGTTGATCCCAGTGGCTTCATCGCCCCCAGCACAAAACTCCGCATCCCGTTCGTGCTCAATGAGGCCGACATCGACACCACCGTCATCCTTCTTGATGACCTCCCCGTAGTGCATCTCAGCATCGAAACGCCCGGCGGCGATCTCATTGATCCCGCCATTGCTGCCGGATTCGGAGGCAGTTACGTCGATGGGACCAACATGAGTTATTACCGTCTCAACCTCCCCGTCCCCCTGGGCCCCTCGGGCTCTCATGCAGGCACCTGGTACGCAATTCTCGAAGTCGAGGAACGGATTTTTAAGAGGTACCTCTCCAAACTCGAGAATAATCCGACCGCCTTTGCGCGTGCCAGCGTTCATGGCGTTCGATACAGCCTCAACGTTCATTCCTACTCCAACCTCCGCATGGAGGCACGCCTGGATCAAAATAGTCTCCAACCGGGTGCCACGCTGACACTCCGTGCTGTCCTCACTGAATACGGCTTGCCCGTCGCGGGACGCGCTACCGTTCAGGCGGAACTCCAGCGACCTGACAATACCATGACCTCCCTCTCCTTGACCGAAGTCGAGCCGGGCATCTTTGAGGTCTCCACGATCGCAACCATGTCAGGCCTCTATCGCTTCAGAGTCCTCGCTTCTGGCGCAACCCTGCGCGGTGTTGCCTTCACGCGCGAACAGTTTCTGACTGGTGCCGTCTTCCAGGGTGGCGACGGATCGTTCCCCTTTGGTGGGAACGATCCGAGCGGACACCATGAGCAACTCTGCCACCTGCTGGAGTGTCTGTTCAGTAAGGAGATACTGGGCAGATTCTTCGCCGAGTATCACATCGACCCGGAGGTGGTATCACGTTGCATTCACCAATTCTGCCATGAAGGGCTGGCACACTCTTCAGAGGCTGGACTTTCACGAAAGGAGGTAGCGCCTTCCACGATTCGGGAACTGAACGAGCTGCTTGCACAGCCTGGGTCGAGTGAGATTGTGTCCCTTCTGGCCGAGATCATGCGAAGAACAAAATGATAACCCCGGGTCAACGCAGTCTACGATCGACGCTGCAATGTCGTCGACCGTAGACTGTCCCGGTGGCGACACAGGAGAGCGTGAAGGCGGGGTTGGCAAACAGGACACTGGATAAGAGGAATAACCACATCATTTGGGAGAAACTGTGACTTGTAGAATAAAACAATGCGTTTTGTGCCGTAAGCATCGACTCTTATGATCCTTGACTTCTCTGTGCAGTATCTCATGGAAGAAAAACAGACCAACTGAACAATGCACGCCGCTTCCAGAACCACCCAAATGATTCGCATCAGGCGATTTTGTTCCAGCAACAACTGCACAGAGAAGTCACCCACCATATGAGTCGGTGTCCAGCATAATGTGAGATGACACCTAGACCATTCCTGGCTTTACAGGAAGCGTACAGTGATGCAAAAGGCAGCATAAAATGGGCCAATTATGATTTGTGTACCATAACGTGATGTGCGGATTGAACCCGAGTGTGGCCGTGAGAGAGAAAAAGCTGTTAGCTGGCTCTACTGGCCGACTCACTAGCGTAGGCACCAGACAGACATGGCCAAGAAAGTTGATTGGTGAATTGCCAATCGTAAGCCTTCACAGGCTGATCTATCACACATTTAGGAGATCATTCAAAACCGAGGGTAGTCAAACTAGCACCCGGTTTTGAATGGTCTCAAATCCGGCGCGGCCATACATCATTCTCTTGATGAGTTTTATCCTGGTCACCTGCCCTTCTGCTTGCGCGTTGTTGGGGGAATGCGTCAACCCCATGAGAACAGCGGCTTTGTCTTGTTGCAGGCCATTGGCGAAACGTTGCAGTTCCTCAATCCCTCTTTCCGCCACCGCTGTGAGCCAAGCCTCAAGGCGTTCTCCTTCGCTCCTTTTCATCTAAATCCTTGAAATGACGGATGAAGAGCCACATGGCCTTTTTCGCCGAAAAGTGGTCGAAGCAGGAGGCTTCTGGCAGATCGCCTGGCTTTTTTTCACGCAAGGCTTCCAGATGGCGTCGCAGAGCCTGATCAGAATGGGGATATCCCAAAGCTTTGATCTCGCGCCAGAGCTGTTGCATGTTGTGACATCCCTCATCCCAACGTCGCATGACATATGCCTCGTACGCATCAAAACGACTTCGATGCTGATGGTGGTAGTTCGTTTCCACATACTCTCCCTGCGTGAGCCACCGCTGAATTGTTCGCACTCCCAGGCCGACCCGCTTGGCGATCTCTTTGGTCTTCATCCCCTGCTCATGGAGCGCCATCACCTGTTGGTAGCGCTCATACCGCTCGGCTTGGTGCGCTGAGTAAGGTTGTCCATCAGCGGTCACAAAGGAGAGTGCAGACTCTTCTCCTGCTGGCGGATCGACAGGCTCGGCTCTCTTCGGCTCTCTTTGCAGTTCTGCACGGCAATGCACTAATGCTTTTTGTACTGCTTCTGTCAGATTTTTCACCAAATGAAAACGGTCGGCGCTCTGAGCCGCCTGTGGAGCGCCTAAACTGGCTGCACTGGCATAATCCCCTCCGCGATCACGGCTGACCAGGTCTAGTTCCGGGTGGGCTTGCATCCACACTTTGGCGGGTTCTGCCTTGCGATCTGGTAAAAGGTCGATGACTCGATGACGCACTAAATCAACAAGAACGGTTCCGTAGTTTCTCCCTCGCCGTAAGGCAAAATCATCGATACCCAACTGTTTGACCGAGCCTACCGCATCGGTGGGCAAGGCCATAATACGGCGAAGAAGAGTGGTGGGAGAGGTCGGCAGGGCAAGCCGTTCGGCCAGACGCGTACCGACTTCTCCACAGGTTGCTATCCCAACGGCTTCCAAGGCTTGACGCAGGCGAACTGTCACACGTGCCCAGGGTTCAACAAAGGCTGGGAGCCGTTCGGTAAAAATCTTGCG
>WNFA01005610.1_pt1 | contig 10495 bp, 12 predicted proteins | sample 5400481 | NCBI WGS metagenome assembly WNFA01 (sample SAMN13153340, study PRJNA577476) | soil metagenome | isolation source: 120 cm saprolite under Douglas fir tree site 2 hole 1 replicate 2 | place: USA:California | collected 2015-04-18 | reverse complement strand
CGTTGACGCCGGGAGGCCCGCCACGGGCGGAGTGTGGGCCGGAGCGCTCTGCGCGGCGCGGTGCACCGCCCGGCGACGGACTTCATAGTTCTTCCAGTGGACGAAGGAGCGACGCCGCCCATCCGCCGTCAGGGCTCGCGGATCGAGAATCTCGAAGAAGTGGAGGGGCACGTCCGGCGCCGCCGCCTCGGCGATAGGGCGAAAGAATCCCGCCTCCGGGCCGCGCTCGCCCAGGCCCACCACGAGCGCCACCTGCCATGGCAGCGGGAAGTAGGCCAAGTGTGCCTCGACATCGCCCGGGGCCAGCGTGACACCCATCGGAGGGTGACTGTGGTACCATCCGAGCAGGTGGCGTTTGAGCTTCACGAGGTGCTGTTGGAGCATCGGCCACACATTGGAGGTCACCGCACCGGCCCTGTCGCCATACATCGGTTGGGGGAGGCCGATGAGCCCGTCGACGGCGAGGTAGAGAATCCCGGTCCGGGGACAGTGGCACAGGTCACCGACGATGAACCCGAACACTCCGACTGTGCCCGAGGGCCGCGCGTACTGGTTCAAAGCCTCGAGCGCCCGCCGCGTGATGAATACGGGATAAGCGCCAGGATCGGGTAACTCGTTGGGAGCGGCAACGGGCTGCCACAGCACGGCATGCTCGATCGGCATCGAGCGTTCGACTGGGGAGAGATCCGTGCTCGCGCGGTCGGGTCCGGGGCCAGGGGTCGAGGCGGGCGGGGGGACCCTCCCCGTCACGGGGTCACGCCTCGCATCGGGCCGACGGACGACGAGCTCGTCCCGAGCCCAGGGCATAAATCAACGCTGCCGCGAGCGGGAATGCAGCGGGCGGCCTTCCTCGGGCAAGCGGCAGACCGCGTCTCGGGAACGCCACTCTATAACATGCGAAATCAGAGTGCCGTCCGGTAGCACGTTCCCCCACCTCAGATCCCCGACGCCGCATGTCACGGCGCACCGCCCGTCAGGTCGGTCGGCGCGGGCGCACCAAGTGGTCGGATCGGGACCCCCTTTAGGGGTGGCGGAGCGCGACGCCCACTAGCCGAGGCCGGTCCCAACGCGGCGGCTCGAGGGGCGCGCGCAGGGGGACTGGTGTCCCACGGTGGTTGGGCCAGCGGGCGGTCCGAGTCCGGCCTCGAGCGGGCAGCGCGCCTCAGGGACGGGGGCAGCTCGAGGCGTCGAACTCGCGCTCCACGGCGACCACGCGGGCGGCGAGCGCGTTATCCTGCGGCGCATCGAACGGCTCCGGGCTCGCCCGCCGCGCGATGTTGTAGCGCAGCCACTGCTCATCAACGGCGACCAGGCCGTTGGCGAGGTCGTTACAGGTCATCTGGCGGTTTTCGAACAGCTGGGCCCGCGCGTAGTAGCCGCGCAGCGCCTGCTCCACGCTATCGGCCAGCCGAGGTTGTGGGATGGCGGCGGCAGCGCTCGGGAGCGCCGCCGGCGCCAGCTCGCTTGGCGTGGGCCTCGTCGGCAACAACAGCCACAACCCCCAGGCCACGGCCAGGATGCTGATCACCGAGGCGCCGCGGCGCAACAGCCGCCCCAGACGGTGGGGGGCGGTGGGGAACGCGCCGCCGTCAAAGGCTTGGGGCGGGATGAAGGGCGCCCGATTGGGGACAGTGGCAGGGAGGGACACCGCGGGCGCCGCCACGCCCGCGGCGGGCGGGGCCGGCGATGGCATCGGTTGGACCGGAGTCCGAGGCGCCGGCTCACCCAGGTTTGGCATACGCGGTTCTACCCACGACAGCACGCAGTCCGCGTCATTCCCGAAGCCGTTCTGACGAGCACTCGCCCCCTAAAAGGAGGAGACACTCCTCCACGCTGAGCGCGGGCACTACACGTACCTGCGACCCTGATGCGACGCCGACGATACGCTGAACGCTCGCGCGCACGCAGACCCGGCCGCTAGCCTACGCGAGCGACCTCGGGCGCGGGGGCCGCGAGGATCCGACCCGGGCATTCGGCCTCGGGCTCGGGACTCACGTCGCTCGCGCTACGCAGGGGCACCCAGGCGGGCGATGCCACGCGGTCACGCCCGCTGCGCTGCTCGCCGGAGCGACGATCGGTGGCGGAGCGCCGATCGGCGCACACGCCCCGCTCAATCCCCAAGCGTCGCTCGACGTCGACGAGGAGCCGCACGTGTCTCCGATCGGCCACGATGCTGCGGCGAGTTACCGACCGCCGATCGATGACCCCGCGGCGATCCTCGAGGTACTCGTCCCCATTCCCGCTGCCCTCGGCACGGGTCAGCTCCACCAGCAGCGGCGTCGCCGCCGCTACCGGAAGCCGGTCCCGCTCACCACCCGCCCCCTCATCGGTGAGCACCTCTGCGACGGCCATTTCGGGCGGCATCAGCTGGAACGACGGCCAGTCGCTTCGGAACCAGCGGCTGGCAACGTGGTTCGCAGCATTCGCCCCGTCAGCCGTCCGGTAGATGATGAGGCTCGCGAGCGTGTTGTTCTCCGCATTGAACAATGTAGTAGGCGGTGAAGCCGGGAATCTGCCTCAGGAGCGGCAGGAGATTCCCGCGAACGTATTTCACGGCTTGCGGGACGGTCCCGAGCCTCACTCGGTACCGCCGGACTGTTCCGTACATGGGCCGTCACCCTGGTTGAGTGGCTTGCTCAGCGGCCAGTTCCGCGACCGCCCTGTGCAGTCCCGTTGTCCGCCGGGCTGCACCGTTGATCGCGTGATCGCCGCCACTGGAGGGCCACGAGGAGCACCGGTCGCGCACGCATTGCGGGCGCACGTTCTGTGCCTGTGGCGTGCTCGCCGCAGGGTGACTCGCTCCCCTCGGTAGACGGGCAATGTGTTGCGGCACGGCCACACATTCGTCACGGGCGCGCGCTAGTTCACGGCGTTAGCCAAATGTCAGGGAAGAGGGACGCTCCGGGGCCGATGATAGAATCCCGCGTGAAGCGCGCCCTACCCATGAGCGTGCCATCCTCGCTAGCGGTTGCGTGAGCGCGTAGCCCACGCTCGCCTTGTGTGACCCCGGTCACGTCCTTTGCGCCCGGCCGCCTTCATCATGCGAATATGGATGCGACCCGGCCCACCGTGCTGGTCGTCGATGACGACGCCTCGCTCCGAGCGGCGCTCGAGAGCGTCCTCGGGTCCCTGGGGTATCGCGTCCTCACGTCCGCTGAGCCGGACAGCGCCTACGCGCTCCTTGGCCGTGAGTCCGTAGACGCGGTCCTGATGGACGTTCGCCTGCCGACGATATCGGGGCTCGCCTTGTCCCTCGCCATCGTGCACCGGTGGCCGCATCTGCAGGATCGGGTCGCCTTCATGACGGCCGATGCGGATGCCCCCGATGTACAACCGTGGTTGCAGCTACATCACTCCACCGTCTTTCAGAAGCCATTCCGCTTCGAGCAGCTGGCGCACTGGCTTGACACCACGCTGCAAGGGCGCGATCGCGAAGCCGCCGGAAGCTGAGGGATCATCATAGCAGGGACTGCGGCGTCTCGCGTTGATGGTGCGACCGGCCCGGCCGCGGACCTCGTCGCCGCACACGGGGTTATCGTTCTGGTCGTTTGGGGCGCGGCCTAACGGCTCTTCGTGCACGCCGCGCCGTCCGGCACTCCGTTGGCAACGTCGACGATACGCTCACGTCCCGGTGTGCATGTGGTGGGCTCCGGATTGCTGGGTCGAGGTGAGTACTCCTGTCAGCGGAGCGGGGTGAGCGCGCAGCGTAAGTGCTGGCCGTGCGCCCGGTTCTTGGAGGATGATGTTCCGTGACGCCGCAGGGGACGTGGTAAATCGCTGCCCTCCGCTGACAGTCTTTCGCAACGTAGACAAGGCTCATGCCTCCAGCGCGCCGACTGCTCGCACACGCGAGAGCCTCCCTGCTGTGGTCAGCGCGCGGCTCGGCTGTGGTAAGCGCTCGGGCGAAGCGCCTTCAGCGACGACCGCTCGTTTCATCTCCTGAACGCTGTGTTGCCCGCGTCCACCAGCGTGTTGCCGTTCAGTGCCTATTTAGTCGATCGAATCGAGGAGCTCGTCGGATCACGGCGGGCGCTGCAGTCGGACGACCAGGCGGCCGCGCACCGGCCACAACCGTCCCCCGCACCGGCCCGAGCCGCCGAGCGGCAGGGGGGCGAGCGCGGCGGGTGGCACGCTAGGGGCTAGGGGTCCGCTGCGAAGCGTCGGATGCGGGGCCATCCGGTCTGCGGCGCGCGAGCGCGAGCGCCGTCGTCGCGCGCGCAAGGAGGTCGTCCGCGCGGACGGGCGTGGCGTGGAGGTCGGGCACCGCCTCGTAGCCGACCCGGAGCGCGAACACCGGAGGGCTCGGGCCGGGCTCGGGCGGCGCGGTCTCGATGGATCCTTGAGTCGGCGGGCGAGCAAGGCCGCGGTGCGCCCGCCGAGCGCAGGCGATACCGGGTGACCGGGAGCGCACTGCGACACAGAGGTCATGAATACTCGGAGCCACACCGAGGCGCCAGGCGCGCCGCGGCGACGCGAATCTGGCGATCCCCAGAGGCCGGTCCCACTGGTAGGCGCACGTACCCCCTGACCGCATCCGACAGGGGCCGTACAACCGGCTCGGCATGGTGCGCGGACAGGGCGCTGCCCGCGTTCAACCGACTGAGCGGCCACCGGGCGCAAGCCGAATGCCCGAGCGAGGGAAAAGCCATGCGGACGACATGGAGTGAGTATTGCGCCCCACCTGTGGTACGCGTGCAGCGTCGGTCCGGGGCTCGATCGGTCGACCCGAAAGAACGCGCGGTCCACGCCGGCGTAATTAGTGGCAGCTCATGCGGTTAGATACCCTGGGCACGCGAGCGGCTTCCCGTCACAAACCTGGTCCCGGATTTGCCATCCCGACCCGGCAGGCCATGCCGGGTCCCGACCGAGGCTGCTTCCTCGCCGCACCCCGAACTGACTTAGAGCCGGTGACGGAGCATGCGGTGGTGCTCATCCGGCACGGGATGCGGCACTACTCGGCCGAAGCGACATTGGTGGAGTCGCGAAGCCGCGCTACAAGTCTGGGGGCGTTGACGCCATGCGTACAACGAGTTGAGTACGAGTACAGGGGGCTATCACGCTACTCACGGCGTGGGTCCTAGGCGCGCACGTGGCTTAGCACCGGGGTCTCCGGCGCTCGGCATCCTTTCGTTAATCACCCTGCCTCACATCCCGTTCAGTGTCTTGACGGCTTCGTTTCTTCATCACGTTCAAGACGACCGGACCGCTATCGCTCGGCGTCGTGACGCTCTCAGGGGTGCTCGGCGGCGTATATTATCCAACGCACGTCATTCCCTCATAGCTACACGACCTTTCGGCGTTTCTGCCCCTGACGTGTGGAGTGCGGGCACTCCGGCGGACCCTGCTCGACGGCGCCCCGTTCAGTGTCGGGCCGCGGACATTGCGACCCTTTCGGCGTTCGCTGCAGTATTGCTTGGGGCCAGCCTGTTCGCGTTCTCTCAGGGACCCCATTACGCCGGGCGTGCCGGCACGCTAGCACAGTACTGACCGAATCCCGGACCATGACCCGCACGTTGCTCTCTCCCGAAGCGCAGCTCTTGTTGCTCACGGCTGCCGTACCGCCCAGCGAGACCGGTATGCGGCGGCTGCTGACCGCGGGGATCGACTGGGCGAAGCTGTGCGCCCTGGCTGAACACGAGAAGGCAACCTCCATCGCACTGCGACAGCTGTGGCGCCTCGGCCTGGCAGTCCCCCACGCTGCGGCGCACGAATTGCGACAGCTCGCCGCGGCCTCGGTGATGCAGATGCTCCATCTCGAGCAACTGCTCCACAAGACACTCGACGTTCTCGCCGAGCAGGGGATCGATGTGATGCTGCTCAAGGGCGCCGGACTGGGCTACACGGCCTATCCCTCGTTCGTCGATCGGCCGATGGTAGATCTCGATGTACTCGTGCCGCCCCACCGCGCGGAACAGGCTTGGTCGCTGCTGCAAACGCACGGCTGGACGTGGCCGTCGGCCCGGTGGGCCAGCCAACGTTACACGGCCCACCAGCACTTGCCCCCGCTCATCCAAGACCCCGGAGGGGCGTCTCGCCTCGAGATACATGGCGATCTCTTGCCGGGCGGTCACCCGTTCCGGTTTTCGGCGGCCACCGTGTGGGCACAAGCGAAACAAGTGCCTCTGAATGGGCGCGTCCTGACGGTTCCCCACCCACTGCACCAACTGTGGCACGTGTGTGTGCATTTCGCCTGGTCGCACGAGATGCAGTGGGGAGCGTGGCGCACGCTCAGGGACGTAGCAGCGATCATCTGGCGCGGCGATGTTGAGTGGCCGGAGTTCGTCGACCTGGCTCGGAAGAGCCAGGCCGGGACGTGTTGCTTCTGGACGCTCAGGCTGTCGCGACGCCTGGCCGGGGCAGACGTGCCGGATCGCGTCCTGGCGGCGTTGCGCCCCCCTCGCCCTGAGTTGTTGCTGGAGAGAATCGAACGGCACTACGTATCAAATCTCTTCCCGTCCAGGGACGGTTGCCCTTCGGTGCTGCTTGCGCGCCGGCTGTGGGAGGCCGGTATCTTGCCCCGCTGGAGCGGGCACGGTCCAGTGCGCCCCTGGCACGTGTGCGAGAGATGGATGGCGGGTTCGGAGATAGCGGGTTCGGAGCAGCACGAGTCGGAGCAGCCCCGGCACCGCCCCCTCTGGGCTCAGCTGCGAAAGCTCGGTGCCGGGTTGGCCTACTTGCGACGGACCCAACGCTTCGCGCTCCCAGTCAACGCACCCTAACCCGAGACGCCAGGAGAGCAGTCATGGCCTCACCGACCGTTAACGGCGCCCTTGCGACGAGCTCGGTCGTCGTCGCGACCAAGGACCAGGTGTCGTCCGATCTCGCGGGCGAAGCCATCGTTCTCAGCCTGCGAACCGCGATGTACTACGGCTTGGATCAGGTTGGGGCGCGTATCTGGGAACTGGTACGCGAGCCGGCACGGGTGGCGGATATCCGCGACGTCATTGCGCGCGAGTACGACGTCGAGCTCGAGCGGTGCGAGCGCGATGTCCTTGACCTGCTCCGCCAGCTCGCCACCGAAGGCTTGATCGAGGTCAGAGATGGGACCGAGGCCGCTCGATAAGTTCTTGCGCCTTCCGGGCGCGGATCGCTCGCTCCTGGTGCGGTCGGTGTTCTTGCTCGGCGCAACCAGGCTGGCCCTGTGGCTGCTGCCGCTCCGGGTCGTCCGTCGTCTCTTGGCGCGAGCCGCTCGCTCAACCTCCGTTGCCGCCGCGACGAAGGAACGCATCGCCTGGGCCGTCGCCGTCGCCCAGCGGGTCGTGCCACAGGCCACCTGTCTCCCCCAGGCCCTTGCCGCCGAAGCGCTCCTCACGCGGGCCGGCCATCCGGCCGAGCTGCGGATAGGCGTCATTAAGACCGAGAGGGGCCGCCTCACAGCCCACGCGTGGGTGGAGAGCGGTGGGGACATCGTTGTGGGCGAGCTCCGTGGCGAGCCCCCTTACACCCCCTTGCCGCCCCTCCCGGGCGCCCCGGTCTGACGTCGAGAGAGCCACCCTCATGATCGCGATCCTCGGCAGGGCAGCGAGCTCCGATCCGGCGCTCGCCCGCAAGATGCTCGCCGCCGCACCGCACCGCGGCTCCTGCACCACGCTGCGCGTGCTGGGGAATTGCGTGCTCGGCATCGCCAACCGGCCAGATTTCGTGGACTCGACCGTCTCCTCCGAGGGTCCCCTCGTCGCCGCTCTATCCGGTCGGCTGGACAACGCGGCGGAGCTTCACCAGGCGCTCACCGCAGCGGGCTCTCCGCCTGCGTCGCCGGCGGATGCCGACGTCGTCGTCGCGGCGTTCCGGGCGTTTGGGCCGGACGCCCCGAACCGGATGAGAGGTTGCTTTGCCGGGATCGTTACCGACGGCAGGGCCGTCTGGTGCTTCCGCGACCACGCCGGCTTCCGCCCATTGTTCTATAGGGACGACCCGCGAGCCTTCGTCGCCGCGAGCGAGCCCCGGCAGGTGGCCGTCGGGGCGCAGCTTTCGGAAGAGCCGGACTTCGCGGTGCTCGAGCAGATTTTCTATGGGCGGATGCCCTCCAACACCCCCGCGGCCTTGAAAGGTGTTGCGCGTCTGGCCCAGGCCACCACGCTCATCGTCGATGGCGAGAACGGCGTCGCCACGCGGCGATACTGGCACCCGGTCGAGCTGCTCGAATCGGCCCGCCTCAGCCTGGCCGATGTCCGGGACCGGTTCCTAGAGCTGCTGGGGCAAGCGGTGGCGCGCAGCCTCACGGGCAGGGATGCGATTCTGTTGAGCGGCGGGGTCGACTCCCCTGCCGTCGCGGTGTTCGCCGCCCCGGAGCACCGTCGGCGCACCGGTCGGCCGATCGGCGCACTGTCCGCGGTCTTTCCGGACCTGCCGGCCGTCGACGAGCGTCGCTACATCGAACTGGTAAGCGAACACTGCGGCATCGAGCTCCACACCTATCGCCCCCGCTCGCGCGGGCTCGACGACGTGGAGAAATGGTGTCGCCTGTTCGGCAGCCCCGTGCCGATCGTCTCGGTGCCGGAGCTCGCTGAGAACCACGCGCTGGCTCGCCAGCTTGGCTACACGAACCTCTTGACCGGGGACTTTGCCGAGTTCGCATTCGGCAGCCCAGACCACTTGGTATCCCACCTCGTGACACATGCGCGCTGGCGGGCGCTCGGCGGCCTGCTGCTGACGGAGCGCCGACGCGGCGTTTCGTGGCGGAGGCTCGCGCAGCACCTGCTGGCCACTTTCATCCCCGGCCGCTTGGCGAACTGGTATCTCCACTGGCGGCGCCTGGACTACCCCCAGCGGATCCCCGACTGGCTCGACGCCCGCAAGATCAACGAGATCCCCTATCGCACAGACCTGCTGCCATCCAGCCGCCTGCGCTGGACGCAAGTTCAACTCTTTGGCACCGAGGGATCGACGATCACCATCGAAGCGGACGAGGTCTGCGCCGCACAAGAGGGTGTCACGGTCCGGCGACCCCTCGCCGACATCGATCTATGGGAGTTCTTCCTCAGTCTCCCCGCCGAGCTCAAGTGTCCGGACCTTCGTTACAAGACCCTGGCCCGTGGGCTGCTGCGAGGCAGACTCCCCGACCCAATCCTCGATCGCCGTGAGAAGACCTACTTCGATGACCATGTCATGGCCCAGGTGGATTATCCCACACTGAAGCACTGGCTTGCCGAGCCGCGCTATCGCATACCTGGGGTGGACTACCGCCGCCTGGCGCAACGGATCGAGCAGGGAACCTTCAGTAGGTTCGATTGGCACTGGGCGAAGGATCTGGCCCGGATCCACGCGTTCCTCAACGCATGGTGAGCGGCTTCCCTGCCCCCCCTGTAGCCCGAGCGGCGCCGTCGGCGTTCGGCTTCCAGGTTCGCTGCCAGCAGTCCCTCCGGTTCCTCCGATCGGGCGGGGGTGTGGAGACGCTTGAAGTCGTCACAGCCCCGGAGCCGCGGAGACGGCCGCAGGTCGCGCCACTCGCCGACTGGACGCTTGCGGGGGGTGGCCAGGAGGCGCAGGGAACGTTGTACCAGGCGGATCGAGGGTTCGAGTTCTGGGCCTCGGACGCCGGCGTGTATCACATCGATCCGGAACGCGGGCGCATTGAGATCCCCGACGGCGATGAGGAGATCGTGCGCGAGCAGCGCCTCTGGGGGATTCCGGCTACGCTCTGCTTCATACATCGCGGGGACCTGCCGTTGCACGCCGCGGCGGTGGAGGTGGGCGCCGGAGCGGTCGTTCTCGCCGCACCGCGGCAATACGGCAAGACCACGCTCGCCCTCGCCTTTCATCAACACGGCTATCGCATCCTGAGCGAGGACCTCGCGTGTTGCCGGGTGAATCCGATGCCCGAGTTGCTCCCCGGTCCCGCGCTGTTGCGAATTCGCCCTGATGTATACGGCGGACACCCTTCCTTGGGCACGCACGTCGTCCTGGCTCGCCCCGACCGCGTCTACCTGGCGCTGGACGACGATCGCAAGGGCAGCAGCGCCCCCATCCCGATCAGAGCCATCGTATTCCTGCGTGAATCGACGGACGACCTGCGGTTCGAGCGCGCTGCCGCATCGGTGGCGCTTGCGGATCTCTGGTCTCTCAACTTCCACCTCCGGACTGACGAGGCCCGAGCCCGATCGTTCCGCCAACTGACCCGCTTGGTCGGTGCGCTCCCGACTTGGAACCTGTACCGCCCGCTTCGCTTGGCGAGCCTTGATGCGACCGTGGAGCGGATTGCGGAGCAATTTCGACCGTGACTCTGGTTAGAAGCGCCCGTGCTGCACACTTTTGCCTCAAGGTGTTGCAGGGCTACATCGATTTCACGGCCTCCCCCCCGTTCCGCCAAGCACCAGCCCCGATGGCAGACAACTTGCGGGAAGACAGGCGGGGGTGCGGGCCTACCTGATGGGAGTACGCGGACGGCCCAGGGATCACCCTAACCGCCCAGGGGGTGTCGAATGAAGAGAACGTACGAATCGCCCAGATTGGTCGTCTACGGTCATATCGCCGACTGTACGTTCACGACCCCGGG
>WNFA01021378.1_pt1 | contig 10496 bp, 9 predicted proteins | sample 5400481 | NCBI WGS metagenome assembly WNFA01 (sample SAMN13153340, study PRJNA577476) | soil metagenome | isolation source: 120 cm saprolite under Douglas fir tree site 2 hole 1 replicate 2 | place: USA:California | collected 2015-04-18 | reverse complement strand
GCGCATCGCGAAGACCGGCGAGCGCAACCAGCGCGTCGGCATATTCCGGGCTGTCGGCTCCAAACAGCGCCTTGCGCTGATCGAGCGAGATATTCAGGAGCTTGTTGGCCTCTTCAAGCTTGCCCAGATTCTGGTAGACCGTTCCGAGTGTTTGATAAATTTCCGCCTGTGACCGGGGATCGCCGGTCAGGGCGTGCGCCTCCTGTACTCCACGATCGACCAGGGTAATGACGCGCAAGTCATCGGCGGGTCCAACCGCTTCGTCTCCGCCTTGAAACAGATTCATCGTAAAGCGCTGAATGCGCTGGGTGCGTGCCGCCTCCGCTAGGGCGACATCTCGCGCCTTCGCCAACCGGACCGTAAAGAAAGTCACGAGGCCAATTAGCAACGCCGCAGCTGCAACGGCGGCAACCACTTCGCGCTGGTTGCGGCGTACGAACTTGCCCAGCCGGTAGTCGAGCGTATCCGGCCGGGCTTCCAGCGGTTCGCGCTTTAAGTAATGGTCTACATCACGGATCAGCGCTTCAACGGAACGATATCTACGCTCGGGATCCTTGTGCATGGACGTGAGGCACAAAACGTCCAGGTCTGCCCACGATCCCTTGCTCAGCGAAGCGGCCGCGGACGACGCGCCCTGTCGCCTGCCTATGGCCGACGGCTTGGGCGGTTCGTGTTCGAGCAGCACAGTCTCCGCTTCTGCTGGCGCCAGATTTGATAAGTCAAACGGCAGCCGGTCACACAGCAACTCATAGAGGACCACGCCCAGCGAATAGACATCAGTCTGAACCCCGAGCCGCTGGCCTCGAATCTGTTCAGGCGCCGCGTACGCCGGCGTCATCAGCCGCAGACCCGTCATGGTCTGGTGCGCAGGGACCTCGAGACTCTCGATTTGTTTCGCGATCCCGAAATCCAGCAGCCGGATGGTTCCGTCGGATCTCACAAGAATGTTGGAAGGCTTCAAGTCGCGATGAATCACGGCATTGCTGTGCGCGTACTGCACGGCCTCGCACACCTGACGAAACAGTTGCAGACGGCGCTCGATGGAGCACTGGTGCCGGGCGCAGTAGTCCGTGAGTGGCAAACCTTCCACGTACTCCATGACGAAGAAGGGGGTGCCGTCGGAAAGCGTGTCGGCGTCGTAGAGCCGCGCAATGGAGGGATGATTGAGTTGTGCCAGCGTGCGCTGCTCGGCGCCGAAACGCTCGCGGCGAGCGGGAGAGAGCCAGGCGTCGCGCAGCAGTTTGAGAGCAACCAGGCTTCCGAGATCCTGGCGCTCGGCAAGGTAGACCACGCCCATTCCGCCCTCGCCCAGCACCTTGCGGACGTGGTACGGTTCCAGTTCCTGAAAGGGCAGGGAGTGCGCGTCGTCAGCAAGGACCTTGTGCGCGACTTCGGCCAAGGGCTGATCGAGAAGTGAAGTGTCGCGGGCATCCTCCTGCAGCAAGGCGAGGACATCTGCGATCAGCCCTTCGTCCTCGCCGCAAGCCGACTCTAGAAAAGCGCGCTGCTCGGCCTGCGGCAGGATCGCCGCCTCATGGAAAAGGGTCTGGATTCGTCCCCAACGACTGCGGTCCAACCTACCCTCCCGGATCAGGCGATCAAAGAAACCTCAGAATGTCAGCTCGCTTGGTGAAGTTCGTGAGCGAGCCACGCTTTGGCCGCCCGCCAGTCGCGCAGAATCGTAGCCTCGGAAACATCGAGCAACTCGGCCGTTTCGCCGACGTCGAGACCTCCGAAGAAGCGGCTCTCGACCATCAGAGCCTGACGCGGCTCGATCCGCGATAGTTCGTCGAGAGCGCGGTCCAGCGCCAGCAGGTCTTTTCCCGCCCAGGCTGCTCCATCCCTGGCATCGTCGAGGGGGACGACAACCGCGTCAGGTCCGCCTCGCTTGCCGGCATTGCGGCGGCGGGCAGCTTCCACCAGCACCTGGCGCATGGCGCGGGCAGCGATGCGTTTGAAGTGCAGTCGTGAGGTCGAGGCAAAGCGCGGGGAATTCGCCAGCTTTAGCCACGCCTCGTTGACGAGAGCGGTTGGGGTGAGCGTGACGCTCTGGTCGCTGCGCTTCACGCTCGAAGCCAAGCGGCGCAGCTCCTCATAGGTCACGCTAAACAGGTCATCGAGTGCTCGTCTTTCCGGCAGCATTCATTTTTCCTTCGCCAAAGCGGCGGTCGCATGACGATTCGAAACAGGTATGACGGTTTTTGCCGGGTCTTTGCGCAATGCGTAATGAATGCGGGCAAACCCAAGCCTGTCGGGGGGAGGAGTGATGTGGGACATGAAACCCCACGGCCATGAATATTAACACTCAAATAGGGCTCCGACAACCGCCGAGTAGCCGTTTTCGACATTGAGAGAGGAGAGGGTGGGCCATGACAAAGCGCGGCAGAGTTCTGCGCGATACGACCTCAGGTCCGGGCCTGCTCATGATGGAGGGCCAGCAATATCGATTCTCGCTGGAGGGAGAATGGAGGTCCGATGCGCCGCCGAAACCGGGTCTGGTGGTCGACGTCGAGCTGGACGCGCGGGGGAAAGTTCAGGGCATCACCGTGGTGCCCGATTCGCAGCTCGCCAAGGAACAAGCGGAGGCGGCGATGGCCCTGGCACACCAGAAGGGCCAAAACCTGGCCTCCTCGCTGGTGGCGCGGATCGGGATTCCGAGCCTGGCGGCCGCAGGACTACTCGCAGCAGCTTGGTTTTTCCTGACTGCGGCTTCCATACAGGTCCCTTTTCCGGGAAAGCTGGAATTTACTTTTTGGCAGATTCTGGGGTTCCTGAATGCCGGTAACGTCCCGGAATTGCTGGACGAGCGCAGCGGTCCCAGCGCAGGCGTCTACGGCTTTGTGGCCATCGTTGCACTGGCTGGACCTTTCATTCATCACTTCTGGAAGGACAAGCGCGCACTGCTCGGCGGACTGCTGCCCTTGGTCTTCATGGTCATCGTAGGGATCGCTGTTCGCAGCAGCATCCACGGCGCACTCGGGGGCAGCAATGAGGGGTCTGCAGATGTGGGCAAACAGACCCACGAAGCTATGAAGGCGGTTTCGATCGGCCTCGGAACCTATCTTTCAATCCTCGCCAGCTTGTATTTCGCGTTTTCCTCCGCCAAAGGCTTCCTGGTTGCAAAAGCCAGCGAAGGACAAGGACTGGAGTCAACGCAACGCAAAGCCGCCTAGCTTTCTTCTCCTGGGAAAGGCATAGGGATGATCGCGGCTCGGTACGTACTGCCTGGATGTATTGCGTTAAGTGGAGTAGTCGGCGTTGATCCGTATGTACTCAGCCGTCAGATCGGTGGTCAAGAACCTCACCGCATTCGCGCCTCGTCCCAACCGAACACGAACGTCGCAGACAGGTTGGGCGAGGTCGCGGTGAGCGCGTTCTGAATCGAAGGAGCACGACACTCCTTTGCCGCAAACCATCTGATTGCCAATGAAAATCTTGATGCGACCCGGATCGACAGGAATGCCACTGGCGCCGACGGCCGCCAGGATCCGTCCCCAGTTGGGATCGGCGCCCGCCCAAGCCGTCTTGACCAGCGCGGAGTGAGCGATCGCGCGGGCTACCTGCAGTGCCTCGTCGCGGCTGCAGGCTTGCTCCACGAATAGCCGGATCACGTGCTCGACTCCCTCGCCGTCACTCACAATCTGCTCGGCCAGGGATTGGCAAATCCCATGCAGGGCATCGGCGAACTTCTTTCGTACTCGAATATCCCGAACGCGGGTACCGCTCCGGCCGCTGGCGAGAAGCAGCACGGTGTCATTGGTGGAGGTGCCGCCGTCCACTGACATCGAATTTAGCGACTGGTCGCAAGCATCTCGCAAAAGACGCTGCAGCTCGCGCGGACTGGCAGCAACGTCGGTAAACAAGTACACCAGCATGGTAGCGAGCTTGGGGTGAATCATCCCGGAGCCCTTTGCGATGCCAAGCAACGCAACTTTTGCGGAAGCTGCTTCGAAGCGCGCGGATGCGATCTTGGGCCGAGTGTCCGTGGTCATGATGGCTTGCGCAAATGCAAGCACATCGCGTTGACTCGGCGTTCGGGCGGCGATCAGCTTCGGGAGTTTCCGGATGATCTTGTCCGCTGGCAGTGGGACTCCGATGATGCCAGTGGAAGAAGGAAAGACTTCTGCGGCACTGACGCCGAGCAGCTTTCCAGCCTCCCGGCAAATGCGCTCGCACGCCTGACGCCCGCCCGGGCCGGTGGCGCAATTCGCATTGCCGGAGTTCACAACCACGGCGCGCACCCGTCCGCCGGTAGCCAGCAAAGAGGCGCGGCCAACTTCCAGCGGAGCAGCGACCACTCGGTTCCTGGTGAAAAGAGCGGCGGCCGTCGCACCTGAGGAGGCTTCGACGAGCGCCAGGTCCGGGCGGCCGCTGGCTTTGATACCCGCGGCTAGTGCGGAAAACGAAAATCCACGCGGGAGAAGAATTCTTTCCGGAGTACGTCGCAGGCGAATCATGCCTGAATCTTCAGCCAGTTCGTAGGAGCGGGAAGAATTGCGAACCGGGGCACATCACCGCGGATCATCGCGACTTCGTCGCAGTAGTGAAGCCGGGGGCACTTGTAGCAATCTTTGTGGATTTTGTCGGGAAGATCCTGGTGCGAAGCGATGGCAAAACCCATGCGTGAGAAGAATCCCGGAATGCGAGTGAACAGGCACACGCAAGTGACGCTATGTTTCTCAGCTTGGGAGAGCAGAGCCTTGACAAGCCGCTTGCCGCCTCCGCCACTCTGGTGCTTGGGATCGACCGTGATGGAGCGAATTTCCGCCAGATGCGGGCCATAGAGATGCAACGCGCCACATCCGATGATTCGGCCAGCGTATTCCAGGACTACGAAGTCGCGGATATTCTCACAAATCTCAGCCAGGCTTCGGGGCAGCAGAGTTCCGTCCCTCGAATAGGCCGCGATGAGAGCGTGAACCTGCTCCGCGTCCGGCAGGACGGCCTCACGCGTTCGCATGGGCCTCCCGTTGCTGGAACCACGGCTCATGCTCTCAGCACCTCGGTGCCGCCCTCCAGCTTCGAGAAGTAGAACAGGGGCAGGGTGTCTGCCTGCGACGCGGGCAAGATACGCACCCGTCGTACGCCATGCTTGAGCGCCGCCATCTGATCGGCATTCACGTTGTAGTACTGGCCATCGGCCCCCAGAGCGACCGACGAAAGCACCGGGATGCCGCCTTCAGTCCAGATAGCGCGAATCCAGCGCGGCTCAGAAAAACAAATCTCTCCGACGAATCCGAGATCGTGTCCCGGATCTTGTTTCTTGCGCGCGCGAAACGCCCCGCCATCGCCTCCGCACAGCCCGACCGCCGGCTGTCCAGCCAAGGCAATCGCCGCGACTAAACTCTTGTTCACGATTCCAGCCAGCACCATTACCGCCACATCCCGCGTCTCAGCATCCGTGACGCGCAGGCCGTTGATGAAATCGCTGGTCTTGCCAAGCAGCTTCAGCGTACGGGTGAGTGCAGTGCCCCCGCCGTGCACCACGGCGATTTGGTGGCCATCCTGCGCCATTTGCACTACCGCCTGCGCGCATTTTTGCAGCATGGACTTGTCTTCCAGCGCAGCGCCTCCGATTTTGACGACGACCTTCACGCCAAGCCCTCCTCTTCGCTCCAGCCATACATGAGATTCATGTTCTGTACGGCCTGGCCGGCGGCGCCCTTGAGCAGGTTGTCGAGGCACGAAACCAGCACCAGCCGGCGTCCATCGGCCGCGAGGCAGAAACCGAGGTCGCAGTAGTTGGTGTGGAGAGAGAACGTGATCTGCGGCAGGTTCGACGCCGCGAACACGCGGACCCAGCGCTTGCTCCCATAGAAGTCGCGGAAACACGACTCAACTTCGGCCGCAGTCATCTCGCGATTCAGATAGACATAAATGGTGGACAGAATCCCCCGCGGAATCGGCAACAGATGTGGCGTGAAGATGAGTTGACACGCTTCCAGCTTCAGCTGCTCCAGGATCTCTCCGGTATGGCGATGTCCGAACACCGAGTAGGCGGAAAGATTGTCGGCCACCGAAACGAAGTGGGTGCGCGACGTGGGTTCTTTGCCTGCGCCGGATACTCCGGACTTGGAATCGGAAATGATTCCGCGGTCGCGGTCCACAAGATCGGCCGACAGCAGAGGCGCCAACGCGAGAATGACTGAGGTGGCATAGCATCCCGGGTTTGCGACCAGAGACGCGGAGGGGATGCGGTCACCGTTCAGTTCGGGCAGTCCGTAAACCGCCTGCTCAGTGAGCGCCTCCGCAGCCGACGCGTCGGCGTCTTGGAACCCATACACAGCGCGATGTTCATGCTGCCTGAGCCGCCACGCACCGCTAAGGTCGATCACTCTCAACCCGCGCGCGATTGCTTCCGGTACAAGCTCGCGCGAGACCTCGTGCGGCGTGGCCAGGAACAACAGCTCCACTCCCCGTTCCTGCAGCCTCGACCACGAAAACGGCTCGACCGGCGAATGGCCGTTGCCAGCAATGTGAGGGAATATCTCTGCGGGATTCTCGCGCTTGGCGCCGTTTATGTCCCGCCGAAACAGCGGCGGCGAATCCACCCGCGGATGCCGCCCGAGCAGCCGCGTGAGTTCCAGGCCGGAATAACCGGTCGCGCCCAGCACCGCGGTTTTGAGTTTGGCCGCCATCATGCCAGCAACTCCTGAATGCGGGCAGCAAGGCGGGCAGCGGATTTCCTGTCCGGACAAACAATCAGAATCGCATCATCGCCCGCGATGGTGCCGACGGTCTCCGGCCAACTCTCCGCGTCCAAAGCGGCTGCTACTGGCTGGGCGCTACCCACGGAGGTCTTGATGACCAGCAGATTCTGGGCGGACCGAACGTCCTGGACGAATTCCCGCACGAGCCGGGACACCGGAGGAAGCGCGGGATCAGGCGCCGACCCGGCCTGCATACGCGCATAGCCGTCCGCCGTCTTGACCAGATTCAGATCATGAATGTCGCGTGAGAGCGTCGCTTGCCCTACCCGGCAGCCGCGCTTGTGGAGCGCCCGCTGCAAGTGTTCCTGACTGGCCACCGGTCCTTGCTGTACGATCTCAAGGATGGCCTTCTGTCGGGCAAGTTTGGTCATAAAGAATATTTATCCATTGTGATGGATACTTATTCAATGATACCGGCCTCTATAGGGCTGTCAAGTTGAAAATCGAAGGTGGCGACCCAAAGGAAACTCTCACCTCGAGGCCGCTGCCAGCTGGCGCACGGTCGTGATGAACGTCTTGGCGGCTTGTGTGAGCGTGCGATCGCGCCGATAGGCCAGCCCCAGTTCCCGCCACAACTCTTTTTCCTTGAGCGCGATTAATTTCACGCGTCCGGCCAGCACCTGATCGCGTGCGAAACTGGCGCTGATGAGCGAAACTCCAAGTCCCGCGGCGACAAAACTTTTGATCATTCCCACGCTCGGCAATTCCATCCGGACCTGCAAATGAGACTCGTGAGGATGAAGCAGCTTATCCATCAGCCGCCGCGTGTAGCCAGTCTTCGGGAGAAGAATCGGTTCGCGGGCAATCTCGCTGATCGCAACGACGTCTTGCTTCGCCAGGCGGTTCTGCGGACTCACCATCCACATCAACTGGTCGCGAAAAATAGGAATGGTCTTCAACTTCGCCGATTTGACGGGCAGGGTGACGATACCGACGTCGATCGTGCCGTTCTCCAGTTTCTCGACAATCTTGTAGCTGAAATTCCGGTAAATGCTGAGTTGCACCTCGGGATGCAGGTGACAATACTTGGCAAAAACATCCGGCAAAACGTACAGGCACGTCGCTTCATTGGCGCCGACTACCAGGCGGCCGCGCGGAGAGCTACCATGGTCGGCCACGGCTAGCTTCGACTCATCGCGTAACTGGGTCATGCGCTCTGCATAAGCGAGCAGTACCCTTCCGGCAGGAGTCAGCGTCACATCCTTGCCCGAGCGATCGAGCAGCCGGTCCCCATACTCCTGTTCCAACTGGCGGATCTGCGCGCTCACGGCGGACTGCGAGCGAAACACCTTTTGCCCCGCCCGTGAGAAGCTGCCGAGCTTGGCCACCTCCAGAAACGTGATGAGTTGGTCGAAATCCATGGATTGAGCGGATTATAGTCGAGAGATGTGACGGATCGAGGTTTGCCTAAACAACGGATGCCCGTTCGCTGGCAACCGGTCGCGAGAGAGCCTGACCGCCTCTAACCTCCCCCAGGTAACGATCAACGGAAGCCGCCGCTCTCCGCCCTTCGGAAATCGCCCATACCACTAACGACTGTCCACGGCGCATGTCCCCCGCAGCGAACACGCCGGGCACCGAAGTCATGGAGTTGTCGTCCGTCGCGACGTTTCCGCGCGGGTCGAGCACGACTCCTAACTGCTCGATCATGCCGCCACGCACCGGACCGACGAAGCCCATCGCAATCAATACCAGGTCAACATCCAGACTGAACTCCGTGCCATGAATCGGCTGGAACTTCGGTGGAGGTCCAACGCGGATCGCGTGCAGTTGTTTCACGTTTCCTTCCGCGTCGCCGGTGAATGTGGTGGTGGCAATGCTCCAGTCCCGGATGCCGCCTTCTTCATGCGCACCTTCGACGCGCAGCTGCATCGGCCATAGCGGCCACGGGGTCTGCGGAGAACGCTCGTCCGGAGGCATCGGCATGATCTCGAACTGGTGCACTGACAGCGGCTTTTGCCGATGGCAGGTCCCGAGACAATCGGCGCCGGTATCGCCGCCACCTATGATGACGACGCGCTTTCCAGTAGCGAGAATATCGGAGGCGGAGTTAAGCACGTCGCCCTCGCAGCGCCGGTTCTGCTGCGGGAGGTATTCCATCGCAAAATGGATTCCCTTTAGTTCTCGTCCTGGCACCTTCAAATCGCGCGGTTGTTCGGAGCCACCTGCGAGCACGATAGCTTCACAGCATTGCTGCAGTTCTTCAACTGCGACGTTCTTGCCGACGTACGCATTAGTAATGAAGCGCACGCCTTCCGCCTCCATTTGCGCAAGCCGCCGGTCGATGATGTGCTTTTCCAGCTTGAAATGAGGAATGCCGTATCGCAGCAATCCACCGATGCGATCCGCCTTCTCGTACACAGTTACCCCGTGCCCGGCGCGGGAGAGTTGCTGGGCAGCCGCCAATCCCGCGGGTCCCGAGCCGACAACAGCCACCTTTTCGCCGGTACGATGCCGAGGCGGTTCTGGCCGGATCCAGCCCTCTTCAAATCCGCGCTCGACGATATTCTTTTCGATCTGCTTGATCGTGACCGGCGGCTGATTGATTCCGAGCACGCAAGCCGCTTCGCACGGCGCAGGACAGATCCGTCCGGTGAACTCCGGAAAATTATTGGTGGCATGCAATTGCCGCACGGCATCTTTCCATCGGCCGCGATAAACCAGATCGTTCCAGTCGGGGATGATGTTGTTCACCGGACAACCGGTATGACAGAACGGGACGCCGCAGTCCATACAACGCGCTCCTTGGGCGCGCAGTTTGGCTTCAGGGAACTCCTGATAGATTTCAAACCAGTCGTTGACGCGCTCCGTGACCGGACGCCGAGTGGGAAGCTCGCGATCATGTTCCATGAAGCCGGTGACCTTACCCATGCTGCACCTGCTCCGCCGCTGCGACCACGGGAGGATTCTCACCGGGAATGTACGGCTGCCGGGTGCGGCTCACACCCAGCACTCGTTTGAATTCATGCGGAAAGACTTTGATGAACCGGGGCAGCATCTCGGACCAGTTATCGAGAATCCCTCGCGCTCTGCGGCTGCCAGTCAACTCCCAATGTCGCGAGACGAGATCGTGAACGATTCGGACGTCCGCGAATTCGATCAAAGGCTCCAGATCAACTGACACCCGATTGCAGCGCTTCTCGGTAAAGTCCATGCGCTCGTCGAACACGTAGGCCACGCCTCCACTCATTCCGGCAGCGAAGTTTCGTCCGCAGGCTCCGAGCACAACCACCAAGCCTTTGGTCATGTATTCGCATCCGTGATCGCCGACTCCCTCCACCACGGCGGTAGCTCCGGAATTGCGCACCGCGAAACGCTCCCCTGCGATTCCGTTGAAGAAGGCTTCTCCACTGGTAGCGCCGTACAGGACGACGTTGCCAACCAGGATATTTTCTTCCGCCGCAAACCCGGAACTTTTCGGTGGATACACAACCAGTCGTCCGCCGGAAAGGCCCTTCCCCGTGTAGTCGTTGGCGTCGCCTTCGAGCGTCAGGGTCACTCCGCGCGCCAGAAATGCTCCGAAGCTCTGGCCCGCGGATCCTGTCAACTGAACCTGGATAGTGTCGTCGGGCAAGCCCTCTGAGCCAAAACGGCGCGCGATTTCTCCACTAAGCATGGCGCCCACCGAGCGATGAACATTGCGGATTGGGAAACTCATTTCTACTGGTGTGCGCTTTCCCAAGGCCGGACGCGCGCGGTCGATCAACCGGTGATCAAGGGCCTGCTGCAATCCGTGATCCTGCACGTCCACGCAGTGCCGCTCCACTCGCGCGGGCAGCGGAGGAT
>WNFA01009861.1_pt1 | contig 10500 bp, 9 predicted proteins | sample 5400481 | NCBI WGS metagenome assembly WNFA01 (sample SAMN13153340, study PRJNA577476) | soil metagenome | isolation source: 120 cm saprolite under Douglas fir tree site 2 hole 1 replicate 2 | place: USA:California | collected 2015-04-18 | reverse complement strand
GTTTGGGCGTTGACAGCGGGGCTGATGTATTTACCGCAGGTCCTTTACTGGAGGTATGCAACCGGTCGATGGTTATATTGGTCGTACCAAGGTTACGGATTTCTCTATTATAAGGAGCCCAAGTTTTTTGAGGTTCTGCTTGGCGTGAACAAGGGGCTTTTCTTTTGGTTTCCGATTCTGTTGTTGGCTCTCGCAGGCTTGCTCTTGATGCGGGGCGACGCGCGGAAATTCCAAGTGCCGTCGATACTATACCTGGTGCTGCAAACCTATCTTGTTAGCAGCTGGGCAACATGGTGGTATGGGTGGACCTTTGGTCACCGCGCGTTCGTCGAGAGCCAACCGATTTTCGCGCTCGGACTCGCAAGCCTTTTCACTTGGGCAGCGAGCGCCTCGAGGAGGTGGTTGGCCGCTGTTGCGGTTGTGTCGTTTGCGGCTACTGTTCTCTGCTGCGTTCAGCTTTGGCAGTACTGGCTGACGATTCTTCCGCCGGAGGGGGTAACCTGGCCGCAGTACAAGGAGAGATTCTTGCGCTTCGACAAGTCTCTAGAGCTGCATTGGCATCACTAGACGCAGAGACGATTCTAAGAGAGAGCGCTCGATTGGGGACTGCGGTTGTCGCAACGACGATTAAGCTACGGGTAAAGTTGACTATGGCAAAACTGCAGTCACGGATGCATCCCGGGCGTATTCCGGAGCTTTCGACCGGTATATTTAGGGCGATGTTCCGGTCAGGAAAGGTTTGACAGCCCCTCATAATTTGGCCTCAATTCAGACATGCTCGCAACGTTAAGAAAGTCGGAATTATCGGCGACTGCATTCGCCCTTGCCTTCGTTATTCTTTTCAGCAGCGTCTTGTTGTGGCCAGCCTTTCTAAATCGCTATCCCCTAATCGATTGGGATTCCAACGCGTATGTCGATACCATCACGCATTGGAGGGGCCCGACCCGGCCGTTTCCGTACTCAGTGTTTTTGCTGTTGACCTCATTTCATCGCAGTGCCTGGGGAACTGTCATTGCGCAAGCCCTTCTCGTCAGTACGATCAATTGGTTCACGTTGCTCACGGTCTGCGTGCCCGCAAGTTCGCTCGATCATTCGCCGTCGCACCGCGGGTGCAGCACGGGCGTGCCGTTTCGCCGCCTGATCATCCCTGCGGTGATCGTAGTCGTTGCGTGCGCGGTGTCCGCACTGCCGTACTACACGTCCCTGATTATGCCCGACCTTTTCACTCTCACCGCGATTCTTGCATTGTTCGTTCTACTCTACACTCCATCACGATTTCGAGCCGGATTCGCGTTTGGTTTGCTTGCGCTGTCCATAAGCATTCACGGTTCCAACGCGCCAATCTTGGCTATTTTAGTAGGCCTGTGGGTCTTCTGGTACCGCCGCCGGCGTTGGCTGCTCGCTTGTGCCGCAATCGGATTGGGCCTACTCCTGGGCGGCGCGATACACAAGATCATGACAGGGAAGCTCTATTGGCGTGAGCTGGGATCAACTGTCCCGTTTGCGCGGCTTTTACAGGATGGTCTAATACAGCAAACGCTTGAGGTTTCTTGCCACGAGGAGCCCAACCCCTTTTGCCCCTACACAGAAGAGCTCCGTGGAATAACAAGTGATCTATACATCTGGTCGCCGTACTCGGTGAGATACCGGATTGGCAACGAAAGACAGGCTGCGGAACGTGCTCTCATTTTCCGTTCGCTGAGGCTGTTTCCCGTCGAAAATGCCTCAGCAGTCTGGAGGCATTTGGTGCGAGGATTTGATCTGACGATCGACACATATTACCCGATTCATAGTGTTACGTTTCCGTTCCGTGGAATTGTCAAGAAGGCACTTCCAGCGGATGTCAAAGCGTTTGAGCGTGCCATCCAGCTTAATCGAGAAGAGTGGTACCCCGAGGCCAGACTGGTGATAACTCGCCTTACGTGGGTAGCCATTCTGTTAAGCCTAGTTGAACTGTGCGAGTTTGGCATCGGGGCTCGTTCCATTAGTCCATTGGCGTTCGGATTTGGAGTCGGGGCGGTGGTCGGCGGCGTCTCCTTGCCCAATGCCGCCGTCGGGAGTGCTCATTGCGCTGCAGTTGCTTGTTGATGAGCGCCGCGATGTCGCTGTCGGTGCGTGAGCGCCAGAGAGTGAGGGCCAGCACTCGGCGAATCTGCGGAACGGTAATCGCCACCCCCTTTTTTTTAACCAGCGCTGCTCCAGCACCAGAAACCAGAGCGCCATCATGCTCAGGGTCATGTGATGGTGCCACCCCACCCACGAGCGCATCTCATATTCATCCAGCCCGACGTCGCCCTTGGCCAGATTGAGCGCTTGCTCTATTCCATGGCGGCAACTGCCGACGCGTACCATCTCCTTGAGAGAAGCGTGGGTATCCGACGCCAAATAAGTCCAGCTTTTGCTGTCGCGCTGGTTCTGCACCACCAGGAGGATTTCCGCCCGCTCTGATCCGTTGGGCCGCTTGGTGTAAACACGAGCTTTCGCCGCTCGCACGGTAATCGGCCCCTTTTCTCCATCGCGGACGGTGAATTTCTTCCAAGCACGGCCTGGCAATTGGTCCGCCCAATCCACCGCCCGCATCCAACCGCCTCCTCGGGGAAGCCAGACTTTTGCCGTCTTGGGTACCTCGAGCAGGTAGCGCTCTTCCCGCTGGTGGAGCAAGTCCCGAAACTCCGTCGGTCGGCCGTAATTCTCATCCCCCACTACCCAACGGTGAGGCAGCAGTTGCCCACGGCCGAGCACCATTTTCGCCGCCAGCTCCCACCCCGTTTGAAACTCCACCTCTTCCGGAACATGGCAAGCTTTGCGGCGCTCTGGGTCCTTTGCCCAGTCGTTGGGCAGATACAATTCGCAGTCCGCCAGGGTGACTGAGCCCTTGGCGGCGTAAACGAGAAATTCGGCGACCTGACACTGCTCCTCCTTGCCCAGGCGCCCACACCATTGCCGCTGCGTGCCGACCGAATGTGGGCCTGTCTTTGGAAACCCGCTGCCATCCAGAATGAGAACGCCATTCGGGCTGCCCAGCTCCGCTCCAATCCGGCGACACATTTCGTCCCTGAGCTTTCCGTCCTCCCACCTGCCTGCCCCGACAAAATGCTGCAAGGGCCTTTGTTTGTTTCCTCTATCGATGGCAATCGGCTCTAAGGTGCGCCTGGTCAGCTGCCGCGAACGGCCTTCGATGTACGCTTCGGCATGAGCGCGCTGCTCCTCGCGAGTCAGCAGTTTTTGAAATGGCTCAAGGAACACCTTCAGTCGTGCTGCAATCTCCCGAACATCCTCGGCGGAAAGCTCTCTTTCGGTTTTATCGGCCACGCGCAATCCTCCTCGCTGCGCAGCAGATCACGGGAGATCGACCGGACAAGTTTTCTACGAAACAAATTCAAACGCGAACCCAATTTATTCACGCACACAAGAAGAGAATGGGGCGTCTGGATCAGGCTGGAGGCGCCTTCTCACTCTGCGCAATGCGTGCCACCCGATCAGAAGTCGATTCTTCACCGAACTCGCACAGTTCAACTAGCGAGCGTTTTCTACATGCTTGCGTCGGCGCACCGACCAAAAGTACTCACCTCGATCGTACTCGGACTGACAGGAGGTATCGTATCGAACACCCTGATCATGGCGTCGGTAGGGGACGTCACCTATGGCAGATACTTCAGTAGGGTAAATGGCCTCATTTTCGTTATCGCGGCACTGTTGATTGCGAACGTTATTCGCGAGGTTGCCTCGAGACGCCGCGCTGTTCCCTCGGAAAGTCGCAGGTTTTGAACGAAGCTATCGCTCTTCGGGCACGATGTTCGAAAGTAACCTAGCGAAAATAGGCCTGAGAGTTTCAAACAGCCTTGGCATGGGATGAGCAGCCGGCACGGTCGAACTGTGATCGCCGGAGGGTCTATGAACGCGAATAAAGTTTGCCGGGCATTGCTGGTGTTTGCGTGGGCGATTCACTGTGGATCGCAGCCATCGCAGTTTCGCCTCGAGATCTCCTCCAGCCTTACCAACGACGTCGCTGCGCCCCGGATTACCATGCAAGCGGGTGAAACCCGGTTGGTCGAGCTACTGGTGGTAGGCGCGGTGCCGGGGCCGGTGACGTTTTCCACGGAGGGACTTCCGGCGTTCGGTCGGCTGGACGGCCCAATCCTCACACTTTCGCCCGCGCGCATAGACCAGGGTGAATATGCGATAACGCTGATGGCGAAATCCGGTAATCAAACGGCGAGCAGCTCGCTCGATCTCGTCGTCAACCGTTTCAACAGCCCGCCGCAAGGGCCGAGGACAGCCATCCTCGGAGACGACAGAATCGACACTCGCTATTTCCCTGCCTGCCCCGGTCCAGGGACTTGTGTGGCGTATGGCACCCCAAAGTTATGGACAGGTGCGTGCGATCCCGAAGGCGACGGGATGACGATAGATGTGGAGGTTGTCCTTCGAGGGCACCCCTTCACCGGCCACCCGAGTTATTCAACGACTACAACTGAAAGCTTCAACTGTGGTAGCCCGATCCTTTGGACTACCGCCATCTCTCTTCCCGGGCTGGAACGGGAACAGTCGTACGATTTCGCCCTCCGGGCTACTGATCAATTTGGAGCCACCAATGGATGGGTTCGCTACCCCATTTATGGATTCGACCAGGGACCCTGCGTGACCAGGCAATGCGCCTGCTATCCGTCTTCACCTTATTTAGTGTGCCGGGAAGACTATGAGTGCTGCAGTGGAGTGTGCATTGTCGACCCTCTCAGCCATAACGGACAATGCCAGTAATTCGAGTTGGTGGTTTCGCACGGCGACCGGGACTTCATCGCTTGAAAAGAGCGAGCGCCTCAAGGACGCACTCTTTCAGTCGTCTCGTGGGTTGCAAAGTGACTCGACTGATTGCGGCACCATTCTCGAAGACATAGCGAGTCATTCGCGTGCCGTGCTCAACGGCGTCGGGCAATCGTTGCCCTCCGTGCTTGGTGTGTCCCACCACCTCGATTGTCGGACTGGGCGACTGGGCCCAATACACCAATTCGGCACTCTGGATGTCGTCAACTTCGATCGACAGCAACTCCTCGCCGCAGGCGTTCCATGTGGGCACGGAAACGGTGGAGATGGGGAGCGCGCGCTTTGTCGCATTCAGATAAATCCAAAAGGTCACGGCGCCTCTGCTCCACCTTAGAGTCTCAGCGCGCTGAAGCAACTCGCCGCGATCGGTTACCCAGCGATCTGGATTATTCGCCGGTCCAAACCGATCAGTCTCGTAGGTTGAGATCACCACTTGCTCGGCCTGATGTAGAGCGTCGCCGGTCCAGGGGGTTCGCTGGTGGTCCTCTTCCACGGGGATCGGTATCACTTTCCTAGGAACGGCCAGGCCAGCAAATACATAGGTTCCCCAGTATCCCCCCAACACGACGGGTACCGGCCGGTTCGCAAGCCAATCGGCCGCCGCTTTGAGCTCCGCATAAGTAGGATTGATTGTCGACCGAGGGAGCCCCAGCGCGATTGACGTAGTGAGGAGCGCGGTCAGGGCGATGGAAAAACCGTTCGTGGCTCGCGCTGAGATCTGCGGCACCGGCAACAGCGCCATGATTGCAGCGACCGCACCGATGCCAGCAAACACATGGACCAGTGCCAGATACCGCTCGTTGTAATCATTGTTGCGCACGTGGGACACAGCCACCGATGCAGCAAAAGTGAGCACACATGTGAAGGAGCAGCCAATTGCGAGGGCACGCCAGATGTCCCGCGACTGAGCAACCGGTCCAGTCTGGCGCAGCAGCCTCGTCACCCATGACACTAGGAAGAAGACGCCGGCGAGAACCACGCCGACTTGCACAATCCACCAGGGACGGCCCACGAGGACGTTCCACATCGCCGCGGCGTTCTGCAGCAAATGCCCTCGGTCCAATTTGAGCGGGATTTCGTATGAACCATGGAATGTGAGCCTTGCATACTGGTGAAACACGGCGCGAAGCAGCCTTTCGACACCGATGCCGATCGCAGGAGCGATCATCATGATGAGAAAGCTCTTCCATCGTGGTGCCGGTGAACTCATCCGCAGGCACGCGAATCCCCACTCCAGCGTTGCCAGCATTGCCAAAATCGCACCGCTTAGCGGAGAGATCCACACCGCCAGGATGCTGCCGAGGCACGCGGCAGGTAGCCAGAAGCGGGCGTTTCGAACCGAGGACAATTGCCGCAGCGACCACCACGTCCAGATCAGAGTTGACGCCTGCCATCCATAAGGGTCGCGGTTGATCCGCACTACCGGGAGGTTCAGGACAAGGACTCCCAGATAGCTGGGGACGATGAAATCCGTTTTTCCAGCTAGCCGCCACAACGGCCATGCCGCGCCAAACATGAACAACATGAGGCACACCGACAGGCGCTCCGGGGACCAACTGAAGTGCGCCACCCGTCCCAACACGTGCGCCAACAGAAAAGGCCAGGCTCCGTACCGGTCTTGCCCGTAGTAGTACAGAGAGAACGGAGTCGCACGCGGCTCGTCGGCCATGAGCAGAGGGATTGCATGGTCCGAGTCGTATCTCGGCAGAAGGCCTGAGTCGGGTCGAAAGACATCGGTTGCCCGCCAAAGGAGGAACAACCAGCTAATCGTGGCGAGCCACAAGCCCAGACGAGAGAGGACCCGCGTCGCTCTAACCGAATCGGCGAGACCCTCCATGGGTGCAGCTCATAGCAGCAGAGCGCCTCGACTCCAACCCGCTTGGACTCGTCGTGATGCGGGCGTTTCGACGCGCTTCTCGAATCGCTCACCAGCCGCGCAGAGCGCAAACCGCAAGGCGCCACGACTCAAGCGAGAAGGGATCCTGTCGTACCGCAACGAGCGCATGCTTGCGCGCAGTCGCCGAGTGCCCACCCTGAAGCGCCCACCAGGCCCACTTCTTGTGGTGTTCAGCAGCCTTGGCGGGTGCATCCGCTCCGTGCCCCTCAAGCGCCAATGTCTCAGAATCCGCGAGGGGTGGCAGGCCGCGGCGAATTCGCGCTTCCGCTACTGCCTCACGCACGCTGCGAACCATTTCCGCGTAGTGTTGGTGTCCTTCGCTCTTCAAATGCACTCGGTAGTGCAGCAGCACGTCCGGAAGATTTGCGACCTTTCCGCATTCCGCCAATCGGAGAAATAAGTCCAAATCCTCGTCCCGCCGCAAGCGATATCCGCCGATCGCGCGCATCGCGTCGGTTCGGATCATCACTGCTGGATGGCTCATCGCGCCGCCTTCGCCCCTCAAGTGAGCGGCGTCGATTTCCTCGTGATGCTGTTTTTCACCCGCGTACTTTATTGGCGCACCATCTGGATCGATCAGCAGCACCTTGCTACTCACCGCCACGTATTCCGGATTCTGCTGGAGAAAACAAACCTGTCGCTCAAATCTCTCGGGCATCGAAATATCATCGGCATCCATTCGCGCGATGTATTTGCCGCGGGCGAGCGGAACCGCTTCAATTAGAGCCTTCACACAGCCGTTGTTGGGCCGGCTGGTTAACTGGATTCGCGCATCGCGCTCGGCATACCAGCGCAACCGCGCAAGCGACGTATCAGTCGAACCATCGTCGGTGATGAGAAATTCAAAGTCCGAGAAGCTCTGACAGAGAATGCTTTCAACAGCCTGCTCGATGTAGTGCTCGGAGTTGTACACCGGCATGATGACTGAGATTGTCGGCGCCGCCATTCTGCGTCTCCCGCGTGCGCTGAGGTCTAGGGCAGACTGCCCATGGCGAGCAAGGCCCTGCTGACACGCGCGTCTCCCGAAAGTTGAGCAGAAGATCGGCAATTGCTTTCGACCTAGGCTGCGATTTGCGCCGCGAGCGACCTCCGCGGTGGTGGCTCACGTCAAGCCAATTACCGCATCTCCTTGAGAGAGCATTGCACGCCACTATTGTGATTCCGATGAAGAACACCGAGCGTTGGATCGGGTACGCGCTCTCCTCGGTATTGTCTCAGGATTATAAGAACATCGACGTTATCGTCGTTGATGATGGATCGACGGATGCCTCGCGTGAACGGGCGTTGCGAGCTGGCGATTCACGGGTACGCGTCGTGGATAACGTCGGGACTGGCATCGCAGCTGCCTGGAACCTCGGCGCCTCGCTCGCACGCGGGGAGCTGCTGATGCGATGCGACTCGGATGACGTCTTGCCCCCCACTCGGGTTTCGTCCCATGCCTCGTGGTTGGGCAGGCATCCTGAGGTGGGCGCGCTCGCGGGAGCGTGCACAGGGGCGTGGAATTGTACGGCTTCCCTCAGAAAAGAAGGCCGAGGCGTCAGTTCGAAGCGAGCTATGCAATGGCCATATCGACTTCCATCATCAAGCGATTACGGTGCGGACTCACATCGCGCGCGAGCTCGGACCAGCGCGCCCGTTCTTTCGAATCGGTGAGGATACCGATTTCCTTTTGCGTCTCGGCGAGCGCTGTGATGTTTGGTATGAGCCGGCAGAATGCTATCGGGCTCGGCTGCGCGGAACTTCGATTACCCATTCAGTCAGCGAGCAAGAGCTGGGTTGGTGGGCCCGCGTCGTGCTTGAGCTTCAGCTGCAGCGAAGAACGAGTGGCTCGGACGACCTGGACCGGGAAATCGAGCCGAAAATGCCAGTCTTCCCATGCGGAAAGTCCATTTCACCGTCGAAGCAGGCGCAGGACCTTCTTATCGGAGTGTCGTGGAAGCAACTGCTCACCGGCGATGTCCGGGCTGCGTTCGCCACCGGTGCGAGGGCAGCCCTTCACCGACCCGTGAGCTACCGCGCAACGATCAATCTGGGCAAGCTTGCCGTCAAGGCGGTGCTGACCGGACCGAAGGGGGAACGCCGAGCTCATTAGAAAGCACCCTCGAATTGGTTGCCGTGGCGGTCGTTCGTGGGTTGTGACCACGGCCTTCGTGGCGGATGAAGGCCCCTTCCGTTGGCAAGTGGTTTGCTAGCGAAAAGGGTTAGCCGAGCAAGGGACGAATGAGTCATCCGCCCGCCCTGCAACTCATCCCGCTGGCCTCTATCCACCCGTCGCCGTACCAGTAACAAACTCAGTTTGACGACGCGAAGCAGCGGCAGCTGATCGAATCGCTGCGGGCGACCGGCTTGAGCACGCCAGTTTTGGTTCGGCCCCTTTCCACGCCCCAAGCTCAATCCGGCCAAGACGGGACCGAGACCGGTTACGAGCTCGTTTCAGGCGAGCGACGTTGGCGAGCTGCCAGAGAGCTGGGTTGGGAAAGTATCCGCGCTCTTTGTGAGGAAATGACTGATGCTGAGGCGGCAGCTCGCGTCGTCACCGAAAATGAAGTGCGTACCGACACCAACATTATGGAAAAGGCTGCTGGCTACAAACGGCTGACGGAACCGCCATGCAATCTGACCCTAGACGAGATCGCCACGCGTTTCGGGCTCAGTGCCCGTTCTTCAGTAAAGCGGATCATCGATCTCCTGGAGCAGCCCGAGCCGATCCGAGACCTGTTGTCACAAGACAACATCGGGGAGGGGCACGTTCGATATCTGAGTCGGATCAAAGACTTGGACGCTAGGGGCAAATTGGCGAAACGGGCTGCTGAAGAGGGCTGGACCGTCAAGGCGACAGAAGAGCGGGTTGCGAAGGTGCTGGCGAAGGCAGGCAAGGGTCGGCACAAGTTGCCTGCGAAAGCCTCTCCGTCGCAGCAGTACGAGTACAACGGCTTTCGCTGCGCACTCCTCGGGGACGAGGTTGTCATCAATGGTAGGAACTTCAAGAGAACCAGGGACCTGGTCCGCCAGTTTGTTGCCGAGTACCAGTCGGCACTCGAGTGCTTTCTCCGGGATATCGATGCGGCACCGGCTGAGCAGCCCGCGGCGCATACGACTCATCCACCCGCGGAGGTTGCGTCACCACACGACATGCCAACGTCCGAAGTCGCTGCCGATCTAATGAAGCAAGCTACGGAGGTCGCGGTGGCAGGCCAACCGCTCAAAGACATTTTCTCCGAGATCGCCAAGGCTGTCGGACCCGCGCAAAGCGCAAACAAGGTTGGAAATGCCAGCCTGAGTGACCTGCTCACTTTCTTCAACAAACCCAGGTCCTCTGGATGAGGCAGGTCTAGCCCAGCGTAATCTCCATTGAGCAAGAAAAAGGCAAATTGCCTAGTTTTTGCTCAAGCGCGCTTACTTTCGAACTGAACCGGTAGTGCCCTTGGCGGTTTGTGCCGTGTCCGAGGGATCGGTAATGCCGGCACCCTCGGCGCCCGTGCCATAGCTCGTGAAGCCCTGCTTCTTGGTGTCACTCGGCTTTGCCGAGCTCTTGGTGGCCGTCTTCGCGTTGGCATGAACCTTGGGCTTCGCATGAGTTGGCTTCGCGTGCGTCGGCTTCGCATGCGTCGATTTGGTCGAACGTTGCGGCGTCGCGGGCTTGCTGGGTGAAAAGATCCTCTCGATGACAGACGGAGACTCGGTCGGCGCGGGCGTGCGCTCAACCTTCGACGGCGCTGCTTCCTCCGCGCCTCTTGCGCTCGAGGTTTTTTTCTCCGACCGATCCTTCTCCGACTGAC
>WNFA01007278.1_pt1 | contig 10500 bp, 9 predicted proteins | sample 5400481 | NCBI WGS metagenome assembly WNFA01 (sample SAMN13153340, study PRJNA577476) | soil metagenome | isolation source: 120 cm saprolite under Douglas fir tree site 2 hole 1 replicate 2 | place: USA:California | collected 2015-04-18 | reverse complement strand
ATTACTTTGTGATTCTCGATGCCGGTCATGGTTTCGGCGGCGACCATGGCGTTGATGATGGCTTCTTCGGTGGCTTGCACGGTGGCGGCGAAGACGGGTTCGATCAAATCGTTCGGCAACATTTTTAGATCGACGACGTGGTCGGTGGCGGCGGCGCCGGTGTTGGCGGTGGAGAAGGCGATGAAGATGTCGCCGGAGCCGTTGCCGGAGATGCTGCCGTCGCGGCCGAGACCGAGCGAGACGCGGCGAGCGAGGCGCTTGAGTTGATGCGCGACGAGCGGAGCGTCGGTGGCGACGACGACGATGATGGAGCCGCGGTCGGTTTCGGCGAAGGAACTGGACGTGTAGGCGCGATCCTCCGGAATTTCCTTGCCCACCGGAACGCCAGCAATGCGGAGATTGGGGCGCGAGCCGTAGTTGCATTGGACCAGCACGCCGACCGTGAACGAGCCGGCCTTGGATTCGATTTTTCGCGATGACGTACCGATGCCTCCTTTAAACTCATTGCAAATCATTCCAGTGCCGCCGCCGACGTTGCCTTCCTCGACGGGGCCGGATTTGGCGGAGTCGATGGCGTGGAAGGCGTGCTCGGGCTTCACGTGGAAGCCGTTGATGTCGTTGAGCCAGCCGTCCCAGGTTTCCGCAACTACAGGGAGCGACCACCAGTAGCCGGTGGAGTCGGGCTGGCCATGCGCGACGCGCCATTGAATGACCGCGTCGCGGACCACGCCGACGCTGTGCGTGTTGGTGATCATCACCGGGCCTTCTAGGAAGCCGGACTCCTCCACCCAGGTCGTGCCGGTCATTTCGCCGTTGCCGTTTAGCGACCACCAACCGGCGAAGACGGGATTGCTCATGGAATCTTTGCCGCGCGGCAGGATGGCGGTTACGCCAGTGCGGACTGGACCTTTGCCGATTTGGAGTTTGCCTTCGCCGGAGATGAGTGTCTTGTGGCCGACGGTCACGCCAGGGACATCGGTGATCGCGTTGAGCGGGCCGGGAGTGCCATCGAAGGGGACGCCGAGGTCGCGGGCGCGCGGCTTTGTCGCGGGACTTTCCTGGGCGTGCAGAGCGAGTGCTAAGCCTAAAGTTACACCGACGCAAAGCAGGGATCGGGACACAACATTAGCCATGCTTTTTCTCTCCTGAAGAAAAAACGGCAGCGTCTTACCGTGCACTGCGCGGTCGTGAGGATGTGGTCGCCGTTGGTGCCGTCGACGCAGCCTTGCACGGGGTAGGTGAGGATGTTTTCTTCGAGGGCAGCTTGGCGGATGCGGTCGGCGATGTTGTTTTCTTTGGGGAACGGCTCGCGCGTGGATTTGTTCTTCATGAATTCGATGCCGAGAAGCAGGCCGAGGCCACGGATTTCGCCTACATGGGCGTGAGATTGCAGCGAGGATAATTCTCCGCGACAGACGAAAAAGATCCGGACCGATTCCAAGAATTGACGATCGCGCCGGGACGGGGCGCACCAATCCTGCACCGCTACAAGGAACGTGGCGTGGTAGGCTGGCGCACGTTTTCTTGCGTAGGCGGGGGGGGTGGCGGCTTGCGCCGCTGGGACGCGCCCTTCGTTCCTCAGGGTGAACTAAAGCGCGCCCCTACAACCCTAGGTGAAGCTCGTGGCGGAACAAAATCGCGGATTGGTGCGGACGATTGGGCGATGGAGCCTGGCGGCTCTGATGCTCAATACGATGATTGGCGCGAGCATTTTTGGTTTGCCTTCGCTGATTGCGGCGCGGCTGGGGCGATGGAGCCCGATCGCTTACTTCGTCGCGTTTGCGGGAGTGGCGGTGATCGCGGCGTGCTTGGCGGAGGTGGCGTCGTATTTTCAGGAGGCCGGCGGTCCATACCTTTACGCGCGCGAGGCGTTCGGGCGATTTGTGGGGATACAGATCGGATGGCTTACCTGGCTGTCGCGCATTTCTGCTTGCTCGGGCGTGGCGAATCTTTTTATTACGTATCTGACGACGTTTGTGCCGGCGGCGAGATCGCCGTTAGTTCGCGGGGGCGTGTTGACGGTGCTGATTGGATTTCTGGCGGGGGTGAACTATCGCGGGGTTACGGACGGAAAATGGCTGAGCAATTTTTTTACGATCACAAAAGTATTGCTGCTGACGCTTTTTATCACGGCGGGACTTGCGGCGCTGGCGCGGCACCCGGAAATTCGCGTGACTCCCGCAGCGGTGCTGGGCGACGCCAGGGATTGGTTTACCGCGGTGTTGCTGATGGTCTACGCGTACGGAGGATTTGAGGCGGCGCTGTTTGCTTCGGGGGAGGCGAGCAATCCGCGCAAGGATGCGCCGGTGGCGCTGGCGATCGCGCTGGTGACGGCGACGTTGCTGTACGTGGCGGTACAGTACGTGGTGATTTACACGCTGGCGAATCCTGCGGCGACAACCAAGCCGGCGGTGGACGCAGCGCGGCAGTTCCTGGGACCGGTGGGAGTGTCGCTGGTGGCGGCGGGCACGCTGGTTTCGGTGTACGGCTACTTGAGCGCGAATATGCTGCACACGCCGCGGGTCACGTTTGCGATGGGAGAGCGCGGGGACTTCCCTGCTCTTTTCGCGGCGATTCATCCGCGGTTTCGGACGCCGCACATTTCGATTTTGGCGTTCGCCGCGCTGCTGCTGGTGTTTTCGATTTCCGGCGACTTTCGATGGAATGCGACGCTTTCGGCGGTAGCGCGCCTGTTTATGTATGGGGCGGTGGCGGCGGCGTTACCGGCATTGCGCCGGAAGGAGCCCGGAGGAGCAGCGTTTCGGTTGCCGGGCGGGACAGCGTTTGCGGTGGTGGCACTGATCTTTACAGGCTTGCTGCTTACGACGGTGAGGTGGGGAGAGGGCGTGGTGGTTCTTGCCACGTTTACGATTGCCGCGGCAAATTGGTTTTGGGCGCGGGGGCGCACGGTGTGTTTGGCCGGGGGGCAGTGAGCACTTCCACGGAAGAATCTTGCTGGCCTTGGAAACGGAGCGGAATCGTGACAATATCCACGGCATAGTGAGCTCAATAGCAAATTACCTGCGAAAGCGAAGGGAAAAATCATGATGCGCAACGTTTTGCGGAGCGGCTTTCTGGCCGCTGGGCTGGTTTTGTGTTGTGCGACGAATATTTTTGCGCAAGAAGCGGCGAAGCACGCGATTTCGTTTGACGACATGATCCAGATGCATCGCGTGGGCAATCCGACAATTTCTCCGGACGGAAAATGGGTGGCCTTTGCAGTCGCGACGCCGGACACGAGCGCGAATCGCAACGCGAGCAACATCTGGATTGTTTCCACTAGCGGCGCAGAAGCGCTGCAGCTTACGCAGAGCGGGCACGATTCTTCGCCAGCGTGGTCGCCGGACGGAAAAACGCTGGCGTTTTTGTCGTCGCGCGATGGAAATTCGCAGGTGTACGCCCTGCCGATGGACGGAGGCGAGGCCCACGCGGTGACGCACCTTTCGACCGGTGCGGACATCGTGAAGTGGTCGCCGGACGGGAAGACGATTGCGTTCACGTCGTCGGTCTACCCGGATTGCAAGGACGATGCGTGCAACAAGAAGCGAGACGAAGAGAAGGAGAAAAACAGGGTCAAAGCGCGCGTGTACGAACAGCTTTTGTACCGTCATTGGGACCACTGGTTTGAGGGCAAGCGCAGCCACTTGTTTGTGGAGCCGGCGGACGGCAGCGGCGAAGCGCGGGATTTGAATGCCGGGGCAAATTACGATGTGCCTCCTGACCAGCGAGGCGGCCCGGACGACATCAATTTTTCACCGGATTCCAAAGAAATTTGTTTCACCGCGGTGGCAGACAAAATAGAAGCCATCAGCACGAATGGAGATTTGTTTCTTGTCCCGGTAGAGGGAGGCGAGGCGAAAAGGATTACCACGAATCCCGGGTTCGACGGCAATCCGGTGTACTCGCCAGATGGCCGCTTCATTGCGTATCACGCACAGCTTACGCCCGGATACGAATCGGATCGCTGGCGGGTGATGTTGTACGACCGGCAGAGCGGCAAGATCGAGAATCTTACCGAAGGATTTGATCGCAGCGCGAACGAACTGAATTGGTCAGCAGATAGCAAGACGATTTTCTTCACGGCGGAGACCGAGACGCTGCAACCGGTGTATGTGATGGCGGCGCGCGCGGGCGCGGAACCGAAGAAGATCATCGCGGGAGGTTTCAACTCGGGATTGACGATCAGCGGCGACGGGAAAACCCTAGCATTCGAGCGAAGCACCTTGACCATGCCGGCGGAAGTATTTGTCGCGGGCAGCGACGGCTCCGCGGCACGGCAGATCACGCACCAGAATGAGTCGATCCTAGCGAAATTGGACATGAATGCGCCAGAAACGTTTTGGTTCGAGGGCGCGGAGGGCGTGCGCGTGCAGGCGATGATGATTCGCCCATCGCATTTCGATGCAGCGAAGAAATATCCGTTGCTAGTGCTGCTGCACGGCGGGCCGCAGACGATGTGGTCGAACGCGTGGGGATATCGCTGGAACGCACAGGTGTTTTCGGCCGGCGGCTACGTGACGTTGATGATCAACCGGCGCGGGTCGACCGGATACGGACAGAAATTCACGGACGAGATTACGAACGATTGGGGCGGAAAAGCGTACGTGGACGTGATGAAGGGCGTGGATACGGTGCTGGCGAAATACAAGTTCGTCGACGGAACGCGGATGGCGGCGGCGGGCGGATCGTACGGCGGATACATGGCAGATTGGATCGCGACGCACAGTGGGCGCTTCAAGGCGATCATCAGTCACGCGGGCGTTTGGGACAAATTTTCGATGTATGCGACGGAGGAGTTGTGGTTCGAAGAACACGATATGCAAGGCACGCCGTGGACGAATCCGGAGAGTTATCGAAAGTGGGCGCCACTGACATACGCGGCCGAGCTGGGCAAGTATAAAACGCCGACGCTGGTGATTTGCGGGGAGCGCGATTATCGCGTGCCGTACACGCAATCACTGGAATTTTTCAGTGCGTTGCAGAGGCAGGGCGTGCCCTCGAAGCTGATGGTTTTTCCGGATGAGGGGCATTGGATTCTGAAGCCGCAGAACGCGCAGTTTTGGTACAAGACATTTTTTGATTGGCTCGGCCAGTGGATGAAGTAAGCGGCCGCTACGTCAAGCGAGCAGGCGCTGCAACGAGCGGCGCAAGAAGCGGAAGAGATGGAACAGAAGGAATCCGGCGAGCACGATAAGGAGCGCGACGACGACGATGGTCGCGGTCGGATGGACGGTGGCCATCCAAGTGAGCCACACCGCCAGAGCATCTTCTCCCAAACTGAGCACCCAATTGCTGAAAGGCTCCGGGCTGGTGTTGACGGCGGCGCGGGCGCTTGCCTTTGTGCCGTGAGAGGTCAGCGCCACACCGCCAGCGAGCAGCGCGGCACCCCAGCGCCACTCCGGTGGAGCGGCAACAGTAGCGCTATAAGCAAGAAGAGCAGCGGCGGGCGGGCGGATCAAAGTGTGGACGGCATCCCAGATGGTGTCGACGTAGGGAATTTTGTCGGCGAGAAATTCAACCGCGTAAAGCGCGATTGCGATTCCGAGAATCCAAGGATGCGCGAGCACTTGCAGAGAGGCCGGCAAATGGATGACGCCGTAGCGCTGAAGAAGTCCGAGGGTCGCGATGGTCGCGTAAAGATTCAGGCCGGAAGAAAATCCGGCGCCAAGAGCGAGACCGAGAGTTTGAAGCGGATTCATTTCTCTTACAGAGTGCCGGCTTTGCGTAACTGTTCTTTCATTCCCGCCCAACTCTGACGCGAAGATTCTTCCGCGGTGGCCGCTCCGCGCCAGTGGGTCTCGAGGCTGACCGCATAGTGGTAGCCGTCGCGCTTGAGGGCGGCGAATTGACCGACCCAATCGATTACACCGGCCCCCATGGCAGCCCAGCCAGGCTCTTTGGAGTCTGTGGGTTTGGCTATGGCCTTGATGTCCTTACAGTGGCAATGGCCGATGCGATTTTTCGGCAGGAGATTGTAGCCGGCTGGGTACGGGATTTCGCCCCGCGCTGCGGCATTGCCGGGATCCCAATTCAGCATGAAGGAAGGTGACTGCACAGCGGCGAGAGTTTGCGCGGCTTCGGCGGCGATCGCCGTGTTGCAGGCAAATTCGTTTTCGAGGATGAGGATAATTCCCTGCTTGCCTGCTGTGTTTGCCGCTTCCAGCAATTTCGCATTAATCGCCGCGCGGTATGGCGCGGGATCTTCCAGGCGCCAAAAATCGAAGCAACGCACTCGGTCCGTCTGAAACGCCTTTGCCAGTGCGATACTGCGCTCGAGGACTTCGCCCTGTTGATCGTAGGTGAAGTCGGCGTTGAATTGCGCACCCTTGGGGCTGAACTTCGATTTAGGCGCGCCAGGCCAGTCCACCTTGAAGAGCGGGCTGGCAATATCTGTCACGCGCAGCTTGTATTTTTCCAGGATGCGGCGCGCTTCAGCGACTTCTGTGGCATCGAGTTTGAGAATATTTTTATTCCACATGCCGCGAAGCTCGATCCACTCCATGCCGAATTCGCGGGAAGCGACTTCACAGGAGCGGCCGAAATCCTGGCCGAGTTCGTCGTTGATTACTGCGATTCGAAATGGAGAGCTCATATGGTCAGGCCCAGCTTTTCCTGGAGATATTGCTTGTTCGCCGCAGCAGCTTCTTTGGGACTGTGGGCGTTATCGGGCACTCCGTCGAGTTCGACAACCGCCCAGCCACGGAAATTTACTTTGCGCAGAGCTTCAAAGACGGCGGGTACGTCCACCAGTCCGTGCCCTAGCTCGACCCAGCGATAGGCGCGCTGGGAGTCCTTCCCAGAAAGACGCTCGACGTCTTTGATGTGTAGAAAGAGCAGTCGATCGCGGAACTTATCGATGGCTTTCACGGGGTCGCCACCGCCTTGGAAATAGTGGGCGATGTCCAATTCCAATTTGACGTAGCGCGGATCGGAAAGACTCATGATTTGATCAAGCTCTTCGGGGCGTTCGCCGAGCGAGCCCATGTGATTGTGATAACCGAGCGGGACTCCGAAATCAGCGGTGCGCTTGCCAAGCTCGGTGAGAGCTTTTCCCAACTGTTTGAAGTCCGCCGGGGTTGCGGCACGGCCCTTGGGACGATTATCAAGGATTTGGAGGTAGAATCCGCCTGCGTCGCGCAAAAACTTGGCGTGTGCCGTGTGCTCGGCAATGCTGTTTTTCGCGACAGATGGGTCGCTAACCAAATCGCCGCTGGAAAGCGCCACGAACTTCAGTTCGTTCCGGCTAAGCAGATCGCGCACCGCGGCGGGACTGCCAAACTCGGCGATGCTGTTGGAGCGCAATTGTATGCCGCGAAAACCGACGGCGGCGATGTCGTCGATGGCCTGGCGATCGTTGCCGCCCCAGGTGATCGCCGCGTAGCCGAAATGGATTTCGGAGGGCGCGGGCGTGATGGGCGTGTCGAAGTGCGAGAGGTCTATCGGGGGATAAAGCCGTTCGCGGGCGAAAAGCGTGCCGCCGGGAAATGCCGAGGCCGCCGCCAGGGTACTCATTGCGCCGAGAAACTCGCGTCGCGGCATACGATGCGTCATAAGTCCTCCTTATCTTCGTTGCGACAACCGACGCCTCAGATGATTACGAACAACAACTAGGTAGCGTAGCCTTCAGGGTGCGCGCGCCGCCAGTCCCACGCGCTGCGGACGATCGACTCAAGCGTAGGAAATTGCGGCTGCCAATGCAAATCGCGCTGGATACTGCCTGAGCCCGCCACTAGCACGGCCGGATCGCCGGCGCGCCGCGCCACTTCGCGCGCGGGGATCGGGTGCCCGGTTACGCGGCGAACGGCTTCCACCACTTCGCGAACGCTATAGCCGCGGCCGGTGCCAAGATTGTAGATGAGCTTGTCGCGCTGGCGCAAAGCATCGAGGACCAGAATATGCGCGCTGGCGAGATCGCTCACATGAATGTAATCACGGATGCAGGTGCCATCGGGCGTGGGATAGTCGGTGCCGAAGATAGAGATGTACTCACGCTTTCCGAGCGCGACCTGCAACGTGAGGGGAATCAAGTGCGACTCCGGCACATGGTCCTCGCCTAAATCGCCGGCGGCTCCCGCGGCGTTGAAATAGCGGAGGCAGGCGTACCGCAAGCCGTGGATGCGGTGAAACCAGGCGAGCATTTGCTCGACCAGCAATTTGGATTCTCCGTAGGCGTTCGTTGGGCGCAGCGGGTCGGTTTCTTCAATGGGCGTGCGATCGGGCGTGCCGTAGAGCGCCGCAGTCGAGGAAAACACCAATCGCTGGACTTTGTTGGCCAACATCGCTTCGAGCAAAGTGAGGGAGTTAACCGTGTTGTTGCGAAAATATTTCTCGGGAACCTGCATGGATTCGCCAGCTTCGATGAACGCGGCGAAGTGCATCACCGCATCGATGCGGTGTTCCTGGAAAATATAATTGAGCGCCGTCCGGTCAGCGGTGTCCGCAACGATGAGCTTGGCGCCGGCGGGAACGGCCTTCTTGCTGCCGTGCGAGAGATTGTCGCAGACGATGACGTCGCAGCCCTTGGCGAGGAGCTGCGCGGTGACTACGCTGCCGATGTACCCGGCTCCTCCCGTAACAAGAACGCGATCGGCCATGTGCCTTGGTTCCTTTGCGGCGCTAGAGTTTTGAGGTTGTCCGAAAACCAAAAGATTACATCAAGAATGGAGCGCGAGCGCCAGCGCGGATCCAAGGTTAAGTGTTCGACTGTGGCGTTAGTCACCTAGAGCTGGCCGAACCCGAGCAATCGCCGCACGCAGCGCGCGCAATACCTCATCGATCTCGTCGGGACTTTTGTACTTGCGGCGCGGCCAGAAGAAACCCTTCAGGCCGTCACCCTTTGTGCGCGGGACGATGTGCATATGAAAATGCGGCACGCTCTGGCTGACGCGATTGTTGGCGGCGATGAATGTCCCCTCCGCGTGCATACCTAACTCGACTGCCGCTGAAAGCATTCGCACATTGGCAAACAGCGGCGCGAGAAGAGAATCGGGCAAGTCCTGGATGGTTTCGAAGTGGCTGCGGGGAACAAGCAGGCAGTGGCCGGGAAAGAGAGGCCGATGGTCGAGAAAGGCAATCGTGCGCTCGTCCTCGAAAACGCGAAAGCCGTCTTCAAGGCGCGCAATTTTGCAGAAGGCGCAGCTCGGTTCAAAGATGTTGAGTTGCGCACTCATGTGCCGTCAGGGCCGAATCGCTTCGCAAGAAGCACGCATCACCCGAGCGCAGAAAACAGTAGATTTTTCCATTTCGGAGTGTCGAGGCTCCAGCATACACGGACTTTGTGCTCGCGCTCGATGGTATGCGCCCAGACATCTCTATTTCGAGAGTCGGTGGCCACGTCCAAGCGATCGACGACCGTCATACCACGCGTAAGCTCGCTGGAGACTTCGATTTCGACGTAGTGCTCGCTGGAAGAAGTGCAGAGTGCGGGATTCAGCGCGATGCCCATGGCCACGGGGTCAGGCAGTGACATGCCTCTTTGTCCGGTTTGCTTGAAAAAGGCTTCTACAGCGGTGCTGTTGCAGCGTATTGCGAATTCCGCGACGGGATTTTTCAGCGCGAGCACACGTTCCATATCGTGCGGATTGAGGACCGCGTCTCCGCGACACAGTTGCCAGCCCACCATTTCCAGGGGCAGCCCCGAGCGGAACACAATACGCGCGGCTTCCGGATCCACCCAGATGTTGAATTCCGCCGCAGGAGTTACGTTGCCCTCGCAGCAAGGCGCCCCGCCCATCACCACGCAGCGCTTCACCGAAGCTGCGAGTTTCGGCTCGCGCAGCAGAGCCATGGCCACATTCGTGAGCGGACCCAGCGTTACGATCTCAATGCCAGGATTTTCGTGCACCGTCTTAATCAGCGCGTCCACGGCATGACCGGGTTCGGCGCGTCGCTTCGCGGGCCTGTACCCGTGATCGCCGAGGCCGTCGGCCCCGTGAAACCAATCCGCAATCACGAGCTTCCGCAACAGCGGGGCTTCCGCGCCGGAATAGACCGGCACGTTAGAACCGCACAATTCTGCGGTGAATAAGGCATTGCTGGTAGCTTGTGCGACCGGAACGTTGCCTGCGACCACGGTTATGGCGGCCACCCGAACCTCAGGCGACCGCAGCGCCATGATCAGCGCGACGGCGTCGTCGGAGGCTGTGTCGGTATCAATCAGAAGCGTTCGCGGCATGCAGTGCCAACGCACTCGATTTGAGGATGTCTCTGCGACTGTGGTGTGAGTGCGACTTAAAAAACGGATCCATCGGTCTACGTCCTAAGCGAAATTACCCCTGAACACGATCACCCTGGGTTGCCGGAGCTACTCGGCGGCCTTGGCGGCCAAAGTTTCTACGACGGCGATATTTTGCAGCAGCTCTTGCGGCAGACCGTGCCGCTCCTTTAGGTACTCCGCGCTGTTGTACGAAACCCAGACTTTTCCCTGGCCGTCTTCCCAAACCAGGATTTTCAGAGGCAGGTCGATGGCGATGCTGGGAGCAGCCAGCATCAGAGGTGTGC